>LWDU01043773.1_pt1 | contig 24663 bp, 30 predicted proteins | sample 727161 | NCBI WGS metagenome assembly LWDU01 (sample SAMN04566230, study PRJNA314399) | hydrothermal vent metagenome | isolation source: deep sea hydrothermal plume seawater | place: Mexico: Gulf of California, Guaymas Basin | collected 2004-07-11
AAATGTCATGAAGCTCAACCATCGCAGACTTGTGATGATCTATTACGATCAATTCTGCTGCATCTTCAATCATTTTTTTTGTAGTAGCATTATCAAAAGAAAAATCTAAAATTACTACCACTTTCCCCTTCACATTTGGCGGGGGTGTACCATGCTTACACGCATGATAATCTGCTCTATTACCGAGCCGGCTCCACGCAGCATATGCTGCACCGAATCCGTCGGTACAATCTGCATGGTAGATAACCATGTTAACAGAATTCGGATCAAAAGAACTCATGTCACGACCTACTTTGGAAAAAACTAATTATGGCTTCCACCCTTCGTCATTATCAGGCGGCACGAAGGTATGGGTCTTTAATGCTTTTTCATCAATTGGACGGCCGTAATCATCGGCAAGCCGGACTGCGGTATAACTTCCGTCTCCAATTTCATAAACAATCGAATCTTCTATTGCCGATAACCTGTAGGGGCAGCTGGCTTGCACGTTTAATATTTCGCCACGCTTTAAAATAACTCTTCGAGCAGGATGTTGAATCGGATCAATCCAATGACGCTCATCAGCTATTTCTGCAGACAATATTCCTTTTGCAACGAACAGCATCTCCTGTTTCGCTTCATAAAACTTAAGACTTGTCCGGCCGCCGGCGGTGATGTGCAACTCTTTACCCACAAAAATTCCTGACCATCTAACCTCATGGCCCCATGGAGTTTCGTGTTGAGTTGACTTACCTGGCCAAATACACTTATTCATTATCAATTAGCTCCCACCATGTAAGAGTCTTCTTTAATCCTTCCCAAAAACTAGTGCTGGAATGCCAAAGAAGCTCAGCACCAATCTTATTTATGGATCCTAAAGTATGCTTGACATCCCCTGAACGTTCTGGAGCGTGAACAATCTCAAAATTAAGAGCGTGGTCTTTTAGGGCATTTAAAATTTCATTATTAGAAACAGATTCTCCAGTAGAAACGTTATACATTCCGTAACCAATGGGAACCGGATGGTCGGCTGCTACCAACATTGCGTACGCAATATCTTCTACATACACCATGTCTCGAGTTTGCTCTCCATCGCCATCGGATCGAAGTGGTTCCTCCATCTTCAATTTTGTACACCACGCAGAGATAGCAGTCGAATAAGGCGAATTCCCTAGCTGTCCAGGTCCGTACGCGTTAAAAAAACGAAGCGCAACAAAATCCATTCCATAAAGTTCATTGTACATCTTACCAAACTGTTCAACAATGAGCTTTTGCAACCCATAAGGAGAGCTTGGATTTGAAGGTGAAGTTTCGGTAGCTGGAAGCGTCTTGATATTACCATAGCATGCTGAGGAGGATGCAAAAACAAATCTGTCGATATTATTGATCGCAGAAGACATCAGCTCCACAGTCTTCTGAACGTTTGTATGCGTAGTAAGAGCTGGAAACTTTACAGAATATTCCACACGAGGATTAGCAGCTAGATGAAAAATAACATCATATTTTCCGGTAGCTACACGAGATAAAATAGGGCCGGCAGCGAAATCAGAAGTTATTACTAGAAGCTCACCTGGTTTCTCAAGGACTGCAGGACCGTTCCTTTGGTCAAAAAGATGTAGCACATGCTGAGTGACCGTTCTAAACTCAAGACCATCCAAAACTGCTAAATCACCATTCGAGAGATCATCAACTCCCTCAACTGACCAACCAGCTTCTAGAAGTTTCCGTGTTACATGACTCCCAATAAAACCGCAACAACCAGTTACTAATGCACGACGACCGCTCATTTTCTCTCCTTTAATTCTACTGTTAGAAACATTTTAATCTTCTCTACCTGTTTGTTCAAGTCCATATCATCTGTCTCTAAAACCAAGTAGTCACAACTCGTATATTCAGTAAACTCGCGATACTTGGTGTCTAATGCTTTCAGCATTTTATGTGGTAGCTGATCGGGATATTGATCATCGATCAAGCCAGAATAATCTTTTCGTAGACAGATGATAAATTTTCCACCTACATCAGAGAAATTATTATCCATCCACAAAATCGCGTCCATATCTGTCTCTCGCTCAAATGCGCTAGCGTAAACGTATTCGCACGGATAAAAACGATCTAAAATAACCGATGTATCTGTCTGACGAATAAAGTCCATCAAGAATGGGCCACCGTACCGTAGTAAATTTAGAAAATAATCTGGACTATCGAGCTGAGTTTTCCATTCACCAGAATTCTTAAAAACAGGAATACCGGTTTGCCGAGAAAGCTCTGCGGCAATATTCGATTTACCTGTCATATCAGGTCCGATAAACGCAATCTTCATGTTCTATAATCTCCCAAGATGTGCTCCAATAAATCGGCTCTATATTCAGGTCGCGGATCGATTACAGTACGTAAAGCTTCTTCTTGTGCATCGACCAAAGCCTTGCGCTCTCCGGCGCCCAGTGTCGAAAGCCACTTAACTTTTTCTACCACATCATCGCTAGAATTGACAAGCAATGCGCCGTCAGAAAGACCTACCGGGATTGCGTGCTGAAACTCGATGGGGATTAAGGCAGGAACGTTACTTTTAATAGCTTCAAAAAAACGACCCGTGATGTTTCCAAAAGGAGTATAAGAGGGTTTTGTAATATGCGTCACAGTGATGGATGAATTAAGAACACTGAAAATATCTTTATACGCCAATCGAGGACCGAATGTAGCGTAAGGCGTCCGCGAAATAAGCAGCGCCGGGTCGGTTCGTTCTGGAGATTTTTGAAGCCAATTGCCATAAATGGATGTTTGAATACCCAGCATACGAAGTCTTCCAGACGCGCCGGTATAATATTCTGCGAAGGGTTCCTCTCTCTCGTAATTGTTACCAACGTATGTGTAATTGTATGAATATTCAACTGGTTCGAAATATCGCTTCATATAATTGCACCACGGAATGGTGATACGCTTGCGAGTCTGATGTTGGGGAGAAACGCAGGCGTCTGCTAAGATAGCGTTGGGCCAACGAAGCTCTTCTTCAGGAGTCATCTTTAAATCGCCATCAACGATAACGATAGGAATGCCTTGCTCATGATAGTGATCTAAGACTTGGCACTGTCGAGTGTAATCTGGTTCGGAGGGCTCTTCGCCAGAATTCTTCCACGTCGGCCAGCGCCACTCAACATAAAGAATGTCTCCATCCGGAAATCCGGAATCGCTATATTCCACACCCGGATATTGCTCATCATCGCGGAGCTTTTGAAGCTGAATTGGTGTATGACCTCGTTTAAGCAATTCATTAACGAAGTCAACACGATTGCCGCGCTCACCATCAGGGGTGTTCACTACGCTGTTCTTCTCCAAGGGAGTAATGAAACCCCAAAAGCTATAAAGCATTCTCATCGTCTTCTCCAAACTATCATTTATTATAAGAGCTTTAACCACATTTTTCAAGCTCACGTTTCGATTTTACAAGAGCAGATCCAATTACCTGATGCATGTCGTAGTATTTGTATTCTGCTAATCTACCACCAAATATCACACCCTCTTCTTCGGATGCAAGCGCTGAATACTTCTTAAACATAACCATGTTCTTTTCATCATTGATGGGGTAGTAGGGCGTTTTGCCGCGGGCGTACTCATCAGGATATTCTCTTGTAACGATTGTGTTCTTAAGCTTCCCAGCAGTGGCTGGAAGGAAATGCTTGTGCTCGACAATACGTGTAAATGGAACATCAGGATGTGTATAATTTACAACTGCATTTCCCTGGAAATCCCCCTCAAGCTCTTCATGTTCAAATCGTAAAGTGCGATATTCTAGTTCGCCATGACGGAATCCAAAATATTCGTCAATCTTTCCAGTAAACACTACTGTGTCAGCAAGAGCGTCAAATTCCTCTTTGTCTGACAAATAATCAACTCCTGTCCAGGTGGAAATACCCTTAAGCATATTTCCGACCATCGAAGTATAACCGTCAACCGGAATGCCTTGGTATTTGTCAAAGAAGTAGTTTTCATCGAACGTAAGCCGAATTGGCAAACGCTTAATAATAGATGCAGGCAAATCACGAGGATCTCGCTGCCATTGCTTCATTGTGTACCCCTTGATAAACGTTTCGTAAACCTCTCGACCCACCTGAGACAAAATCCAGTCTTCGAGGTTATCGGGATCTTCACATGGAATTCGAACTTCTTCTAACTTCTTCTCAGCTTCTGCTGGCGTCATAACACCCCAAAGCTGATGTAGCGTCATAAGGTTAATCGGGAAAGAAAACATTCGATCATTAAAACGAATCTTTGGCTTATTGATATAGTTGTTAAACTCAGCAAAACGATTAACGTAATTCCAGATTCTTTCATTATTCGTATGGAAGATATGCGCGCCGTAAACATGCACGTCTATACCATTTCGCTTCTCAGAATAAACATTCCCGCCAATGTGAGGACGCTTATCAATTACAAGACACTCTTTACCGGCATCTGTCATTTCTCTAGCAAAAGTTGCGCCAAAGATACCAGCGCCGACAATTATGTAATCATACTTACGTCGATTCATTTGCTTCTCCTAGTATTGAAACGGTAACCACTAAACTTTAATTTTTCAAGCATTGTTCGGGCAGATTCCTTATCTCCCAATTTTCTCATTCTATCAACTGCCAAAATAATACCCCAATCATGCCACATAAAAGCATCGGGAGAAGAGTGTGCGAAAACCCTTCGAAAACTAAGTTCGACTGCGGCGGTGCTTTTACACTTACGGAGATCTTCTTCAAGACTTATTAGCTTTTCAACGAAAAAAGCTCTTTGGCTTGGAGAGTCGCAACAAATCGGAGGCATAGGTCCATTCTGTTTGTGAAGCTCGAACGTTGATCGATTGACATTCGAAGTTTGTAAGATCGCTTTAGCCATATCAAAATGACGCTCATAGATGTGGAGTGAATTACTCATATGAGTGTAGGTTCCCATCTCCACACTAAGCTCATTAGCAAGAAGCTCTTGAAAAAGAGTAAATGCTGGAATATCATAAGCAATTCCGAAAATAACATCAGAGCTTCTCATATTAACAATCTGGTGTAACTTACCTTCACGAATAAAAAATTGAAGTGCTAATGTGCAGGGAACGTCAAGCTTGGCATCAACACTGTCATCTGGAACACGAATATGCATAATTGCTCTTCGTGAATCAGGATCCTTCCTCAACTCATTCACGACATAATTCCATTGATTTAGACGACCCTGCGCAATCTTGGGATGCGGCTTAAACAATCTTGCGCCATACGCAGAATTTGCTGTTACTCCATCATCAGAAATATCACGCCAGAAATTTGAGTAATTTGCAATCCATTCCGTCCTGTTATCTCCAGATAAATACCACAGTAATTCCGCAATCATATACGTCATACTAAACTTCCGACCGGATACGTAGGGAATACGATCACGAGGATCGAGGATTGTAAAAGATGCGCCTAAAAGCTCTTTGACCTTTTGACCGCGAGGTGCAGATTCGTAGGTTGGGTTTTCATAAACATTTCTTACCAGTGAAAGATAACAATGCGTAAATGATTGGTAAGTGCCAATATGCAATTTTTACTCCATTTGTTAATAAGTGTAGACTTTTTGTACCAAGCTAATCATATATGAAGAATCTTGATTTTTCTCATAGAAGTTTGATATCCGAAATCATTCTTCTTTACTTCTGCTACGCACAAGCTATAGAGAGGTAGTTCTGTTTCTCCATCCCATCCCCAGCAAAACATACGATAATTCGCGCCGCTTAAGGCAGTTGCTGTCACTAGAAGATAAGGACGATTATTCTTTGTAAGCTTTTCTTTTACGTCTGACACTAGAAACCAGTAGAGATCATGACCATTGATTTCATCAATTGGATGAATATCTTTTTGTATCAATCTTTCTTGGACTTCTTCAGGTACAAGAGTTGCCGCATTAAATGATCCAAAATGCTTAACACTGTTCTCCACCATTTCACGACGAGACCAAGACCCAGTACCTTCTGACTCTAGTAGTATTTCTTTAAAGTTGTTTCTTCCACGTTCGGGATCGCGCTTTGTCCACTTCTTGATATCATTTTGTCTGTTAATAATAACTTCGTGCATGTGCTTATAGCTTTCGAATGTTTTACTCTTACCCACTAAGTCCATGGACTCAAATGCCCTAATATTGATTAGCGCCTCCATTGCACGTTTATTGAACTTCGAGTGGCGCCATCTACCTTCATCTGTCCATAACAGATCATTAACGCTTTTATACGGTCGATTTGTAACGAGCTCGTCAACGGCCGCTGAGCCAATACCCTTACATGACAAAAGCGATGGCATAAACTTCTTACCCTCAAGAATAGTCCAATTCTTTGTAGCGTAATTGATGTCAAGAGGAATGACTCTATAGCCAAGCGCTTTCACCTCAGCAAAAGCTTTTGCCCGCTTCTTGTCGTTACCAGACATCGCTTCTAGATATGCGCATAGCCACTCTTCTTCAAAGTATGTAAGAAGCCATGCACAGTAATACGAATCAATAGCATAGCAGACTGCATGAGACTTATTAAAGCCGTACCCAGCAAAGAACAGAATCTTTTCATACAAGTCGTCTGCGAGCTGACGGTCTACGCCGTTCTTAACAGATCCCGCAACGAATTGTTCCTTGATGGCTCTAGCCTTAGCAAGACTCTCTGCAGCCTCTGATGCCTTACGCTTCATGATGCTACGACGGACAGTGTCACATTCTTCTTCTGGGAAACCCGCCACGACAGAACACAGTTTCATGATCTGTTCTTGAAAGACAATGAGGCCGTATGTTTCTTCAAGCACTTCCTTGATCAATGGATGTCCATAATCAACTGCTTCAGGATTATTTTTTGCCTTGATATAGAGACGATCAACTTTTGCAGTTAAGGGTCCTGGACGGTAAATAGAAGTCAGCGTTGCAATATCAATAATACTCTTGGGCTTTGCTTTCTTAAAGAGGTTCTGAGCACCCCGACCTGCCAACTGGAATATACCGGCCCATCTACCAGCGGCATAGACATGTTCATATACATGCTGGTCATCCATGTCCAAGACCTTTGGGTTCATATTATTGTTAAACCACTCATATACCTGCTCGAATGTCGGGTCTTCAATACCCTCCTTCCGGTGAAGTATTAATTCAATAGTTCGCTGGATAACGCGGAGAGTCTCAAGGCCGAGGAGGTCAAACTTAATCCACCCGAATGTCTCAAGGTGCTTATAGTTCATACCCTCAACCCATGGGGTCTGAAGCTCACCACGTGCTTTGATCAGCGGCATCCTTTCGGCTATATTCTCTGCGACGATACAGCCTCCGGCATGGCGACCAAGAGCCTTGTTCTGCTTAAACAGAACTTGAATCGGTGCAGCTACTTCAGGATGAGCTTCAATAAACTCTCTGAATGTCTTTGAGTGAGCTAGCGCATCTTCATAGAGTAGCACAAATAGATTTTTGTCTGTTCCTTGCTTGAAGACTACGCGCTTCACATCTTCCTCAACGGGAGCCAGCGCCTTGTTCACTTCGTTAAATGGGATTCCATAAAAGCGAGAAATATCCTTGACAAGTGACTTAAGCTTGAACGTATTGTAGTTAGAAATTGGAACGATATTCTCATCGCCCCACTTGTCTTTCATCATATTAATAAGCAGGTCTCGATCGCCCACATCAGTATCAATATCGGGAGCACCCTCACGAGATGGATTCAGAAACCGACCGAACATAAGATCATATTCAAACGGATCAACGTCTGTTAACCTGAGAACATAGGCAACAAGACTTCCAGCTGCAGAGCCACGACCGGGACCAACAAGCATTGCTTTTTTGGCAATCTCAATAATTGCTTCCATCGTCAAGAAGTATCGTGAGAAATTCTTGTCTTTGATGATCTTCAATTCATACTTTAAGCGCTCGATGTACTTCGGGTCTTGAGTCAAGCCGCGTTCGACTAACCCTCTCTTACATGCCTCAAGCAGAGCCTTATCATCTGTCATTCCCTCAGGAACGACGTACGAAGGCAGTTTCATGGTACGATCAGGAATAATTTTACCAATCTTCTCATGGACGATCTGATGAGGTCGCTCAATAGCTGCTCTCACCACTTCATCATCATAAAAATCCATACCATCAGCGCTATCGAGATAAGTGTCCCACAGCTGCTTGGCATTCTTGGGGTAAAGCTCACATTTCAAATCATCTTTAGACTGAGGAAGCTTTGACGGATCAAAATCACGGTAGTTAAGCCATCCGAGCTTCTTATAAAGCTCCCGTTCTCGCCAGTGCTCAGGACGAGCGTAATGAGAATCTGTGGTGACGACTAGCTTGTCTTGAAGACCTTCTTTGTTCGCAAATTCAATAATCGCACGATTGACCAAATGTTGCGCTGGAAGCTTATTAAATTGAAGCTCAAGATGTACATCATCAATTCCGACTGCATCGACAAGACCCTGATAGGCATTGCCCACGCCGGTGAGCACATTCTTACGAAACGAAGGATCATTCATCAACTTATAGCTCAAATCATCAAACTCGACTTGCTGAGCATGCCGGAAGACCTCATAAGCGAGAGGACCACCGATACAAGCTGTAGAGACCATCAGATGGCCTCCCTCAGCTGCTTCCCGCAACATCCTATAGTCAATTCGTGGAAACCTATAGAAACCCTCTCTGTAGCCCCTACTTACCAGGTGAAACAAGCGTTGTAGACCTTCGCTTGTCTTTGGAAGTACCACAAGATGATGTCGGCGCTTAACTGGATCATAAAACTTTGCGGACTTGGTCTCCTCTTCATTTTCTACGGTGAGACCTGCATCCTCTTTACCAATGTCAATAATCTCATCATCACCATCGATAACAGCTGTGAGTGGTGTCGCTATCGATTCACGGCGCGCGCGAAGATCAAATAGTGCCTGCTTATCTCCCTTCTTCGCTGCTTGACGAATTTCATAATCTAGATTCCAGGCATCTAAGTCTGGATGAACGTACATCTCACAACCGGGAACGAATTTAAAAACGCCACCGCGCTTTTGAATCTTTTCTGCATGGAGGAAAGCATGTCCGAATGAATTCATGTGACCATGATTCGTAAGGCACCATCCGTCCATGCCATTCTCTATAACAAAATCGATATGTTCTTGTGGATACCCAAGACCATCAAATGTACTAAACCCATCGTGGGCGTGAAGTGAAATAAACTTTCTAGGTACAGAAAGTTGTGTCTTGCGCATAAAAACTCCAGATTAAGTCTATTCTAAAAGAAATAGCGGTCATTTTCAGGCTAATAATACTTTTTCTTCAACTGGAAGTAATGAATTTCTATCAGCGTAAATAATCTGATTATCTATCAATAACGCGGCTGTATTATCTTCACGACAGATATAGAGAACTAATCCAGACTCTCCAACAGAGAGCGTGTAAGTACGAAATGTGTCATCCACGCCGGTGTGCGGATCCATGACCACAGCTATGTCACCCGGTAGCAAACTGGTTTTCTCTTTCTTTTATAGCTGCTATGACTTCATCATCAGTTAGCAGGATTTTTCTCTGAGCTAACATGGGTCTAAGAATCCGGCATCTAATATCATGCATACCAAAGCTCTCCCCCCACACCCAGGGAACTTCAGTTTCAATTTCTTGAATTTTTTTCTTAACCTTACCTATCTGTGTTTTGAGCACTGGGCGAAGTGAAGCGTCATCAAGACCAGCTTCAAGGTCAAATTCTAGAGCTATAGCAATCAGGTCTTCATAGTCTCCGGACCGCGCGGCTTCTGATGCTCGAAGGAACACCTTTTCTAGAGTCTGGCGTCTTTCCTCGCTACTAATGCGGTCAGGATGCGTAATCATTGCTATTTTCTTATAAAGTCTTTTTGCCCAGGCTGGCATCTCGTCTATTTTAGAGTGCTCTTTATCTTCATCTTCTGCGCTTGATCTAGTATGATCATGCATCTGAAATCCTGTGCTATTGGAATTATCACTGTCTTCATCTTGTTTCTGCTCAGATTCATCGCTAGCGAAACGTTTCGTAAAATAAAGAAGATCTTCATTCCACTCAGATTGATAATCTTCTATTAGATCGATACATTGCGTATAATAATGTTCTAGCATTCTAAGCTCAGATTCAAGAAGACGAATCTCCCGCTTGCCAGTTCTTCTTGATAAAGTTCGCATTACACGACTAAATATCGACCTTAATAACCACTCCCTAAACGACGATGAATTTTTTCATCTTTCTTGCAATAAGCCGTAAAAAGTTCATGGGCATCGACGTCGACTAAAATCAAAACAGAAAAGAAGTAGTTAAAAGCATCAACAACTTCTTCAAGAAACTCTTCACGATCGAACTCTTTTAGCTCAGTATCGCGGTGGGGCTTCCAATTCTTCAGATGCTGCAATGCCTCAAACATTTCTTCTACACCACGAAGTGCAAGATCACGGAGGTGTTGCTGAGATGCTTTATTAGATAAATCAATAGGCCAAGAAGGATATTCATCTGGCTTCTTGTCTTTTAATGAGCGCATGAAATTAACACGCTTCTCAAAAATTTGCTCTAATTTATCCATCTTGCTCTGTTGTGGTTTCTTCTCCAACGGACGCACCATTCTCTTCAAGCTCTTCCATCATATGCTGAATATTCGCTTGAAAATTTTCATAATAATCTGGATGAAGTTCAATGTTACTTCCTGTTCCAGATGCCGTAAATTTTGCCATTCGTAGATGGTCAATTATGTCGGTCCCTGTCAAAATTGCCATTTGCAAAAGCTGGGCGATATGACCGATTGTAGTGTCACTTAGGACTAATTCTTCCTTACTCATTATGCCTCCTTTGAGTTAATTGTATTATATCTGGTGTTCCATTTCTGTAACCAGCCGTGATAGTCATTTAAAGCATGATCGCTAGGATGAGTATCTTTCCACTGACCTTTGACAAATATCTTATAAGCATCATTCGCATATTTTCCGCACCCGAATAGCTCAATCGCTTGATCCCACTTCTTACTAAGAAATTCCTCGCTAAATCGCTTGAGCGCATTAACACGACGGTTGACGAGACCAAGTGGTCTCAACATTTCGATCATTTCTTTAGTAGACGCTTCTACAACGAATTCTGGTGTTGGAAACACTTCAAAGAAATTACTTATCATCGGTTCGACTTGCTTTCTTGAAGTTTGATTCAACATAAGACACACAACCAGGATCTTCCATTCATCTGGCCAGAAACGTTCTTGTAGCAAATCGTAGGGCGATTCAGGTGGGATCCATGTTACCATATGTTATGATAACACAAATACTAGAGTTTTACATAAACTTCATAGCAAAAACGATCGCACCCATCGCAAATTGAACAACTGCGAATATCGTAACCGCTTTTGTTTTGAACAACTTAAGATCATCAATTTCTTTTAGCGCTGCTTGAAGCTGAGATGGTGATGCCACTTCATCAACTTTTTCTTTCCACACCTTAAGATCATCGACCCGATCTTCGCGAGCTCGCATTTGAGCAATTTCTTGCTTAAGCTCTTGAATTTCAGTGTTCAAAGATTGAATACTGGTAGCTAGTGTTTCTAGTTCTTTCAGTACAAGCCGAGAATACTCACTCCAACCGTTGTTAGTTTCCTCAGGCATTTTTATCCTCGTCTGCTGGCATAGCGATCAAGGATTTAAGGATATGCTCAACTTTTTCTATACACCAATCAGGACCAGTTTCTTCGAGCAATTGTTCATGTATCGTTTGTAGCTCACAGACTACAAAATCTCTAACAGCAAAACCTGCTACCCGCTCTGATTGTTGAGCGCATAATTCTTCTCTTAAAGCTCGTAAGTGCGTAATTCCAGCTCTTACATCATTAGACGGGCACTTCTCATCTTTCATAGCTCAGTAACTCCGGGGAACGTAACAAGACAATTTTTAAATAGGAAGTTTTGAACTTGTTTTCTTGAAATCCTTATTAAAGATTTCTAATTTTTCTTTTCTTTTTTCTCGACGCGTCGATCTTCATATTCTTTCATAATATTTTTGATCGGAACTGGCTCACCGTCTCCGTCTATTCGTACAAACACCATATCTATCGAGCAAACGTCTCTTTGAGAACCGTTGTAAACGCTATGTCGTTTTGCGACAAGCTGGACAGTTATAGAACAGGTACCGATTCTTAAAACATCACCATAAATTTTAATAATCTGACCTGGACGAACTGGTTTTTGAAATTCAACCGCTGATATGGATTTCGTCACCATGCGTGGAGAACCGCACACTTGGGCAGCAAATGCTGCGCCTGCTTCATCAAGCCATGAAAGCATTATCCCGCCGAATAAATTTCCGTGAAATCCGACGTTACCGGTTTTGCACACATGAGTTGCTACGAGCTCTGACAAAACAAACGTCCTACACAAATTTTAATAATTGAATAACGACGCGATAGGGATCACAACACGACGCTGGGCGTCTGTCTTCAAGATAGCCTTTCCATCCGTCCTGAACGACTGCTCCGGGAATTCGAACCGATGTTCCTCTGCTACCGACACCCCACGAAAAACTGTTGTAATTAGCGGTCTCATATTCGCCGACGAGTCTTAATCGGTTCCCCGCTCCATATTCTTCAATAGTTTTAGCATGATTATCTTTCATACGAGCAAGAATATTATCGAATAATCCCTTTCCGCCTTCTCCAGACCGCATTGCATCTGTAGAAAAGTTAGTATGGCATCCGCTACCGTTCCATCCCTCATGTGGCTTCGGAGACCAATTTATACCGAGCCCCTCTTCCTCACATAAAAGCGACATAATATATCTTGACATCCATAAATCGTCACAAGCCTTCAGCGCATCTTTAGAAAAACATTGATACTCCCATTGACCGGGAGCAACTTCAGCGTTATACCCTACAATCTCTATACCGATTTTATTACAAAATGACGCGTGTTCTCTCACTACTCTACGATACTTTACTGTATCACCGTCTGTCCCACAATAATACCTGTCATCTTTTATCGGCTCACCAGCAACAGGCCATAAAATATTTCTATTCTCCTTGGTAATAAAATATTCTTGCTCAAAACCAAGCCACAGCTTAGGATTTTCTTTAGCTCCCTCTAGCTGTTCTCTAATAATTGCTCGAAAACAAGTTTCGTGTGGAGTCTTATCATCATCCGGATAACGAACTTCGCATAATACTACGTAATGTGAATCGCTAAACTGATACATCCGTGAAGGAACTAGCAAACGCTCAGAGTCGCTTGTGGACGCCTGACCTGTAGAAGATCCATCAAAATTCCATTCTTCGAGTGGTAACTCAAAATTACCATCTTCAAGTTCGTTTAACTGGACCATCTTCGTTTTACCGCGAAGTCTCGGCTGACTTAAACCGTCTATCCAAATATAATCTACATGAACCAAACTCATTTTAATCCTTTATCACTTATCTAGACAATAAAGCGGCGAATCTTTAACTTCTCGTAATAATGTTGGAAGATCCAAACCTGCACAATCGATTTTATTTTTAGTAAAGTTGTAGTGGTTACAAAAACCGTGAAATTTTCCTCTTTCGCAATCTTTATGAACGCTGGTCTCGATATATCCTTCTGAGTTTTTTGGATACTCAAGCGGGATACCAACCCCGATATGAATCGCCTTCCACAAGGCTTTGAGCGCTTTAAGTTGCACAGGATAAAAATCTAAAAATGGATCTTTCTTTCTTCCATGCACCCAGGCATTTTCTTGAATTGGTCTTTCACCAAAGCCGTGCTTGATATACCAGTCTTGATACTTTGTGTAATATGCATTTGAAATTTCTACACCAATCCCCTTTGGGTTCCCACCTGCATAATTGGAGATTCCTGCGTGCCAGGCCTTATGCTGCGTATCAAGCATCTGATAGATCGTTCCGTCATTATCAATTAGAAAATGAACCGATATCCCACGTTTGTTTAAAACCTTTGCGCACGACTCAGCGCTCAAACATACGTCCCAGTGATTAACAAACATCGTCGGTTTTCTATCTGGCTTTCCGGCATAGCTTGTATAACAGCCGTTATTAGACTTAAACCCACCAGACTCATCCCACAGAATCACTTCGTCCCACTCGATCGGGATAAAGTGACCATTATGCACGATATATTTCTCGCTATTTTTATATTTCTTTTTCACCGGTAGGACATCCATCCAATCCGAAATATTAGATTCTCTTTCGGTCCAGATTCGACGATAAGTCATAGGCCCAACTAATCCATCTGCTGTTAGACTATTGACTTTCTGCCATTTTTGAACTGCTTTTACTAAATTGAAATCAAATTCTTCGCACCCAAACCAAGAGGGATCCCATCCGAGACTATCTGCGCTTGACTTGTTATAAAAATCTTTATCCATCTTTTACTCACTCAAAATCTAATTCAACGTTAACTCGAATATTAAACTTCGGTACTCTCAGCTGGTTGGCAAGACCGTGCTTTTTAGTTTCTTCTGCATCTAAAAACCAATCCGCGTGACCTTTTTTGTGGACGATCTTTAAAAAATAATCGTCTCTCTTTCCACAGTTACGAGCCATCATTGTATAAACCTTTTGGTTAAGTCTATCAGCCTCTTCTGCAGAAGCCTTTATCTCCTCAATCTTGCCATACTCCATTGACGAAACATCATGAATCATTACTGTGGCATCTGGATCCATAAAACGTAATCCCTGCTCTCCGAAAGAAAAAAGAATAGCGCCACAAGACATGGCTTTACCCTCAACGATAGTTGCAACAGGAAGCTCTGCATGATTGATAGCAGATATCATTGACATCAACGAATAAACTTGTCCACCGTAAGAGTCTATAACAACTGGAATAACAGGTTGTCCCGTATTATGCGCTTGTGCAATTTCTTGTGCGAATTTTTTTGCAGCACTTTCATCAAATTTATTAACCCTGATTATTACAGGCTGTTTTCTAAGTTCTATTTCCTTAATTTTTGGATCTATACTAGACGTCCAATGCATTTTTTCTCCTAAAAAGTTACCGATTCGCCACAACCACACGTCCGCTTAGCATTTGGCGTATTAAATACAAGACCCGACTTAAGCAAATCCTCTTCATAATCAATCTCCATACCATTTAAAAACAGATATGACTTGATATCTATACAGATCTTAACATCACCAAATTCGAATGTTTTATCTTTCTCATCGGGTTGATCAGCAAATTCATACTTGTACATAAAACCAGAACATCCTCCGCCCTGCAGTCCTATCCTAAGATAATAATCTGGAGTCTGGCGCTGTTTAAGAAGCAACTTTATCTTATCTTGTGCAGGTTGTGTCATTGTTATTGCCATTTTGTTTCTCCTATTCGCAATATGGGTTTTCGCCAGTCAAGTGATCAGTTACATCTTCAATTTCACCAATTTTCGGAAATACTTCCCTAAGATGTCTTTCAACTGTCAGAACCATCGATATTTTTGATGATGCGCAACCGTGACACCCTCCACCCATCGTCACTTTTAGAGATTTGCGCTCTTCATCAAAATTATGAATTGAGATAAAGCCTCCATGCATAGCTAGCCCTGGATTTATATCTTCGTCAATAACTTTTTGAACATCATCTCTTGTCATGCTTACGCCTATAGTCTTTAATAGCAGCTTTGATCGCGTCTTCGGCCAAAACAGAACAATGAATTTTAACAGGAGGAAGTGAAAGCTCTTGGGCAATATCTGAGTTTTTAATAACTTCTGCTTCTTCTAGAGTCTTTCCTTTTACCCACTCGGTAACCAGCGAACTTGATGCGATTGCCGAACCGCATCCAAATGTCTTAAATTTCGCATCTTCTATAACACCTGAATTGCTAATCTTCAGCTGGAGCTTCATGACGTCACCACAAGCTGGAGCTCCAACAATTCCGGTACCAACACTCGAATCATCTTTTTCTAGTGATCCCATGTTTTGCGGATTTTCAAAATGATCTAAAACTTTTTTTGAATATGCCATTTTATCATTTTACCCGCACTTTGCAAATCCGCATGTTAAACATGTTGCGCACCCTTCTTGATACACTACGTTACAGTCATCTTTATTGTCACAGTTACAATCAATAACCCCATTGCTCACTTTCGTTCCATCTGCAATATATTTCTTCAGACAGCGAGCAATGACCTTTGAAAAACTAAACAAGTCAGCATCTTTATCTTTCTGCAGCTGCTCCACCATATATTGGACGGGTACGCCGTGGCGTAATGCAAGAGAAATAGTCCTCGTAAATGATGTATGGTTGGGGTTATCAAATACTTTGATAACGTCTTTGAAAGTGAATTCATCCCCATTTTTTCCAACAATTAAATCATATTTGGAAGGCATTGACTTACGCGGTCTGCGGCGAATAACACCACGCTGATATTTTTTTGGAATCTCCACATATTCTGACAACCCACCTATTACTTCATACGGCCGGCCATCTAATAAGCCGATCATGACAGTCCAAGCTTCGCCCTTAATATTCGCCTGATGAATGTCACACTCCAGCTCTGCCAACCGGCGGGGGGCACTTCTCATAATTATTTTCCCTGCTTCTCGTGAATCAAGATCAGAGTCCGAAGTAGAAACCAACACACCCGCACGACTACCCTCACGGTAAACTGTAACACCTTTGCAACCAAGCTCCCAAGCAGCCATGTAGACTTGTTTTACTGTCTCTATATCGATATCTGCAGGAAGGTTGGTCGTGTTTGATATTGCATGGCACACCCATTTTTGTGCGGCGGCTTGCATTTTTACCTTCGCAACCCAATCAATCTCATTTGCAGTAGCTCCTGAATATGGGCTCAAATCAACAAGCTTTTCATTACTCATCGTTTCACCCTCACCCACCTCAATAGTGGCCATCCATTTCTTAAAATTGTGGTGATAAACAGTGAACTCTTGCCACTTGTCCCCATTATCATCTATAAAATCGATTCGTGCATCTTCATCTTGGCCAGTAATTTTCTTACGGCGAGTGTAGTGAAGCATAAATGCAGGCTCAATACCAGAGGTGGTTTGTGTAAGGGTGGATACCGAACCAGCTGGAGCCGTTGTAGTGTTCGCAATGTTGCGTCTTCCGTGAGTCATATATGCTTCTCGTAGTCGAGGATCAGCAGCTAGAATTCTCTCTAAAAATGGGTGCCCCTTTTCTTTTTCTCTATCAAATATAGGAAATGATCCTCTCTCTTTTGCGAGAAGACATGAAGAATGGTACGACGAAACAGCTAGAGTTCTATAAATTTCTTCAGTGGTTTTGATAGACTTTTTGTTTCCATAACGCATACCCAACATAGCAAGAGTGTCACCAAGACCAGTTATTCCAAGACCTGTTCTGCGGCCGTTTAAAGCTTGCTCTTTGATCTTTGCCCATAAATCCGACTCAATTTTTTTCACTACATCTGGTTCTGGATCAGCTATTACTTTTCCTAATATTTTGTCGATCTGTTCTACTTCCAGATCAACCATGTCGTCCATAAGCCGTTGTGCTTTTGACGCAATCTCCCAAAACTTTGGATAATCAAATCTTGCATCTTGAGTCCATGGATTTTGGACGAACGAAGTGAGGTTTAGCAGCATTAGACGACAGCTATCATAAGGAGACAGAATAATTTCTCCGCAAGGATTTGTAGAAACTGAGCCGAAACCATCTTCTTTATAAATGTCTGATGGAGTCATATTTTGCGCAGTCGTCCAGAAAAGAACTCCCGGTTCGGCAGATGCATGAGCACCCTCAATAATTTCTTGCCATATCTCACCAGCGTCAGCCTGTTCACTGATCGACGGCGAAGAGGAATCAACTGGCCAACGTAGCTCAACATCTGTATTGTCTTTTACAGCCTTCATAAATTCATCAGAAACCCTAACTGAAATATTGGCACCAGTGACTCTTGTAAGCTCTTGTTTAATACGAATAAAATCATAAATTTGTGGATGATGAACAGAAATAGTGAGCATCAATGCGCCGCGGCGACCACCTTGGGCAACTTCTCTACATGAATTAGAGAACCGATCCATAAAAACTTCAATACCATCCGTGGTACGAGCTGCGTTTGCAGTCTGAAGTCCTTTTGGACGAATCGTACTAATGTCGAACCCTATTCCACCACGACGTTTAGCAATTTGAACTAATTCTTGATCTGTCATTAAAATCCCGCCGTAGCTGTCGGCAGGAGGTGGGATTACAAAGCAATTTGAGAGGCTCTGTACTCGATATGGATTACCAATTCCAGACATAGGTGATCCTTGCGGGATCACATACTTGAACTCTTGAAATAGCTCATAAATTTCGTCACGAGACATTGGGTTAGGATAAGTCGATTCGATACGGTGGAATTCATCTGCGAGTCGATGATGCATCTGATCTGGACTCGACTCAAGGTAGGCTCCATCTTCATCTGTCAAAAGATATTTTGTAACAGCCACATTAGCAGCTAAATCATCACCATCGAAATATTCTAAAGAATTCTCAAAAGCCTGCTTGTAATTTAGCGTCTTATTTTTCACTTATCTGCCTGATCGCGGGGTGCGGTTTCGCTATAGTCGGTTAATTTCTTTCCACTTTTTTCGAAGAGCACTTCTGACTTCTTTTTCTTCTTCTTGAGTTGCTTCTGAGAGTGTCGACACATCAGCATCCAAGATTGTAATCTTAGAACGAGCTGTGTCAATGTGAATAGGAAAAACGATTCCATCTTTACCAGCTCGATTTTTTGCAATGAATAGCCGACCAGCTCCAGTTGCTTTTTCCATAGCTTTTCTTGATATAGAAATTACAAAATCAGCAACCATTGCTTTTCCATAAGCCTCTGACATGTTCTCTAGCCCAACAATATCTGAATTTGCAGAATCACGATTAGCTTGAGATGCTGTCCATATTGGAACGCGTAGCTCCATCGCAAGATTTCGTAATTCTTCATAAATAAGCTTAAGTTCATGTCTCAAAGAATCATAAGATCTAGTAGAGCGCATAATATCAGCATAATCAACGATTATTACACTCGGTTTAAAATTTCTTAGAGCTAATTTCTCAATATGATTACGAAGGGTGTTAATAGAGGGATATCCAGTGGGATATTCCTTAATGATTAGTCTGCCAAGATCTGTATTTTCTTCGTAAAACTTCGTCACGTACTGCTTCTCATCAATTACATCTGATGCTGAAATGTCACAAAGATTTGCGTCATACCTAAGTCCAACAGCTTGTTCTGTCAACTCGAAAGAGTAGTGCAAAACATTTTTACCTCGGCGCATTGCATTCGCACCCATCGCAACGAGCCAGTGCGATTTTCCAACGCCAGTGTTCGCTGTAATGACACCAATCTCGCCCCTACCAAGACCACCATTTAAGACTTCTTTTGAGTCTAACTCTTTGATACCAGTGGGACATACACAACGATTAACCCTCAAAAAACGTGCTTCAATATCTTCGAAAAAGTCGTGTCCTACCGTATTTGCCATACCGATGGAGACGGCTCCCTTCATCAAAGTAACAACACTTTCAAATTTATCTGTCGAAATTAACTCTACAGACTTTTCTAGAGCCTCTTTGAAAGCTTGCCTTTTACAAAAATCTAAAGACTTTTCTTTAACATACGCTAAATCATTGGGGTTGGGGTTAGAACGCATTCGAATCAAATAATTCACAATTTGATCTCTGAGAATTACATCATCATCGGCCCCCAACGATTCCTTGATAATGCTGATCAGCAGACCTTGTGTTGGAAAGCACCTGTAATCTGTAAAATACGCGAAGTACTTTTCACATAAATACTGTAGATACCTTAATTCAAAGAAATCCGGGCGCATAACTTCGATCATTTGTGCTGCCCAAGCCGTATCAGACAACAAGCCCTGGAATATCTTTTCCTGAAAATTCTTGTTATATTTACTGAATTGTCCTGCTGGAAGATCTTCGATCAGGGAAGGTGTCGCTACAGCTGCCATCGTCATATTTTTAATTTCCTTCGTTAGTTGATCGCTTTAAGCGTCATAAAAAATTTATCATAATCAAAATTTCGAATACCCAGCTTTATTAGGCATCGAATAAACCCAAGTTTGTCTTTTTTTGGCTCATATAACTCTAAAATGTCATCTATTTTTTTTGCTTGAGTGGCTGACAAATTACCTATTCCCAAATACATAAGCTTCCAATTTTTTCTAATAGTCTCTTCAGAAGATATGATCCCATCATAAAGCTTCAACGGCTTTTGTTCCTGAAGAACACGACATCTTGTAAGTATATCGTCAACACTCACAGGTAACGAGCTTGATAGCTCTGGAAAACGTTTTGACATACTTTTAAACCCTGCTCCAGGGGCACCTTTTAAACCGTCAGAGCCGTCACCAATAAAGCATCTTGTTACACAAAAATTTTCAGGATGGATGCCAAACTTTGTGACAACTGACTTCGGAGAATACTCCATCTTGCTCGACGGTGACCATTGACTTACTCTCTCAGACAAGAGCTGGTATAAATCTTTATCTGATGATACGATCACACAACGCTTATCTCTAAAAGTTGCATTTACTAACCGAGCGATAACGTCGTCACCCTCACAGTCGGAAACGTAAATCTGACATGCTGATGTGAATCTAAGCAGCTTAACCAATTTTGATAACTGATTATTTCTGTTAGACACAGTATCTGGAATGTCTTCAGAATAAAACCTATTCAATCTTTCTGGACGCCGAGAATTTTTGTACATGGGATCAATCTTCCGCCGGCGGGGAGAGCCCCCACCTTCCCATGTCACTATGACATCACCGGGATTATACCTTTCTAGTAAAAGCTGCATCCCTTTTAAGAAGCCTACAACCCCACCAACTGGATCACCATTATCACTAAGCGATGGATTGGCAGCAAAATGACGAAAAAAACAATTTAAGCCATCTATGATCAATATCGGACGGTTATGCATCTAAATCGGGTAAGTCTTCGAGATTCATCTCCATCGAAAGAGCTCTTACCTCTTCATAGGATTCAGTGTCTAAAAAAGCATACTCAGGATCCTCTAGTTTTCTGATCATACAAAGACCTAAAAGAGAATCAATATACTCACCGCACTCTGGATCTTTCCAAAGGTCGCCAAAATCGGCTTTATAAAACTTTTTCGTAACTAGAACCTCACCTGTCTTGGTATCGGTAACCTCGAGCGATTTCCAAGCAGATGTACCTTTTATGCTGATTTCTTTCCCGTCGCAAATTCCGGAACCGAATTTTCGTAATTCATCAAAAACTTGCTCATGCTCTATAATTCCCTTACCGAAATGAATCTCAAAATTACATTCTCGAAATGGAGGAGCGACCTTATTTTTAATAGTCTTCGCTCGGACATGAATACCGATTACCTCTTTATTCTTATTCGTAATATGCTGACCTGCTCCGAGCTTAATCCTCACCGATGAATGAAACGGAATTGCCTTCCCTCCCGGTGTCGTGGTTGGATCACCATACATAACGCCGATTTTAGTACGAGTTTGATTTAAACAAACCATCAGTACATTTTGGTTGGCAATAACCCCTGTAATTTTTCGCATACCTTTGGAGATTGCACGAGCTTGTAGACCTATCGAATTTTGTTCGTATGTTCCATCTAACTCTGCTTTGGGAGATGATGCTGCCACGGAATCCCAGATAATAGTGATCGGAACATCCTTGTTCATGGCCTTCGCTTTCAAGATTGTAGATTCAGCAATTGACAGTACTTCTTCTGTACAGTGTGTATCGACGTAAACGAATCTTTTCGTGATATCTACGCCGAGCAGCCCTAGATTTTCTACCGATGTTGCATTCTCAGTATCAATATAAACAATGATACCACCCATCTTTTGAGTTGATCTTGCAATTTGAATTGCGATATGTGATTTGCCAATTGATGGGGGACCGAATATCTCGATAATACGACCCTCAGGAAGACCCCCTTCACTTCTATTTGCGATGATATAGTCTAACTGCTTAGAGCCAGTTGATATCCACCTCTTAACATGCGTCGGAGATTCGTCAAATGCAAGATTATACGCTACTCTTGAACCATGCTCTTTGTTCAAGGACTTGATCAAATCACAAGTAAAATCATCCTGCTGTCTTTCTTTCTTTTTCGCCATATTCAAAACCTCGTGTTAGATTATAGCTCAAAATAAGCGACTGTTCAAAAGAAAAAGGGGCGAATTCTCGCCCCTTTAAAATCGATCATAAAGACCTAAGTTCTATTCATCTTCTAGATCAGCAAACGCATCGTCAAGACTCTTGAACTTTTGATCCATCGTCTGTGTAGTAGAATTACTAGAGCTAGAGCTACCATTAAAACCACGAGAAGATCCGGAAGCAGTATCGTCGTCTTCATCTGTATCGTCGTTCAACCAATCATTAATGATCTTGGCCAAAGCGTCATATGACTTAGCTTCGTACATATTCTCGAGATCAGGAATGCTATCTAGCCATTCCTTCATTTGAGACTTCTGAGGAGAAAGCGGGCTTTGCTTTCCTCGAGGTCGGACCTCTGTAGTCGCCCACATTCTGCCCGGTTGCTTAGTACACATGACCTTCACGTCGCGACCCTCAGTCGGATCGGTAATATCACCATAGTCTTCATCAAGCATGACGTTAAGCAGAGATTGATACACAGTCTTTCCAAAAGACCATACACGGACGCCCTTTTCTTCTTCACCCCGGACAATAACCGGAGCGTAGAACCGAGTCTTAGGATAAAGCTTCTTTGCAAGCTCATAAGACTCCTTGGTACCCTCATCACGAAGTTTCGTAATCAATTCCTGAATAGGATCAGGATTACCAAACTGATAGGGTGCAAGAAGACCTGGGTTACTTCCAATGTTATAATAGAACCAGCGTTCTGAAAATGGAAGACCATCTTCATTATCTGAAAATGCGAGTAGACGAACAACCGCCTCTTCTCCCTCTTGGGGACGCCAAAGTTGGTTACGTCGTGAATTACCAGAAAGAGAATCTAGCTTCTTACGAAGTTTGTCGAAATCAATTGCCATGTTAACCTCCAAATGTTTAATATGCAATGTTTAATTGTGCGTTGTCTTAATGACATTAATAATATAAGCGTTAGTGCTTAGTTTTTCAAATTATTTTTTATAAATTTTTGCGCCACCGAAGGCAGATGCGTTGGCTTTCGTTGCGTCCTTTCTACGTTTCTTGCGATCATCCTTAGATCCCATCCCTAACGGAAGCGTATAGCCGGCTACGTCACTTGAAACGCTCTGTTCATCGTGATGGCCTTCATCATCATCTTCACGTTCATCTTCAGCGCTCATGTCAGGCTCACCTAACACTTCTTCTTCTAGCAAAAGACGAATATACTCTCTCAACCCACGCATGAGTTTAATTATTCAGAAAAACGGTGTTGAGGCTCAATTTCGAAATATTGTGGGTCAACTTTTCTCAAATTTGCTACAAGCCACTCACATTCTTCTTCAGCTTTTTGCTGAGAAGCGGTAGATACCCACCAAGTAGTGAGATCCGGATTCCATCTATACCCTCTAGATTTAAGAAGCGGATTTTCATCACGCTCAGATCCCACAGGGAAAACGTGATAGTCTGAAGAGACAGCATTGTTTACTAGCTCTTTCATGTAACTGTTCATACGTAACAAGTGAAGCGTCGCATCGACATCGGCGAGGGCATTATGAGAATCGTAAAAGAATCCGTGCCATGCACAAAGCACCTCTAGAGCCTTCGATGGTCGACATATACCTCTCCATTCAACTTGCGACATTGAACAACCCCAGATAGCACCAGAAGGTGGTGGACATCCATTCAGCCTCAGGACGCGGTCTATCCATTTGCGATCAAACGATGCATTGTGCGCAATGATAAATTGGCAATAATTTAGAATCTTTGAAATTTTTGGCCACGGGATTTCATGACCCTCAAGATCTTCATCATGGAAACCTGTGATTTCGGTTATAATGGATGGAAGAGGCTTGGATGGCTGCTGCAAAAATGTAACAGGCTTCTTAATTCCAGATACTTCACCTGTTGTGGGATTCACAAAAAATGGGCGAAGAGCTATCTGAATTATCTCATCTTTTTCATGATTTAAGCCAGTTGTTTCAACATCTAAAATAACTGCTGGTACATCACCATCGATAGGTTCTCTATCTGGTGATGCCAGATCAGTTAATTTCTCTAATATTACTCTACCATCTAACTCTAAATGCTTCATTTATCTAGTCTTCCCAGCTTCCTTTTCTATCTGAAACGTAAATTACAATTTCACCAGAATCAAGCTTATGAATTTGAAGTGGTACGCCAAGTGAAAATAGTCCAGCATTTTGAGCACCAGTTAACGTATGATTGAGATACTGCACTCCGTTACGAGCATCTAATTCGCCCATAGTAACCGAGATACCGGTCTTATCACCACTACTTGTTTGTGACATTCCACCGTAAGCTTTGCTCATTGTGTTTGTTCCGCTAAAAGCACTACTCAAAATATTTGCGACACCCTGCAAGTCTGAACCACCTTTACTAATATTAAGGTTTTTCATCAATTGTTCAGGGTTTTCTGTTGCTAATGCGCCGGCCTCTTTTACTTCCTTACTCCATCTTCCGCCACCAACTGAAGTTGCAATTTCACCGTCAGCTACTTTCTTACGTCTTTTTTTCTTTTTTGCTTTTGCTTTCTCGCTTTCCTGCGTATCTGTAGATTCATCATCTGAGGCCGCTTCAGCCAGCATCTGTCTAAT
>LWDU01033679.1_pt1 | contig 24660 bp, 25 predicted proteins | sample 727161 | NCBI WGS metagenome assembly LWDU01 (sample SAMN04566230, study PRJNA314399) | hydrothermal vent metagenome | isolation source: deep sea hydrothermal plume seawater | place: Mexico: Gulf of California, Guaymas Basin | collected 2004-07-11
TTGAATTTCAGGATCGCATAAACCTGTTGGTCGAATAACTTGTTCGGTAAATTTCCCAGATGTTTGTTCTAGTTCCCAGGGGCCAGGAGTTGCAGAAACAAAAATTGTTTGAGTTCTCATTGCATTCCACTCTTCAAATTTAAGTGGTCGATTATCCATACAAGACGGTAATCGAAATCCATACTCAGATAGAGTTTTTTTTCTAGTATAGTCTCCTTTATACATTCCATTTAGCTGAGGAACGGTTACATGACTTTCGTCCACAAAAATTAAAGTATTGTCTGGAAAATATTCAAATAGTGTAGGGGGTGGTTCGCCCGGGTTTCTTCCAGTTAAGAATCTTGAATAATTTTCTATCCCCGCACAAGTTCCGGTAGCTTCTAACATTTCTAGATCAAAACGAGTTCTTTCATCTAATCTTTGAGCTTCTAAGAGTTTATTTTCAGATTTGTGTTTTTCTAACGTTACTTTTAATTCTTTTTTTATTTCTTTTATTGCCTGCTCAAGAGTTGGCTTGGGCGTAATGTAGTGGCTGTTTGCATAAATTTTTATAAATTCTAAATCTTTTAATTTACTTCCAGTTAATGGATCAAATTCTACTATACTATCTATTTTATCTTTAAAGATTGAAATTCTCCAAGCTCTATCTTCTAAATGTGAAGGAAAAATTTCTAAGTTATCTCCTCTTACCCTAAATGTTCCTCTATAAAAATTTTGATCATTACGCTTGTACTGTAAATCAACAAAAGTTTTAATAATTTTTTCTCGATTATATTCATTATTTTTTCTTATACCTAAAGTCATTTTACTATAAGACTCGACCGACCCTAAACCATAGATGCAAGATACGCTGGCAACTATTATTACATCATCTCTTTCAATCAATGATCGGGTTGCTGAGTGTCGCATTCGATCAATTTGTTCATTAATTGACGATTCTTTTTCAATATAAGTATCAGACCTCGGGACATAAGCTTCCGGAGTATAATAATCATAATAAGAAACAAAATATTCCACTGCATTATTTGGAAAAAAACTTTTCATTTCACCGTATAATTGTGCTGCAAGCGTTTTATTCGGAGCAAGTATTAAGCTGGGTCTATTTAATTCTTCTATTATTTTTGCCATTGTAAAAGTTTTTCCAGAACCAGTTACACCAAGCAAAACTTGTTCATTGCTTTTATTTTTTATTCCTGAAATAAGTTTTTTAATTGCTTCTGGCTGGTCTCCTGCAGGTGCAAATTTACTAACTGTAGATAATTTAATACCACCCTCTAGTTTTTTCCCCAGAATAAAGTCTTTATTAATTGGATCAGCTGAATTTTCTTGATTTGTATTTGGCATTATAGTTAATAATAATTTAATAATTTTAAAACATAATAAAATTAATGAGCTTAATATCCAACTCTTTAAAAAGAATTAAACCTTCACCTACTATAGCGGTTACCCAAAAGGCTAGGGAATTAAAGGCCGCAGGCAAAGATGTCATCGGACTGGGAGCGGGAGAGCCAGATTTTGATACTCCAGACAATATAAAACAAGCAGCAATTGAAGCAATTAAAAAAGGGGACACAAAGTATACAGCTGTCGATGGAACTCCAGCTTTAAAGCAAGCAATAGTTAATAAATTCAAAAGAGAAAATAATCTTGAATATTCAACTGATGAAATTACAGTTGGAACTGGAGGAAAACAAGTAATCTATAATACCTTTATGGCTACTTTAAATAAAGGTGACGAGGTAGTGATTCCAGCTCCGTTTTGGGTTTCATATCCTGATATGGTTTTATTGGCAGGCGGTAAACCTAAAATTATTAAATGTGATGAAAAAGATGGTTTTAAATTAACGCCAAAAAAACTTCAAAAAGCTATTACTAAAAAAACAAAATGGTTAATACTTAATTCTCCATCAAATCCTACTGGAGCAGGTTATACAAAAGATGAAATAGAAAATTTATCTAAAATATTAATTAAGTATAAAAAAGTACATATTCTAAGTGATGATATTTATGAGCACATAAAATATGATAATTTTAGTTTTTTTACTATTGCGCAAATTTCTAAACTTAAAGATAGAACACTTACTATGAACGGAGTAAGTAAATCTTATGCTATGACTGGATGGAGAATAGGGTATGCAGCTGGTCCAAAAGAAATAATTAAAGCTATTGGAAAAATTCAATCGCAATCAACTTCTAACCCTTCATCTGTTAGTCAGGCCGCAGCAGTTGAAGCATTAAATGGTACTCAAGATTTTATTCAAGAGAGATCAGATGCATTCAAAGAAAGAAGAGATCTTGTAGTTAATAGATTAAATAATATTAAAGGTATAAGTTGTTTGAAACCAAATGGAGCCTTTTATGTATTTCCAAGCTGTAAAAAATTATTAGGAAAAAAAACAAAACTAAAAACAGACTCAGAATTTGTAGAGAAACTTCTTGAAAAAGCAAATGTTGCTGTTGTCCAAGGATCTGCTTTTGGCTTAGATGGCTACTTTAGAATTTCTTATGCAACTTCAATGGAAAAATTAAAAATTGCCATGGAAAGAATAAAATTTTTTTGTGAAAGTTTAAACTAGTCAAAGCTTAAGACTTTGCTATAGCTCCTTTTTTATTTTAATTTTTAGAAGACAAAAATTTTTCTGCTTCTAGAGCTGACATACACCCCGTACCAGCAGCTGTTACTGCTTGTCTAAAAATTTTATCTTTAACGTCTCCTGCTGCAAAAACTCCAGGAATATTAGTTACAGTAGAATCTGGTTTAGTTATTAAATATCCTTCTTTATCCATATCTAATTGGTTTTTAAATAAAGATGTTGCTGGGTCGTGTCCAATAGCTATGAAAAGACCATGAAGTTTAATCTCAGAAGATTTATTAGTTTTAATATTTTTAATTTTAATTCCCGTAACACCTTTTGGATCTTTATCTCCCACAACTTCTTCTAGAACAGAGTTCCAAATAATTTCTATTTTTGGGTTTTCTTTTAATTTTTTTTGTAATAAATTCTCTGCACGCAACTTATCTCTTCTGTGAATAAGTTTTACTTTTGTAGCAAATTTAGTTAAGAACATTGCCTCTTCTACAGCAGCATTTCCCCCGCCAATTACAGCAACCTCTTTATCTTTAAAGAAAAATCCATCGCATGTAGCACATCCTGAGACACCAAAACCTCTAAACGCTTGTTCTGATTTTAAATTTAACCATCTTGCTTGGGCACCAGTTGAAATTATAACTGTATCACCTGTATATTCTTGCCCACTATCTCCAATGGCTTTAAAAGGTTTTTCTTTTAAATTAATTTCTTTAATATGATCTTGAATCATTTCTGTTCCAACAGCTTTTGATTGTTCTTTCATTTGATCCATTAACCAAGGACCTTGTATGACATCAGAATATCCGGGATAATTTTGTACATCAGTTGTAGCGCTTAATTGTCCACCTGGTTCTGATCCATGTACTAAAATTGGCTTCAACATTGCTCTTGCTGCATAAATGGCAGCTGTATATCCTGCAGGACCAGATCCTAAAATTAATACTTTTGAATGTTTTGCAGAATTATTTTTCATATTTATAATATATATGGGTATTTGAAAATAAATTTAAAGCTTCTAAATTTATTCAAAAGTATCATTAAATTGTTGGTTAACTCTAATAAAAGTTGTGCATTTGCTTAATTGTTTAAGAGAAGGGGCGCCAACGTAAGTGCAGCTACTTCTGACACCACCAAGAATATTTAAAACAGTATCTTTTATTTTACCACGATATTTTAATTGAACTTTTTTGCCTTCGCTACTCCTATAATCTGCAAGGCCACCATAATGTTTATCTAGTGCTGTGTCAGAACTAGTTCCATAAAATTCTATAAATTGTGAGCCATTCTTTTTAATTTTTTTTCCTCCACCTTCTTCATGTCCAGCAAACATACCTCCCAGCATAACAAAGTCAGCTCCACCACCGAATGCTTTAGCTACATCCCCGGGACAAGTACATCCACCATCTGCTATAATATGTGCCCCAAGTCCATGAGCAGCATCTGCACATTCAATAACTGCGCTTAGTTGAGGATATCCAACACCAGTTTGTATACGTGTTGTACAAACACTTCCTGGACCTATACCAACCTTTACTATGTCAGCACCACTCATTACCAATTCTTGCGTCATATCAGCTGTGACTACATTGCCAGCGATTATAGTTTTGGTTGGATATTTTTCTCTTACAGATCTAATAAATTTACTAAAGTGGTCAGAGTAGCCGTTTGCAATATCAATGCATATAAATTCAAAAAAACTAAATTCTTTTAAAATTTCATTTAGTCTTTTATAATCCTTATCACTGGTACCTGTACTCAATGCAAGATGAGGAAAAATTTCTTTAATTGCTGAGTTACGTTTAATTACTTTAATATCATGCTGCTTGGTTAAGCATGTCATTATTTCAAATTTAGCTAAACTTTTTGCAACCCCCAACTCACCAACACCATCCATATTGGCTGCTATAATAGGTGTTCCTGTCCATTGGTGATTGCTGTATTTAAATTTGTACGTACGTTTAAGTTCTACGTCTTTACGACTAGATAAAGTGCTTCTTTTTGGCCGAAACAAAACATCGGCATAATCTAACTTGATATCCTCTTCAATACGCATATTTCCATAGTGGAGATATAAAGGTTTATCGATTCAAATAAAACCTATTTATTATGCTGTGGATAAATTAAACTTAGAAATATATATATAAATACATATGGCAAAACCAAAAGCTTTACTTTTGACTGAGGGGATGCATGGCATGATAAGTCAAGCAGAAGGAATGGCTAAAGCTTTAAAAACGGAATATAATCATAAAATAGTAAGATTAAGCTTTCCTTGGAATTTGATACCACCGAAATTTACTCCAATATCGAAAATAATTTTAAAAGATAGGTTATATATAACCAATAATGAAAAACCTGATTTAATTATATCTTGTGGGAGAAAAAGTGTAATTCCTTCAATTCTGCTTAAAAAAGAAAATCCTGAAATATTAACAATTCATATACAAAATCCAAAAGTAAATTTAAAAAACTTTGATATAATTATTGCTCCAGAACATGATGGCTTAACTGGAAAAAATATATTTACTTCGAAAGGAGCGATTCATTATATTACTGACTCTGAAATAAATGAGGCTAAAAATTATTTATCTGATAAAATAAAAAGCAAAAAAATAGTATCATTAATTTTAGGTGGCCCAAATAAGTACTATAGTTTTAATAAAAATCAATTGGCCAAAATATTTAGTGAAGTGAAATTTAATTTTGTATCTAAAGGCTACGAAGTAATTGTAATTCCATCAATGAGAACTCCTAAAGATATTATAGATTTAGCTAATTTTTTTTTTAATGAAAATGGTTGTGTTTTAAATTCTGTAGATAAGAAAGCTTATTTATCCTCATTAGCACTTGCAGAGAGCATAGTTGTTACATGTGACTCTACTTCTATGATTTCAGAGGCAGCCACTTCTGGCAAACCTATATTTGTTGCTCACATGAAAGCGAAAAAAAATAATTATAGATTTAAAAAATTCTTTAAGTTATTTAAAGAAATAGGAATCATAAAAAATCTGGGAGAAAAAGTTGAAAGCTGGAATTATATAAAGCTTAATGAAGCAGAGAGAATAGCTAAAGAAATTAGTGCTAAAATAAAAAAATAAACTTATGGAATTTTTAAGCTCACTAAAAAAAAGATGCAAACATTATAATTCTCCATTTGACCATTGGGAATTAAACGATCCATTAACTGAAAAATCTATAAGTGAAATTTGTAAAACTGAAATTGTTGATTTAAGTAAAATTAATATTAATTACGACGGAACAAGAGCTATTGATGGGGGCGAAGGAAAATTTAGAGAAGGAATATCTGATGGAGGAAAAGCAATAAAATTTAGATGTTTCATAGAAAAAGATAATTCGAAAGATTATCCAAACTTAACTAGTTTAATAGAAGAGCTTAGATCTAAAGACCTATATGGACACCTGAGTGAATTGATAAAAAAAAATCTTTCAAACTCTTATGTTAGAATAGAGATTATTTGTGATCGCCGAGGATTTTGGTTAAAACCTCATTGTGACATTAAAGAAAAGTTAATTTCAGGACTAATATTCGCTAACCCTTTTAATGAATCAGAAAATTTAGGAACAGATTTATATGATAAAGATTTGAATAAAGTTAAAACTGTTCCTTATAAAAATAATTATGGATATTTTTTTACTAGTGGGCCTAATACGTGGCATGGAATGGAAAAAAAAATTATTAAAAAAGAAAGAAGATGCCTACAAATAAATTACGTTACATTTAAGACTGATTGGAAAGTTAAATCTTAAAAATCTTGTATTGCTTTTACGTTTATTTTTTTTGATTTAAGTGATTTTATAGCCCGTAAACATGTATAAGCAGTAGACATATTTGTGCAATATGGAACTTTATTAATCAATGTTGCTCTTCTCAAAGAAGTAGCATCTTTGATAACATGAGTTTTCTTTCCACCACCTGTATTGATTACTAAAGAAATTTTTTTTGAATTTAAAATATCAATAATATTTGGAGACCCACTACTTGATTTATTTACTTTTTTACACTTGATACCATTTTTTTTTATTATATTTGCTGTACCTTCAGTCCCGCATAATGTGAAATTTAATGAAATTAATTTTTTTGCTAAATCTATACCCTCATTTTTATGTTTATTTTGTAAAGAAATAAATGCCAATCCTTTTGTTGGCAATGAATTTGAAGCAGCAATTTGACTTTTTGCAAACGCAAGACCAAAGTCTTCATCTAATCCCATTACTTCTCCTGTAGATTTCATTTCAGGTCCTAACAAAACATCAACATTTGGAAATTTATTGAATGGGAATACAGCTTCTTTTACTGCAAACATATTTTTATTTTTATTTTTTAAGTTAAATTTAGATAGTTTCTTTCCTGTCATTACTAGTGAAGCAATTTTAGCTAAAGGAATTCCTGTGGCTTTTGAAACAAAAGGAACAGTTCTGCTAGCTCTAGGGTTTACTTCAATTACATAAATTTCATCATTTTTAATTGCAAATTGTATATTCATGAAACCTTTCACTTTTAGTCCTAAAGCTAATTTTCTTGTTTGATTTTTAACTTCAGCTATTAAATTTTCTTTAATAGATACAGGAGGAATGCAGCATGCCGAGTCACCTGAGTGAATACCAGCTTCTTCAATATGCTGCATTATTCCAGCAACAAATACTTCTTTGCCATCCGAAATAGCATCAACATCAATCTCCATAGCATTATTAATAAATTTATCTATTAATATCGAATTATTTTCTGCAGCTTTAAAAGCTTCTTCCACAAAATTTTTTAACTGACTTTTCTCATGAACTATTTTCATTGCTCTACCACCTAATACGTAGGATGGTCTTACAATTAAGGGTAAACCAATTTTTTTAGCAATTTTAATAGCGCTATTAAAATTTTTTGCAATTCCGCTTACAGCTTGTTTTAGTTTTAATTTATCCAAAAGATTTTTAAATCTTTCTCTATCTTCTGCTAGATCTATAGATTTATATTGAGTTCCAAGAATTGGAAGGTTATTTTCATGCAAAAACTTTGCAAGTTTAATCGGTGTTTGTCCACCGAATTGTGCAATTATCCCAACCAAATTACCTTTTTCTTTCTCTCTATTAATTATATTTCTAACATATTCTTCTTTAAGAGGTTCAAAATAAAGTCTATCACTTGTGTCGTAATCAGTCGAAACTGTTTCAGGATTGCAATTAATCATAATTGTTTCGAAACCTGCTTCTTTGAGAGCGTAGCTAGCTTGACAACAACAATAATCAAATTCTATTCCTTGACCAATTCGATTTGGTCCTCCACCAAGTATAACTATTTTCTTTTTTGAAGAGGGGCTTGCCTCACATTCAGAATTAATATCAAAATTTCTTTGATAAGTTGAGTACATATAGGGTGTAAAAGATTTAAATTCAGCAGCACAAGTGTCAACCTTTTTAAAAACAGGAAACACATTAAGAGAAGTTCTTTTTTTTCTAACTATTGATTCATTAATTTTTGTTAACTGCGACAATCTTTTATCAGAAAAACCTATTGATTTAATTCTATTAAATTCAATATAATTTTTAGGCAAACCTCTTTTTATGATTTTATTTTCTGAATCTACGATTTCTTTAATCTGTTCTAAAAACCAATTATCAATTTTAGATAGTTTTTGTATTTTTTTAATATTTATTTTTTTTCTAAATGCCTCAGCAACTAATAAAATTTTATTAGGAATATTTTCTTTAAGTTTTTTTTCAATTTGATTTTTATTAAGATTAAAAATTCTATCCAGACCAGAAAAACCAACTTCTAATGAAACCAGTGCCTTCTGTAAAGATTCTTTAAAATTTCTTCCTATTGCCATAGCTTCACCAACTGATTTCATAGAAGTTCCAAGTATTGCTGGGGTGGTTGAAAATTTTTCAAAAGTAAATCTTGGGACTTTGGTAACAACATAATCTATAGTGGGTTCAAAGGAAGCGGGTGTTGTTTTTGTAATTTCGTTTTTTAACTCATCTAATGTGTAACCTACCGCAAGTTTAGCAGCAACTTTCGCAATTGGAAAACCGGTTGCTTTAGATGCCAGAGCAGATGATCTTGAAACTCTTGGATTCATTTCAATGATTACCATTCTTCCGTTTTTAGGATTAATTGCAAATTGTACATTTGATCCTCCAGTTTCAACACCAATTTTTCTTAGACAAGCGATTGATGCATTTCTCATAATTTGATACTCTTTATCCGTTAAGGTTAAAGCCGGAGCTATAGTTACAGAGTCTCCAGTATGAATTCCCATCGGATCAACATTTTCAATTGAACAAATAATTATACAATTATCTTTTTTATCTCTTACCACTTCCATTTCAAATTCTTTCCAACCCTCTAAACACTCTTCAATTAAAACCTGTTTCGTAGGTGATTCGTGTAAACCATCTTTAACTATCCTAAAGAAATCTTGTTTATTTTTTGCGATACCCCCTCCGAGACCACCAAGAGTAAATGAAGGTCTAATTATTGCTGGTAGGCCAATTTGTTTTAAAACTTTATTGGCTTCTTTTATATTTTTAATAATTTTTGATTTAGGTAAATTTAAACCTATATCAAGCATATTTTTTCTAAATTTTTTTCTATCTTCAGCATTTGAGATTGCCTTCGCCTTTGCACCAATAAGTTCGATTTTATATTTTTTCAAGATACCTTTTTTTTCTGCATCCATTGCCAAATTTAAAGCAGTTTGTCCTCCCATTGTAGGAAGGATAGCATCAGGACTTTCTTTTTTAATAATTTTTTCTAAAACTTCTAAAGATATTGGTTCTATATAAGTCTTATCTGCAACATTTGGGTCTGTCATAATTGTTGCTGGGTTAGAATTTAATAAAATAACTTTATAACCTTCATCTTTTAAAGCTTTGCATGCTTGTGTTCCTGAATAATCAAACTCACATGCCTGACCAATAATTATTGGTCCCGCCCCAACTATTAAAATTTTTTTAAGATCTTTTCTTTTTGGCATATTTTTTCATATTATTAATAAATTCTTGAAATAAATAAACACTATCTTGTGGCCCAGGATTAGACTCGGGGTGGTACTGAACAGAAAAAACAGATTTATTTTTTAATCTAATTCCCTCGATGCAGTTATCAAATAGTGATCTATGAGTAACTTCAATATTTTTTGGCAAACTTTCTTTTACAACTTCAAAACCATGATTTTGAGATGTAATTTCTATACTATTTTTCATTATGTTTTTTACTGGATGATTAGCACCTCTGTGCCCAAGTTTCATTTTTTTTGTTTTTGCTCCAAGTGCTAGTGCAAGTATTTGGTGTCCTAAACAGATTCCAAAAATAGGAACCTGTTTATTAATTAATGTTTTAATAATTCCAATAGCATATTTTCCTGTTGCAGCTGGGTCACCAGGCCCATTAGATAAAAAAACTCCATCAGGTTTCATTTCTAATATTTCTATTGCACTAGTTTGACAAGACACAATATTAACTTCACATTTAAAATCAGAAAAATATCTTAAGATATTTTTTTTTATTCCATAGTCAATTGCAACAACTTTAAATGTCTTAGTTTTGTTTTTTAAAAATCCAGTTTCTTTTTTCCAAGTTTTAAATCCTGTCCATTTATAATTTTTTTTAGTTGTAACTTTTTCAGCCAAATCTAAATTTTTTAAGCCATTCCACTTAGTTGATAAATTTTTTAATTTATTTATATTAAATTTACCTTTTTTAGAAAATGAAAGAGTTCCTTTTGGCGCTCCCTTATCTCTTATAAAATTTGTTAATCTTCTAGTGTCAAATCCAGAAATACCTACTATCTTATTTTTTTTTAACCAACTATCTAAATGTTTTAAAGATCTATAGTTAGAAGGGTTAGAAATTTCTGAATTAAAAATTACACCTCTAGTCCAAATCTTATCAGATTCATGATCCTCTTTATTTGTTCCTACATTTCCAATGTGTGGAAATGTAAAATTAATTATTTGCCCTGCATAGGAAGGATCTGATATTATTTCCTGATAACCGGTTATCGAAGTATTAAAACAAACTTCTCCGGTTGTAGTGCTTTCAAAACCAAATCCATGCCCTTTGAAAAAACTGCCATCTTCTAAAACTAAAATACCTGTGGGACTAATCTTTTTAAGATTATCTTTTTTTTTATGGGTTAAATTTGTTTTTACTTGCAAATACAACTCATGAGTTAAAGCGTTTTACTATAAAACTTGATTTTGCGCAACATATGAAAAAGATTTTATCTCGTCAAGATAGAACTTTTTTCTTTTGAAGAAATTTGTTGATTAAAGTAAATTGATATTTTTAAAATTCATGACATTAAGAGAAAAAATAAACCAAGAGTTTAATACTGCATTAAAAAGTAAAAACAAAACCTCTGTTTCTACTTTACGTCTAGTTTTATCCGCAATTAAAGACAGAGATATTGCAAATAGAAGTGCAAAACAAAAAGAAGAAATTAACGAAGAAGAAATTTTAAAAACTTTAAGAAAAATGAAGAAACAAAGACTAGATTCGATTGAGATGTACAAAAAAGGAAATAGAGCAGATTTAGTTAATGTTGAGGAAGAAGAGATGAAAATAATTGATTCGTTTTTACCCGCTCAACTTAATGATGAAGAAACAAAAAAAATATGTAAAGAGGTTATAGACTCTCTGAAAGTTTCAAGCATTAAAGATATGGGAAAAATTATGGGATCATTAAAGCAGAAATATTCTGACAAGATTGATTTTTCAAAAGTAAGTGTAATAGTAAAAGGCTTATTGAATTCATGAAATACCCCAAGGAATATCTTGATGAAATTAAACTACGATTAAAAGTTTCTCAAGTAGTTGGCAAATCTGTAAAGTTAAAAAAACGCGGCAAAGAATTTGTAGGCTTGTCTCCATTCTCTAACGAAAAAACTCCTTCGTTCACTGTAAATGATGAGAAGGGTTTTTATCATTGTTTTAGTTCTGCTGAGCATGGAAATATATTTGATTTTTTAATGAAAACAAAAAGTCATAGATTTGGTGACGCGGTAAGAACATTAGCAGCAGAAGCTGGAATGGAACCATTTAGGTTTACCAAACAGGATGAAGAAAAAGAAAATCGATGGAAGGTTTATAAGAATATTTTAGAAAAATATGTAAATTTTTGTCACAACGAATTAATTTCAGGAAAGTATCCTAAAATTACAGAATACTTAACTAAAAGAAAGATAACAAAAAAAGAGATTCTTTTTTTTAAAATTGGGTTTTCTTCAGCAAATAATAATTTTTATGATCTCTTAAAAGAAGGAGTTGAAGATAAACAAATTCTTAACTCTGGGATCTATTTTTTTGATGAAAATAAAAAAAAGTGCATTGATAGATTTAGAAACAGAATCATTTATCCAGTACACAGTTTAAATAGTTCAATTTTTGCTTTAGGTGGAAGATCTATTTCTTCTACAGCTTTAGCTAAGTATATAAATTCACCAGAAACAGAATTTTATAAAAAAGGAAATAATTTGTACAATATTAATAGTGCAAAAAATTTTAAAAATAAAAATGAGGAAGTTTTTATAGTCGAAGGATATATGGATGTCATTAATTTACATAAATTTGGAATTCAAAATGTTGTTGCAAATTTAGGGACTGCAATGACAGAAAAGCAAATAGAATTAATATGGAGATTTTTTAAAAACCCAGTTATCTGTTTAGATGGAGATGTTAGTGGACAAAAAGCAGCAATAAGAGCAGCTGAAAGAATGTTTCCTTTAATAAAATCAGACTTAAATATTTTTTTTTTAAAATTACCAGAAAATTTAGATCCAGACTCATATATAAATAAATATGGAAAAGATTTTTTTTTAAAATTAGCTAGTAATAAAATAGACATAAAAGATTTTATCTGGCAATCATATTATGATGTTATAGATAAAAATAGTCCACAATCACTTTCTGTTTTTGAAAAAAAAATAAAATCGATTTGCAGAGAAATTAAAGACAAAACATTAAGTAAATATTTTATGGATTATTTTGTAAAAAAAATAGATGAGTTAACCCCCAGTTTAAATTTTAAAAAAAATAATTTTTTTAAAATAAAAAAAATACAAAATCCACTTAAACAAACCAAGGAAACGTTTAATCAATTAAATCAGTTTACAGAAAAAGAACTTAAGGAGTTTTCAATATTATTTTTAGTTATTAATAATTTACAGACTTTTAGAAAAAATATAGAATCATTTTCGGAGGTTGTTTTTTTTAAAGACATTCTTCAGGAATTTAAACAAAAACTTATAGATTTTATGCTCTCAGAAAGTTCACAACATGTGAAAAAAATAGATATAGAAAATTTTGATAAAAAGTTTAAAGAACTTATTAGTAATATAAATGACTATGCGCCAATAAAAATCATTTTAAAAAATAAAAATGAAAATGAGATTTTTATGATATTCAATGAAGTTGTTAGCGAAATTGATAAAATAAATCTTAAAAATAAAATAGAATCTCTTGAAGAGAAAGTTTCGGTAAATCTTGATGAAAAGCTATATTCAGAACTTTTATCTCTAAGAAATCAACTAAAAGGTGGATAAATAGCTATAGATTTTATTTTTTTAGTTATTATATATAAATCGATATTTAGATATTTAGAAAGAAAAATACAGTGGAAAAAATAATCACAAAGTCATTTAGCCGACTATTAGATAAGGCAACCCATAGAGGATTTGTTACTCTTGATGAGTTGTCAAAATCCCTTGGTAAAAGAAATTTTAGTCGTGAAAATATTGAAAAAGCTTTTTTGCACGTTTTTGATCTCAAAATTTGTCTTGTAAAACAAAAATCCGAATACCGTGTAAATAAAAAGAAGGATTCCTCATCTGGCGATACTACAAAAAGTGCTGATCTAGAAAAAAGCGATGATCCTATCAGGATGTATTTAAGAGAAATGGGTGGAGTAGAACTTCTTTCTCGAGAAGGTGAAATAGCAATAGCAAAAAGAATTGAGGCAGGAAAAAATGTTATGACAACAGCACTTTTACAAAGCCCCTTAACAGCTGCCAAAATATTTGAATGGAAAGAAAAATTAGAAAAAAATGAATTATTAGTTAGGGAAATTATAGATATTGATTCTGCATATGCTGATCCAGATTCTGAAGGATCATCTGATACTTCATCAAAAAATAAAGAAAATCAAAAAAAACCTGCAAAAGAAAAATTAAATAAAACTTTAAAAGAAAAAAAAGAAAATGATGATAATGAAAAAACTGTAGAGTATGATGCGGATGATGAATTTAATCCTTCTTTAGCAGCAATGGAAGAAGAAATAAGACCTAAAATAATTGCAACAATTGATAGACTTGTTAAAAAATATTTAAAATTAATTAAATATCAAATTTTTCACGAGCTAAAGAGTTAGGATACAAAAAAATTAAAAGTGAATTAATTGATAAAATAGAAACTCTTCAACTTAACCCTTCAGTGTTAGAAGAGTGGGTTAGCGATCATTATCAAGAAAATAAAAAAGTAATTTCCTTAGAAGGTTTTTTGATGAGAGCAGCAATAGAAAATAAAATTTCAAGAGAAGAATTTTTAAAATATTATTTAGGAAATGAGATACATCCAAATTTTAAATCATTTCTTAATGAAAATATCACATGGAAAAATTTTTTTAAAAAAAAAAATAAAGAGTTCACAGAAACTAGAGAAAGATTAATAGAATTTAGTAAAAAAATTGGTCTACCCGTTGGTGAATTTAAACAGTTGGTTAATAAGATTCTTAAAGGTGATAAAGAAGCAAGGATTGCAAAAAAAGAAATGGTTGAGGCAAATTTACGATTAGTTATCTCTATAGCAAAAAAATATACAAATAGAGGGTTACAGTTTTTAGATTTAATCCAGGAAGGAAACATCGGCCTTATGAAAGCTGTTGATAAATTTGAATATCAAAGAGGCTATAAGTTTTCTACTTATGCTACATGGTGGATAAGACAAGCTATAACTAGATCTATAGCTGACCAAGCAAGAACAATAAGAATACCAGTGCATATGATTGAAACAATTAATAAAATAGTTAGAACGTCAAGGCAAATACTAAGCGAGTCTGGTCGTGAACCTACGCCAGAAGAAATAGCTAAAAAATTAGCTATGCCTCTAGACAGAGTTAGAAAAGTTTTAAAAATTTCTAAAGAGCCTGTTTCACTAGAAACACCAGTAGGAGACGAAGAGGATAGTAGTTTGGGTGATTTTATTGAAGATCAAAATGCATTACAACCGCTAGATGCTTCTATTAAATTAAACTTGGGAGAATCGACTACAAAAATTTTAGCAACGCTCACTCCTAGAGAAGAGAGAGTCCTTAGAATGCGATTTGGAATAGGAATGAATACAGATCACACTCTAGAAGAAGTTGGCCTCCAATTTTCTGTAACAAGAGAGAGAATAAGACAAATTGAAGCAAAAGCTTTAAGAAAGCTTAAGCATCCAAGCAGATCTAAGCATTTAAAGAGTTTTCTAGAAAAATAAATCTTTAATCATTAATGATTAAATTATTTTGGAATACGCACAATCAAATTATTCCAACTTCTAAGAATCCAAAAAACGAAGATGTTTTGAACTACAAATGGGGAATGTATCATAAAGATTATTCTGAACAATGGATTCATCACCTGCTTCAAAAGGTTAAATTTAAAACTATTAATAGCAATAAAGGTATAGAAAGTGAAGATTCCTTAATCATAGTAGATTCTAGCGTAGAAAAGAAAAAAGATTTTTATGCTAAGCTCAGATTAATATGTTCTAAGGTATTTTTAATACATCTAGGAGATGAAACGGGTAGGTATGATCTAAGTTCTATTTATAATAATTGTAATTTTGTTTGGAAGGCTTTTTGTTTAAACAAATATTTTATAAATGAAAAAGTTAAGTGCTTTCCAATTGGATATAAATCAGGAGTAAAATTAAATGAGAATAAAAATGGAAGAAAATTTAAGTGGTCTTTTATTGGAACCCCACATAAATCAAGCAGACACGATTTATTATTTCAGCTTTCTAATATAAAACCTTCATTTTCCTATAAAACACAAAATTTTAATGAGAAAATTCTTGAGGTTAATGAAATGAGTGAAATACTATCTTCTACTATTTTTGCACCTTGCCCGAATGGCTTTGTCCATCCTGAAACTTATAGATTGTATGAATCCTTGGAGTGCGAATGCATTCCGATAGTAGAAAATGCATATAAATATTATGATCGTTTATTTCCAAACAACCCATTTATAAAAATTAATAAATGGGGTGATGCAAAAAAAATAATTATGAAATTAGATGAAAATCAAATAGATAAAAAAAGAGAAGAATGTAAATCTTGGTGGAAAAGTTACAAAAATTATATCCAGGATGATATTTTAAAAAAAATTAATTATGAAAGAAAATAAACTTACAGAGATTGAAAATTTAATAAAGTTAAATAAAATAGACCAAGCAGAATTTGAGCTCTCAAAGCTAGGACAAGAATTTTTAAAAAATGCAGAATACTTATTTTTAAGAAGTAAGATTTATTATATAAATAAATTATATTATGTAGCGATAGATTTTTTATTAATAGCACTAGAATTTGAGAAAAGTGAAAAAATTTATAACTTATTAGGAGAAATTTATAAATTTTTGGACAATGAAGAATTAAGTAAAAAAATATTAGACACTAAATTTAGAAAACAAGCTATAGAATCAATTAAAGATTCACTAACAGGAATATACAGAAAAAAATAAATTAAATTTTAATTAAAATCTCTTTTATACCAGATTCTAATCCAATTTTTGGAGTGTAACCGGTTTGTTTTTTTAATTTTGCTACACTTGGTTCTCTTCTATAAATTTCTCTACTTGATCTTCGATCACTTTGTGCAAATGGTATTTTTTCAATTTTTATTTTTTTTTTAGAAATCATTACCATTTTATTTGCAAGGTCAATTACAGAAATGGGTTCTAAATCGTTTCCAACATTGTAAGTAGTGTTGTCTTCCCCTTGATTAAGGATACTAATGATCCCATTAACTGCATCATCAATATAACAATAAGAACGTATTTGTTTTCCATCTCCATAGACCTTGATGGTTTCATTTTTTTTAATATGTCCAGCGAATTTTGGTATTACAAAATCTTCCTTTTGTCCAGGACCATATAAATTAAAGAATCTACATATATTAAATTTTATGTCATATAATTTGTTGTAGGCTTTTACATATTCTTCGCCTACTATTTTACTAATACCATAATTTGATTTGGGAGTTAAATTAGCATTTTCAAATATTGGAAATGTTTTTTGCTCCCCATAAACTTCTGAGGATGAAGAAAATATTATTTTTTTTACTTTATTTTTTACTGCAGCATCAAGAACATTTGAAGTTCCCTGGATATTGATATGTAAACAATCTAAGCTTTTCTTTTCAGTAATTTTGACACCGACAAGTGCTGCAAAATGAACAACTATTTCACACCCTTTCATGGCTCTATCAATGTCATAAGGGTTTAAAATACTTCCTGAAGCTTTTTTATAAGATAAATTTTTATCTTCAGTTTTCTTAAATGGAGCTATATCAAAACATATAACTTCATTTCCCATCTCCGAAAGGATTTCAGCAGTTCTTTTTCCTAGAAATCCTTGTCCACCTGTAATTAATATTTTGCTCATTTATGTTAAGTATATTTTATTATTTTCTTTTTTAGGGTTTTCATAATTTTACAAAACTGATGCATTGTTCATTTTTTGAACATTTTATCAAGTGAATAGATATAACTAGAAACTAAGAATTATGCAATAGCAGAAGAAAGACTAAGTTTATGTATATTTGTAATTTTAACTAATGCATCTCGTAGATAAATACAATTGTTTGGTTAAATTTCTAAACTTGAAACAATATAAAAATCACTGTAAACATTGACTCATTAACAAGGGCCTGTAGCTCAGCTGGTTAGAGCAGTACACTCATAATGTATTGGTCCCAGGTTCGAATCCTGGCGGGCCCACCAAACATTAGATAACAAGCTATTTTTCAAATTCAAAGTTTTAAGAATTTGTTCAATTTTAATTAATTTTGATTTTTAGTGTGTACGAGGGTGTGTACAATAAAATAAATGAAAAGAAAGTAGGAAAGAATGAAACATTTATTGTATCAGATCTGATAAGACTGACTAGATAATTATGAAGATAAAAATTGGTTTATTATTGTGCTGGTTGGGTATTCATCGTTATACAATAATTAGTAGTTCCTTTGGTTTCGGACCAGGAGGAAGTGTTAAAATTATTCAATGCAAAATTTGTGGAATTAGGAAAACCCTAAAAAAGAAAATAATAAAATATACTTAACATAAATGAGCAAAATATTATCGTTACAAAAAGAACTGAAGAAGAACGAAGAAGGAAAGCCAATCTTGATTTACAAAACTCATACGGATGGCAAGGGTCTTGTTTCTTTATATGGTAAAAGTTTGAGAGATTCTGTTCTTGAAAGAGATAAAATTTCTGCTGAGAGCTTCAAATACTTAATGGAAAAAACAAAAAAACTTAAATTTTAATATTTAAATTTGGTAACATACTCCAGATCAGACTCAACCATACTTTTTACTAGTTCATCAAAAGAAACTTCAGGTTTCCAATCTAATATCTTTTTAGCTTTTGAATTGTCTGCTAATAGAGTATCTACTTCTGCAGGTCTTTTTAAATTCTGATCAATAACTAAATAATCTTTATAGTTTAAACCAACATGTTCAAATGCTTTTACAGCAAAATCTTCTACTGAGTGTTCTTTACCTGTACCTACAACGTAATCGCCTGGCTCTTTTTGCTGAACCATTGCGTACATTGCTTTAACATAATCTTTCGCATGACCCCAGTCTCTTTTAGATTTCATATTTCCCAATTTAAATTTTTTTTGCAAACCTTTTTTTATTCTAGCAGCAGAAAATGATATTTTTCTTGTTACAAATTCAAAACCTCTTCTCGGGGATTCATGATTGAACAATATTCCATTTGAGGCATGCAAATTATAAGCTTCTCTATAATTTCGTGTTAGGTGAAAACCGGCTACTTTTGATATTGCATATGATGATCGAGGATGAAATGGAGTATTTTCGTTCTGAGGAATCTGGGCTACTTTACCAAACATTTCTGATGAGCTTGCAAAATAAAATTTTATACTGGGAGCAAATTCTTTTACGGCAGACAATATATAGTGTGTACCATTTATATTTGTATTGAGAGTAGAAAATTCATCTTCAAATGAATAGGCAACATAGCTTTGCGCTGCTAAATGATAAACTTCATCTGGTTTTATTTTTTGTACAATTTTAAAAAGACTTGAATAACTTTCTAGAGATCCCGCATGTAAAATAACATCATTTAAAATATTTCTAATTCGCCAAAGTCTATGAGTTTCATCTTCAAGTGCTACTCTTCTAATAATTCCATGAACTTCATATCCTTGTGAAAGTAAAAATTCAGCAAGATAAGATCCATCTTGGCCAGTTATTCCGGTTATTAACGCAGTTTTTGCCATGGATACGAGCTAACATTTTTTTATATTTTTATCAACATAATTATATATTTAGTAATGAAAATTATGTATCTAAAATAACTGAAAAAAAAAGATGAAAAAAAAAATTGGAATAGTCATACCTGCATATAATGAAGAACGTAATATCATAAAGATAGCTAAAGCAATTAAAAAAAAAGTTAAAAATTCTACAATTGTAATTGTTGATGATTCTTTCCATAACAAAACCTCAGATTTAATTAAAAAAAAAAAACTAAAGGTAAACTACATCCATAGAAAAAAAAAATTAGGTAGAGGATCAGCTGTACTTTTTGGGTTTAAAAAATTACTAAAAGACAACAGTGTAGAAATTTTCATTGAACTAGATGCTGATTTTTCACATTCCCCTGGCGAACTTCCAAGAAATATAAAATATTTTAAGAAAAAATCTTTAGATTTATTAATAGGTAGTAGATATTTAAGAAAAAGTAAGATAGCCAATTGGGGTCTTAGCAGAAGAATCTTCTCATCTCTTGCTAATCGTTTAGCCAGCTCTCTTTTAAAAATTCCAATCAATGATCTTACAAATGGATATAGAATTTATTCAAAAAAAGCTGTTAAAAGAATAGTTAAAAACTGTGGTAATATTGGTGATGGTTTTATAATTCTTTCTGAAATATTAGTAGAATTGTACTTAAACAGATTAAAAATTGATGAAATAGAATCCCATTTTGTAAATAGACAAAGGGGAGAAAGCTCAGTTAATTTTAGATTAATAATCGAATCACTATTTGGTTTAATAAAATTGTATATTAATAAAAGAAAAAGACTAAAATCTATTTATAAAAAAAGAACATTTAGGTAATGATAATTTTTTATGCAGGCACATAATATACTTGGCGCAATTCTTGCAGGAGGAAAATCAAAAAGAATGGGACAAGATAAATCTTTTATTACATTAAATAATAAAGCGCTTATTTTATATACTATTAATAAAGTAAAAAAAAATTTAAAAAAACTAATTATAGTAACTAATCAAGATAATGATTTTTTTAAAAAAAATAATTTAGTAACAGTTAAAGACTGCATTGATGGACAGCTTGGTCCTTTAGTTGGAATACTTACAGCAATGAAATGGGCAAAAGAGAATCTTCCTAGCTGTTCTTGGATTGCTAGCTTTCCTTGCGATACTCCCTTTTTTCCTGAAGCTGTTATTTTACAATTTATTGAAGAATCAAAAAAAAAGGAATCTCTAATACTTTGTGCAGATTCACACGATCGCAAACATAATATTTTTGGTTTGTGGTCATTAGATCTTTATGACAAACTCCATAACGATTTAGTTAATAATAAAATTAGAAAAGTTCAGGATTGGACAAAAGCAAATAATATTAAAAGTTTAAAATTTCAATTTAAAGATTATGATCCATTTTTTAATATAAATACATTAGAAGATTTAGAATTTGCAAAAAAATTGAGCTTAAAAATAAATGAACAAAAATAATAAATTAGAGGACTCTTTAAATAAAATATTTACTACATCAGATTATAAAATGGTTGATGTAAGTAGCAAAGAAGTAACGCATCGAAAAGCATTAGCTACAGGTGAAATAATTTTAGGATCACAGATCATTGAAATGGTTAAAACTAAAAAAATGCCTAAAGGCGACCCTTTATCTATAGCAGAAATTTCAGGAATTAATGGTGCAAAAAAAACAAGCGAACTCATACCTCTGTGTCATCCATTACCTCTAAATCACATTTCTGTACACACAGAAATTAACGAAACAAATTACTCTATTATTGTTTATTGTTTAGTTTCAGCAAATTCTAAAACAGGTGTAGAAATGGAAGCTTTATCTGGAGTAAATTCAGCTTTATTGACCATTTACGATCTCTCAAAAATTGTAGAACCTAATTTAAAAATTACTAACACAAAATTACTAGTAAAATCTGGCGGTAAAAAAGGTTTATGGATTAATCCAGACGGAATTCCAGATAAGATAAAAAATACATTAGATCTTTAAAATGATTAAATATAAAGAAGCTATAAGTATTATAAAAAAAATTTCTTTAAAACTAACTAACGAGAAAATATCTATTTTGCATTCAGTAAATAGAATTTGTGATACTGATGTTCGCTCTCCTTCAGTTAACCCCTTATGTAATAATACTGCTTTTGATGGTTTTGCTGTAATAGCCAAAGAAACAAAAGGAATTTCCCTAAAAAATAAAAAAAAATTTAAAATTATAAAAACTATTGCAGCTGGCGATTCTCCTAAAATAAAAAATTATAGAAAAAATTCAGCAATAGAAATTATGACAGGTGGTTTAATACCTAAAAAATTTGATTCAGTTTTGGCGGTTGAAAAAGCTAAGTACTTTCCAACAAAAGAGAAACCTACGCATATAATAATAGATAAAGAAGTAAAAAAATTTTCATTTATTAGATTTTCTGGAGAAGACTACAAGTTAAATGATTTAGTAGTTAGAAAAGGAGAAATTATTCAACCAAAACATATTATGGCATTAACAACTCTAGGAATTAAAGATATTAAAGTTAAAAAGAAACCTAAAATAACCTTTCTATCTACTGGTAATGAAATAGTGAATTATAGATCAAAAAATATATTACCTTGGCAAGTTCGTAATTCAAATAACCATTATTTTAAATCGCTTGGAGAAAATTTACATTTTAATATTGTTGATGGTGGGACTATAAAAGACAGAAAATCTGAAAAGCTTAAAAATATTTTAGCAAAATTAAAAAATTCTGACACAGATATAATTGTAACTACTGGCGCTATTTCAGCTGGAAGGTATGATTTTTTACCAGAATTTATTAGTAAATTTGGTTTTAAAAAATGTTTTAAAGGAGTGTCAATTAAGCCTGGCAGACCCATATTATTGTCAAAGCTTAAAAATAATAATAAATTATTTTTTGGTCTTCCGGGAAACCCTATTTCAGCCGCAGCAGGATTTCGTTTTTTCATTTATCCATTAATTCGAAAAAGTTTAGGAATGGAAACGGAAAATAAGTTTACAGCTAAACTGAGCAATAAGTATTTTAAGGTAAAAAATTTTACACATTTCGTTCGTTGTTTTATGAAAATTAACAATAGAGGGTTAGTTCAATTAGAGGTTTTAAAAGGACAGCAATCAAATAGAATTAAATCATTTGTTAAAGCAAATTGCTGGGGAATATTCCACGAAGGAAAAAGTAAATTTAAAAAGGGCGACATTATTGAATGGGTGCCTTTAATTCCAGGTAGATAATAAGTAATTTTTGTGGTTTAATTTATTTATGTTAGTCGATTCATTTGAAAGAAAAATATCTTATTTGAGAGTTTCAGTTACAGATCGCTGTGATTTTAGATGCACATATTGCATGGCGGAGGATATGGAATTTTTACCTAAGAAAAATGTCCTTTCTTTAGAAGAGCTAGATAGACTTTGTAATACCTTTATTGATCTTGGGGTAAAAAAATTGAGGATAACTGGAGGAGAACCCTTGGTTAGAAAAAATATAATGCAATTATTTAAAAGTCTTGGAAATAAATTGGGTAAAGGACTAGATGAATTAATGTTAACTACAAATGGTTCACAATTAGATAGATATGCAGAAGATTTATTTAAAAGTGGAGTAAGAAGAGTTAATATCTCACTAGATTCTTTAGATGAAAATAAATTTAAAAAAATTACTAGAATTGGAAATTTAAACAAAGTTATTAAAGGCATTTTTGCAGCAAAAAAGTCTGGATTAAAAATTAAAATTAACACTGTAGCTTTAAAGGGAATTAACAATGATGAAATTTTACGTTTGGTGCAATGGTGCGGTGAAAATAAATTTTCTTTAACTTTTATTGAAGTAATGCCAATGGGTAAAATTGGCGAAAAAAGAGTAAACCAGTATATGCCGTTAACTGAAGTTAAAAGTTTAATACAAGCCAAATACAGCATAACAAAAGACTCTTTAAGAACCGCGGGTCCTGCTACGTATATGCATTGTCATGAGACAGATCAAAAGATTGGTTTTATTACTCCTAATACACATAATTTTTGTGAGTTATGTAATCGAGTAAGAGTTACGTGTACAGGAGAAATGTATATGTGCTTAGGACAACAAGATAAAGCTGATTTAAAAACACCTTTAAGAAAAAGCGAGAATAATCAAATTTTAAAAAATATTATTCATGAAGCTATTTCAAGAAAACCTAAGGAACATGACTTTATTATTAATAGAAAAAAAGAGGAAAAGTTCGTTCCCAGACATATGAACGTAACAGGCGGTTAAATGGAAATTCAACTAAAACTTTATGGATCATCAAAAATGTTAAGTGATAAAGAAATATTACATATTGAGCTTCCAAACAACTCAAATGTAGAAAAACTTAGAAACACTTTAAGTAAAATAATTTCTGAAAAATATTTAAAAAATAATTTAGAAAATTTATCTAAAACGGCTGCTTTTTTTAGTGAAGCAGACGAGGTTGTTAATGATAACTATAAATTAAAAAATAAGGAATTAATTTCAATTATTCCTCCAATTAGCGGTGGTTAATGACTTTACATACCGCAATAGTAAAAGTAGAAGAAGAAAAAATATTTTCAGAAAAAGCAAAAGAATTTATTTTTTCTGAAAAAAATGGAGCTGAATCCATTTTTGTTGGAAGAGTAAGAAATGAAAATAGTGGAAAAAAAGTAACAGCTGTTACTTATGATGTTCATGATCAATCTGTTATAAAATCATTTCAATCAATATGTAATGATGCAAAAAATAAATTTGATAAAAATTCCAGCATTTTCTTAGAACATGCAAAAGGATACGTCCCTGTTGGTGAAATAAGTATTCTAATAGCAGTTAGCTCAGGACATAGAGACGAGGCTTTTAAAATTTGCAGATATATATTAGAAGAAATTAAACATAAGTCACTTATATGGAAAAAAGAACATTATACTGAAGGAAATGAAGAATGGCTTCCTGGACATTCGTTAAGACCAAAAGAAGAGATTAAATAATATGAAAAAAAGTAAAGCCGATTCAGCAATTTTAATTGTTTTAATGGCAGGAGTATTTTGGTCTTTTGGTGCTTTGACAGTTCGTTTTATTGAAGACGCACGATCTGTTCCGTGGCAATATCTTTTTTTTAGGGGTACTACTATTTTTATATTAATAAATATCTACTTATTTATAAAAGAAGGAAAATCATTTACTAAAAATTATAAAAAAATTGGATCCTCAGGAATTATTGGTGGCATAAGTTTAGGAATTGCTATGATGTGTTTCATCTGGTCTATCACTCATACAACTGCAGCCATTACACTTTTAATGTTAGCTGCGATGCCGTTTATGACAGCTATACTAGGTTATATTTTTCTTAAAGAAAAAGTTTCACAAACAACCTTTATAGCAATTATTATTGCAGCAATTGGTATTTTCTTTATGGCTTTTACTAGTCGACAAATTGGAACTTTATTTGGTCTAGCAATTGGTCTTTTATCATCATTTGGTTTTTCGATTTTTTCTGTTTCTTTAAGATGGAGAAAAAAAACTCCAACTTTTACAACTGTAGCG
>LWDU01042373.1_pt1 | contig 24639 bp, 18 predicted proteins | sample 727161 | NCBI WGS metagenome assembly LWDU01 (sample SAMN04566230, study PRJNA314399) | hydrothermal vent metagenome | isolation source: deep sea hydrothermal plume seawater | place: Mexico: Gulf of California, Guaymas Basin | collected 2004-07-11
GGCATAGTGGTGGCTCTACTGGTGGGCAAGCCATGTTGATTCACTACACCGAAAAAGATGTGACTGTGGCGATTCTGGTCAATTCTGGTTCAGGTGGAAATTTGAATAAATTAGCGAAACGTATATCAAACCGGTTTATGAAATAATAATGTAGGGGACACCGATCGGTGTCCCCTACAAAGATTTGAAAACAAAGCAACATGAAGAAACACATCATCCCAATCGCAATCCAACTCATCGTATTGTAAATCAATTATATACTTGTTTGGAAAAAACTAATTGTTTTCAATAGATAAAGTAAGTTTTCACGTGCCAAAATCGTCAGCGTCAAACTCAAATTCCATTCCCAATATATCATCTGATTGATAACCAAAAGAAAATGCAGTCACAATGACAGATAATTAATTCCAAAAATTAAACTGTTCAAAAATTTAAGAAAAATAGAAATTAAAAAGTTTAGAAAGAATTGATTATTTTAACGTATTCAGGATAGTGTATAGCCATAACTTTTTTATAAAATACTTTGCACTCATCAATTGTAAAATTCTTTTTAATATATTGATTCATCTTTTGAGCCTTATCTAATGCATCAGGGAATGAAGTACGACGTAAAAAATTCTTCTTTGAAGATAAAAAGCTATTTAAGCAAAACTTTTTCAAATTAGGATAATCCTTATTAGCAACTTCAAATAAACCTCTAGGGATTGAATTACTTTTATATCGATTTAAACCCAGCCCTATTGGAACAAGGTTCTCAATAATGTTTCCAGGACCACCAGCTGATTTAGGAACAAAATGATCAATATCAATCCAGTGAGTAATCCTTAATTTTTGGTTAAATAGAGAGTATATATCCATTTTTAAACTTGAAGGAATTTCTGCTTTTAATTCATGTTCTTCTTCATAAAGTGGATTTTCAATATACTTTGTTTTTTCTTGATCAAGTAAAACCATTCCTTGCCAAAACTTAGCTTTATCTAGTGGTCCGATAAGTGGAATAGTTCTGCTTAGTAATTTTTGATTAATTTGATACTCTTGAAATTTTAATATTGCATTATTATTTTGATCTATTGCTTTATCGAAATCAATTATTTTAGTCATCCAATAATTAGCATCTATAGTTTTATATTTTTTATAAAATTTAATGGCTTCGTCCATCGATTTTATCTCAACTATATCAAAAATAGTTGAAACCATACCTTTTGCATAGATTCCATATTTTGTTTCTGCAATATATATAATATCACCTAATAATAATTTACTAGATACTGGAGAGTTTTTCTTAATTGCAGTTTCAAATAAACTTTTATTATTTTCTTTTCTTTTAGGAATAACACCTTTGTCTGATAAGCCTGGATCTCTTTTAATTAAATAAGAATTCATAATATTTTTTCCTAACTATCTACCTGCTTAATTTTTTTGACAAAATTCTTTTCCCATTCATATTTGGCATCTTCAGGTTGACTTTTTAAATGCTCTTGCCACATCGAACAACCACCTTCTTCCCTACGTTTTTTTAACGCTTCAGTAATTTCATCATGCGACTCTTTTGAACCAAATCTATACCATAAAGGAAAAGAAATGTTATCCCACCACCATAATCTTATTTTTGTCGCTAAACCCATTTATATCTTATTTTACCACCAGGTATCATAGTTTTCTTCAAGCCATTTTCTTATTTTTGGCCCATCTTCATCAGAATAAGGATACTCTAGTTTAAATTTTGATTGAATTAATTCATCTCTAATAAATTCAAATTCTTCACAATATTGAATACCTTCCTCCGTGCTTTTTACATATAAGGTAATATCAGTGCTATCAGTCTCAGATGTAAGTAATTCACCTTCCGAGTAATCGCTTTCACCATATTCATTATCCTCATAATCATAATGACGATAGATAACATTTTCTCCTTCTACTTCAGGGGATACCGTTAAACATTCTATTTTAAATTCATTCTCTAAGGTGATAGGCGAAAACTCAAATTCTCCAGATTCGCAACTTATGGTGCTACTTAAGAAAGCTTCTTCACGTCCTTCAAAGATAGTTTTATCACCAACTTTTATTTCAAGAGGTTTAGTATTATCATCAAAGCTTAATGAAGCAGATGAACTATCTGGAAATTCCACTATCTCAACAAAAGATGTTGGTCCATAGTTAGCAACTAAATCATCATAATTATACCAATCAGACCAAACATAAGAACTCCAGTCTTCGCCTTCCATAAGAGCATCCACAACATCCTCAAATCCAACAAAACCGGCTTTATGCTCAGCAATGGAAAACCCATTAGGAGCACTAATGGAATATTCATTGGTCTCTATAGGATATTTTTCCTTGTCACTCAATAAATCATTGATTGCATTGGATTCACCCTTAGGGCAATTAGGGTTACTTGCAAGTCCTTGAAGAACATAACGATCACCAGATTTACTTAACTTAGCTATCTCTGCCTTGTCAATTATTGAATGTGAAGCAGCCGCTCTCCGTACCCAACGATAATCATCTTTAAGTAATTTATTGATAATTTTTTTAGAACATTTTGAATTTAGGGCAACAGCCTTTCGTAGACGACTATCCAAATATTTTTCGTTTATTCCACTTACCTTTTTTAAAATTTCTACTGAACAATTTGGATGAGATAAAACTGCTAGTTGCACAAGAATACTGTCATCTGTTAATAAGTCAGTTAAGATATCTTCACTAATAAATGTATTTTTTGCAACTGCGAGTCTAATTTTCGAGTTTTTATCGTTATAGATTGCTTTGAAAAAATCTTTACCTAAATCAGTAGAAGAAAGTTTGGATTTATCAATCCAAGTATCATCTTTTTGATATTCCTCCATCAACTTAGCAAGTTCAGATTTAAATTTTAAAATTTCTACTGTCTTCTTATCAAGTTCAACAGACACACCAAGAATATTCTCTAATATTTCATCAATAAATTCCTCACCAACATGCTCTTCACGTAAATATAATAATAATTCTTTAGGACAATTATCGTTTTGAATAATCGCCGCTTTTAAATGATCTTTTTTCCATATCCATGATTTATTTTTAAGTGTTGCTTTATGAAAGAATAGTTCATTTATCAGAGATTCATATCTACAATTCATAGCGATCTCATAGATCGTTTCTTCATCGTGTTTTCCTGCCAGTGCAAAGGCTTCCACCCAAGCTTCAGGAGTTTTAGGATGAGTGATAATTTTATAAAATAATGAGTAAGGGTCGCTTACACTACTATAATTGTTCTTCTTGATGATGGTTTCAATATCACTTTCTGACCATTGTGCATGATTTTCAGCTAAACCAACTTTATAATCGACTAAATGATGAACTAGTCCTTTCGTGAATTCTGGATCATTTAATGCATTATGTAACTCTAAACCCGTTTCAAAATTGTCTGAGTCTAATAGTTTTTCAATTTTTTCAATATTTTCTTTATACTCAGACTTGATCTTAATATTTTTTAAATCTGATCTATCAGAAATAGTTTTAACGAGAATAGAACCAAAAGGCTCATCAACAATTATTTTAAGTAACCTTCCCAGATTTAAAGATGTATTTTCTAAGACGGCGATTTGTCTTTCAACAATATTTGAATCATAACCTTTATCCATTAGTTCTTTTGGACAATTTGGATTTTTTAAAATGGATAGTCGAATACTTTCAGTTGATGTCGCACCCCAACAATTACTTAAGTGCCCAGATTCAGTATTAGGATTGGCTGCCATTGCACCCATCAATTCTTCCCCTTTAGGTCCAACCCAAGAGATTTCAGTATCCATAATGATCTGATCAATGATTTTAGCAGGACATTTAGGATCAGAAGTTGCTTTGATCTTATCATCCATAGATTCACTATTAGCTAGTTTTTCAAAATCTGTCATAATTATAATTTACTTAACAGCTTCCCATCCCTTTTTTACATTCTCTAAAATATTTTTATCATATATAGATTCAATTTGTTTTCTTGAATCAGAAACTTTTATATCTTTTTTCAATACATCTTTTCGAGTTGGACTATAATCTGTAAAATGAAATACATAGGCAGGGTAATCAGGGTCTTCACTTTTATTTGTTTCCCATAGTATAAACTTGCGAACCATTTTATGTGATTTTACTTCTTTATAAAAAACCTCCCTTTTTATTATTGTTGATTTCTTTAAATCTAATTTCTTTTCAGAATGTATTAATTCAACAATATCGGTTATTTGTGAAAATCGTATGTCATCTTTATTAACTTTTTTATCATCTCTTAAACGAGTAAAAACAGGACTCATTGAGCTTACACATGCTCTTAATTGATTAGCACTAAAAAGAGAGTTTTCATAATTCAAGCACATTTTATTAATTGAACCTTTTGAATTCTCAATAGCAAGGTCAATACTAGCATATTCAATAATTAACTCTGGCCTAACCAAGGTAAAAGCCACTCGAGCTCCCGAGGCTTCAATATAATTTGAATCTACTTTTAATTTTTCTAGCACTTTGAGTAATTTTTTACGTTCATCATCAGAAAACCCATTTCCAACTTTTGCAGTAATCTGATAGTGATTATCATCTGTAATCATGGCGACTAATACTTCTCGAATCATACCAGACCTTTCACCTTCTGATTCAACATAACCTATAATAGCAGCATCCAGCGATACACTTGGTTTTAATTTATAGATCATTCCCTCAACAGATTTAACAATCACTCCCTCATTATTATCAGTTAAAACAACCTGTTTATAATAATCTTCAATTTCTTTTCGACTACTTACAGTTTTAGTCCCAACCGAATGTACTCGACTACCTTTTGAAAATATTTCACCAAGCTTTAATTGTTTCTTTAATAATTCAGTACGTTGATATTCAGTTTCATCCACAGATAATATATCAAAAGCTACAAAGTGAATATTTTCAGATTTTTCATCTAAATTAGCTGTTAAATCGAAGACACGAGAACGCTGACCTTCCTTTTTGAAATAAAGCTCCCCTGGAAAACATGCATTTTTTATTTTAGATTTCTCAAATATATCTTTTACATCATCAAGGACTGGAAGATCTTTAATAATATTTCCCCCAGGATTAATTAATGCTACTTCACCCTTTTCATAACAAAGAAGATAAAAATGACCATCATATTTTATAGATAGTAGATATTTATCTGCTTCTCTAATTTTAGATAATATTTCTCCTTGACTAACGGGTAAATATTTTGATGCCACAGATTTTTTATAATCAATAGCTTTATTTATAAAATAATTAAGATCCATCAGCTTTTTTTCTCATCAATAATAGATTTTAATTCCAAATCGGATAAGTGTAATATTAAACAGTATTTTAATTTATCTACTCTTCCCTCTAAAAATGCTCTATAAGGTTTACCTCCATCGTTAAATACAAGTGGCTCATCACCTTTTTCACCTCCAGCCATCATCATCATTGAATCCTTTTGAGCTAATTCTTTTGCCATATTAAATAAAAAATCATAGGTAAGACCATTTACATGGCAAATTTGATAATTTCTTACAAATACTACTTTATTATAAAGTTTTTTTCTTGGAATCATTTTCCCTGTCCAATTAACTGCTTGTTCTATAGCTATATTGGCATCCAAGTAACGAGGAACTCTCTCCTCTTGTAGGCTTCCATCAGGTAAAAAGACCTTTTCATTCTTTCGTATTTTGTAAACCACTTCCTCATCTTGATTTATATAAACACGGTCAGAAGCATTGAGAGTCTTACCTTCAAGTTCTAGATCAACCTCAGGATCATTTGTAATGATTGCATCCACTAAGTGAGCGGAGTCTTTAAATTCTTTCATCAAGGTTACAATACTATTTTGAGAAGTACCTTTTAATAATCTACGGTTTTCTACAAATTCACCTGTTTCCATTGCCATATGTACAGTAGATAGTGAAGCGACTGATTTGAAAATAACTTTAGCATCGCGGTCTTTATTATTGGATAGGTTGATATAACGCATCATTAATTAGAGCATACTAAAATCAAAATCATCCTCATCCATGGCTTCAGGTTCCTCGGGAGTTTCCTCTTCTTTATTCTCTAATCCGATATATTCAAATTTTGCCTTTTTCCCAACAACAGCAAATACTTCGCCCTCATTTGAGATTAAATAGGCATCATCTGCTTCATAATCAGTACGATAGTTAAACATAAAGTGAAAAATATCACCATGATTAAGCAGTTCAATTAGGACTTCTTTTCCTTCAGTTAAAGATAACTGATAGACTGACTTAACATTTAAGGATAGATACTCATCAATGTCTACTTTTTTCAATGAGGCTGGCTCATCAAAAATCGAAAGCGCTTTTTCAACTTTTTTCCCTTGAATATCCACTCCAATCAAGCTTGATTTTGATACATATTCTCCATTTTCATTGAAACTAGCCATTGCAATATTTCCTGAAGGCAAAATATACTGAGCGTCTGCAATAGTAGCTAACGTACAAAGCTGATCTTGAGCATCGAAAACTTCTGTTTTAGTCCAACCGTAAATTTTCCTTCGGTCAAGTTTCGTAAAAGCAACGTTAAAAGTGTGACTATCAAATAATAATGATCCTGTTCTTGGCATAATGCAAGTTTCTATTAAATTCTATTTAATCAGAGCGTAATAAATATCTTCATCCATGATAGTAATCTCAAGCTCTTGGGCTTTTAGCATCTTGGTATGTTTGCTATTGTGAGCCACATCAGCGCCATGAACTAAAATATCTGTTTTTGAATTTACATCGCTCTGAATATTAGCCCCTAGTTTTTTGGCTTGAAGCTTCATTTCAGTGCGGTCACCTTTTTCCATTTTTCCTGTAAAACAAATATATTTTCCTTTTATTTTGTCATTAGACATAATAATTCCTTTAATTAATAATTAATTTGATTTTACACATATCTTTTGAATCAAGCATTAAAAATAAATATAATTAATAAAAAGTTAAGTTTAACTAAATTTGTATACATTTATGTTAAATAATACAAAGAGTTTATTATTTCAGATTTTATTCTTTTTTAGTTTTGCATCTGAAAATATTTTTGCATTCAATCAAGAAAGTCAAACTTCCAATGTAGAACAAGAAGTGATTGACCATTTAATCCGTGCGGAAACATGGTATTGGATGTCACGAATAACTTTCAATTCACTCGAATACCATCAGTATGCTGAAAAAGAATACCTTAAAGCAAAAGAAAAAGCTGCTTTACTCTCTTCCCCTTTAAAAGAAAATTATACAAACACTGCTGAAGCTGGGTTTGAACAGACCTATTGGCGAAAAATAAATGCCTGGAACAGCTTCAGAAATATTTTTCCCGCGGCATGGTGGTATTCCGGGGCTGATTCTACATTAGACTACCAAGATGAAGACCATCTTATGTTGGCGCTTGCAGGCTGCTGGGCGGGATTAGAACCAGGGCTATCACGCCAATTAACCCCCAAGATATTTGTCGTTCCCAGATGCAATGACTCTGAAAAGTTTGAACAATCCACTGATTGTGGCGAAATAAAAGATGAATTCCTAAATATGATGGATGTCAATACGCGTTTCTTAGGTATTAGAGATGATGCAGTAGCTACGGCCATTGGACCAGAATGGCAAGAATTTGTAAAAGGTGGTAACCCTAAACCAGAACATATCAAAGCATTAGGAGACTTCCATCAGGTTGAAAACATCGTTGTTGTAGATATATATGTCATTGATGAATTCGAAGATCCGTTTGTTGCCGGTCGAATTGATATCCAGTTCAACCAGTGGGATACGAATACAATGAGATTAATGAGTGCTGGAAATGAATCTGGAGTCGTTGTCTCCCTTCGGGATCGTCGCTGGATGGTACCTGCGTGGATACTATTTCTCCTGATGATTTCACTTATTTATACTTATATACAGGCAAAAAGGCATAGACCTGAAAAACCACCTGGTGAAAAAGCAGATACTAAGTATCTAGTACCATATACCATATTTTTTATTGCTGGATATCTGTTATCTTATTTTGCAGGCATGCTCTCCGATCAATTTATACCAGACTGGGGAGCTATGGCATTAAATACAGATCATTTTCTGCCACTGGCCGAAATGTGGAGATGGACTTTTGTTCATGGTGCACTAATCATGGTCGGCCCCATTATTTTATGTGCCTACTTTTTATTAAAATTTGGAGAGAGACTACCTGATATAGGTGACTTCGGATTAAATAATTTTCAAAATACCAGTACAATTCTATTTACAGTTCAGGCAGGTGCATTGGGAGCTTTATTCTCGCCTATTATTATTGGTTGGCATAATGAAGGACTTATTGTTGCACTAGGTTTAACTTTTTCAGCACTCATATTGAGTGTCGCAGTTGCTCGTCCATTCTCCAGCCTAATGGGAATGGATAGAGCACAATATTCAGGATTAACCTTATTTATTGGAATTCTTGGACTAATATTTATTATTCCAATAGGATTCTTTAGACCAGAATGGGCTGGCCATTGGCCAATTGCTTTTGTAATTGCTCAAGCTGTTCTAGTTAGCATTTTTATTACTTATTTGAATGGAAAAAAGAGGGTTGAAAAAGCACCACAAAAAGAACCTGGGTCTGTTGACAGTAATAAAGGAAGTCTTGATCATCCTCAATGGATTAATCCAGAAACTGAAAAAATTGAAACTATAGTTGAGAATTTAACAAAAGAAGCTGATAATAATAGTAATGTTAAGGTTCAAACATTCATTATTGGCCAAATAGATGGTATTGGTAAAACTCGACTTATGGAAGAAATATACGAAGGCTTAAATGCTGAAGAAAGAGATCCTCCATGGAAACTTGTTTATTCTACTGCACAAAAGACCGATGAACAAACTCAAGAGCCATATTCATTAATTAGCAGAGCATTCGGTGATGCGATTGGTATTTCAAATCTTGCTAACAAACAATCTAAACAGGCAAAGCTAAGGGAAGCTCTTTCAGGAGTAGAGGGAACTTTAACTGATTTGCCAATGGGCATTGGAGCTTTGTTTGAATTTGGCGATGAAGATCACGAAGCCTCAAGTAAAGATCAAATCATTAGGGATATTACGGAAGCGGTTAGAGAGCAGATCAAGGATTACCCTTTAGCTTTCTTTTTGGATGACATACAATGGGCGGATCAAGATAGTTTGGATTTACTTGAAAGAATGATCAATAAATTATCTCAAAGCAGCCATAATAATGCACTGGTTTTTATTCTAGGGGCACGCAATGAAGATCCTATTAGTTATTATTTTAACGAGCCGCCACCATTCCCAGCGGAAAAAATAGAACTAAAATTATTCAATTCAGATAAAATCAATGAATTTTTGAAAGGAACAGGAATTTCTAAATTTCCAACATGGCTTGGAGAAAAAATTGTTGAGCACATCGGGCCAAGCAAAACTACTCCTGAGAACATCATTGAATTTCTACGTGCTTTAGTCACCAAAAAACAAGATGGCTCATTTCAATTACCCACAAAATTAACAGATGAGCAAATTAAAAATGCTATTCCTGGAAAGATTACAGATCAAATAAAAATACGCCTTAAAGATTTACATGAGGAAGATAGGACTATTTTAGAAGCCGCTGCAGAAATTGGACGATCTTTTTCCATCACCCTACTTGCGGCTGGACTACACCAAGATAGGCTAATCTTATTGCGTTCATTAAGAAGGATAGAAGATGATTTTCGCTTGATTATCGATGTTCAAAAAAGTGATGATATTATGTCCCTCGAAAGTCAGGCTCTAAGAGATGTTTTAATAGAAAATTCAAAAATTACTGCAGGGTATGAAAGTAGACGTGAACTCTTTAAAGAAATGCATTATAGGATAGCTCAACATATGATCGAAAATGATACAAACTTTAATCCGATTGAAATAATGCAGCATTGTATCCTGAGTGGGGATAGACTTGCCGAAGGAGCAATTAATTATGGAATTCTCGCAATTGAATCAGCTACAAATAAACAAACCTGGAAAACGGTAGTATCTATTATTCAGAAAATAAAAGATAAGGGTTCTGCAATCATTAAGTATGCAAGTCAGAAACAATTAAATAAGATTGATTTTTTCGAAGCCCAAGCCCTTCATGGTATCGGATTGAAGAGTGAAAAGGCTAGTGATATATTAGAGGGCTTGTTTAGTAGCTGCTATTTACCTAAATATAAATTGTTTTATACATGGTTCGTGAACGAATTCCGCAAAAGAGATTTTGAAAAAATCATTAATCAAGTCGAAAAGATTGAAAAAGAAGATTTAGCTGACAATACTAAGTGTAACATTGAATTCAAGACTGATGAGGAAAAGAACCAACATATGGAAAAATATCATAAAGTTAAAAACCCAATTGTTGCGCCACTTTGTGAATTCTATAGGAATCTTTCGTCATTCAATTTGATTCCAGGTGGGCAAAAAGATGAAAATAAAATACAAGGTGCTAAAGAACTTGTTCAATCTTTAAAAAATACACGTACTGAGCTAGAATCATTACATTTTGAAAAAACAAATAACCGAGACCATCTTCTTTCAATGATAATTCAGGAAACTGCTAACAAATTTGCATTCTGGTCTGTCGATGGCGATGCTTTAGAAGCTTTTGATGATAGTATGCGCTTAAAAGAAAAAAGTAAAGATCTTGAAGGATTAGGGATTAATCACGGCATGAGAAGTTCGTACTTCGTTGAAGTTACAAAGGAATATGAAAAAGCTATTGAATTTCGCGTTCGAAGTCTTTTGTGTGAAGAAAAGAGAGGAAACGAACCCAATCAATGTTTTAGCTTAAATAAGCTGGCTGAAATTTTGCATGATTCTGCGAATCAAGATAAATCACCAACTCAAGAAACCTATCAACTTGCATTTGATTTTGCACTATCTGCATATAAAATAGCATCAGAGGATCCTAAAGATAAAAAAATGACATTCAATTATATATTTTCTGCTATTAATGTTTTTAATTACGGTAAGAAACTTGGAAAATTTCAATCAGATATGAAATTACCTGAATTAACTAGAGAAACAAAACTTGATGTAGATTCAAATAATGAAATCATTATTAATGACACATCAATGAAAATCATAGACCTCATTAAAGAAATGGAAGCCACATTAGAACCATGGGACTGGTTGTCAAATGTCCAAAAATTATCAAAAACTGCAGTTGATGCAGAAACTACTTCTTAAAAACTGAACTCGATCCCGTTACTTACTTGAATATAAGTTTTTCCTAATGTCCCATGTGGATCATTATCATATCTGTAGTTAAGCGTAAATGTAAAAGAAAATTTTTCATTTAATTCGAATTCAAAATCACCATCGTATAAAATTCTATGATCTTTTGGCTTAGAAGTATCCAACTGATAATAAGCTGTGCTATTTAATGTTGCATTCTCACTTAGGGTTATATTCCATGTAAAATAATTAGATGATCTGAAAAGTGATTTAAAGTTTTCAGTTTCTAAACTATACTGCTCTTTTTCTTTCATTCCCCCAACTCCAATAAATGCATTAAGTTTATCATTACTGAAAACTTTATATCTTAAACCTGAACCATATAATTTTCGATCTTTCATCAATAGAAAATCATTAAAACCAAATTGTGAAAATAATTCAATATATAAGTTTGATGAAATACTCTTAGTGAATCTTAGATGCCCAAATCCTTTATTCACAATGGTGTTTTTTTCAGATGATTCTTTTTCATATCCATTTTCATAATTAAGAACTAAAAACGAATGTATACCCCCAGAAGAAAAGTGATCGATCCGATATTCACCTGCAACTTCCATCACTTCCTGATCAGATTTCTCAAATCCAAATTCAAAACCCAAGGTGTTCTCAAAACCTTCACCAGCATCCTCTTTACGCATAGATTCAGTATTAACTTGAGCAATTAAAACTCCGATACAAATAAAGGTTAATAAAAATATTCTAACGATTTTCATATACTACTTATCACTTTTTCCCATGTTGAAATAAATGGTTCTTGCATAAAATCTACTTCATACACTAAAGCATGGCAACACCAAAATCTTAATGATTCATCTAGGGCCTTTTTATCTTTCATTAATGAGTTGTCCCAAGGTTCCTTTGGTGCAATAGAACCATACCATGCTGAAATTAGATTGCATTGCTTTTCATCTATAGGTTCAGCAACAATTGAAATAATAGATGTTTCTTGTAAATCTTGATCAAGCGCCACTCTACTTGGCCCCTCTCTCCCTTTTCTTTTTGAAAAATACGTATCAGAATTATTAGTTATAGATTCAGTTTTTATTAGAGATGATTTGCCAATTATTTTTTTTAAATCAATCTCCATTCTAATTCTTTCCCCTTGTTTACTTGGAAATGAAATTTTGCTAATTGCTTCTGATAAGTGATCGATAATTTTTGGATGAACTTCTAGATGTGATAGAGTTTGATAAGACAATAAAACCGAATAGTTATTTGAAGATTTATAAATAATCAATTTAAAAATTCAAATTACATAAATATATAAATCTCTTGATATTAATTTGGATTTCATTTCTTATATTTTTTATCAGAAGTTTCAGCTCTATATTCTGATTCAATCCTTTTAAATGATAGTTCTTTAACACCATAATCCTTTAACAAATGATCTTTCCAAACTTTACGTTGTTGTGCAGTTGGTGTAAATGGGGTTCCTAATGGAAATTCTTTTTTAAATTCAATAAAAGCAATTTCTCTCATTCTTTTATAATAATCCAATTTCTCTTTTACTGTTTCTTCATTTATACCTAGTCCTAAAGCATAATCATTTAACTGATCAATTACATTTGAAAATAGCTGAAGGATAGTTTTCACCTCTTTTTCATATTTATAAATCATCTCAGGTATAATTTCACCATTTGAATAATAGGCATCAACGGGCCAAAATCTCGAATATAATGAAGTTATAAAATATTCATCCTGAACCTTTAGATATTCCTTTATAGGCATAATCCAATCAACTTTGTCTGAACCTGTATCTATTCCTTTAGGAGTACATTTAATATTGATACCAAGATCAATTAATTGATCTTGGTATTGATTCATTAAATTTGTATCAATTTCATTTTTTTTCTTGTTTAATGAACCATCTAGGTCGATTTTTTGTGATATGGTATCAGTTTGCGTAGTCCAAATAACTGACAAAGGTTTTTTGAGATTTTCAATTAAAGATTCATGTATATTATTAGGAACATATTTGAATTTTTTTCCACCTGATTTACTGCCGGATGCAAAGCTATAACCTATGCTATAAGCTGAACCCAAAGGTGAACCTTCACGATAGATTCTTGCCCAATAATATGAAGCTAGATTCCCAGCTTGATAATAATTAGTTTTATTTAACCATGGACGATCTTGATTAATTGTTTCATCAGAATTTGATGAGATATTTATATTTAGATGATTGGATAAAATACTTTCGACATACTGATCTATTTCCAACCACAGATTCTTGTGCATCGCCCATTTATTGAATGTAACATAATTATCCTTTTCATTATTTATTTTTGATATTTTTTTATCTATTTCACTAGTCTTTTCCTTTTTTTGATTTGACAAATCTTTTAAAGTTTTAATTGTTTCAGGAATCATTAAATCATAGTCAGTTAAATTGTCATTCTTAGCTTCTTTTTTATTCTTTTGCAAATCTTTTAATGTATTATTGATTTTATCTAATTTTTTTACAACTGTTAAGCTTTGCTTACTATTTTCAAGCTCAATAACTTTATTATTAAAGTATGTTTTCCTCTCTTCAAATGTCATATTATTATTTTCTTTTTTAAATGATTTCGGATCAACTTTAGGCAATGATAAATAATGAAGCCACCAAGGATTAAAATTAAGAGAAGTTTTAGAATCTTTTGCTTTGATGAAAATATTTCCTTTGTTATCAGGAGTTCCAACTTTGCCTTCTATTTTAAGTTCTTTTATTTTATCTTCAATAATTTTAAATAATTTATCTTCAGTAATCATTGATGCGGCTGCGGTTTGCGATAACACTAGTAGCTCATTATCATCTATTTTATTATCATCTGAAAGATGTGAATCAATCAAATTTCGCAAAAATTTTGCACCCTCCGTTGCTTTTTCATCATCTTGAATCTTTTTTACTTGACTTGCATCAACCTGAGGAATAATACTATAATAGTGTTTAACATAAATATTATCATCTGGGTCCATTAAATATCGCATATCTGTGCTAACAAATCTCAAATCTTCACTACTCAATTTGAGTTCAAGTTTATTTTGTTTCAAACCAATCTCAATCGCGAACTCTCCCTTTTTATTTTTATCATCTAGTGATTTAGCTAAAACTGGCTTGTATTCTTTAAGGATATCAAAATCATCCACAAGGTCAGATAAAGCTGTATATAATAATGGATTAATAATTGAAAAGTACTCATCATTAAGTGGCCAGTCCCGATCACCAGCTTTACCTTCCTTATGAGCATTTATATTTCGTATAATAATAAATGCATTAAAATAATCCATTACACCTTTTTTTGATGATGGAGGTTTCCTTTTTTGATCCATTAGTTTTTCAAAATTTTCATCAGCTCCATTCTTAATTACCTCATCTAAATATCCAAACTCTGATATCAAATTAGTAATTGATTCATATGTATTTGATTTTTCAAACTTTTCAGAAATAATTGACTCTTTCATTTCTGATGAAAGCTGTCTTAGATAAGAAACATATGTTCCTGTTGATTGACCTTGCTTACTCCTATTATGATCAAAAAAGTTTTTTTCAATTTTATAATTGATTGTATTTGCTTTTTTATACTCTCCAAATAATATACCTACATTATGGAAAAGAAATGATTCTCCGAGATCTATTAGTGATTCATGAAACTCACGTTGAGATTTCTTTTGACTTGCCTCACATTTCTTTAAATTTTTACCAAGTATCTGTGGATAATTGTCAAGATTTTTCATAATATATATTCCTTATAACAAATTTATTTAATTACTTTATTTTTTGATTAATATATCAGCATTACTGATTACATCTTGATATGCTACAGCAAACTCTTTTTGCGCTCGTTCCATATTTCTTTCAAAATCTTTTTGCTTTTGTTCAAACTGTTTACCCAACTGCGACATTTTATCCATTGCTCTTTTCAATTTACTTTGGTCAGAAGATTTAAATCTATATTCATGACCTTTACTAGATTTTAAACTACTTTTTCTAGATAACTCACCATAGGTAGTTCTAATGGGCCTTCCGCCTCCTGGACAACTGACTTCTGTTTTTTCTTTTTCTAACATAATTACCTTTCTTTTTTATGAATTCTTATTTAGGTCATCAGATATCATTTCTGTACTTAAATCTATAAATTGTTCAAATTCTACATCATCAGCAGGATCAATAAGAGCATCATCAATATCTAGGTCATCTCTACAAACTCTTACAAATTCTTTAAATAAAGTGGGGAAATTTTCTCCAGTTGGTGTTTTGAGATGATTAATTTCAATCACTTCGTTCGAAGTATTTTTAAACTCTAAATTAACCATCAGTAATAAAGCATTGAACTGACTGTAAACTTTTTTTCCAGCAATAAGTAACATTTTCTGATTATTCGCTTTGAACCTATTATGTTCGTTTATATCAATCTGTTTTTTATCAACTACCTCCCAGAATAAATCAATCGTTGATTTATATAATTCTAATCTCTGTTCAAAAATTCTTTCTTTCTTTTTTGATATTGTATGGACTTGATTTTGATATACAACAATTATTACTGTAATAAGTGCTATTGCTCCGGCCCCCATGAACGATTGTAATATTCTACTGAGCCAAGGAAAATTGTTTATATGATTAAGAATGCCAAAACTTCCAAAATATACTATAGATACAGCTATGATTGTTCTTATAAGTAGGCGTTTTGCTCCTTTATTTAGCATTTAATTTTTCTTGGTTTGTTATTCTTCTTTAATTTGATCTGATACATTTTTGGGTATCCATTCTTTTTTTATAGGATCCCATATTTCTAAAGGAGTATCACCTAAATAATCTTTCAATTCATCACCTTTAAGTTCATCTTTAATGCGAAGTTCCGTGGCCAGGTTACCAAACTCGCTATTAATTGATATGTTAAATGCTTCTTGATCTTCTTTCTGTTCTCTATCAAGCTTTTCTTTATTTGCTACTTTATAATTTTCCCATATTTTTTGAGCTATTTTTTCAGCTTCATCTTCACTCAAAGAAGGATTTTTTTTAAGCAAATGTCTTTTAATTGAATCCATATCTCAATTTATAACTATATCCATTATGTTATTGCAATTTTATAGCACGTCCATATTTTAGATGATTTCCAATATTTCCATCAGGAGTTATTAACCAAAATACGTGGCAAGGTGGTTTTATTGTAGGCTCAGAAGCATATCCATCAGTGAAATAAATACAACCATCAAATTGCATTTTTCGATTATCTTTTAAAAACTTGAAAACTGGGTCAAATACTGTTCCACCTCTACCTTTCACAAATTTGGGGAATTTTCCTCTGTAAGGGTAGTGTCGTTGGATAGCTGCATCGCACTCAATGATCTCCACTTCAGCGCCATTGCGCCACATGCCGTGGATCTCTGAAAAGAATATGCTGAGCTGATCATCAGATACTGAGCCGGAGGTGTCAATAGCTACCGCCATCTTCTGGAAACGCTTGATCTTTATGCCTGGCCGGGTCCCGTAACGCTTGCTGATGCGTTTCATGGTATGCACCACTTTCGTCCGACGGCTGCTAGCAGAAAAAATGCGTAAGGCTCTTCGCCAGTCAACCTTGGGTTTGCGCTTTTCAATAATGGCGTTAATCATATCATTAATCCGGCCGGGGATGGTGCCACGATCTTTGATGGGTGTACGGTCTCGAGCCTGGACGATCATTCTGTCTAAAGCAGATTCTGCCGAACCGGCTTGCGCAGAACTTTTCAGACCACTGGCATCTTTTTGAACACCCCAAGTACTATGATCACTGTGGCTGGGAGTGCCATACATCTTCTCTAAATTGTTAGCACTTTGGGGTGCCGATGTATTACTCCAATCGGATGAAGGCTGAGAACGGGGCTGACCGCTTGCTTGAAGTTTATTTACCTTTTTGTCTAATTCGTCTAATTTCTTTTTGGCATCTTTATAGTCTTTTGAATCCATCTCTGACTTACCATTTTCCAATTTTTCACGCGTTTTGTCTATGGCATCTTGTGCGGCAGACTTTGCATTCTCTAAATTGGAGCTATCTGAACTATTACCGGGGATAGATGATTCTGCACATTTCTCTGCAGCAGATACAGATTTTTCTGCGGCTGACATGGCATCATCCAAGGATGTTTCATCTGTTATACTGTCTGCTGCCTTTTGCGCTTGGGATGACGCTTCCCCGCTGCCACTCTCTCCTTTTTGAAATTGAAATCCTTTTGACTTCTTGCGCATCTCATTTGCAAGACCGGCAAGCTTCTTGTAGTACCAATCAACACTCTGGTCTGCTTTCAGGTCAAGATCCGGGAAGGTGGCAAGTGTTACTGCTGAATCAGGCAAGTCCCAACTGCCGATGAACTGGTTCACTACAATATCCGCCGCATAATTGAAAAGCTGGGGGTCGTGCTTATGGATATCCATGCGGAAGATATGTTTAAACATCAGGTGCAGTGTTTCGTGCTTGATGACCGCTACCCGGCTGGATGTGGTGGTAAGCTCTTTCAGGAAAAAATTCTCGTTCACAAACAGGTTGATATTGCTTCCCCGCAGGCCCACTGCAGCCGTAGGAATCTCTTTTGTTACATTGCGGACTATGCCACTTAAAAGATGTGCAAAGAAAGGCTCCTTCAAAAGCATCTGGATTATACAGCGTGAGACTTCTTCATTGATGTCTTTCATAAGTTCATTCTTTTAATTTTTCTATTTAATTTCCAATCCTGGCAGTAAATATTGTATTTTTTTCTTTACAGTATCAGGCCCGGAATACATTAATATTTTTAAAGACGTTAATTGTTTAATTGTATCTGGAATTATCAAATGAGCATTACCACTTACATCAAGGTGTTTTAATTTTGGTAACAGACCTATTTCTGGAGGAAGGTTTGAATAGTGATTCCCTTTCAGTTTTAAATATTCTAATTTTTGAAGATTAGCAATATCAGTAGGTAAGCTTTTATTTTCTGAATAATATCCGCCAAAATCTCCTGAGACTATCAATTCTTTTAAATTAATTAGTTTACATATTCCTTTAGGAAATTCTGTCATTACTATTGAACCATCTTTTCCTTCACCAGCCGATCTATACCATTTGGAAATCTCAAAACTGGTAATATTCGTTCTTTTTAAGCTTGAATCAATTATGGCCTTATCTGGAGCATAACCAATAAAATTATAAAAGGCGTAATCTAGGTATGGCTGAGCTGGGTTTGTGCCTGTAAATAAAGTATTTCTCATCCAACGACCATAACTATCTGGATCGTAAGAACATCCATTTAAAATTTTCTCAAAAATGATAGGAGAATCATATGAGCAGGCTAATTTAATCCCTTCATCAATTGAGCGATAGGATCGGGATTTTATAAGATCTTTAATATTCTTCAGTACTGTCCGTAGGGTCTTTGGGTCCAATTTCTTTTTCCCTTGTGGCTTCTGTATCGAGGCACTGAAATTGATATCCATACCTTCTACCTTTAATAACTCATCAGGTACTTTTATGATTTTTTTATTAAATGTTAGATTTAATGACTTTATTTTTTTAAATGAGAGTATATCCTTTGACACACTTTGAATATTATTATTACTGAAATTTATAGTCTCTAAATTTGACAAGCTATATAACTGTTTCGGAATTTTAGTGAAATCATTGGAATGCAAATTTATTTCCTTTAATAATTTTAATGATGAAATTGATTTATCCATCATATCTAACCTATTCCCATAATTTTGTAAAACCTTAAGAGATTTCAGAGGTGTTATTTGATTAAGACTGGTTTTTTGATCAAGACAATAACTGAATCCTATATTTAGTATCTCAAGTGATTTTAAAGTGGAAATGTCATTTGGAAGCGTTTTTAAATAATTTTCTTGCAAATCTAAATACTTAAGTTTTTTTAATGAACTTATTCCTTCTGGTAAAGTTGGAATCTCGGTTCTATTCATAATTAATTCATCAAGATATTTAAAATTATAAATATTCTCAGGAAATTTTGATAATGGTGGAGATTGTGAAGATTCTATTGAAAAACTTAAATTAACTTTTGTTATATTTTTATTTAACAAACTACTATGCACTGAACTTTCTCGTGGTATGCTCCCAATCAGATTCCACAAAAAGTAAATTTCAAACGTAGTATAGCTATTTTGGCTATCAATTGGAACATGGATTTCAAGATTAGAAGTGGATAATGAAGTTCCAAAGGAGTTATTATTAATCTCAATTCCAGATAATAAAATTTCATAGATCTTACCTTTCTTTTTCGATATAATTTCAGTAAGTAAATTATCTGCAGATTTATAATCTTTTAAATTTTGTTTAATATTCAAATCTGATAATTTTTGAAAATCCCAAATACTATCGGGAATACTACTAATATTATTTTCTCCTAAATCAAAACTTGTAATATTCTTTAATCTCGATATCCATTGAGGACATACAGTCAAACCCAAGCCAGAAAAATCTATTTTTTGTATGATTTCAAGAGAAATATTACTCTTTGCTATCAGCGGGTCTGGAGCTTTAGCGAGTAATTGAAGAGCCAAATATTTAATAAGTTTTTTATGCCATCTCCAAGATGATACCAAATCAAGATTCATTGTACTCCTAAATATTTCTATCGGGTAGATTTCACCGCTTTGATCCACACTCAATTTATTTAATAATGATATTATTAAATTCTCATTCCCAGAGAGAATCAAACTGTTTATAAAATCTTCAGTTTTCAAAAAAGTATCTTCCAGTGTTTCAGCATAAAAAATCGGGCATTCTTCAAAACCAATTCTTATAAGTTCTTTCAAATTGAAAAGCTCATTGGGAAGGTCTTTTATTTGACAATATTCTATATTCAATTCTTGCAGATTATTCAAAAATTTTATTTTTGAAGATATTTTACTAATTGGATTAGATCTTAAATTGAGTATAGTCAGATCTTTTAGATCATATATTATTTCAGGTATTTCTGTAAGCCCTGCCTTTATAATTCGCAATTCTTTAAGTTTTGTTAGTTTTTGTATATCAGAGCTGATTTCACTGCATATCCCCTTCCAATTGAGTACTTCAAGTCTACTGCATTCATACACCCAGTCCGGAATATTACCTCCATTAGTTACATCATTGGATAATTGCAATACTGTAATGTTGGTACGTTTCAGGCTATTATCCATTTGTGTCTTCTCTGGTGCATGCCCAATCAAATTCCAGAGCGCATAATCCAGATATGGCTGAGCAGGACCAGACCCTGAAAAAGCTTTATTTCTGATCAAAGACCCTTCATTATCAATTTTACATCCTTCAAGTAAGGATTCGTAGACTAATGGATCAGAAAGACTCCGGGCTAATTCAATTCCCTGATCAATTGCAATATAATCCCGTTGTTTAAGAAATTTTTTCAATTTGGCAGCTGTCGCGCGATCTCCCCCTGACGCCTTTTTCTTCAATGTATCGGGTAGTTTGATCCCTGATTTCTTAAATAACTTTCTAAAATAATCCTCCACCTCGCTACGCTTTTCCATATTCATAGGCCGTGGATATGGCTTTACCTTTTTACTAGTTTCCATTTGCAGCATACTGAGTTTTGACAATTGTGTCAGTGCATTCACATCAGTAAGGTTGTTACACGAGCGCAGTTCCAATTTTTCAAGGTTTGCAATGTTACCAAATTCATCTGGCAGTGACTGCAGGCTGGAACATTCCAGCACCAGTTCCTTAATATTTTGAAGTGTTCCAATTTCAGGGGGTAAAAGGACTGCCTTACTAAGTATAAGATGTAATGTTTCAAGGCCTGACATTTGAGATAATACTTCAAAAGATGCGGAAAGACTTTTTGTGGAATCGGTTGTTGATTCCCATATCAGGTTTTTCATCCCAGATAAGTTTTTAATCTCTGCCGGTAATGATTGGATATCATTTCCGGTAATCCCTAAAGCTGTTAGTTTAGTCAGCTGTCCTAGTTCAGCTGGAAGAGCAAGTAGGTTATTATCGTCCAAATGCAAGGCAGTCAGGTTCTTAAGCTTACCAATTAAAGATGACAGCTCAGACAGTTTATTGTTTCGCAGATCAAGTTCTTCCAACTTCTTTAATTCGCCTATTACAGAGGATAATTCAGTTATTTCATTATTTTTGAGCTTAAGAGTAAGTAGATTTTTGTAAGATTTTAAAAATTGAGGAATTGTTTTCAGTATTAAAGACTCAGAATAGCTTGAATAACCAGTAAGGTTAATAGATATAACTTCCTGCGTTTCTTTTTTTGATACTAGAGGTCTTAATCTATGTTGAATATATTTCTCTAGTGGTTCATTAGAATATCCATAGTCTGCGTTATAAAGCATTGTGATAACACTCTTATTATTCAGATTTTCTATATCAATGAGACAAAGGTCAATTGATTCAATTGCATTCCAAACATTGTTATTTTTAAAATCCAAACTACCTTGTTTAAATATTAAAGGATGATTCCATAATTCAGTAGGAAAACTATTCAGTTCATTATCACTAACATCAAGTGTTTCCAGATTAGGCAGTTTACAAACCTCAACGGGTAAAGCATCTATATTACAACGTTGCAGATCGAGAAATTTTAGCTTCTTTAGATTTCCTATCTCTTTTGGTATTATAAGTCCTTTTGACTGATACCCATTGTACCCCATATCGAGTGATTCCAAATTACTGAGTTCTCCAATTTCAGGAGGTAATTCAGCAATAGAATTCAAATTGAAATTTAATTTTTTTAAGTTATTACACTTACATATGCCGATTGGGAAACGTGCCATTTTTGATTCTGACGAGCTTCGATAGTCACCTCCATCCCTCTTTAATTCAATGATATTCTTACGCTTAATGCTATTGCCAATTATGCAATTTACAGGTGCATGGCCAATCAAGTTTAATAGAACATAATCATTGAAGGCCAGTTGGGGTGCACTACCACTGAATAAAGCATTTCTCACTAATTTTCCTTCTACATCAATAGCACAACGATTTAAAAGTTTTTCAAATACACTAGGTGCTCCTAGCATACAGATTCCATCAATCAGCTGGTCAGCTGCAGCATCATCTCTCTTTTTCAGAATTTTCTTAAAAGCAGCAAAAATGGATTCAGTCACAGATTCCATTACTGCTGGTTCATCCAGAATAACTGCTAATTCAAGTGCGGTGCTGTATTCACCGGCCCTGAAAAGTTTGTTGATCTTGGTAATATTCTGTTTCAGTTTAGTTTTGGTCATTCCCAAATCTACCCATCTCCCCCACAAACAAAATACCGCTCCATCCACTATTAGCCGTTAACTGTCTCAACAACCTGTTATTTACCAGATATTTGGGGGAAAATTTTAATGAACGATCAAATTCATATTTTTCTTTAGTATATAATTCCAAGGAAACCTCTCCATCCTTATCTTTAAGATGGTCAGACAATTTTTCTAATCCACGTTTAGTTTGTAGTTTCATCACTAACTCCTTATTAATCCTAAATTTATGCTTGTGAGATTATTAATGTTTGCTATACCATTCACGCTTTGGTGCGATTCACAATCATATAAATTAAGAATAGTGAGCTTTATTAAATTTGCCAAGGCATTGACTCCTCTTTTTTAACTGTCATTAAAGAGTTCAATCTTCAAAAAACTTTTCTGTAGAACTATATGGGTAACTTTTTACATTCCCTTGAGCAATTTACCTGCCAGTCTCTTATCCCTGATCATTTTCTTTACATCATCTGATCCGTGTTTTGCCAGATCCATAAACAGGCTCATTCGCAAATCATTGGGTATTTCTTCCATGAGCAGGAAAAGAACCAGATTTTCACCTTGACCCTTCTCAGGTTTATACCCTGAACTCGTCAGCATTAAAAATAAACGGGTACATATAGTTGCGAGACGATCCACACGTTTTCCGCCGTCATCTCCTTTGGCTAACTCTTGGATCCTTTTTTCTACAGTCATGAATTTCTTCGTATTCAGGATATCTTCAGGATTTACAAGCTGTTTCAAACCATCATTTACAAAACTGATGAAGGTGGATGTGGTAATTTCATCCAGTGCACTGAGAGCCAGAGCATTTACCAGTTCCATTTCAGCTTTCAGGTCTGTTATACTGCTTATCTGTCCGAAGAACTGTGTCAGACTCCGGGGTGTGGTTCGTTTACCGGTTACCACTTCCGGATAAGTGAGAACAAAGGCAATACCTCGTGGGTCAACGCCTGCGCCTGAAGCCCATTCGGCCCAGATTTTCGGGTCGAACTTTAACGTGGCATGGAGCATTCTGGTTAGCATGGCATCGTCCATAGGTGTTACAGAATAATCACCACCTTCCGGATTTGCTGTTGCTACAATTTGCCATCTTTTTGGCAGATGCCAAGAAAATAGCTCAAAATTCTGCAGGAGCTGCATACAGCCCCGGAGAATACGGTCGTCTGCTCTATTAATATCATCAAGCAGCAATATCCCAGGACCTTCCTCCGTAGGTACCCAGTCAGGGGGCAGGTATACCGTTCGTTCATCTCCGGAAACCTTGGGGTCAGGGTCCATCTGTACCGGCATACCGTGGAGGTCTCCCATTTCTTCAAACTGGGCCGGTGCGCAGTAAGCAAACTTCCATTTCCGATTCCGGGCAAAATCAGTTACAATATGGGTTTTACCCAATCCGTGTGTTCCCCATATACAAACGGGAGTCCCATTTTCACCTTTTTCAGATAAAGCATCATTTCTTAAAAATATATGTTCTAATGTTCTATTTAAATGACTGGCATTTACCTTTTCACCGTATTCCAATAATTGATCTGTCATATTTTCTCCACTGTTTATTAGTGATATAAATATTATCGCAATTTAATCTTATATAAAATCTTACCAAACGTGTTTAACTGATGTCAACTTAGCCATTAATCATACCTTTTCCTTGGTCCCGTCTTTATTCATGTGGGTGTTATTGTATTCAATAATTGAGAGTTCGGGGCTTTTTATTACTTTTATTACTCTTCCGATAGGTCAATAACACAAAAAGACGGCTTCATCTACGAATCTTTATTTTCATCACTCGCAGTTATCTCCAAATCAACATGTGTTATTTCAGGAAATTGTTGCTTAATCTTATTTTCTATATACTTTATTGTTTGGCTAATCGTTTTGACAAAATTTCGAAATTTATCTTCGTTAAAATTAGCCTTTTCTTTTTTAAGTATCTGATCAATATTTAAATCAAACTCCATACTTAGCTTAATATCATCCGGTGACATTATTTCTGTAGTTAAATAATAAATAGTTTTAATCTCCGGAAGTGCCAAAATGTAATTTTTTATGTTCTGTTCTGATAATTCATTTACAGATCGATTTATTAACAACCTTCCATTCGCATATCCAATTATAATTGCCATTACTCCCAGGAGAAGTCCTATAAGAATAGTGGCAATAGAATCAAAAATATATGAGCCAAAATAATGAGAAAGAACC
>LWDU01039621.1_pt1 | contig 24635 bp, 19 predicted proteins | sample 727161 | NCBI WGS metagenome assembly LWDU01 (sample SAMN04566230, study PRJNA314399) | hydrothermal vent metagenome | isolation source: deep sea hydrothermal plume seawater | place: Mexico: Gulf of California, Guaymas Basin | collected 2004-07-11
CGCCTTCGCCGAATCCATGCGCACCGAGCAACATCCAGATCGCGAACACCCGAATATAGCCGAGAACGTCGCCTTCCACCGCGCACTCGTCATTGGCTGCAACCAGGACCGTGATCTGCAAGCCGACCTTTTCACACCCGCAGAGCTTCCCCGTGAACCACGCCCGGCCATCGTCTTCCTGCACGGCGGCAGTTGGCTGGCCGGTGGGCCTAGCCAATTCCACTTCCACGCCAACAGGCTAGCCGACCGCTACGGCTTCTACGCCCTCAGCGTCGACTACCGGCTCAGCGGCGAAGCCCCTTTCCCGGCCGCTTTGCAGGACGCGCATTGCGCCATGCGCTGGATCCGATCCCAGGCCCGCGACCAACACATCGATCCGCAGCGCATTGTCGTAGCCGGGGGATCGGCCGGCGCTCACTTGGCGTCGATGCTGATCACCAGTGCCGCAAGCAAAGCCCACCGAGGAGACGGCGGCCAGGACGATTTTTCCAGCCACGCCAACCTCGCCATCCTTTTCAACGGCGAATACGACATGTGGGATCTAGTCGAAAAGGGCAGCCTGCTCGATGCCATGCAGCAATTTATCGGCGGCACCCCCGACGCCATGCCACACAAATACGACGAACTCTCCTCCATACAACACGTGCACGCCGAGATGCCCCCCGTGCTGCTTTTGCACGGCACCGAAGACCGCTGCGTCTCCCACGAGCAATCCATAGCCTTTCACCAACGACTGCTCGACCACAACGTGGACAGCGAAATCGAAATCTACGAGGGCAAGCCGCACGCCTGGTTCAATCGCGAACCCGACCGGACGACCACCTGCGAGCGCATGGAGTCCTTTATCGCCTCGCGCTTTGCCCTCGCACCCGATGCGAGGTGCACAGCGTGAATATTCTCTATCTCCACTCGCACGATACTGGTCGCTGGATCGAGCCCTACGGTCATCCCGTGCCCACGCCCAGACTCCAACAACTCGCCGCAGAGGGCCGCTCGCTGATGAAGTTGGTCCGCGACGAATGCAATGAATCAATTTCCACGGCTCATACGAGCCCAACTGCCAGTCCGACGCAAAAACCCCTCTCGACCTCTAGAGGAAATGCCCTTGCTGCAACGACCAACGCTACAACATAGCACCGGCTCGATCCTGCTCTGCGGTCCGGCGATCGCGCTCTACACCGCCTTTTTCGTCCTGCCGACCTTGCTCGGTTTCGCCTATGGCCTAACCGATTGGTCCGGCTGGAGCAAAGACCCCCGCTATATCGGCCTCGACAATTTTCGCGAGCTGATCGCCGACGACCGCTTCTTCGCGACCTTGCGGTTCACGCTTTTCGAAACGGCGATGATCGTCGTCGGCTATACTGTATTGTCGCTGATCCTGGCCGTGCTGCTCGATCGTATGCAGGTGATGAAGGGCTTAGTCCGCGGCCTGTTCTTCTACCCCTTTATCTTGAGCATACTCGTCAGCGCTCTGCTCTTCCAGTATATGGCAAACTATCGCACCGGGGCGATCAACACGCTGCTGCGATCCATCGGCCTGGACAGCCTGGCGCAAGATTGGATGGGCGATCCAGAGCTGGTGCCCTATTTCATCCTCGCCCTGGTCCTCTGGCACGGCCTCGGTTTCTATACGACCATCTACCTGGCGGGGCTGCAGACCATTCCCGGCGAACAGTACGAAGCGGCCGAGATCGACGGCGCCAGTCCCTGGGCCATCTTCCGTCATATCCAGATCCCCTCGCTGATCCCACAAATCAAAACCAATTCGGTCATCGCCCTGATCACTGGCATCAACCTCTTTCCGCAAATCCTGGTCACCACCCAAGGCGGCCCCGGTTATCGCACCTTCACCGCCGGCTATTATATCTACTGGCTCGGCTCCGAAAACGACCGCCAAGGCTACGCCTCGGCCCCTGCTGGTCCTCGTCGCCGCGATTCAGGCGACCCTGCTGCAACGCCGGGAGACAGAGCTATGAGCATCCGCGCGAAACGCCGCCTGCCCCTCTTCGAGATCATTATGTTGCTGTTGGGCTTGCTCTATGTCTCCCCTTGTTTTTTCGCCTTGCTCAACGCCTTAAAAACACTGCCCGAAATCATCCGTTCGCCGCTGGCGCTGCCCGAGCAATTGGCTTGGGAAAACTACCAGTATATCTTCACCGGCATCCATTTGGCTAAACCGATGTTCTACAGCCTGCTGATGTGCATCGCGGTCATCGCCAGCCTTGTCGTCATCGCCTCGATGGCCGCCTATTCGCTAGTCCGCCGCCGCATGCGCACCGGCGCCTTCTGGCGCATCTTTTTTTTAGCCGGTCTGACCGTGCCCTTCCAAATTCTGATGCTGCCCTTATTGCGCCAGTTTAACTACCTGGGTATCGGCTATACTTATTTCGCGCTGTGGCTGCACTACATATCCTTCGGCCTACCATTGTGCCTGTTTATCTACAGCGGTTTTATGCGCACCATCCCCAGCGAGTTGGAAGAGGCGGCGATGATCGACGGCTGCACGCCTTTTGGCATTTACTGGCGTATCGTCTTTCCACTCCTGACCCCTGTCACGGTGACCATCGTCATCTTTTGGGGCCTGTTCACCTGGAATGACTTCACCCACGCCTATATTCTGATGGGCACCAACAAGGGCGAGCTCGCCTTCGTGCAGCTCTGGCGCTTCCTCTCCGACGCCTATGTCAAAAATTGGAATTATATATTTGCCGGCATCGTCGTGCTGTCGCTGCCGATCACCATATTGTATCTTGCCATGCAACGCCACTTTATAAGAGGATTGACCGCAGGCTCCATCAAATAGGCCATTAAGGATTAAACTATGAAGCCATTTATCGCCTTCGCGATCGCACTCGGCACCGCGTTATTATTCGTCGCCGGCTGTGCCGAAGAACAAGACCCACAGGTCGTCCGCGTCACCCGCAATATCGGCGGCCGCCCCGGCTTCCAGGTCCATTGGGACTTGTGGAAGGCCACCTTCGAGCGCACACACCCCGGTTGGGCGATGGAACTTATTGACCTCGGCAACAAGGACGCCGGCGCCTACTATCGCCGCGCCATCGCCACCGGTGACCTGCCGCACGTGGTTATGACCTTGGACTACACCAAGCTTTTGGCCAATGGCGGCCATATTCTGCCTATTCCCGCAACACTCTACGAGCGCGTCGGACAAAACCTGCCGCCGCTGCACAATGGCGAATACTTCACCGCCCAAGTCGGCGGCCAGATCACCGGCATGGCTATCAATAAACGCATGTGGAGCGAAGCCGGCATTACCGAGCCCCCGGCCACTTGGGACGACTTTATCGCCGCGCTGCACAAACTCAAAGCAGCCGGGCACACGCCCTTGGTCTACGGCGGCCGCGAGTGGTCTGCCGGCGTGCCATTGTCCTACGCCATCCAGACCAATCTCTACGACCCCAACCGCAAAGAAAATGAACCCTCCTGGACCGTGCGCCGCGACCGCGGTGAGGTCAAATTCACCACCGACCCCACCGCCCGCCTAATCATGCAACGCATGATCGAATTGGTCGACAATTTTGTCGTCAAGGGCGCTTTGAGCGATGGCTACAACGAGGAACAGCGCGACTTCTTCAACGAGCACGCCGCCACCTGGATGATGGGCTGCTGGATGAGCGGCGATGTCGAGCCGCTGAAAGTGGACTTCGAAATCGAATACTGGCCGATCCCCTCGATGACCGGCCACAAACCCCTGATCATCAACACCTCGCACCAACAGCGCGGCTGGGCGATGACCACCAGCGCCACTGGCATCTATCACGACAAGGCCCTAGCAGTGCTCGAAACCTTCTACCACCCGGCAGTCTACCAGGCCTATCTCAACGCCGAGGGCATGCTCGCTAACGCCAGCAAGCTCCCCGGGGTCGACGGCCCCAAAAGCGACTGGCAAGCGACACAGAATCTCTTCGACAGTATGCGCCAAAACGTCGATCGCTGGGGCACGACGCCCGGCTATTACATCTCGATCGAAGACTACCCGCCGACCGGCTACGTCCTCATCCTCGCCCGCGTCATGCAGGAGATTTTGGCCGGCAACCGCGATGTCGATAAATTGCTCAAAATGCTCGACGACGACTGGGACGCGGCGCGCAAGGGGCAAGCTTGATTTCGCCGGTTAGCTGCAACGCGCAACCTCTGCTGTAGCCGCATTGCCAATTGGCATTGCACAACCGACAAACAATAATGAGCACATCAAGCGAGAACAGGCGACTGCGCTCCGCACCTTGCTTCGTCTAACGAGTTAAACGACATGAGCGAAAAACTTCCCAACATCATCTACATTCTCGGCGACGATCATCGTGCAGAGCAATTGGGTTGCAGGGACCACCCCATACTCCAGACTGCACATCTTGACGCCCTAGCCCGAGATGGAGTGCTATTTACCAATGCCTTTTGTACTAGCCCAGCCTGTACACCCAGTAGGACCTGTCACTACACGGGACAATGGGAAAGAACACACGGGATCAACTTTAACAGCGAGTCCAGCCTAAGCCCCGACGCATGGGAAGAGAGCTTCCCCATGCAACTCAAACAGGCCGGGTACTTTCTCGGTTGGGTTGGCAAGAACCACGTGCCCGCCGGTGGCGGACGATCTGGATACGACAGCGGCTATTTCGAAGACGTCTTCGACTACTGGTATGGCAATCACGGACACAGCGGCTTTTACCCAAAACAACAGGCCGGTGACGGAGGCAGGATATACAACAATGCCAACGCCGATACACAGATCGATATTTTTGCGGAGGGCGTGCTCAATTTCCTCGAACCACAGCAAGAATTTATTGAGAGCCGCCCAGATTCTCTACCAAGACGTCCGGCAGAGCAGCCGTTTTGCCTTTGCCTAACCTTCAACCTCCCCCACGCCTACGGCACCGGCAACATGCAACTGCGAGCGAGCGATGACGAGCTATACCGCACTCGCTACCGCGATCAGTTTGCAGAGGTCCCCCTGCCGCCAACCTACATTCCCTTTGGCGACATTGTCGAGCCTCGCCTGCCGCCGGAGGTCTACAACGGAATCCACCTCACCTCCTACGACTATGTCCGCGATCCTCGCAGCCTGCGCGAACGCCGCATCCGCGAGTATCAGACCATTACCGGCATGGACCGCATGCTTGGGAATTTGCGCCATACCCTCGAGCGACTAAACCTGGCGGATAACACCATTATTGTGTTCTCAACGGACCACGGGATTCACCACGGTGAACACGGCCTCGGGGGCAAGTGTTTCTTATACGAGGAAGATATCCGCATACCGTTGATCATATACGACCCCCGTCGGCGTGGCAGATCAATAGCCCGCACGCGGGATGAACTGGTGGCCGTTCCCGACCTTGCCCCTACCGTGTTGGATCTGTGCGGGCTGGATATTCCCGACAGCATGCAAGGAAAAAGCATGCGCGCCCTGCTCGACGGCGAGACACCAGAATGGCGCACAGACCTATTCACTGAACAGCTCATGGACATTCAGAACTATCCAAGAAGCGAAAGCGTGCGCACGCGGGACTGGAAATACATACGCTACTTCCAAAGAACGGAAGACCCCCGGCAGGCGGGCAGGAAGTTTAGGAGCACACTCGATGACTACACTGAATGCCTGACTTCATCTATCAAAGGCGAAAAGCCGATCTACGAGGAACTCTTCTATCTGAAGGATGATCCCGGCGAAATCACCAATCTCGCAGACAACAGCACCTACACCGATACAATGCAAGCTTTGCAAGTTCGTGTGACCGAATTGGCCAGAGAGGCAAAAGCGGATGATTCGCCACCAAGGACACTTGCTTTCGAACAAGGCGTCTGATCCGACGGCGCCGACACCTTCGCCGAGGAGTGCACATCCGCTGGATGGCGCTAGATCGCAGCAGTGGGTTGAAGGCGGTCACTTGGAGCATCACAATGCCACATAACAGACGCATCGATGGCGATGCGGTAAACCATCACCAGTAGAGATTCAAATGCCAAAAGCACTACGCGTCCTTGTTCTTGGATCTGGTTTTGCGGGTCAAGGCCATGCCGAAGCCTTTAGAAACGCCGGTGTCGAAGTTATCGGCATGGCTAGCCGCACCCTTTCTGTTACCCAGCAAGTCGCCAAAGATATGAACATCCCATATGCCACAACCGACTGGAAAACAGCACTTACCCAACTCCAGCCCGATATTGTTGCCGTTGGTACACCCGGCGGTGTTCATCTCGATCCAATTATGACAGCGCTCGAGCAAAGCTGCCACATCTACTCCGACAAACCTTTGGCTGCCACAGCCAGAGAAGCCAAAATGCTCTATCTCAAAGCCCGTAAAGGAGGCGCAAAAACAGCCTATGCCGCATCTATGCGTTACCTGCCATATGCCCTCCTTGCAAAATCACTCATCGCTCAAGGCAAAATTGGCGATCCCCTCGAAGTAGAGTGCATATCGCATCCCAACGTAAACCCACTTATTCCCTTTGGCTGGTTTCACCGCCTCGATCAGGGCGGTGGACGAACCAACAGCAATTTCCCCCACAAACTCTCAATCGTACAACAAGCCCTCAATGGCACCATTGTTTCAGTCAATGGCCAACTGCGCTACGACGTACAACGCGCCCCCATCGCGGCAGGCGTTCACGACTTTAGAAAACGTGATCAATTTGCACCCAAATCTGCCGACGAATCCGGTTTAGAATGGACAGAAGCCGATAGCGATTCCAGCTACACCGTGCTCGCCCGCATTGCACCAGAAAATGACCCATCAAAAATGGTCTCCGTGCTTTTTAAACAAGCAGGAATGCATCCCGGTTTTCAACCCGACTACATAGCCTTTATGGGACGCGAAGCAACCCTTCATATCAATGGCGCATTTGCCCAGGGTCCGATGCACATTTGCGCTCGCAACGGCAAATGGGAAGAAATTCCACTAGCACAAGAAATCACCGACAGTTTACCCAACATCGAACATCCAGCCATACGGTGCTGGACCCAGCTTGCCCACGAGTTTATAGCCGATATCACAGGCGAGGGTTATTCGGGCTATCAGACTTTCAAAGATGGCTGGATTTATCAAGAGGTTTTTGAAGCTATTCGCTCAGAAATAGGCTGGGTCGATATTCCACAAGAAGCATGAGAAATACCGACTCCACGGTTTCGGACGTAACGCTGGCATACCAATAAAAAATGGCGAACTCGTTAGTACCAAAGTTATCAACAACGGTAGCCCTGAAACCACAAATTGAGACCTAATACAACACTATCTGAAGGGTCAAGTTGTGAAAATAATACGTGAATTTCGCGCATTATCAAAAACGAACTCGCCCCCGTCAGATCCGAATATCCATTCCCTTCGGCAGGTTCCGCCCCCCGAAGAATCGCTCCCGCAACCTGCCGTGCAGTTCCGCAAAAACCTCCGGTCTCTCCTCCACCACATTATTTAATTCCTGCGGATCTTTCACCAAATCGTAGAGTTCAAACATCTCATTATAGTTGTGGATCAGCTTGTATTCTCGCGTGCGAATACAGCGAAAGTTTTCGATCACACTCGCCGTCTCACTGCGATGCTCGCTGGTCCCGCCCTCAAGTACCGACACAAAAGACTGCGCGTCGATATGCTCCTGCGGCGCCAAACCCGCAAGCTCACAGAGCGTCGGATTTACGTCGATCAGTTCGACGAGAGCATCCGACACGCGGCCTCCCTCGATACCCGGTCCTGACACGAGCAATGGGACCCGCAATGCGCCCTCATACGCCACGAATTTCGCATAGAGCCCAAAGTCGCCGAGCATCTCGCCGTGATCACTGGAGAAAATTATATAGGTATTGTCCATCATGCCGCGCTCTTCGAGCGCTGCCCGCATCTCGCCCACCTGGTCGTCGATCACCTCAATCGCTCCACAGTACTGCCGTTGCGCTTCAATGACGGCTTCGGCGCTCAAGCCATGGTCGCGCTGGCTTACCCATTCGGGTTTGCCGTCCATCACCGTCGGCACGACTTCGGGCATCGGCGTATTGCGATAGCGGTCTGCATATTTGGTCGGCGGGTCAAATGGACTATGCGGCCCAACAAAATTTACGAACATCATCCACGGATGCGTCTCGGGCACGTCGCGAATCCACTCAGTGGCCTTGCGGCCGATAAAGGCATCTTCAAAATCCTCGGCGGGTAACACCGAATCCCAATTGGCCCACGCCCATCCAGCCTCGATCCGCTTTTGGTAGTCGCGGATAAAAACTTCCAATAGCCCCTTTTCATGCAGATAATGCGTATACGGCCCCGTGGGGTGCGCAGTCGATTGATAACCGGCACCCATCTTGCCCTCGCATTCACACGGATGCGTGAACCCTAGCGCATAGGCACCGGGAGGATCGCCCTTTGGTCCGGAGGCACCCGTTGACCCAAGGTGCAATTTGCCCGCGCTCGCCGTCCAGTAGCCATCGTCTCGCATCCGCTGATAGAAGGTCGGCACCCCGTGCGGCGCGCGGCCGAAATCGTTGGCGAGCACGCCGGCGCGAACCGGCTGCAAGCCCGTGGCCAGCGCCATCCGCGACGGAGCGCACAGGGGGCAGTTGGTCGCCGCCTGGGTAAAGCGAACACCCTGCTGCGCTATGTGATCCAGGTGCGGGGTATTCAGAAACGACGCACCTGCAGCACCGAGATAGTCGTGTCGGTGCTGGTCATCGAAAATGAATAGAAAATTGGGGCGATCTGCCATAATAACCTTTATGTGAATGAGGTTCTTCCACCCACGAAATGTGCGATCTGTTATTTTCGATCAAGCCACACCGGGCTCAACCACGCGCGATGCCCATCGGCCTGGCGCAGACGCAAATAATAATAGGCCGAATCGCCTTCCGGTGCCGGCAATTCGACCTCGCCCAACTCCACATCCCAGCTATTGGGTTTATTCTGCCAGACGCATTGGCCACCAGAGATAATCTCCACCGTCTCGATCGGCGCCGTGCCATGCAATTGCGCCGAAAAATGCACCCCTTCGCCCGCGGGCAGCACGCCCTCCGCACCCGAACGCACTCCATTGACCGCGTAGTCGCAGACGATCGGCACGCCCGAAGTCGCATAGGTAAAACGCTCATCCATCGCCTGCCACACCGCCTCGCGCGTCAGCTCGGTCGCGCGAAAACAGGTCATGCCCACATAAGCGCCCGGGCTGTGCGTTGGATGCCCTTGATGATTGTCCGTACCGGCCACGAAACCCAAGCGCCAGCCCTGCGCAAAGGCGTCCTGCACCGAGGCCCCTTGCTCGCCCAGGCGGATACCCCAATAATCGTCTAGCGCGTCGGCCTCGAAATTGCCGCGGCCCTGTACAATCTCCACTAATCGCGCGCGCTCGTTGGGGAATTCCCAGTGATACTTCGACCAGTAGAAACTCTGGCCCATCACCTCACGGTGCTTGCCGTATTCGACGATCTGCCCACAGTTGGGATGATGCGGCACCATCACCACATCTTTGTCCCAGGTCACTTGCGAAGGACTTAGATCCGGTTTCCAGTTCCAAGTGCCGCCGTCGACATCGGGCGTGCGCAAAAAGAGATTGGCGTGCCCATAGGCGTTAGAGCTTTCCCAGGCGGGAATCGTCACGAAGCGGCCTGGATCGTAAAACTGCTCATTGACCGCCAAACACTCCTGCCAGCCGGCACCGATCGGCGCGTGGTCGGTCATCGCCACCACGTCGAGATTCAGGTGGTCGCGAGCATAGGCATAGGCCTCGCGTGGCTCGCGGTCGCCGTCGACAGAGAGCCGGGTGTGAAAGTGGATGCCGCCGAAATAATGCTGGCGCTCGCCAGGGGACCGCGCAGGGCCACTCTTGGCCTCAACCCCGTGCTCAGCATCGCGCATTATAATCCGCACAGGACCATCGCCTTGTACCTCGATCCCCTCAACAACACCGCGACCGTCCTCGCCGATTTCAACCGCAGCGGGCAAACCCGAAACCTCACCTTCAGCCTTAAGTTCTACGCTACCCCGATAATCGGGCAGCGGGTTGAGATTGCTGTCCGTCGCGTAGATGACTACCCTGCGTTTGCCTTGCGCATCCGCCGAGGCCGAGACGCGCCCCTCCAGCCCCACCATTGGACCGGGGGCGTTGCGCAGTGGGATCAGCTCGCCAACTTTCTCAAACACTTCGCAGCCAGCCCGGCGCACCCGCACCTGTAGATCACCCGCGATGGCCGCATGCGGCGCCGAGACCACGCCGAAGGGAAATACCAATCGCGTGCCCTCAGCCAGTGCTTTAGTCACCTGAATAGTGCACAAATAAAGCTCGTTGATTGGTCGCCCCACCAAACCACCGCCGGCCGGACCGTCGCCGCCTCTGGTCATATCGGTCCAGTCGCGCGCCAGCCCATGCCCGAGTACTACCACGCCCTCACCACCTTCGACAAAAGGATCTTCCAGCGTCCACTGGCGGCTCGAAGAATGAAAGGTGCTAATCGTCACCCGCACGTCGGCGCCAGCTTCCAGACCCGCCGGACAATCGACATACACTTGTAAATCTTTGCTTTCCCGGTCGGTCGCCACTAGGTCCGTCTGCCCCTCATGGCCCACTATCAATTGCTCGTACATCGCATATACCTCAAAGAGAATTGGGTTTTGTTTCAGTCGCGATCAACCAGTCGAGCAAGCGCTCGCGCAACCGCTGCTCTAGTCGTTCGTCTTTGCCCGTCAAATTTTCCAACTCTTGCGGGTCGTCGTCGAGATTAAAAAGCTGCTGAATTTCTCGGCCGGGATGATAGACATATTTCCACGGCCCCTCGCGCACCATCTTCTCCTGGCCCCATTCGCAAAAAACCGCGTCCTTATGCGATTGCGTACTGCCCTCGAGCAGTGGTGCCAAACTCTGGCCGTGCACCACCGGCATCTCAGCTCCGGCCACATCGAGCAAGGTCGCGACCAGATCGAGCGAGGAGACCAGCGCCTCGCTTTTGACACCGCGGCCAAAACGCTCGGGCCAGCGGACGATAAGCGGCACCCTGGCCGACTGCTCATACATCAGTTGTTTGCCGTAGAGATTGCGATCCAAGAGCATTTCGCCGTGGTCGCTGGCGTAGATCACGATGGTATTGTCAAGCAGCCCGCTCTCTTCGAGCGTATCGAGCATTGCTCCGATGCCGTCATCAACGACATTGATCATGCCATAATAGTGCGAACGACACGCGCGCCAGGCATCGTCGGGCATCGGTTGCGCCACCTGGCGCAAATCCCATACATCGGGCGGCATGCCCGCCAACACCGCCTCTTGTTTGCGGCGGATATCCGCGGGGACATTGATCAGGGGATCTACCAATGGCGGGTCTATCTCGTCGAGCGGATACATCTGCGCGTAACGGCCCGGCGCGTCCCAAGGCATATGCGGCCCGCCCCAATTGCACCAACAGAAGAAGGGGTCGTCGCCCTCGTAGCCGGCCAACCAATCGCGCGTCAATCGGCCAATATAGGCGTCGTGATAGTCTTCTTCATCGAGCGTTGATTCGCGCACATACCAGTGCGGATGCGTGCCGTCATAACGACTTTGGTAATCTTGGCGAAAGGGCTCGTGCACTCCCTTTTCGCGCAACATCGCCTGGTAGGTATCCGCAAACTTCGAACGAGCGGCGGCGACCTTGCCGTGGTTCGACAAGACTTCGTCGAAACCCAACTCGTGCAAGTGCTCATCGCAGGCGTCCGTGCCAGGTGCCCCTCGCTGTTTAAAATGGATCTTGCCGGTCACCGCCGTGCGATAACCCGCCTGCTGCAAAGCCTGGGGCATCGTCGGCTCGTCGAGCAAATGGCCGCGATTGTGCAAAATCCCGGTGTTATGGGAAAAGCGCCCGGTAAGCAGCGAGACCCGCTCCGGCATGCACAGCGGCGTCGAGCAATAGGCATTGTCGAATTGCACGCCTTCGGCGGCGAGCCGATCCATATGCGGGGTGCGCACCACCGGATGGCCGGCACAGGACATGGTAAACGCGCTGTGCTGATCTGAAAGCAGAAAGAGAATATTGGGTCGTTGTTGCATGGGCCTCCTAAAACGTAGAAATAATGGTCCTCACAGCGCCCACCGGAAAGTGCTTAGAGGTAATTGTCCGCGAAACGCCCACCAGAAAAAGTATTGCGCACATGCCGCGTGCCCACCAACCATTCGAGCAGGCGCCGCTCGCCCTCAACGACGATGTCCCGATGCGCCGGGTCGTCGAAGAGATTATTGGCCTCGAACGGATCGTCCTCGAGCTGATAGAGCTCCCCGTAATTCCCGCCAAAATCCCCCGGCTGGTAGTGCACATAGCGCCACGGCCCCCAGCGCAGCGCCTTGCTGTGCCGATGTTCGGTGACGGCCATATCCTTTACCGGTCCGCCCTCCCCGCGCAACAAGCCGCTGAGATCCACCCCGTCCATATCCGCCATCGCCGGCACACCGCACAGCGCCATAATCGTCGGCGTCATATCGATATTTTCCACCAGTTCATCGCAGACGCCGCCGGCTACTGTCGCACCCGGCACCCGCCAGATCGTCGGCACCCTGCACACCATCTCCGAACAAATGCCCGGCGCCTTCTCCTGAAGGCCAAAACAAGTGCTATAGGCCCCGTGATCGGCGTTGTAGACGACGAGCGTATCCTCCGCCAACCCGTTCTCTTGCAGATAGTCCAGCAACAAACCGACGCTATAGTCCACCTGACTCACACAGCCCAGATAACCGCGCCAGATATTGCGCGCCGCCTCTTCGTAATCTAGGTCTTCTTCCGATGAGTCCCAGACACCGCGAAAAATCTCGTGCATCCGGCGAAAATTCGGTGGCCGCCCCGCAGGGTCCTGGTAAAAGGTCGGCGACAACTCCAGATCGTCATCATACATATCCCAAAAACGGCGGTGCGGCGTATAGGCCGCGTGCGGCTTGGGCAAGGACACCTGCACGCAGAATGACTCGGCGCCACAACTATCCATAAAGTCGGTCGCCTGCCGCACGCACCAGCTCTCGACATTGTGCTCCAGCGGCAATTTAGTCGGCCGGGCGCGCAGCTGGTTTTGCGGCAGCCCCGTCGGATGCGGGGGATAACCGGTGATCTTCAAATTATCGTTATCGTGCGCAAGACCCAACGCTTGCAAATAGCGCCTATAAGGCGATGGCCCCGACGAAGCGGTCGGCCCACTGGTGCAAGAAGCCCACAAGTCGACGTGATCGAGCAGCCAGTCGCGCGGCTCGTTGGGCACATGCGTCTTGCCGATCACCGCCGTTTTGTAGCCGTGCTGTTTGAAATGGCCGAGAAAACTCTGCATGCCCTGCGGACGATTCCCACTCAAACCGAAAAACCCGTGGTTGTGGCAATACTGTCCCGTGTAAATGCTCATGCGGCTGGGGGTGCAGATCGGATTTTGCGCATAGGCGTTGGCAAAGCGCATGCCCTCACCCGCCAATCGATCCAGATTCGGGGTCAGCGCCTGGCTGTGCCCTTCGCAGCCCATGCACGCCGCCTGGTGCTGATCGGATATAATGTGCAGTATGTTCATTGGTATACCGTCTCACCGGTCTTGTGGTCCTCAATCCATTCCCGGTCGAATTCCACGCCCAGCCCCGGCCCCTCGGGCACTTCGACACAGCCATTCTCGTCGACCGAATCCAACTCGTCGAGCCAGCGCCGCTCGCTGTAGACCGCCGGCTTGCTATCGCCGACCAGAGGATGCACCAAGCCCAACTCGTAATAGTTGGCATTGCGCAAGGTCGCCATGATATGGCGGTGCGGCAGGTTGCCGCCGTGCAATTCTACGTCCAGCCCGTGCGACTCGGCCAACGCGGCGATTTTCATCACCCCGGTGATCCCGCCGTCAGCCTGGGCGTTGGCGCGCACGAAGTCGGTGGCCCCGGCGGTAATCGTATCGGCTTTGGCCTCCAGCCCGCGCACGTGCTCGCCCATCAGCATCGGCGTCTTGATCAACTCGCGCAATTTGGCGTGAGCGAAGCGCGAAAAACCGCCGCCCCTGAATGGATCTTCATACCACATATAACGCGCCTCGTCGCAGGCCCGACCCACCTTGAGCACATCCTCGAAGGTCGGAAAACACCCTGCTGGATCGAGCAAAAGGTCCATATCATCGCCGACCACCGCGCGGATCGCCAGCACCGCCGCCACCTCGCGGTCGATCGGCCCGTTGACCCAGCCGTGGATCTTGAACGCCGGATAGCCATATTCCTGCTTGCAGCGCAGCGCGAATTGCGCAAAGTCGTCCGGCGTCGCCAAACCGCCGTTTTCGTCGCCGTGGTAGGTCGAGGCGTAGGCCGGCAACTTCTTGCGCCAGCCCCCGCCCAACAGCTCGTAGATCGGCGCATCGTAGAGCTTACCGGCGAAATCCCACAGCGCGATATCCACCGCACCCGGTGGTGTGCCGTCCTGAACGCGCCGCGAGCGCTTGAGATCGTGCCAGATGATCTCGCGGTCCAGCGGGTTGCGGCCGAGCAAGTATTGCGCCGTGCGGGAGTCGATGCCGCCCGATGTGGTGCCGCTTATCCCGGCGCTGGTCTCGATGCTCAGCAGGCCGCCGCTCGCAGACAGACGGCCGCCCTTCTTATATACGGTATCGAAGCCGAGTTGTTCTTCCAGCGCCAAATCGGCGATCTGGTAGTCGAAATGCGTTGCGGTGATACGGGTGATTTTGATATCTCGCGCCATAGCGTTAGCTCCTCGATTTAGTAGCAATTCCCGGCTGAGATTTGGGTTGTTGATTTACAACATGTTACGCGCTTTTCTGAGCTTGGTCTTCGTAGACTTTTTTCCGGTCTTTCCCCGTTTCCGTCGTATTCATAGTCTTTCCAGGTGATCTTGTCCTCCAGGAGTGCCATCATGGGTAAGCTACGAAAGAAACTGTCGGCACCGGGTCTGTTGGCCACGGTGCGGAAGTCCTTCCGCTCCATTGTCGATTCTCGAAGGGAGGGTTCCCCCATCTCCTTAGCGGATGCGCTGATGTCGGGGTTGGCGGTGTTCAGTTTGAGGGACGATCCGGCCGAAGCCCACAATCTGCGCACGCTGTCGTCAACTAGATAGGTTGAAACAGAAACATCAAAACCCTCTGCTTCAGTAAGGATAGCCCGAATGCAACGCGTCGTATGCTCCCAATTGTGATGGCTAAACCCATCGACAACTAGCACTGCAATCATACTTATTTTTATACCTCATCAGTCCGAGGAGTGGGCTGGATAGCGACCAGCTCGGTTCAAAAATACCCTGGATGAGACGCTTTATGACCGAGAACTAATCTCTACCTGAACCAAATTAGGAAGGCAGCAGTTACCGCTACGATAAGTACAACCCAGGGCTTTTCTGATTTCCAGAATGGAGCCGTTTTCCTTTCTGACCTCTTAAGCACTTCCGCGAGAGTGTGTTTTTCGTTCTCCTGATTCCTGGTTTCTTCGGTAAGTTTACTGATAATTACGAAAAGCAAACTTGCCGTGAAAAATGTTACTATCAGCTGGTGAAAGAAATTCAACTTATCACCAAATACACTAACTATGCCCGGGAACCAGATAACAAGAAAATTATTGTAAAGAAGTTCATACCCCCACGAAAGAAAGGGGCCGATAATCAAGACGACAAGCGCTGCTGACGCAGTGGCCGGTTTCCACAGGATGCCAAACAAGAAGATGATTAAAATACCAACGGTCAGATAAGAACCGAGCTGGGTACTCTTAAGAAAACCATCCGTAGTTGATTCTGGATTCAAGAACAATAAACTGGCGGACGTTCCCAATATCAACAAAATCACTATAAAAATGCGACCAACCTTAACCAGCTCCTTCTCACTGGCATCCTTGCGGAAATACTTTTTGTAATAATCAATAGTCAGAAACGTAGATCCGGTGTTGAGTACTGAATCTACTGTAGAAAGAACACCACCTATCAGTCCTACCATAATGATTCCACCAAACCCGTAGCCCACTGGCACCAAGGTGCGGAATAAGGTGGCAAAGATATCATCCGGATTGATATCCAACCCGCGAGCTTTTAAGATGTAGTAGCCGGCTATCCCAGGCAGTATAACGAGTAGAACCAGGCTCACCTTTATATAAATCGAAACCAAAATGCCCAGGCGCCCGTCTTCAGGTGATTTAGCAGCAAGCATTCGTTGAGCCATTACCTGGTTGCCGCCGTAGAAATAGATATTCAGCAAGAGCAACCCGGTAAGCGCACCTGTCCACGGTATTTGCGGGTGATTACTCGGCTTGAAGATGGTGAGTTTCCGCTCCGCGACAGGCTGTAAAGCATCGAGCTCAAGCAGCCCCGCCAACCCGCCAATCTCAGGCTGCATTAAGACGAGAACGGCCAGAATGGCCCCTCCGGCCACAAGTAACAGGGTTTGCATAACATCAGTATAGATAACAGCGCTTAATCCTCCGGTAACTGTATAGATTCCGGTGACGACTGCCAGCAAAATCACCATTTGGGTATAAGACATTTCCAGCTGCGTGTCTCCCAAAAGCTCAGACAGCGAACGTCCGCCAAAATAAAAGGCGAAAATTAACCCCAGTATAATTGTGACAACGATCGACAATAGTGAGAAAACATTGCTGACTCTGCTATCATATCGGGCTTCCAGATACTGTGATAATGTGTAAATATTGGCGTCTTCAAAGATCGGCATGAAGACATACATCAGGAATATTACACCTACGACAGCCATGGTTGGGTACAAAGCGGTAGCCAGGCCTAAGGAACAAGATGCACCCATAAGACCTACCAATTGAGCCGCAGACCAATTAGTGCCTAATAGAGACCCCGCTATGCCCACCCAGCCAACGGATTTTCCGGCGAGGAAGAAATCCTTACTGTTATCCTCTTTCCGACCGACCCACATACCGAACAACAGAATCCCTACCAGTGCGGATATGAATATCACTAAGTCAAGCGTATTCAGGTGTCCCATGTTTATCTCCTATGGTATTGTCGCTGGCGATCGATGTTCTGACTTGCAACAACCGCATCATCGCCATGTGAGGAGATCCTCGCCGTCTAAATAGGCTTCCCCTTCGGGCAGGGACACGGAGTCGAAAGTCACCTGCCCCTGATCCGCTGCGAAGGTTTTTCTGTAGCGGGCGCCGGCCACGCTCAGCGTGAAGGCGCCCTCCCCCTTCGAATAGATCACGCTGGATGCCTTGGAGGTGATGCAGCGCGAATTGCGCAAAGTCGTCCGGCGTCGCCATGAGGTGCCGGTGCGCCAGGCCGCCGAGGTGTATTTCCACATCTAACCCATGCGCTTCGGCCAGCACGGCGATTTTCATTGCCCCAGTGATCCCGCCGTCGGCCCAGGCGGAATGGTATCGGCCTTGGCCTCCAGCCCGCGCACGTGTTCGCCCATCAGCATCGGCGTTCTCTCCTTCGCTGTGTGTCCAACCTAAACTTCCGCGACCGTGCACCCCTCGATCTCGTCCCAGTCCAACTCATACCCCAAACCCGGCCCCTCGGGCGGCCGGACACAGCCCTCTTCGTCGGGCACGATCGGCGGAGTGGCCAGACACAAATGCGCCCCTTCTTCGGGCACTAAAATCTCGACGTATTTATTATTTTTTATCGCGCAACCAGCGTGGATCATCGGAATCTCGCCGTGGTGCAACTGGACCATCATCCCAAAAGCCTCGCAGGTGTGGGCGATTTTGAGCAGCCCAGTAATCCCCCCCTTGCGGTACCAGGTAGAGTGTATCATCCGCCCGGTCTTCTGGGCGATGTGGTTGGCCACGTCAAAGAGGCTGTCCCAACTGGTCTCGGCGACGCAGAGGTGTATTTCGAGCCGCCGGTGTAATTCCTGCAAACTGGTCATCTCGTAGTCCCGCATCGGCTCTTCGAACCAGTAGAAATTCAACTTTTCCAATTCCCGCCCCGCCCACAGTGCTTCCTCAAAATTATAGGCAGCCGAAGCGTCGAGCATCAACTCGATATCGTCACCCACCGTCTCGCGCACCAGTCGGCAGGCTTCAATATCTTTTTCTACGTCGCCGAAGACATGCAGCTTGATTGCTTTATATCCTCGCTTGACGCAATCGCGCGCCAGCGGCTCGTAGGCAGCGACCGTTTCCTGGGTGAAGGTGCTGGCATAGGCCGGCACCTTGTCGCGATAAGCACCCAGATGTTTGTAGAGCGGCACGCCTGCCGCCTTAGCCGCCAAATCCCATAGCGCTACATCAAAGGCCGAGAGAGCAGCAACGATTTCGGTCCCCATCCGCCCCATATCCCATAACTGCTGCCAGATTTTCTCGCGGTCCAACGCGTTTGCACCAACCATCAGCGGTTTGAGTAAGCGCTCGGTCTGCCGCCCGAGCACTTCGCCGAGGCGCGCGCCGATACAATAACCTTCGACGCCATTCTCGGCGGTCACCTGCAGTAGAAAAGCATCGCGCTCGGGGGGGGCACGCGGAAAACCGTCCCGCCAGCGATAGGGAAAACGCGGCACTTTGAGCACGCGACATTTGATCTCTTTGATTTTCATCTCGCTCCCGCTTTCAGTTGATAATGTCCAGCGGAGAACTGCTCAGCCCGCCCGCAGCATCGATTAGATTAAAAAAGCAGGCCACCGTCCCGGCGGGAAGATCCGCCCTGACCTGCACCCCGTCGCATAGCGCCTCCGACGATTTCCACTCGCGCTGCAACCACTCGCCCCCATCCCGCGTATAACACAACTCGGCCCGCACGATCTCCGCCTCGCTTTGATAGCCGGCACAAATCTCATCCCCTTCCCCAACCGGTGCCGCCACCATCGCCAACCGCACTCCGTTCCCGACGATGCTATCGGCAAAGCGATATATTTCCTCCGGCGCCCACCCCGCTTGGTGCGAATGTGCCATACCAATCTGCAGGCGCAGGAAACGCGATCCACGCACGTCCGCACACGACTTCATAAACGAGTCCAGTGGAAAGTGGGCATCCTGGCCGTTGATCCACAGCGTGGGCATCTCGGCGTCTTTGCTATAGACGGACGGGTCCCATCGGCGGATTGCCCGTTGCCGCAATTCACCTTGGGGAAAGAGCGCAACAGCGAATGCGCCAGCACCACCCCCGGCCAGCCCCCTTGTGGCATCGGCCCTTGCGGCACGCCATAATAGGCGTAGACGCGAGTCGGCCGATCCCGGTAATCAAGCCCCTCGTAGAATAGAGATTGTATTCCCTCGACAACGAATTTTTCAGTGAGGAAAGTCGCCGGTATTGTCTCTGTGAGTTGGTGTTTATTCCACGGTGGCATATGCTACATGCACGACGAGGATATTCGGTTTATCGCCCATAGGATCTGCTCTCTAGTCTTCGTCTGCCGCCAGCGGTCCCACCGCACCTAGACGTAGGGCGGGGTAGAGCGTTTCAAAAAGCGGCCTGTCACCTGTGTCGCGCGCATAGCGCCAGTACAGCCGCGTCATCTTTTTTACTTGCTCGTCAAAGGCCGGATCTCGAGCCAGGTTTTTCATTTCGTAGGGATCCTCGTCGAGATGATACAACTCGTCAAAATCAAAACCATTAAACACGAACTTCCACGGCCCGTCCCACACCACCCGCTGGGTCAAACGGTGGCGGTTGCCAAAGTATTCGGCATAACCCCGCGTCCATTCGTCGGCGATGGTTGCCGGCTCGCGCAACAACCCGGCAAAAGACCGCGAGTCGGGCACATCGATCGGCTCGCTGTCGGCCAGCTCTAATAGTGTCGGGCACAGGTCGTGCAAACCGACCCGGCCCTGGCAAATCGAATCTTTAGCGATCCCCGGGCCGCGCACAATAAGCGGCACCTGGTATACCTCTTCAAAAGCGGAAATATCCTTAAAGAATAGCCCGTGTGCGCCCAACAAATCTCCGTGGTCAGCGCACATCACCACGATGGTATTGTCGAGTTGGCCAGCACCTTCTAAAAAGTCGAGCACCCGCCCGAACTGCGCGTCGATCTCGCTGATCGATGCATAATAACACGCTCGCGCCTCGTGCTTCTGCTGCTCGTCGAGCTGACTCCAAATACCCTGGGCCCGCCGATAAAGCCCCGGCCGGTCGGCCAGATCGTCGTCAGCGTTAGGCGGCGGCGGCAACTCTTCATTCGCATAGCGCTCGTAAAATTCTCGGCTGGTAATAAAAGGATCGTGTGGCTCTTGAAAACTGACAAAAGTACACCAGGGGTCGTCGCCCTCTACCGCCTCCTCCAGATAGCGCAGCGCCAGCGTCGTGGTAATGCCCAAAGCGCGCTTTTGCGCCGGCCGATCTGAAACCCCATAGAGCAAATGCGGCCCGTAGCCGTGCGGCTCTTCGAGATAGTGCGCCGGATCGCATTCCGGCTGTAGCGGCTCGTCTCCCAAGACCTCGGCGACTAATTCTTTGTAGAGCGCCCCCCCGCTAACCCCGTTGACCTGCCAGCCGAAGCGCTCGAGAACATTCTCGCGCTCGATATGCCACTTACCGAAATAGCCCGTTTTATAACCGGCCGCCACCAAACGCTCAGCCCAATGCGCCTTATCAGTGCGCAAGGCATGCAAATCGGGCACTCCCGGATAGAGCACCTCCAGCACGCCGTGGTTGTGCGGCATCAGTCCGGTCATCAGGCTCGCCCGAGTCGGAGAGCAAATATTATTGGGCGTATAGGCGCGGGTGAAACGCACGCCCTCCCCCGCCAAGCGATCCAAATAAGGCGTCTGGCAGACGTGGTCCGGATCGAGCACACGGGCCTGCATCTGGTCCGCCATCAAAAAAAGAATATTCGGTCTATCACTCATCGCTATTTGCTCCCCGCCATGGCCACTTGTGAAACGCCAACTCGCTGGAATATCTCGTCTCTGGTCTGCAACAACTCCTGCGCCTCCACCAGCATCTCCGCCCCGCCCAAGGTCATCCACTGCTCGACGAAGGTATCGAAATAATCCAACTCCCGATCGCCGCGCACGATCTCCGCGTAGACCGTCATCTGCAAGTTGCGCAAGTCGCGCAGATATTTAATCGACGAAGGCACCACGTCGACCTTGCCAAAGACGTCGGGAATGCCCCATTCCGGCTTCTGATAGGTGGAGCGATATTCCAAATGCGCCGGCGCCAGATACTTGTCGGCGATCTCGGGGCGGATGGCGCAGGGCGAGAAGAAGCCGCTCGCCGCATTGAGGACTAGGTTGAGCACGTGTTTCTGGGCGGCGTTGCGCTCGTCGTAGGGCGGTATCAACTGCAAGCCTAAATCGTCGTCGAACTCCCAGTGCGTGCCTTCTTCCCCCATCCGCGACGCCAAGAACAACTCTTCATCGGTGCCCAACGCCTCGAAGATCTTTAACATCCGGATGACTTTTTCGGGCGTTTCGGCCAAGTGAGCCCCAAAGGCAAAAACGTGCGCGGCATTGCTCCAGATACGCGTGCCCCGGTGGCCAGCGGGACCGGCCGGGAAACGCCCCGGCGCCAACTCGGCCTCCGGGTGCAATTCGGTAATCACCGAGACCAGCGAGGCCTTGTTGCGCTGATCGAAAGACTCGTAGCTTCCTCCGGTGACGATAAAACCATTGGTGCCGCTGATAAATTTCTGGTAGGGAATTGGGCTGCTCTTGACCTGGCAGATGACAAAATCCGGATCAATCAGCCCCTCCGCGTACCACTGGCGCAAAAGCCCCAGAACCTGCTTGCTCTCGGGCAACGCCCCGCCCCACACCACCTCGCCGTCCTTGAGCATCCAGTCGTAGGGCAAAATGCCGTACGCGCCAAAAACCTGGCCGAACACATTAAACCACGCCTGCGCGTTGGGACACCAGCCGTAGGTATCTTTGACCCCGTTGCCGTCTGGATCCTCGTGGCGGAACTTCCACAGCGCCGTATACATCTCGTCCAACGTTTCGGGCGCCTTGTCGATGCCGACCTTACGCAACCAATCCATCCGCCACACCCCCGGATGCGGATAACCCAGAATAGTGCCATAGGTAGGAATGCCGTAATTGCGCCCGTTCCAGTGGGCGTAAAGCCAGGCGTGCGGCGCATACTCATTGAGGTAGCGGACATAATTGGGCGCGTGCTTGAGGATCACTTCGTAGGGCACTTCCAGCGCGAAGCCGTGGTGCGCGTCGCGCTGCACAATCACCGGGTCACCGTCGTAAAAGACATCGGGCACGTCACCGCCGGCAAAAATCAGCGGCCGTCGTCGTAAATAAGCCATATGGCTGATAAAGAGTGGCTCAAATTCGACATTGAAACGCTCTTCCATCATCTCTTCGATCCAAGTGCCCTCGCGCGCCATCGGGTAGCGCGGCAGGCTCATCCAAGAGATGTACAATTTTTGTTGCGGGTCGTCCTCCACCGAGTCCCAATCCACCACCACAGTCTCAGCGACCGGCTTCCGTTGGCGCAGTTGCCAGTCCGCCACCGCAAAAGCAGCACTGAAGCCGGCAAATACGGCTAAGCCCACCAGTATTTTTTTAGCTCTCATCGTCTTTCCCCGGACATACAACGAGGGAGGCAGATACGCGATCCACCTCCCCCATTCTACTAATTAAAACTACGGCGATAAAAACTAGCGCATATAGGAAGCCTTGATATGGCCCCAGCTATCGTCTTCGACCGCCGTCGGCAAAAGGTCATTTTGCACCGGCAACAGGATGAAGTCGGTGGCGCACTTGCCGTCGCCATTGCCACAGCGCTGACCGCCTAGACGCCAGGCGGCGAAAGCGCGGTCGGTCTCGTTGTCGGTACCTATGTCGTTGTCGATGATCGAGATGCTCAGACCGATGATCTCGTTCTCGACGAAATCGTGCTGGATGCTATTGTCGGGAGACGCGTGATCGAAGTCGTCCCAGGCGACGGTCCACCACTCGGTCTGCAAGGTGGCCTCGGTACCGTGTGCGCCGTTGAGAGTAAAGGAGGTGCCGCAGCACGAATAGGGCTCGGTGTCATGCCAGGTGGCACTCGAAGCCCACAACCAGTTCCAGCCAATCGGCTCCATCGGCGGCCAGCGATAGTGGCTCATCTGGTTGAGGCGCCCGCGGTTGCGCGCGACCTCTTCCTCGGTGTCGAAATCGTCGGCACCAAACCACGAGACGTCGCCGCCGTGGTCAGCGTCGATATTGATCTCGAAGCTATCATCGCCACCGGCGCCGCCAACGCCACCGGCGTCACGATCCCACAGATCGTCGAAGCGATCCTGGACAAAATAGAGGCGGTCGAGCTCATTATTCCAGCCCTGAGTCCAGCGGAAATTTAGATCGGCGGCATCAACCTCCGCGCCGACCTCACCAGCCACGACCGTATTCAACGGCTCGCCGTTGAACTCGGAAAAAGCCGATAGCCACAAATTGTCGGGCACGACGTCCCATTCGGAAATATCTCCGTCCATAACGGGCAAATGCGTCGTCGGCCACTGCCAGACGCCGAGTACCAGACCTTCTGGCACATGGGCTTTAGCGGTACTGCTAAAGCTGAGCAGAGCAACTGCTGCTACAAGCGCGAAAGCTTTGCGCATGACTAACCTCCCATGGTTAGTAAGCTGAGATGTATGCCCCCAGAAACTGGGTGCATTGGGGGCGGAATTTTCTGATGGATCTATTTAAGTCTATATGAATATAAATAAACAGCGTCCAGCCATTCAATGACTAAAAATGCTAATAATATATCCATAAATACTTGTCGCGAAAGAACTTTTCCGTTATTTAGTCATAGACCTCTGTAGTTTTTGCATGTATTATCTGTATGCCAACTATCTTCATTATGTTCATAACATATTATTTATTAAACATTTTTTAATACTGAGATCAATATCAATACGCTATCTCAGCAACCTCAATAAATATTTCATAAAAAGAATTTGCCATTATGTCTAAACATGTTGTTCAACATGAAGTCAATATACGGCTAAACGATATTCGCTTAGAGTTTATCCGCACAGGCGAGCGCACACTAACTTCTGGCGAATTGACCCGTACTCGCACCTTACCCGAAACGATCGTCGCCCAATGCCTGCAAGGCCAATACGAGATCCGCACACAAGATCGGACGATATCCGTCAATCCAGGTGAAGTAGCTCTAATCGGCTCCGATGTGCCCTTTACCAATATCCACCATCTCGACAAAACCGGGGTGATGTCCTCTCGCTGGATTCACTGCCGGTTCACCATTTTTAACAATATCGATTTCTCCTCCTTACTCGATATACCACTCAAAATAAGTGGCACTCAAGCCGAGCAAGTAGGTATCCTGATCGGCGAACTACAATCCTTCGCACATGGTCCCAATTCCTTACTCGACTCCATTCGCACCAACGAGTTGGCTTTTAAAATCCTCTATATCCTCTGCGAAGTTTCAAAACCCAGGTCCAAACGACTGGTCCCAGTTTTCGACTATATAAACGACAATCTAAGCGCATCGATTTCCGCCAAGGACTTGGCCAAAGCCGCCCACATGTCGCTATCGCGTTTCTTTCCCTATTTTAAATCGCAGATGCAGCAGTCGCCGATGGGCTACGTCAAGAAGACGCGCATTACCCAGGCTTGTCGGATGTTGGTCACTACTGAATGGTCTATTTCCGCAATCGCCGAACGAGTAGGCTTTAGCAATCAGTTCCATTTTAGTAGGGTATTCAAGGAAATCTGTGGCGAGACACCCAGCACCTATCGCAGCCAGTTAGCCAACGCACAATATCTAACGAGCGACAATTTGAGCTAGGTTTTTCCCCCGGACGATTCGC
>LWDU01033414.1_pt2 | contig 24629 bp, 17 predicted proteins | sample 727161 | NCBI WGS metagenome assembly LWDU01 (sample SAMN04566230, study PRJNA314399) | hydrothermal vent metagenome | isolation source: deep sea hydrothermal plume seawater | place: Mexico: Gulf of California, Guaymas Basin | collected 2004-07-11
CGATTCCGGAGACCACCCAAGCATATTCGATGGTGGTCTATGACGGTGCGGTGCACGTTGGTACTTGGCCCACTGGATCGGTTTATCGCCTCGACGGTTCGCAGCAATGGTCTTTTCGCGGTCGGTTGGGTGAAGAAAAAGAGGTCATGGGCATATCCGTCTACAACGGTCAGTTGTTTGCGGGCACCCTGCCCTATGCGGACGTATATCGATATCAGGGCGGAACGAATTGGACGACCACGGGCCGTTTGGATACCACTCCGGACGTAAAGTATCGCCGCGCTTGGTCGATGGCTGTGTTTGACGGCAAACTGTATTGTGGTGTGTTGCCATCGGGAGAAGTTCTGTCATTGGAAGTTGGCAAGGGCGTCAGTCACGACCGTGCCTTGTGACTGCTGTCAGGAGAGATTCTCAATTGCAATTGTTTGTTAACGGAAAGCTAGTGTCGTCGACCGAAGACTTCGATACATCACGGTTTCGAACGCCTAGCGGTACGGCTTTGCGTCTTGGTTTTGGTCAACACGACTATTTTAATGGACAGATGAAAGATGTGCGGATTTACGATCGAGCGTTGGATAGGCGAGAGATAAGACGTGTCGCGAATCCTAACACGCAACCCTAACCTGCATAGTAGGTTAGGCAATGATGTCGCGGATTATATGGCCGGAGACATCGGTTAATCTGTAATCGCGACCTGCATGGCGGTATGTGAGTTTTTCATGGTCGAAGCCCATTAGATGTAACATTGTGGCGTGTAGATCGTGGACGTGTGTCCGTTTTTCGACAGCGCGGTAACCAAATTCATCCGTATTACCATGGGAATATCCTCGTTTGACACCACCACCGGCAAGCCAAATGGTAAATCCATGGTGATTGTGGTCCCGCCCTGTAGGAGTGCCACCTCCAATAGGAATCTCAACAGCGGGCGTGCGGCCGAATTCCCCTCCGCAAATGACTAACGTTTCCTGAAGTAATCCACGCTGCTCGAGGTCTGTTAACAATGCCGCGATTGGTTGATCGGCTTGTTGGCCTAAATTTCGCATTGCCGAATCTAAACCGCCATGCGTATCCCACGGTTGGACATCACCGTGGAAGCACTGTACGACTCGTACTCCCCGTTCAATCAATCTGCGAGCGATCAACAACTGACGACCATGTACCGAATCGGCATTATAGAGGTCTTGAGTTGCCTGAGTTTCGCCGGAAATATCAAAGGCATCGGTTGCCTCCATCTGCATACGGTAGGCTAATTCAAACGATTGAATGCGTGCTTCTAAGTTAGCATCCTCACGCCGTGGTTTTTGGTGTTCACGGTTGAGAATTGCGAGCAAGTCGAGTTGCTGCCGTTGTGATTTGTGATCGAGTCTGGAGTTCCTGATATTCGCAATCAATTCGTCGACTTTGACTTTCCGGGTATCCAAGTAGGTGCCTTGAAAGATTCCAGGCAGAAAAGAACTACGCCAGTTGGACGAATCGGCAACGGGTAATCCGGGACACATTGCAACATAGCCGGGAAGGTTTTGGTTTTCTGTGCCCAGACCGTAGGTGAGCCATGATCCATAACTCGGTCGCGATTGACGTTCGTCACCGGTATTCATCAAACGCATGCTCTGTTCATGATTAGGCGTGTTGGCATACATCGACTTGATGACACAAATCTTATCAGCATGAGCAGATGCAGTCTTGTCGAATATTTCGCTACACCACTGTCCGCTATCGCCGTATTGTTTGAACTGAAATGGAGACGCCAAAGCTACGCCGGTTTCTCGCTCCGTGGCGAGGTTGCGAAATGGGAGCGATTGACCGCCACGTTTGTTGAGTTCCGGCTTGTAGTCCCACGTATCAATTTGCGATGGTCCGCCATTGAGATAGATGTGGATGATGTGTTTGGCGGTTGGTTGAAAGTGAGGTGCCTTAACTGCAAGTGGATTAGGAGCCGCGTCTACCAGATCCGGCAGTGCAAGCAGACCTAAACCAGTTCCCATGCCCCCTAGAAGTTCCCGGCGACTGACAAAGTTACGATGTGGACCATTGTTGCTCATATTAGTGTTTCTTCTGATGCGTCAGCTGGTCTGAATCGGGGATTGGGGGAAGTGTGATCGGGTGTGGATGTTCAAAGGAACTCACTCCTAGTCTATAAACCAAAGTTCATTCGACATCAAAAGTATTTGAGCATAGTTCTGCCATGGATGGTCCGCGGTATATTTTAATCCCAACGTTAATTCGTTAGGCGTTGGTTGTCGGCCGAGCGTGAGTTGATACAACAGAATTGTCTTCTCCGTCGGCGTTGTTGCATCGAGGCGTTCCGTGAGTGATTTTGAAATCGTTTCCATAAAGGGACTATTCATGGCAAATAGCGCCTGCTGAGCAACTGTAGTGTTAGGTCGTTTGGCCGTTGAGCTGTCGGCATTAGCGGAATCAAAAATTTGGACGACGTTGGGGAGGTTTTGCCGCTCGACAAATGAATATATCGTCCGACGTTGGTTCAGCGGGTCTTCAATCAGCATTGGCCGGCCGAACATTGTGGGATCTAATTGCCCTGAGATACTCAGCAGGGTGTCCCGCATTTGTTCTAAATCCAATCGCCGTCGATTCGCGTGCCACAATAGTGAGTTGTCAGGATCGGCAAGAGTTTGCTCATTAAACTTTTTGGATGCTGGAATAATGGATGATAAGCGGTACGTGTCAGATGACATGATAAAGCGGTGCAATGCTTTGGTACGAAAGCCGGATTCAATAAATTGAATTGCGAGCAGGTCGAGCAATTCGTGATGAATGGGCCGCGGTGTATTGAGGCCAAAGTCGCTAGGGTTTTTGACTAGGGGCTTACCAAAATGGTGCATCCAAACGCGATTGACCCAAACTCGTGCGGTTAACGGGTTCTTGGGGTCCGCTATAGCATCCGCCAGATCTAGTCGACCGCTGGAACTGGAATATGGGACTCGTTTTGACGTTGACAGTATTTCAAGAAATCGACGAGGTACAGGATTCCCTGGAAATGCTGCGTCGCCGCGTTGGAAGATTACGGGATCGCAGAGGACCGGTTTATCTATCATAACCATCGCACGATCGGCCGCTGTGTTGTCTGTGACTGCGATCCCATCTAGTTCATTGACAAGACCACGAAACGCGTCTTTATCTTGGCGTGCTAGATAATGGTAAACATCGCGTTCGGAAAACCATGATGGGCTTTCTGACGACAATAGCAATTGCACAAGAGAGTCGTCATCGAATGAGGGGAGTTTCTCTATTTGGCTACGGAGCTCAAGTATCTGCTGGTCTAGAACCGCGGTCTTTTCGGTAATGCCCTTTAAAAAGGACTCGTCCGCTTCTATCTCGAAACGGGCGTCACCTAAAATTGCTTGGTCATGCGAGATGCCATCGGTACCTTGCGTAACTAGGAATGTTAAAAACCTCGAGTTTGGGTCGAGTTCCAAGCGAATTGGGATTCCAGCCTGCTGCGCTTTGATGCCCAGGTGTTGTGAAACTTGCTGACTATCGAGAAAAATAGTTACATCAAGAATGCTTTGTTCTTTTTCGCCTAGATGGCCGATAATGGAATGAAATACCATTTTTTGAGCGCTGTGAAACTTGCGTAACGGTGCGAGATCAAAAGTGATGCCTTTGTTGGCATGCAGCGCTACGCACCAATGCGGCGCTGTGCCGTAGTTGATAGCATCGATGGTCGTTGAGGAATAACCTGACGGCGGTCCGGACCGCACGTAATCCCAACTTCCTGAGAGATTGGTCGGTACGCCGTCGATGGTCAATCCAGTGGAACTGATGACTTGCTTGTCCAATTTCTGCGGCACGAATACGCCATCGACATATCGGTTTTGTGATTTGGAGAAGACATCGGGATTTGCAATTTCAACGAAGCCCGTTGAGCCCTGGACGATTTCACCTGTTGATGGATGTACCCCAATATCCGATTCACCAATTGTTAACCCGTGTCCTCCTGTGACAATATCAGCGAGATTGAGTGTTTTCTCGCCTAATGCTTTGCGTGCGTCGAGCAATGACGCTAATTCATTGCGCAATTGTACTGGCGTCTCCCACAGGTTGGTGATCAATTTGCCATAAACGGTAGCGACCTCAAGGGGTGTCTGAGGAGTTGCCGCAAGGAGCGCGGCGATTAATCTCTCGTCAACACCTTGATTCCGCCATTGTTGGGGGCGCAACGTTGGTTCTTTCATCAAGTCGTGCCAAGGTCCAAACACTGGGTCCCCGCTGAAGTTATGTTGAGCAATATATTGTCGCCACGCATAAGTGATACTGGGGCGAGCCTGGTCCGGTGTTAACGACAGAAAGAATATCGTTGTTTCAGCATTGTCCGGTTCGGTAGTTGCGACCTTGACAAAATGTTGGATCGTACGAGAACGAACTTCCTGTAGTGTCCTTTGGTGCAGGAAGGATTGTCGTTCTTGGATCTGTTTGAGTTTTTGTTGATATTTGTCTTCGAAGGCTTTGCTCGTGGCGGTGACATCCGCAATGCGTGGTCGCAAGATAGGTTCTTCGCTACTCGCAAAGATCCCATACATTGAATAGTAATCCGCAGTCGGGATCGGATCGAATTTATGGTCGTGGCAACGTGCACAGGCGGTGGTTAGGCCAAGAAATCCTCGGTTGACGACATCGATCTGATCATCAATGACGTCATGGATATTAGCGTCAAACAAGCGACCGAGTGTGAGAAGTCCCATCGCTGCCAGATCTGGTGAGTGAACTGGCAGGTCTAGTTGATCTGCTGCCAATTGTTCGCGAATAAACTGATTCCAGGGTTTGTCTTGGTTAAATGCACGGATGACGTAGTCACGATAGGTGTAGGCGAAGGGTCGGATCCGCGCATCGCCGTACATTAGGACGCCATCTTTGGCGTCGGAATATCGCGCGACGTCAAGCCAATGTCGTCCCCAGCGTTCACCATAGCGGGGCGAACTGAGTAATTGAGTTATTAGTTGCTGCATTCCGCTTGCCGGTGTTTTCAGTTGTGCGGCGGTTGGTGGCAGGCCATGCAGGTCATAGGTCATTCGGCGGATGAGCTCGCGTGTGTTTGCAACGCTGACTGGAATGGTTTTCGCGAGTCGCTGTTGACGTGCAACGAGTTCATCAATGGGATGGTGATTAGATTTTAGTTTAGGAGGTGTAAGTGGTTGGAAGGACCAGTGGGTTTTGGCAGCAACATCGATGGCGGTTTCTATTTGATCCCCCTCCCGAGGGTCGAACGCGCCTGAACGCACCCAATGCATGAGAATCTCAATTTGCATATCTGAGAGGGGATTGCCGGCATCCGGCGGCGGCATCAATTCAACATTATCGCCGTCGGTGATTGCTCGAATCAAAAGGCTGGCACTAGGTTTGTGAGGGACTATTGCGGGGCCACTCTTTCCACCCTTTTGCCAGCCTGTTTTTGAATCGAGTCGGAGGTTGGCTTCCGCTAAATCTTCGCCGTGGCAATCATAACAATGATTGACCAGCAAAGGCCGGACGTGTTTTTCAAAATATTCCTCGGGTGCGTCGGCAATGCAAGGTGTGGATGTTAACACCACAGATAATCCGATTGCTAAGAACAATCCGACGTGACGAATAAAGTGGTGGAGGGGAGACTTCATTGTTCGTGCGTGGAAGGAATTTGTTGGGGACCAGTGCGTGTGGATTTGATTATACAGCGATGTCGTTGCACTAGCAACTTTTGGCTTGCGATGGGTTGTAGGGCGGGGTCAAGTGTTTGGTGAGTTGTTTGAAGATGCACGTACGGGTGTAAGCGCATAATGAGTTGAAATGATGTACATTGCTTAGATGTTTATTAAACAAATATGGGATGTACTGGAATCCGATAGGCGACTGATTCTGTTATCGGTGTTTTGCGGATTTCTGTTTACAGGGTTGGGGATCTTGCCGCCGTTGCTCGTGCGGGAGATGCTGCTATGGCTACAGCCGGAGGCAGTACCAGGCAATTTCGCGATGTTGGCACTGTTAGCAGCGATTGTCTATGCATCGCGAGGTGCCATGCGGTATTGCTATGGTCTTTCCTCACATATCGCTGCCTACAATACCCTACACCGTCTTACCAATCGAGTTTATGCGCACTTGCAAACGATGTCACCGTCGTATTTGAATCGACGACATTCAGGCAATTTGGTAGCGCGTAGCATCGGCGATGTGGATGCGATCGAGGATTTTATCGCGCACGGAATTCCAGAGACCGTGTTGGCGATGGTGATTCCCACCACAATGAGTATTGTATTGTTGATTATCAATTGGCAATTAGCACTCGTGGCGTTGCTGCCTCTGCCCTTTCTGGCGATCGTGATGTATGTCCTTCGCAAACGTACTCGCAACTATTGGGGACATGTCCGCAAGCAATTCGCAACCGTCTCCGCATTGATGAGTGATTTTCTCAACGGCATCAAAGTTATTCAGACGTTTCAAGCTTACAAAGTGACCGCAGCCCGCCTTCAATTTCAGAGCAAGGACTATCGCGACAAGATTGTATACGCCAATAAGTGGTCGTTAGTGCCTGCGGGAGTGGTTGAAGTTTTCAGTGGTGCGGGAATAGTGTGTGTGATTTGTGCAGGTTCGTGGATGATTGCGGGATCTCACACGCAGTTGCAGGTTTCGATTCCTGACCTAGTCGTATTCTTGATGTATCTAGGGCAAATTTTCCTGCCGTTTTTGCGACTCGCGACGATGACCGACCATATCCAAAAAGCGGCAGCTAGTGCCGCTCGGGTTTTTGAACTGCTTGCTGCGAAACCTGACATTGTGGACGCGGAGGATGCTCGCGTTCCGCTGGCTCCGCGGTACGATATAGCATTTGAGGATGTTGAATTTTCCTATCAGGCGGACGAGTCGGTTCTCACGGGAGCGACGTTTAGTATTGCGGAAAATGAAATTGTCGCCCTCGTCGGTGAAACCGGTGTCGGTAAATCGACAGCCTGTCAACTACTCGTGCGTTTTCACGATGTGACGCAGGGTGCGGTTCGCGTGGGAGGAGTGGACGTGCGTGAATTGCCACTCGACTACTTGCGACGTCAGATTGCGATGGTACCCCAAGAGATGTTCTTGTTTGAAGGTAGTATTCGGGAAAATTTGTTGATTGGGAAAGAGGATGCCACAGACGCCGAGTTGCTCGACGCGATTAGGCAAGCCGATGCTACGGAGTTCGTGGAATCGTTTGTTGATGGCCTCGATACTATTGTCGGGGAACGGGGAGTCCGATTGTCAGGCGGACAAAAGCAACGAGTTGGAATCGCGCGGGCGCTACTTAAAGATGCTCCAATTTTGGTGTTGGACGAAGCGACTAGCGCGGTTGATGTCGAAACGGAGGCGGCAATACGCCAAGCAATTAAACGGGCAGCAACAGGTCGTACCGTGCTAATTGTAGCGCATCGGCTAGAAACGATTAAAACTGCGAGCCGTATTGTTGTTCTCGACAACGGTAAAGTGGTCGAGCAGGGAACATTTGCGGAGCTCGTGGAAAAACAAGGGGTGTTTTGTCGTATCTATCAAGTTTAGTTGTTGGTGGACAATTACGGAATGTAGAGAATAATACGAATCGTTTACAAGGGAGAAGCTAGATGGCAACCTATGTCAAGAGTCCAAGTTTCGCGAGATACGCGATTATTGGGGTGTGCATGCTCATGAGCGCATTGTTGTATATTGACCGGCTATCTTTCTCGATTGCCGAACCGTATATACGGCAAGATCTTCTGTTGACTAAAATTCAAACGGGTTATTGTATAAGTGCTTTCTTTTGGTTTTACGCGTTGGGGCAGATGCCTGGCGGTTGGTTAACGGATCGCTTTGGTCCCAGGCTGATGTTACCAATGTATATTTTGGCTTGGTCGTTTTTCACGGCGATGATCGGAATGGTGACCGGCTTGGTGATGTTGTTGGCGATGCGAGGAGCGTTTGGGCTAGGTCAGGCTGGCGCATATCCGACGGGATCTAATATCGTCGCCCGTTGGATACCCGCGGCCGGGCGTGGCGGTGCCAGTAGTTTAGTTACGCTCGGTGGCCGAATCGGTGGCGCGGTGATGCCGTTGTTAACAGCTTTGCTGTTAGTGAATCTAGTGCCGGCAGATAAGCAATATACATACCAATCAGAACAGATGTTGAACCCAATCGCTGTCGTCAGCAAACTCTATCCCCAAGCGTTCGATGAGGGGAAAAATAACGCGTCTTCCAGTCTTAAGGAGGACTCGAAGTTAGCCGAACTTCCCAGTCATTTGATTTACCTTAAGGAACAAATGCCGAACTCGCTTGCTGAGATGAGTGTTCGTATGGCACAAAAAGGATATGTAGTTAAACCGATGGACCAAAGTACATTGGCCCAAGGGTTCAATTCGATAATTAATAATGGCAAGTTTTACAATCCGGAAGCGTTTTCCAGTGTAAAAAGTCTTGATGACTATTGTGAGGACTGCGCCGCTCGCCTGGAGAAAGGTGAATCCTTGACAACAATGGAATCGATTCAGTTTAACCGTTTTCTTTTGGAATCTATTTACCCGTTCGAAATCGAGGGGGTTTATGTTTCAAGTTGGCGGTATGTATTGTATATCTACGGAGCATTTGGAATTGCGGTTGCCGCGGTTGTTTGGTTCGTCATGCGTGATTCGCCAACGAAACATCCTTGGTGTAATGAGGCGGAGCAGGTCCTAATTCAGGGTGCAACAGTCGAGACAACAAAGAGCGAACCGTTTCCCTTTAAAGAAATCATAAATTGCCCCAGCATGTGGTTTTCGGCAATCAGTCAATTCTGTGTAAACGTCGCGTGGCTGTTTCTTGTGACCTGGTTTGTTACGTTTTTGATGGAAGAACATAGCTTGTCGATCATGGAACGCAGTTGGGCAGTTTCGCTGCCGTTGATGGTCGGATTCTTTGGAATGTTACTCGGTGGTATGTTTACTGATTTCATGGCACGAGGGGGACGTAGTTTGCGACGTGCTCGAGCCATACCTTGGGGTGGAGGTGTGCTGTGCGCCGCTGCGGCGTTCGCTGTTTGTCCAATGTTGGATAATCCATGGTCGATTACGGCCATGATGGCTGCGGTCGCCTTTAGTGTTGATTTCGCGGTGCCGTCGGTTTGGGCGTTCTCACAGGATGTTGGCGGTAAATTCGTGGGTTCGGCATTAGGATTCGGAAATATGTTTGGAAACTTTGGGGCCGCTGTTTCCAGTCCATTGCTGGCCTATATCTCCATGGAATATAGTTGGAATGTTATGTTTCTTGTCTGCGCCGGCGTTCTTTGTTTGGCATCGGTGGCCGGATTTTTAGTGGACGCTAGCCGACCACTTGTTATCCGCTAGGTGGATGCGCGTCTGTTACGCGCAGAACCGGAGTGGTGAGCTGGGGTTAGCGAATTAAGGGCCGTGGGGAACAAAACGGAAAAAAAACTATCATTTGCGCACAGGCGTAGTTTTTTTTGATATATTCACATAAGAGGTGGTTTTGTGACCTTGCATGGTTGCATACCAATTAGTAACAGTTTACAGAGGCTCAAGGATGCAAGTTTGAGTCGAAGTGCACGTCTTTGAGGAATTAACAATGTCGAAGAACATCTACGTAGGCAATCTTAGTTACAGTGTGGGAAATGGTGATCTCGAATCGCTATTTTCGCAGTTTGGTGACGTATCACGCGCACAAGTTATCCAGCATCGTGACACAGGTCGCAGTAAAGGATTTGGATTTGTCGAAATGGACGACGAAGACGCGGCTGTAAAGGCAATCGAGGAATTAGATGAATCCGAATTCGAAGGCCGCAAATTAACGGTCAACGAAGCTCGTCCTCGCGAAGATCGCCCTGCACGTGGCGGCGGTGGCGGCGGTGGCGGTTACGATAACGGCGGCGGTGGCGGTGGAGGCGGTGGCTACGATAACGGTGGCGACGGTGGCGGCGGTGGCGGCGGTGGCGGCGGTGGTCGCGGAGGCTGGTAGTCTAGTCATACTGAACAATCTTGAAACACGTGGACGGGGTTAACTTGTCTGCGTGTTTTTTTACCCATATCTATTCCAAAACTCCCTATTGAAAATGGCATTATGACCGTACAAATCGATTGGTATTTCCACCGTCCTAGCTGAACGACCTGCACTAAGTCGCAAGAGTTTCTTGCCCAAGCAGGACTAACGCCTGTGGAACAGGACAACGCACGTAAGACTTCCTTTGCCGCGAAAGACCTCAAGAAGGTCATCGGCAGCGCAACGACGGTTTACTCTGCCCGCGGGAAAAGCGTCGTAACTATTGACCTCTCTGCCGACAGCGTTACGTCGGAGACCGTTCGTAAATCACTACTTGGACCAACAGGTAATTTACGCGCACCGGCGATTCTTTCGGGCGACAATTTTGTCGTTGGATTTAACCGAGAGCTGTATGAAGAAATGTTGTGTCAATAACACCCAAAAGGTATCGCTGTAGGATGTCGATATATTCGTAGAGCACCTTGGTACTTTGGAGGCACGTTTTCTTGCAGATAATTCAAATTGTTGGTCAGATATTACATTTACTTGTGATCGCCATCGCGGCGGCAGGGCCACTGCTGTGTATTCCCCTCAACGCGAAACAGCTTAATCGTAAGGATCCTGCGGAACGAAATGCGTATTGGTCGTTAGGAACGACACTCAACCGCCATGCTAATATCGCCTTAATTCTAGGGTCGGTAGTTGGGTTAATTATCGCCGCCTTAGTCTGGAACCCAGATTTCCATCAGCGTTGCCATATACTGAAAACACGCTTTCTGTATGCGGGAATTGAATGGATTTTTTCATTTGTGTTGTTGTGGATTACTCACCGTTGGTGGCTTAAACGTCCCGACGGATTAAAACCCTTCGTGTTTCGATCGTTGTTGATTATTCTAGCGACGTCAAATTTGCTTTATCACTTCCCGATTATTTTTATGCTCGTACATGAAGTTCCAGCGTCTATTGTCGCTGAACTTGAGTCGACCGGGGCAGAGTTGAGTCGGACGCAGTTTTATGAATATGCATTTTCTAAAAGTATGCTCGCGCGGTGGCTACATATTGTTATTAGTATGTTGATGCTATCGTTTGCATATGTTGCTGTGATATCTTTGCGGTTGGCCCGTGATACAAATGACGTGGCGCAGGAAACCGCGGTGAGAACAGTAAATTGGGCCGCTCGCAACGTGCTCATTCTGCTTTTCGCGCAAATTGGTTTTGGACTAATGGCGTTACTGACTATGAAAAATTCGGAATTGGTCATGGGTGGGGATCCAGTGGTAACCGCATTGTTTGCTGGTGGTATGTGTTTGATGCTATTGCAAATGCAACAGTGGACTGCGTTAATGTCACGTAAAATCGATCCGCAGGCCGTGGTTCGAGCGGTGACTACTTTGATCGCGTTGTTTAGCTGTATGACCGCCGTTTCAATTTTGAGTTAGTACCGGAGGGTTTTTGATGCAGAGAATTGATTTGCAAGACGCTAGCGGATCATGCACCGCGAGTATTCTGCCAGAGTTTGGCTTTAATCTGTTTCGTCTTACAGTTGGTGGGAATGAAGTGCTGTGGTCCGACTCAGATGTTGAACAAGGAACCGCACGCCCGTCCGGTTCGGGGATTCCAATATTGTTCCCGTTTCCCGGGCGGTTGTCTGGAAGTACGTTTACATGGAATAACCATAGTTATGCGTTACAGAGCGACGACGGATTGGGCCATGCGATTCATGGGTTTGTATTGGACCGCGCGTGGCGCGTAGTTGATCAGCAGACTTCGGAAGTGACGGGCGAATTTCAGCCATCGCTCGACGCGCCCGAATTAATTGGACAATGGCCAAGCGATTTTCGGATTCGGTGTCGATACACCTTGAAATCAAAAGGTCTTGATGCGAGTTATCAAGTTGAAAACGTCGGAGACGAATCCCTGCCCTGCGGTTTAGGAACGCATGCATATTTTTGTGTACCGAGTAACAAAACAGCTGCGGAAAAGTGTTCCCTGCAATTCTCAGCAAAATCGCATTGGCGCCTTGATAATATGTTGACGGTTGGCAAGGACTCACGATTACTTCCAAATGAGCGTTACGAATTATTTCGTGCTGGATTGGCGATCAACGAATTGCAACTTGACGATGTCTTTAGCGATGTCGTGTTTGAGGATGGGAAAGCAAAGGCAACACTTGTTGATCAAGCTGCGGAACGAAAAATGACTTTGACTTGGGATGAGCAATGCCGCACGTGTGTCGTGTACATTCCCCCGCATCGGGAAGCAATCTGCATTGAGCCGTGTTCAATCGTTCCTGGTGGCTTCGGTTTTTCGGGCGACGATGACGGTCTACAAGTGTTAGCACCAGGAGAGCATTTTGAACATCGATTGTCTATCGAGCTGGCCCATTGAAAGTTGGAAATAACTACAAACGAAGAACCGGATATGCCGATAGCGATGGGTAGGCACGCAAAAACGGGGGAGCCGTGTTGGCACCCCCGTTTTGGAGTTTTGAAATGTAAGCGGTAACGCTTATTTTTTATTGATGGAACCAGGTAGTTCACCACCGTCTACTCTTGACTGATAAGTTTTGCCCTTGGGGTTCTTAGCCGCCATCACTTTCTTGAACGCTGCATCGAATTCTTCATTCACCGCGTCTGCTTCTTCACGGACACGAGTCCCAGGATAGTCCTTTTTGGCTAAATGCTTGGCGACCTCTTTGCCAAAATCGTTTTTTTGTTTTTTAGATTTGGACTCGACAGTCGCAAAGTGGCAAATATTGCACTTAGCGAGGGCCGCAGCGGCTTTGAAATCTTCGCTTTTAGATGTCTTGATAACCCTCGCATCAAAGGCCTTAGCAAAAGCAGGAATTGCCTGAACTTCCGTAGGAACGGAAATGCTCGCTGTGATCAGGACAGTCATTAGTAGGGCACACTTTTTCATCTCAAATCTCCGGTTTCGTGGTTAAACAAAGTTATAGGTGGGTTGCATCAGGTGGGACGGTTCCGATGAATCGTTTTTCCTGCGAACACCGGTGTTGTCGGGTTCGCAGTACGGGTTGCCGGCAAACAGGTGTTCTATCCGACAACACGGCCGTTGCAAAGATTATATTCGGTGCCGTAGAGTTTGACAAGTGTGGTAAGTCAAGCAGTCCGTTAAATGTTCAGGGATATCGGATCATGGTCTAACGGATTCACTCTTCACCTTCGATGAAAGCATTGCCTCCATAGCACCAATTGATGCTGAACAGCCGAGCTCAGAAAGAGGAGTCGGTCGATGTGGTCCGGGATAAGTAAAAACGCCGTCCAGTGAGTCAATCTGTTATGGGTAGGCTCTCTTCGCCCTGAATAAATGTCTCGCCTTTGTATTGTTTGGCAAAGTAAACATAGCCAACAGTTGTGATGGCCATCAATGCTGCAAAGGCCCAATAATAGTTGGCGCCTTGCAACGCGGTATTTCCCTGCTCATCTTTTGTCGCTGCCAGGGCCATGTTGACCAGTGCCACCACCGCATTGCCAAGCGACACACCGAGGAAGTATACGCCCATAATAAAGCTCTTCATTCGTGGCGGACTTTGCGTATAGGCAAATTCCAAACATACGATAGAAACAGAAATTTCAGCGGATGTGAGTACCAAGTAGGCGAGGAATTGCCAACCAATGCTCGGCATGGTATCCATAAACGGATTAATCTTATCGTAGTTCCAATTAATGGCATGTGCTGCTTTTACAGAATCACGCAATTTGACGGGATGATCTGAGGACGACTTCAATGCGATCCACAATTCCGCTGCGAGTTGTTTGTTGAGAAGAGTTGCCCTTTCGGCACTGTTTGATGCCAAAGATGAGCTCAAATTTGATTGTTCAAAGGGACGGATTTGTTCTGATGTCCAACCGCAAGCTCGAGCCGTCTGGACGCACAGCGCCAGCGACTTTGGTTGACCATTGCTTGGCAATGCTTCCCATAATTCGGTTGCGGGTCCGCTTTCGCGATGAGAAATACTGGTTTCAATTAAGGCTGAAATACTAAAAGCGAACGCAGTCAGTACAAAGCCGATTCCAATCTTGCGAAGAGGTGTAACATTAAAAACCCTGTTCATTGCCGGGTAGACCAAAAAAGCGAAAATCGGTATCAACAGCAAAATAAGGATAGGGTTGACAGCCTGGACCTGGCTCTCAAGCCAAGTTACTCCGAAAAATTGGCGGTTCATACTTTGCGCCTGCAACACCCAAGCCGACCCTGTCTGATCAAAAATAGCCCAAAATACCGGAACAAATAGGAGGAAGAGAGGCGACAGGTTGCGCAGAGCACGGCGGCCGTCCGAACTGAATGTCTCTGCGAGGAAGTTGTTCAAGCCGGAAGGCGGCACGTGCACGAAACTGTGGCGTCCGAGCCAAAACATGAAAGTGGCGATGGCCATTAGCATCCCTGGCAACCCAAATGCCAGCCATGGGCCCACGGTGGCCAGAAAAATTGGTGTTAGTATGGAACTGACTGCTGCACCCAGATTGATGGCAAAATAGAACCAGTTAAAAATTTGTGTTAACAGGTGCTTGTTGTCGCCCCCGAATTGGTCACCCACATGGGCTGATACACAAGGCTTGATGCCACCTGCCCCAATTGCGATGAGGATTAATCCGGCAAACAAGAATGGTGCCATATCCCATGCGCCGGTAATTGGCCCCAGATCCATTAACGCTAGGCACGCATGCCCAACGCAGTACATCAGACTGATCCAAAGAATCGTCTTGTATTTACCCCACAGGACATCGGCAATAATCGCCCCGATGAGTGGGAAAAAATACGCACCGGCGGTGAAAAGATGATACACCGCTTTGGCATTTTCATCACTCAGATAATCGGGTTGGCCGGCGGCATCGACCAGATGTTTAGTCATGAATACCGTCAGGATACCCTTCATGCCGTAGAAACTAAATCGCTCAGCCAGTTCGTTGCCAATGATATAGGGAATGCCCGAGGGCATGGTTGACTGAATATCTGGGGTTGTGCGATACATCTTAAAGATGGCCTGATGAATAAAAAAGTCGCCGTTTGAACTACTCGATCACCGGTAGCAGTTGATAATCGAAACCAGGTGACCCTGGCTGGTAATCCAACAGCTGGTAGTGATGGGGTGTTTGTAAATAATCGGGCGTGGTTATGGGAGGAACTGGAGTTGCTTGCCAAGTTATGCTACTAGTTGGCAAAATGTTTTGTTGTAGAAACCAATCGTTGTCTTGGAATGGACTTGATTCAATAGTCAATTCATCAAAGGTGAATTGAGTGGTTCGCATGATGTCGTCTCGATCGTGTTCAATGAGCATCAACCTGGTATTTTGGTAACAGTTGTCAGACCCACGTATTGTGGGACGGTAACGAAGTTCTTGACTGGTTGTAATTTGGTCGATCTCTACGATTGAATTGCCAGGCGATGGAACGAATATAGATTTTGTCATTGTAAAATCAACCACGGGAGGTAGGCCACGAGTTGCACCGACCGTATCGTTGTACACGCGAAGTATCCCGGGAGTCGCCGAGACAACCAACTGTTGCAGTTCCACGGTGAGGGAGATCGGACTATCAATAGTATTAAACTGTTGAGCTGGAACTGCCGTAGTAGTTATTATGCTAGGCAGTTGCAGGAACCAATCTGAGGATGCAAATAGGCCATTTCGCCAAGTCGCCTTGATTTGTTTTGACGGGGTTGCCCGCAGGAAGTTGACTGGACCACGAATGATGCAATTGGTCAAATTTAGCGTGGCGGCTTCCCGTACAGTCGCAATTTCTTCACCTTCACCTTCGTTATTGATAATTGGACGGGTTACGTAATCAAACACGGCAATTTGTATATAGCGATTATCCGCGACGGCAGGTATGACTGAGATGTCCACGTCGTCGAAGCGCAGAGCTACAACGTCGTCGAGTTGGAAAATCGACCATTGCTGACGAAATTCCGGGGAGAGATAAAATCGGAATCCAATGTTCTCAAAGGAGATGTCGCCGTAAGAAAAGTGGAAAAAATGCGGCGAATTGGTTTCAAGTTGGCCGGCGGTAAGTTGCACGTCGATTAGGGAACGAGAACTGTCGTCGCTGCGAAATGTAATCGGCTGTGATTGGCGGTCGAGTAGTTGTAATGCCAAAGATGAAATTTCATGATTGCCGTGTAATTCGACAACGGCAATCGAGGGGTTTGTTTGGACGAGTGAGATTGCTTCAGTGAAGGTGTCAACGGCGAGTTGGTCAGATGCGAGAGGCAACTCGTGCGGGCCGACAAACAGCGTAATTGTCTCTGCAGCACCAGTGGCTAAAGGCATTTCGGTCAGGGGCGGACCGTCATCCCCGGTGTCGGAAGTAACGGACCCGGACCCGATATTTTCAGATGTAACGTCGTCGCGAGTTGTCCCTTCCCTGTTTTCGTCTTCGGCCTCGGGCACAATGTATGGAGCGCTACTGAAAGTAGGTTCAGCGACGATGAGAGGAGAATTGCTTGGCGCGAATTGTGTTAGTCCGAGTGCCGTCACCAATAGTACTACCAAAGGCGCTATCCACGGCACGTGCTTGATAACGGAGAATTGAGGTCGAGATAGCCGCGATATCCAGACTCGACCGGAGTGTGAAAGCGATAGACCGAGGTGTTCCCCGACGGAGATGATGTCTTCAATTAATTCGTTGGGAGTTTGATACCGATTACTCGGTTGCTTGGCGAGCATTTTGTGGAGGATTTGCACAGTACCGTCGTCTAGTTCTTCACGGTACGCTCGTGGGTCGGGAACGGGATCGCCGGAGTGACTCAGTAATTTCTGAAGAACCGTACCGGCGGGATATGGAGCACGTCCAGTGAGCATGTAGTACAGCGTGCAACCTAGTGAATAGATGTCACCGCGAACGTCCGTATTACGGGGGTCTCGGGCTTGTTCCGGTGAAATGTAATCGAACGTGCCGAGTGTCACGCCGGACGCAGTTGCATCTGAATTATCCGAATCAAGTTGATGGATTCGAGCTAGGCCCATGTCTACTAATTTGGCGGTTCCGTCTGAAGTCACTAGGATGTTCGAGGGTTTGATGTCCCGATGGACGATATCGCGTTGAGAAGCATGCGTCAGAGCGTCGGCAACCTGCAATACATATGACCAGCAATCCTGTAACGATAGTGGCCCGCGTTGGGAAACCAAGTCGCGAATGTTAATTCCACTGATATATTCAAATACGATAAAATTCCAACCCGCATCTTCTCCAACGTAAAATACTCGGGCGATGTTGGGGTGATCCAAGCGAGCAGCGCTCTGGGCTTCGTTTTTAAAGCGTCGTAGCGAATCAACATCCTTACGGTTTCGAGATAAAACTTTGACAGCTACCGTCCGCCCCAACTTCTCATCGGTGGCGCGGAATACGGCACCCATGCCCCCTCCGCCGACGAATTCCTCTAGATGGAAGTGTTCTAGTTGAGCACCTTGGAGTGCACGACCGACGTCTGCCGACGTTTGTTTCTTCGGTTGTGCTTCACCCACTTTACCTTCGGAAATAACCGTTTGACGATGTTCGGATAGATCTCCAATTTGGTTTTCATGGGCAGGGACTGAGGACTCCGCAGTGATTTCCGCCGGTTCTAGAGCTTCGGTTGGTTTGTTTGACGATACCCCAGATAGACTGTCATCCAGAGGGGATTGCGAGTCGGGATTGATATATTCGTCCACAGTGGATAAACCTAAGCCATTCAGTGTAAAAATACGGGTGACAATGCTTCGTACAGACAGTAATCGTTTTGCCTAGTGTCGTTTACAAGGCGCTACTCAAATTTTGAACCGCTGGTGTATTGCAGTCAAGGCTAAACTCCGGTTGTCCGAGCGTAGCATCGCAGAGAAAATATGAATTTGTGATTATATGCCTACAATAGTGATTACTACCATTATTTGGATATTCCTTGGATTGGTTGCCATGGAATCGCGCCGCCACGTTGAATCTGAACTCGCAGGGCAGCCGCGAGTTCCCGAAATTGCTTGGGATTCTTTTTAGCTAGATCGGTTTGTTCAAGTGGATCGGATTTTAGGTTATAGAGTTCCAGCGGAGAAAACGGGCTGTTGCGTAGGAGTTTCCACTCACCTCGGCGAATGGCAGTGGTGGTTAGACCTTCATATCGCGTGCCTCCTTCCCGACGATGATAAAAGAAATCGCGTTGATCGGTAATTTGTTCCTTGCCTAACAGGGTTGGCAAGAGGGAAATTCCATCGACAGATTCGGGAATTTCTGTCTGAGCAATTTCGCACAATGTAGGAAATAGATCCATTGTGAGCGCTCGGCGGTTCGTGCTTGTATTGGCTGCAATATAATTCGGCCAGACGACACACGTCGGGACTTTCAGTCCCCCTTCGTACATGCTCTGTTTTCCATCGCGTAACTGCCCATTGTTGGCTCCGACGTTTATCTGACCACCGTTGTCCGACGTGAAAACAATAACAGTGTCATCCGAGAGTCCAGTCTCATTGATGGTATCTATAATTTTACCGATACCATCGTCCATGTGTTCGATCAGGGCGATCAGTTTGGCGCGCGCTAGCGGTGCCTCAGGTTCACGCTCGCGGACTTTTGTCAACCAAGACTGTGGCGGTTGGATGGGTGTATGGGGAGCGTTGTAACATAGATATAGAAAAAAGGGATCGTCATCATTTGCATGTTTCCTTAGGTAGTCGCACGACCATTGTGTAAACAAATCTGTCGCATGACCTGTTGGGTCGATGACTTCGGTGTTGTGACGCATGTAATTAATTCCATGTCGCCGGTGCCTGTAGTAATCATCCATCATATCTCCAAGCCATCCGTGGAAGAGGTCAAATCCACGGTTGTTGGGCCAATGCGGTTCAGTGAGTCCCAGATGCCATTTGCCGATGAGCGCGGTATGGTATCCGGCGTCTTGGAGTTGTGACGCGACGGTAGGGATTCCTAGGCTTAATTCACCCCAGTTGTTTTCAGGATGGGTGCGAATTACTCCGGGTACGCCAACCAATTCTGGATAGCGACCGCTTATGAATGAAGCTCGAGTGGGCGAACATACGGGGCAGTTTGCGTAGAACTCCGTGAAATTCAAACCGCGTTTTACAAGTTGATCGATGTGAGGGGATTGCAGATCTTTCGCACCATAGCTCGATAAGTCGCCGTAGCCCAAATCATCCGCCATAATCACGATGATATTGGGTGGCGTTGCCAGTAAAGGCACCGTAAACACGGAAATGACCGTCAACAGTGTGGGGATAATGTTTAGATGGCGTTTCGTGGGTAGCATTGATTTGAAATCCTTGGTTGTATTTGTCGACGATATCTATCGCGCAGAATCGTCATCTCGTATTTGACAGTAACTATCATATCGTCGTATATCAATCAGGCCATCGGCAACGGCATGTTTGACACCACAGTCTGATTCGTGAACGTGGGTGCAATCTGGGAATTTGCACCTATTGATAAAGGGCCTAATTTCCCGATAGAATCCGGCGACTTCTTCTGGAATCACATCCCAAAGTTGGAACTGACGGATACCAGGGGTATCCACGACAAAGCCGCCCGATTGTATGGCAATCAATGACGCGCCAGTTGTGGTATGTTTTCCTTTCTGATTATCCTTGCTAACGACTGCGGTTGCCAATTCAAGCTTGGGATCAATAGCGTTTAATAGCGACGACTTCCCTACTCCAGATTGCCCGACAATTACCGATTGCTTATGTCGTAACAACGCACGGAGTTCCTCGATGCCTTGGCCGGAGGTCGTTGAGCTGAAAAGTGTATGATATCCAAGTTGGCCATAAACTCCGGCTAGCGGTTGTAATTCTGCAGGATCGATCAAATCCGTCTTGTTTAAACAAACGATACTTTGACAGCCTACGCGTTCAGCTGTAATTAGAAATCGGTCGATCAGATTGGGTTTGAGGTCGGGTTCAGCGAGACTGGCGACAATCACGATTTGATCGACGTTGGTGACGATGACGTGTTGCTGTCCTCGGCTAGCGCGACTAATCACACCGTAACGGGGTTCGATACGCACGATCAGTCCTTGCTGTATATCGCTTGAAACCGCGATGGGTTCCGGACGGATTGTGACGCGATCGCCTGTGGCAACTACGTTGCGCTGGTCAGTATCCATATTTTTTAATAGTCCGCGGATGGCGCAGCGGTATTCGACCCCGTTCTCAGATAGTACGACACTTTCTAGTCCATGTACGCGTAACACTCGCCCGGTAAGTGTATCGGAATCGTCAACGTTCAGGTGAACCTGCAATCCTGTGTCATCGGTGTCCGCGGCAACTCCAACCACCGTGCGGTGCCTAGTCAGGTCTCCTTTGCCGGAGATACGCTCACGGTTTTCCGGTGACTCGTCCTCAAATCCGTGTTGTTGAAACTCTCGAGTAAGATTTCCCGTTCGTTTGCGGGTCTGGTGTCGTTTTTTGAGTGCCGTACGGATCTTTTTCGGTTTTTTATTTTTAGCCATCGATCGCACCTCTAGCACAGTAAAGGATCAAGCTGTTTTTCACGTCGTCGCAGGATCCGTGGTGTCGGGATCATCGGTATTGGACGGATCCACTGTGTTTGCGACTGACTCCGAGGGCACTTGTGGCTTGGCGGATGTACTTTCGGTTGTGTCGAGTTCCGATTCAAGTACATCCTCGTCGAGCGTCGTGGATATATTCTCATCTTCCACGTTTGTGTCATCTTGTTGATCCGTAGAGGTCGGTGTATCGCTGTCGGTTTCCTTGGCAGCTACGTCGGCTGAAAGCGATTTAGGGATGGGATGAACCGACGGGCCGATAAGTTCGGTAAGATCATTTTCCGATAATTCTTCACGCTCAAGCAACGCCAAGGTTACTATTTCAAGTTGTTGGCGATATTCGACTAGAAATTCACCCGCTCGCTCGGACGCGCGGTGCAAAAAGTTCGTCACTTCCTTGTCAATCATCTCCATCGTGTGTTCACTGAATTGTCGCTGTGCGTGAATTTCACGTCCTAAAAATGGATCTTCATCTGAGAGCTTGTAGTTTACGGGTCCGAGTTTTTCGCTCATACCCCAACGCGTGACCATTCGCCGCGCCATTGAAGTTGCTTGCTCTAGATCGTTTTCTGCGCCAACGGTGGTCTCGTCATAGATGAGGTGTTCCGCAGCCCGTCCTGCTAGCAGGACAACAAGATGGTCTTCCAGCTGTGTCTGCGACATGGAGACTCGATCCTCTTCGGGTAACATTTGCGTGGAGCCTAGCGACCGACCACGCGGTATGATTGTAACCTTATGCACGCGATCGGCACCTTTTAGGAACCACGAAGCAAGTGTATGCCCAGCCTCGTGGTAGGCCGTCTTTTCCTTGTCTTCAGCAGTAAGCACTTCTTCGCGTTTAGCCCCCATCAGGATTTTATCGCGTGCGTAATCGAAATCAGACATGTCTACGCAAGTTTTATCGTGGCGAGCGGCCCATAATGCCGCTTCATTGACCATGTTTCGGATATCAGCGCCAGTCAGTCCGACCGTACCTGCGGCGAGCCGATCAAGGTCGACGTCCTCGGCGAGGGGGACTTCACGTACGTGTACTTTAAATATCCCAGCGCGCCCTTTTTGTGTGGGCATTCCAACCGTGACATGCCGATCGAATCTGCCGGGTCGTAGCAGAGCTGGGTCTAATACGTCAGGTCGATTTGTGGCGGCGATTACGATTGCGGAATCCGTCGTGGAAAATCCATCCATTTCACTTAGAATTTGGTTGAGCGTTTGTTCACGTTCATCGTGACCTCCACCTACTCCAGCACCACGTTGACGCCCGACTGCATCGATCTCGTCGATGAAGATAATCGCGGGGGCGGCTTCCTTAGCCTTTTGAAATAGATCACGCACACGACTGGCACCCACGCCGACGAACATTTGAATAAATTCTGAGCCATTAATCGAGAAGAACGGTGCACCAGCTTCACCCGCTACGGCTTTTGCCAATAACGTTTTGCCGGTTCCTGGAGGTCCGTTTAAGAGAACACCTTTGGGCACTCTTCCGCCTAGCTTTTGGTACTTCTCTGGCGATTGCAGAAATTCAACAATTTCCAACAAATCCGCTTTCGCCGCTTTTTGGCCGGCGACGTCTTTGAAGGTAATGGGATGTTCCTCTTTGTCATATCGCTTGGCTGTGCTTTTGCCAAAACCCGACAAGAATCCGCCACCCATGAATTGATTTTGACTGCGACGATAGGAAATCCAAAAGAAAACCAGTATGACAATCGGCAGCATGACAGCAATCATTAATAGAAATGATGCGGTATCGTCAGGTGGAAGATAAACGTAATCGACGGATTTGAGTTTTGTGTCGCCCCCAATATTCCCTTCCAGTAGTTTCACTAATTGGGCACGGGAACTGTCATTTGGAGGGATGTCAACCTGGACCGTTACCTGGTCAGTAACTGGATCGCCGGTGATGTTGGTTATAGTCTTTTCTGAATTAAAGGTGACCGTTGCGTAGTTCGAGTTGGCCAGTTCGACGAGTTTGATATCCCCACGGTCGATCACGGTAGTAAGATCGTTTGTGCTATCTGCTTTTGTCGTCAGGTAGTCGGTGAAATCGCTGTAACGCACCTTGGATGGGGCGGCGGAGCGAAACACAAACATGCTGATTAGGAGGACAATAAAGATGATCACCCAGATTCTAGGCAAGCCACTTCGTGGTGGTCGGTTCTGTGGGTCCTGTGGTTTCTGTTCCATCTGCGTTTAAGGTGCTCGTGTTAAATGAACTGAAAAATAGTGGTCTCGTTTGCGGAGTCGGTAAGTAACCGCATGGATGTAATAATAGTTGATAAGGATGACGATTGGTAGTTTCGACGTGCTAAGGCGGTTATTTTTGGTTGAATAGTGGCAGCTATCCGGACCGGGATACTTTTGGTAAGCCAAATACTGCGTTGACCAACTATTATACTAGTATGATATGAATTCGAAGGAATGCCAATAGGCGACGAATTGCGAAGGGCTTGCCGTTGACGTTTTGATACTTAATCAACCGGCGGACGGATCATCGTTGTTCTAGAAACTTTCGTTCGCTAGGAAGAGAAAAAATACCGCCAAGACCGGGCGTCAGGTTAACACGCTGTGATGGAGGGATTTTCATGGCCCCAAAAGTTGGCCCTTGCATTTCTACGGGGAGGACGACGCCGAGCCCTAAAGCAGTTTGCGTTTGTTGGGGTTGCCGTGATTGCATCCATTGTTGAAGGTTATTGGGAATCGCCGGTGCATTAAGCACTTCGTCCGACAGTTTCGAATCAGGTATTTGCATTTTTTCTGTACGTTGGGGATCACCATGTTGGTACATGATTGGACCCTGAGTCAGGGTCGGTTTCATTGGTATTGAATTGTTGTTATGGGTTGGAGTTGACGACATGACTCGAACCCAATTAACGAGGTTCGCAATCTCTTGAGATGCACTGATGTCTAGTGCAGGTTGTTTCTGTCCGCCGTGGACGGTGGTGGCGGCAGTGAGGAGTGAACTGTTCTCCGGCTGAAGTAGGTCGAGCGTGGTTAGCGTGTTGTATAAGTTGCGCTGGCTAATACGATGAGGAACAGGACGGTTTGCTGATGTACGAAAAAGTACAAAGCCCGATTTTGGGCTGGGGCCATGGCAACCAGCCAGTGCGCAGCGATTCAGTAGTAAAGGTTGCACTGAGCGGATGAATTGGTGCACCACACCATCTGGGAACTGGTCGATGCGCTGTTGAACTTGATCAGCACTTATAATTCGCGGTGATGCGGTGGCGCCAATTGGTGGCAATCCATGCCCTGTGAGCGGTGAACGTAAGAGATCGAGGCGAATCTCAAGCCGTGTGATGGTCGCCGTGCGACCGCTAATTGTGATGGCTTTATCAATTTGCTCTTGTGCTTGATCAAACAAACGCGATTGCATGCACCATTGTGCTAATGCAAGACAGGCCGGTGCGTTGTTACGAATTTGTGTGGCACGGCGATAGGCATAGACTTCAAGGATCGAGTCGCTCACAAACTCGACTTGATCGTTAGGGAAACGTAGTTGATTACCAGAATCATCGATTAATGTGTAATGTGGTTGGTGTGCGGCTGATTTGACTATCGTACCGCTGAACGTCTGCCCGTTGCGAAGCAGCAGTACGCTGCTGTTATTGGTATTCGGGATATTAACCGTTTGATCTTGGGCGTTTACAATCACCGAGCAAAACGCTACTAGCGCAAGAATCGCCATGTACCGTGGACCGCAGCGGTAGCATACGTGAAAAGCGTTGTGTAAGCGGATAATTTTGCGAGATAGTTGCATGTTGCAAACAGTACTGCGGGCCGTAGCCAAGCGTCAATATCATTGTGATTGGTATAGACCATAAAAAAACACTGCCGCGGCAAGTTTTTCTTAGTACTAGACCTACCTTTGGTCAATTCAGCAATTTTGTGAGTGACAATTACACATATGGAGTTGTCCGCAGTTAAACGCTGCAAAAATAGACGTATACTAAGTCGAAAAAGGCTAGCAACGTGGTTCGGAACCGAGTGATATTTACAGGACGGGTTCAAGGCGTCGGATTTAGACATGCTACACAAATGCAAGCACGATCTTATCACGTTTATGGTCACGTCCGTAATTTGGAGGACGGGACTGTTGAGCTGGTAGTCGAGGGCGACCGTGAAGAGGTGGCAGGGTTTACCGCGTCTGTACAAGAAAGAATGG
>LWDU01041032.1_pt1 | contig 24626 bp, 24 predicted proteins | sample 727161 | NCBI WGS metagenome assembly LWDU01 (sample SAMN04566230, study PRJNA314399) | hydrothermal vent metagenome | isolation source: deep sea hydrothermal plume seawater | place: Mexico: Gulf of California, Guaymas Basin | collected 2004-07-11
TTTGTTTTTTATGTAACGTTAATTTCAACTGACGCATTACCGCATGAACTTGCTTTATCGCCTTTCTGAACTGATGACGGGTTTTAGCGAGGCATAAGAAAGTTAGATAAGGGTATGTCGCTACAGCGAGCACTGCTAGAAAACGCAATATTTGGCAGTATGAATAATAAGCAAATGATAGAGTTTCTAAGCATAAATCTTGTTCTTAATCTTAGTTAGCAGCGAAAATTATATTAGCAATGATTGAAAAGTGTCCTGGTTTTATTCTAACGGTGCTGAAAGCTTCTGTTGCCACTCTGCTATTTTGCTTTTTAAACCCGCTAAGTTTAATGTTGTTAGCTGTCTGTTTTTTAAGCAGCGCTTACCTGCTACCCAAACATCACTGACCTGATTACGTGAGGCTGAATAGACAATTTGAGTCGTCGCATTATAGAGTGGTTGGGTTTCTATATCAGACAGGTCGATGGCGCAGATATCCGCTGCCTTACCTATCGTTAAAGAACCGGTGACATCATCAATGCCCAGCGCTTTGGCGCCGTTTAAAGTCGCCATGCGTAGCGCAGTTGCTGCATTAACGGCACTGGCATCCTGAGCCACCCCTTTGGCTAATAATGCTGCGGTACGCATTTCTCCAAGCATATCCAGGTCGTTATTACTCGCTGCGCCATCTGTGCCCAGAGCGACATTAATCCCTGCGTCCAGACATTTTTGTACTGGGCAGAAGCCGCTAGCCAGTTTTAGATTGGATTCAGGGCAATGCACAATATGCGCACCCGACTGGGCAAATTTATTGATTTCGCCGGTGCTTAATTGAGTCATATGCACGGCAATAAAAGCAGGGTTGATTATGCCTAAATCATGCAGGCGTTTTAGAGGGCGTTGACCCTGACTGACTTCATGCAGCGTTTCATGCACATGCATATGAATCGGCAGATTCAGTTCGGCTGCGAGAGTGCTGATCTGGCGCAAAGGTTCATCAGCAACAGTGTACGGTGCATGTGGGGCAAAAGGCGTGCGTATTAAGGGTTCGTGACGCAGTTTATCATGCAGTGCCAGGCCTTTTTCGATATATTGTTCAGGCCCATCTGCCCAGGCCGTCGGGAAATCAATCATGATAAGCCCGATGTTGGCGCGTATTCCATGCTGGATAGCTTGATGAGCGGTGACTTCAGGAAAAAAGTACATATCATTAAAACAGGTCGTGCCACCACGCAGCATTTCAGCTATGGCAAGGTCGGTACCATCACGCACAAACTCTGCGTTTGCCCATTTTTTTTCTAATGGCCAGATATGTTTTTCCAGCCAGTCTATCAATGGAAAATCATCAGCAATACCTCTAAACAAGCTCATAGCAACGTGGGTGTGAGCATTGATAAAACCAGGAATAAGGGCATGAGTATCCAGAGTTTCGGTTTGCAGTGCCTGGTATTTTTCCTGCGCCTGTTGTTGTGGCAATATATCCAGTATATTGCCTTCATGAATCACTAAAGCATGATGTTCTAGTATTACTTTGTGAGGTTCTACAGGTATAATCCAGCGAGCATTAATAAGGGTGTCAACTTGCATAGTAAAGTAAGTGGGTCGAGTTAATTTACAATAACTTAAAGAGTATACGTGTTAATGAGTAGTCCCCCAAATAAACTCAATGTCCATGCATTGCGCTGGCAGGATCGGCAATTATCAGTATTAGACCAGCGTCTATTACCTGAACAGGTGCATTACGATATTTTTAATACCGCTCCCGAGGTTGCGGAGGCTATTAAAACTATGCGCGTGCGTGGTGCGCCAGCGATAGGTATAGCAGCCGCGTATGCGGTGGCATTATCGGTGCAACAGCATTTTACGTTAGATAATACAGCATGGCAGCAAAGAGTATATGCAGATATGGAAATACTGGCAGCATCCCGACCGACAGCAGTCAACTTATTCTGGGCGCTTGCTGTTATGCGGGAAACATTGGCAGTTGTATCGGATTCTCCTGTGAATGCAATGATTCACAAAGCGGTAGAAATTCACCAGCAGGATATTGCGGCTAATCAAAAAATGGGTGAGATGGGCGCAGATATTCTCGGTGATGCTCAGGGCTTATTAACGCATTGTAATGCCGGGGCCCTGGCGACAGGGGGCTATGGTACTGCTTTGGGAGTTATTCGTAGCGCACAACAGCGGCAAAAGCGCGCAGTCTATGCGGGAGAAACACGGCCCTGGCTACAAGGGGCGCGTTTAACCGTGTGGGAGCTGGCTGCAGATAATATCCCGGCAACATTGATTGCTGACTCTGCCGCCGCGATGCTGATGCAAAGCGGTAAAATTGACTGGATTATAGTCGGCGCGGACCGTATTGCCGCCAATGGCGATGTCGCCAATAAGATTGGTACCTATTCGCTCGCAGTTCTGGCAAAGCATCATGGCGTAAAAGTGATGGTTGTTGCACCTGTATCAACTATAGATTTTACGATGGATAACGGTAGCCAGATAGAAATAGAGCAGCGTGCTGCCAGTGAGTTTTTACCGGATTGTTATGTTCAGGAAGATGGACTGATCAATGCATGGAATCCAGTATTTGACGTCACTCCAGCAGAATTAATCAGTGTTATAGTTACCGAGTGCGGTGTGGTGTTTAATCCATTTGAACAAGGTGTTAGAGAGCTAAGAAATGAATATAGTATTTAATAAAAAAGCAGGGGCTAACCCTTTGCTAGCCGTTCAAAGTCTAGCGCAAGGTGTGCCTTTACTGGGGCATAAGAAATTAAGAAAATATGTATTGATACCCATTGCAGTAAATTTAATATTGTTTTCCAGTATGCTGTATCTGGGTTATCACTATGTTGGTGTGTTAATAGCTCAATTTATACCTGCCTGGTTGCAGTGGTTAGACTGGTTAATATACCCCTTGTTTTTTATCGGCTTTTTTGTGGCTGGTTTTTTTACTTTCACCTTAATGGCTAATTTAATCGCATCGCCTTTTTATGGCGGTTTGGCAGCTAAAACGCAGCATATCCTGAATGATCAGGCAGGGGAGATTCAAGAGCAAGCTGTATTTTCCGTGTTAGGCTCAGAATTAAAACGCATAGTCTATTTAATAAGTCGCGCTATTCCTATTGTGATTATTTCAATCATCCCTGGAGTGAACTTGATTGCACCGGTTTTATGGGGGGTGTTTGGTGCATGGGGAATAAGCATGGAGTATTTTGCCTATACCTTAGAAAATGAAGGTGCGCTCTTTGCTGAACAAAGACAGCTACTTAAAATGGCACGGATTGGCACTTTAAGTTTTGGTGGTATGGTGTTATTTGCTTTGATGGTGCCCGTGTTAAATATAGTGATACCCCCCATAGCTGTGATTTCGGCGACTATTTATCGTCATAAATTAGCCAGTTAACTTAACTAGAGAGGGATAACCCCTTTTATTTTCTGGGTTCTAGAAAGTTTCCAGTTTGACTAAAATAATTTTTTGTCACCAGGCGTACTGAAAGGTCGATAGTGACAGCCTGGCCTAATTGCTCGGAAAGTTGCTTTTCTAAGGCGGCTAATTCCTGAGGATTTGGCATATGCGTGCTGATCAGGTCAGCGCTGATTTTTAGAGGGCGAACCAAGCGCACTTTAATATTGCGTAGTTGCTGGTTTTGTCCTCCTATAGTGTAATCCTGGCTGATCAGCTGTTTTTTTACAGCCTCTATTTGCTGCATATTAGCAAAAGATAAAACCAGTGGCACTGAAATAACTGCGACCATAAAAGCAGATAATGCGATGCCTTTTTTGGCGCGCGAAAATGGCGCATATCCAATGGCCATAAAAGTTAATCCCGCAGCCAGAATAATCCCAGTCAAGTTGGTTAGAAATAACAGCATGGCACCATAAAACACCTCGAAATTCAGCCAGCCTATGCCTATGCCCGAAACACAGAGTGGAGGAACCAGTGCAACCGCAATTGCTACGCCTGGCAGACTTTTAGCAATACTCTCCCGGGCATTGGCAAAAGCCCCCGCAACTCCTGAAAGTATAGCGACTAGTAAATCTAAAGTAGAGGGGTGCAAACGAGCTGCAATTTCATGGGTATTTTCCTGGAATGGTAGTATATAAGCCACTAGTGCTGATAGGGATAAAGCGATAAACATACCGGCGAATAAGGTGGTGAGTGAACGCTTACTTAAATCAGCATCCGAGCGCAATAATCCCATGGATAAGGAAATAATAGGAGCCATTAAAGGGGCTAGCACCATTGCGCCTATAACAATGGACGGGCTATTGAGAAATAAGCCCAGAGTAGCTAACATCGCACTTAATACCATCAGCAGTATATACGTATTATTTATCCTGGCATTTTCTTTTAAGGCCAGGAATAGATCTTTAAAATCAGACTCCAGCGCGTGGCTAAACAAAGGTAGCGTGCCGCTGATATATTTAACTCTACTTTCCTGTTGTGGTAATTGCTCACAGATGACATTTTCTTTGTCATCGCTAAAATGTTGCCGTTCTTTGAATTTATCCCCCGTATTGACCTTGATGCCAGCGTTTAATATTTCTAGCTTTAATTCACGTGTCGTTAAGGGTTGGTTGTTAATCAGGTAATGGGTATCGACTGGAGATGTAATGGTTAACGAGGCTGTGCGTATATAACCTATTTGCTGAGGCAGGTTTTTTTTCTGCGCGGTGACCAGTAAAGATGATGATAACTGTAAGTACGACAGAATAGACTGAGGCGCAAATAAGGCAACCGAGAGCCGTTTATCTTTTAACGATATAGACTCTGAAAATAGATTCGTCAGCGCGCCATTTCTATGAAAATCCAGTAATACCATGCCGGTAATCGCTGTAGAGATCGTTTTACCTTTTGCAGTAATCAGCGTGACGGGGTGGGGTGTTAGCGAGAAGGCATGCAGAAAACGCTTGAATTGAAACTTTAGTTTGCCAATAGTTGTCAATTCATGACTATCACCGATAAATTCGGTCATTTTAGTCTGATTTTCCAGGTTGACGCCATTGGTGATAATTTCACCATTACAAACGATGGTGTCGATTATTATCGGCTCTTGAGATAAGGCTAATCGCAGGCAGGCATCAAGATCTTGAGGTAAAGCCAGGGCTTTAAAAAAATGGCAAAGAGGGTCTCCTTTTATGGGTAAAAATCCCAGAGACATTTGATTTTTCTGGGCAAATAACAAGACCTGCGGGTAATCTTTTTGCTCTACCCATAGCAATGCATGTTGCAACTCCTGATCTATGTGCAGTGCAGATAAATCAGCCAGCTTTACTTTGCGCAGCTCAATCTCTTGCTCAACAAGTAACGGGTGCGCAATAACACTGGCTAATTGTTCAGCTACAATCGGAGAATAAATCAAATAGTATGTTCTAGGTAAACTCATATTCATTTATCTGCTATTATTACTGAACAATAATAAAAAAATCAGGGTGCTTTATATGCCAGATTGTTCATTTTGTGGTACTGCAGAGCTTAAACAATACCCGCTCTGCCATTCATGTGGTGCGATTCGTTATCCGGTTGATAACAAAAGGGCGGATCGTGTTGCCAGTAATCGACAGCAGAAATTAAAACTTTCTGCCTCAGTCGCTGCTGCAATTATAACGCCCGGTGCTTTCGTAGTTCTTGCTGTGATGGGTGCCAGTCACATTAGTAAAAGAATTACAAAATCAGCAAATATAAGTCGCAATCATTGAGTCTCTGATTTCAACAGCAGGCAGGCTTAAACCTACATTTCCGAGTCCAGCTCTTCCAGTTGCTTCCAGCGATTAACAATTTTGCAAAATATTTCAGCTGTTTGCTTGGCATCATACAATGCTGAATGCGCCTGCACATTATCCCATTCCATACCCGCTTCTTTGCCAATTTTTGCCAGCACTGTCTGCTTATACATTAAGCCACCCAGGGTAGCGGTGTCAAATGTGCTAAAGGGGTGAAAAGGGCTACGTTTTATTTTTGTGCGCTTAAGGGCGGCATTTAAAAAGTTTATATCAAAATTTGGATTATGCCCGACTAAAATGGCGCGTGTGCACTCATTGCGCTTTACAGCGAGCTTAATCGGGTTAAATAATTTGCCCAATGCGTCTTTTTCGCTGACAGCCAGGCGAAAAGGGTGGTAAGGGTCTATGCCGGTGAATTTTAAAGCAGATTGATCTAAAATCGAGTTTTCAAACGGGATAATATGGGCGGCATGACTTTCGGTAATGTGCAGTTGTTGATTGCTATCATATTCCACAATTACAGCGGCGATTTCTAGCAGTGGATTCTTGTTAGCATCAAATCCTGCTGTTTCTATATCAACAATCACAGGTAGATAACCTCTAAATCGCTCATTTAATGGATGCTCAACTGATTCCATGGTGCTAAATATTAAATTTTCAGGTAAAAAATATGCTATGTTACGCGAAGTTTTTGTATGTATAAACTTTTAGCTAGAATTTAGATAAGTAATGATAAATAAAAAAAGTAAATATCATCTGGTTCTCGGCGGAATTCTTCTGTCAATATCCCTGGGAAGGAATGAATCGGGTTATTTTGTCATGCAATGACCAAGTCGATAAAGCTGTTTTAAAGCCAGTTGCCAAGGGCTACCAATGGATAACGCCTAAGTTTGTAGATACTGGTATCAGTAACTTCTTTTCTAATTTAAAAGACATCAGTGTCAGTGTTAATGGTTTTTTACAGGCAAAACCCAAACAGGGAGGTATGGATACAGCGCGGTTTCTGGTCAATAGCACTGTTGGTATTGGGGGGTTTATTGATGTCGCGACCATGATTGATTTACCCAAACATGAAGAAGACTTCGCGCAAACTCTAGCCGTATGGGGAGTGCCCAGAGGGCCTTATGTTGTGATTCCGCTGCTGGGACCTAGTTCTGTACGAGGAGTGGGTGGATATATAGGTGATACAGCTTTACATCCTTTGACATATACCTTGTTTTTTGGAAGTACCGCTCTGTCTACGGGGCTTTCGGTTGGTTTGCGCACGATAGAAATTATCGATGTTAGAGCAGACTTCTTAGGAGCAGAAGCCGTTGCTTCAGAAGCAGCAGTAGACCGCTATATCTTTTTCCGCTCTGCCTATATGCAGCGTAGAGATTACTTAATTAGCGATGGCGCAGCACAATCACTAGATGTTGAAGGCATGGATGGCGAAGACCTGGGCGAAGATTTATATCTAGAGCTGGAATAAATTCTGGAAGCGGGGGCTAAAGCCCCTGCTTCCAGATTGCCTAGGCCATCTATATACACGCATCACTTAATGCTAATAAGCATTCATTCATGTTCTTCATAGTGAAAAATATGGGATGTGCTGGATTATGCTATCGGTGCCTGCAATTTCCAGTGCAATGTTTCGCCCGCTTTAAGCGGTGTTAATCGAGATTTATCTGCAATAGGATAATCGACAGGTACTTGCCAGTCTGTTTTTTCTAAAGTGATTTGCCGGGTGTTTCGCGGGAGCTGATAAAAATCAGCACCATAAAAACTGGCAAAACCTTCCAGCTTGTCTAATGCTCCCGCGGCATCAAATGCTTCAGTATAGAGCTCAATCGCCGCATAGGCAGAATAACATCCGGCACAACCACAGCTGTTTTCTTTAAGATGGGTAAAGTGCGGTGCGCTATCGGTACCTAAAAAGAATTTTGGACTGCCACTAGTAGCGGCTTTAACTAAAGCCTCTCGATGGGCTTCCCGTTTAAGTATCGGCAGGCAATAATAGTGTGGCTTGATGCCGCCGACTAACATAGCATTGCGATTGTATAACAGGTGCTGAGGCGTAATAGTTGCGGCAATATTGTTCGAGGCTTGTTGCACAAACTGCACAGCGTCACTGGTGGTGACATGTTCTAGTACGATACGGAGAGCAGGGAAATTCTGGTGAATAACACTGAGCTTTTGCTCAATAAACACGCGCTCCCGATCAAAAATATCTATTTCCGGAGCAGTGACTTCGCCATGGATCAGCAACGGCACATTGAGCTCTTCCATTGCCGTAAGTACCGGAAAAATAGCATTTAGATCAGTCACACCCTGATCAGAATTGGTCGTTGCACCAGCGGGATAGAGTTTAAACGCATGTACGGCAGGTGACAGACTCGCCTGGCGGACATCTTCAACAGTGGTGGTATTGGTTAGATACAACACCATCAATGGAGTAAATTTATATTCGCTGGAAGTTGCCTGTTGAATCTCCTGTTGGTAACTTAAAGCCTGAGCAACATTAGTCACCGGTGGCTGTAGGTTGGGCATGATGATGGCGCGTGCAAATTGCCTAGCGGTATGATTGATCACTGTTTTTAGTATGTCGCCGGTGCGTACATGCAAATGCCAGTCATCAGGTTGAGTCAGAGTTAGTTGTTGCATTAGGAATCGCCTTAAAGAAAGTCTTTTGTATGATCCTAGAAAGATCAGTTGCTCATAGTTTCTAGCGCAAGATATTGATTATACAGTACTTAAAAAAACACCCGCTTAACCTATGGGTGAAGCTAAGATTTTTTAAAGCACTTTGAAAGCAATACCGTGCACTATAATTCCATGCTCAATTGATTTTTTTAGGATGATGTGTTCGCTGCTTCTTGCTTGTATAGCAGCTTATTATTAAAATACTCGGTTAATTTTGATTTGCTTATTGAAAAAAAGCAAATGAGTCTCCATATTTTTACTTATTTCCCTCTTTAACGGAGTAGCAAATGCCAATTTATGAATATCAGTGCCAATCCTGTGGAAATGAGCATGAAGCCCTACAAAAAATGAGTGCAGAGCCGCTGGTAACATGCCCTAGCTGTAATGAACCAGAATTAAAGAAAAAAATTTCGGCGGCAGGCTTTAGGTTAAAAGGTAGTGGCTGGTACGAAACAGATTTTAAGAGCGGTAATAAGAAAAATGTTGCCGGTGAAAAATCTGCGCCCGCTGCCAAATCTAGTAAAACTGGATAATGGCATAGATATCCAGCTAAAAATAATAGTTGTCGGTACGCTTAAGTCGCATCGACAAGCCCAATAAACATTTAATAAATAGAGAAAAGAGTTATGCGTACCCATAAGTGCGGAGAATTAAACAAAGATAACTTAGGTGAATCAGTTGCGCTGTGCGGCTGGGTACATAAAAGACGTGATCATGGCGGTGTTATTTTTATTGATTTAAGAGATCGCGAAGGATTGGTTCAGGTGGTGTTTAATCCTGAAACGACAGAAGCCTTTGCGATTGCCGAAAGCGTGCGTAGCGAATATGTATTGCGTGTAGAGGGCATCGTCAGGGATCGTCTCGAGGGCACGATTAACTCTAATATGGCAACTGGCGAAGTTGAAGTTTTGGCCAGCAATATAGAGGTTTTGAACGAGTCAGAAACACCACCGTTCCCGATTGAAAGCGAGATAGAAGTCAACGAAGAAATGCGCTTACGCTATCGTTATATCGACTTGCGTAAAACGGCGATGCTAGAGAAAATGAAAGTACGCCGTGATGTCACGCGTAACTTGCGTAATTTTCTGGATGCCGAGGAATTCTTCGAAATGGAAACGCCTATCTTGACTAAGGCAACGCCTGAAGGTGCACGTGATTACATAGTGCCTAGCCGTACCCATCAGCATTCATTTTTCGCTTTGCCGCAATCACCGCAATTATATAAACAATTGTTGATGATGGCCGGTATGGACCGCTATTACCAAGTGGTACGATGCTTCCGTGATGAAGATTTACGTGCGGACAGACAGCCTGAATTTACCCAGCTGGATATAGAAACATCGTTTATGGATGAAGATAAAATTATGACTATCATGGAAAATATGATGCGTAATTTATTCAAAGAAGTGATTGATGTTGACCTAGGCAAGCCATTCCCGCGTATGACGTATGCAGAAGCGATGTCTCGCTTTGGCTCTGATAAGCCTGACTTGCGTATTCCATTGGAATTGGTAGATATTGCCGAGCAAATGAAAGACGTTGAGTTTAAAGTTTTCTCCGGCCCAGCAAATGACCCTAAAGGACGCGTAGTTGCCTTGCGTATTCCAGGGGGGGCTAAACTCAGCCGTAAAGACATTGATGTTTACACTAAGTATGTGAGTATTTATGGCGCTCGAGGTCTGGCATATATTAAAGTCAATGATCGTGATGGCGGACTAGAAGGTCTGCAATCACCAATTGTTAAATTTGCCCCGGCTGAAGTATGGGAAGCAGTGCTGGAGAAAACTGGCGCACAGACAGGTGACCTGATTTTCTTTGGGGCAGATAAAACCAATATTGTTAACGAAGCAATCGGTGCTTTACGAGTTAAAATTGGCCTGGATTTAGACATGCTAGAAGGTGACTGGAAGCCGCTCTGGGTTGTTGATTTTCCTATGTTTGAATGGGATGAAAAAGCGAATCGCTGGAATGCTATTCATCACCCTTTTACTGCGCCTAGCTGTTCAGAGGAAGAATTAAAAGCTGATCCGGGTGCCGCTTTATCACGCGCCTATGATTTGGTGCTCAATGGTACTGAAGTCGGTGGTGGTTCAATTCGTATTAATAAGACAGGCATGCAGTCCACTGTTTTAGATATTCTGGGTATTGCTGAACAGGAAGCAAATGATAAGTTTGGCTTCTTACTGGAAGCCTTAAAATATGGCTGTCCTCCGCATGGTGGTATGGCTTTCGGTCTGGATCGTTTAGTTATGTTAATGACCGGCTCAAGTTCAATTCGCGAAGTGATCGCCTTTCCTAAAACCCAATCGGCAGCTTGTCCTTTAGTCAATGCACCGACAATGGTTAATGCAGCGCAATTAAAAGAATTGCATATTAAATTGTTTAAACCTGTTGTTAAAGAGGAAGCTTAATTAACGTAACCTGACATTTTTTTAAGCTGTTGTTTCTAGGATAATAAAATCTAACCTGACTTATGACTGCATTACCCATTCAGAATTACGCACTACTTTCCGATGAAGAATGTGCCATAAAAATACAGCAAGCCAAAGCAACACTAGGTAATCGCTGTATTGTCTTAGGGCATCATTATCAACGTGATGAAGTATTTCAACATGCGGATATTTCGGGCGATTCGTTAAAGCTTTCTAGAGAAGCTGCTGAATCCGATGCAGAATATATCGTTTTTTGCGGTGTGCATTTTATGGCAGAAGTGGCTGATATTTTGTCACGCCCAGAGCAAATATCTATATTGCCAGATTTAGCCGCAGGCTGTTCTATGGCTGACATGGCGAATAAGGTCAATGTGCAGCGCTGCTGGGATGAACTGGCGCAGGTGATTGATGTTGAAAATGAAGTCACACCGGTGACTTATATTAATTCAGCCGCAGATTTAAAAGCCTTTTGTGGCGAACATCAGGGTATCGTCTGTACTTCATCCAATGCTCAGAAAATTCTTGAATGGAGTTTTGCCCAGCGGGAAAAAATACTGTTTTTTCCCGATCAGCACCTAGGCCGCAATACTGCTTTTAATATGGGTATCCCGCTGGATGAAATGGTCGTCTGGGATTTTTCCAAGCCGCTGGGTGGCTTGACAGAAGAGAAAATCCGCAAGGCAAAAATGATTCTCTGGGGTGGTTACTGTTCTGTACATCAGGTTTTTCAACCGGAACAGATCGATGCATTTTTAGAGCGCTACCCTGAAACAAACGTCATTGCCCACCCAGAAGCCTGCTTTGAAGTGTGTCAAAAAGCTGATTATATTGGTTCTACCGAGGTCATTTTAAAAATTATCCGCGAAGCCGAGCCAAATACCCGCTGGTTAGTGGCAACCGAATTGAACCTGGTTAATCGCTTACATGATGAATGTAAGGGTGAGGGTAAAAATGTACACTTTATGTCACCGGTGTTAAGCATGTGTTCAACCATGTTCCGTACCGATCCACAACATCTGGCCTGGATACTGGAAAATCTAGTTGCCGGTCATGTGGTCAATCGCATTACCGTTGCCGAGCATGAAGCAAAAAATGCCAAAATTGCACTGGATAATATGCTGTCTATTAAGCTAGAGCCTGCGTAGGCTGAGTTAAACTGGCGAGTATTGATGCAAACAATAGCAGAAATATTTTCTCAAGGTGAAGAAATCGTCAGTGGCCAGACCGTCGATACTAATGCGGCCTGGCTATCGCAAAAACTGGTACAAATGGGCTTTGTCGTTAAGAGGCATAGCGCAGTTGGCGATAATTTAACAGATTTAAAAAATCTGCTCCAGGATATTTCCTTACGTGCTGATTTATGTATTTGTACGGGCGGCCTGGGGCCAACCATCGATGACCTGACCGCCCAGGCAGTGGCTGAATCCTTCTCTAAACCTCTGCAACTAGATACTGTAGCGCTAGAACAAATCACCCAATATTTTAGCTATCGCAAACGTGAAATGGTTGATAGCAATCGCAAGCAGGCTTTTTTCCCGCAAGGTGCATTGCGTATCGATAATGAATGGGGCACGGCGCCGGGCTTTTCAGTACAACATAATCGCTGCTGGTTTGTCTTTGTGCCTGGTGTGCCCTACGAAATGAAACATATGTTCGATGCGCACATTGCTAAACAGTTGACGCAGCGTTTTTCCGTACAGCCAGGGCAGTTGATTACTTTGCGCTCAGTCGGCATTGGTGAAGCGGATTTACAGGAAAAACTCAATACTACGGCATTACCTGATAGCGTTCAGCTAAGCTTTCGTGCAGCTGTTGATGAAGTGCAGACCAAACTAATTTTCCTGGCTGATGCTGAACAAGAACTAGTTAGAAAGACTGTTAATCAGCTTGCCGAAAATATTGGTGATTATATCTTTGCTATAGATGGTCTGGATGGGCATCAGGGGGATCTTGTTGAGGTGATCAGTAAGTTAATGCAGCAGCAAAAATATAACTTATCGATACAGGAAACAGCTTCCCAAGGCTTAATGGCTGCAAAATGCATTGCCCAGTCTTGGTTGATAAGCTCCGTTTATAAACAGTCATTACAGCAGCAAACTGAAAACCAACCTATTGCTGAATATAAAGATATTGCCTTAGGCATAGCGCAAAATATACAGCAACAAGATGGGACTGATTTAGTCCTGGTGCAGTTGTATGCAGGTAATGCCGAGCAATTCCAACAAAAAGAGTTAAGTTTTATACTCTTTAGCTTGTTACTGACTCCCGCTGGCGTAGTACATAGTCAGCGGTCAATTGTGGGATCTAAAGCGCGCAAACAAAATCAGGCAGCGATTTATTCACTGGATCTATTGCGCCGATTTTTGCAAAATAAAACTCTCTGATATGGAGGGTATATTTAAGTTTCTTTGGATTGACTGTAATGGTTTAATAAAACCGGCCAATTTTTTGTGAGTCAGTGACGCAATCGTTTTGTTAAAAAATGAGAAAAATAAATTTTAATTAGCAAAAATAGGGCGATCAAATGAGACCAGAACAAATAAAAGATGAAGTCGGCAGGTTGGGGCTATCTGAAAAACTTCTGCTCGTTGAGAGTCTCTGGGATTCTACTGCTATTAGTAATTCCAATGCCAAATTGGCAAAAGCATGAACTTGATAGACGATATGAAGGGTACTGGGTGCGGAAGCTTATGCGCATCGGTCACTGGTAATAAATACGATTAAAGATGGGAAAATGCCTTTTTATAGGACAGGTTTATTAGACTAGGGGAGATTTTAGGTCGCATTAATAGCGCAGTAATACCCCGTTAGAAATAGAGCAAAAGACAACAAAATCAGTATTTAACACAAAAGAAGAACAGTTATGAAAAAAAAGATATTATTAAGTCTAATATTATTACAAGGCTGCAGTACGACTACACCGACTAATAACACGGTGGCAGAGCAATTAATAGAGCCTCCTAATATGCGCTCAATAAGCGCAACGACAGACAAAGGCATGCAGGGAGGAGAGGCAATGCACAACCCATTATCGGCTGATCAATGGCAATTGCGTAGCTATTTAACCGAGCAAGGGATGCAGCCTGCATTGCCAGATAACCCGGCGAGCATTGAATTTGCAGAGGGGCGGGTAGGCGGTAGTACCGGCTGTAACCGTTACTTCGGTAGCTATCAGTTAATGGGTGGGGAAGGTGTGCAAATTTCTCAGCCGGGCTTAACAATGATGGTTTGCCCCGAGAAGATAGCGGCGCAAGAGTATCAATATTTAAAAAACCTGGCTGATATTAATTTCTTTCTGCTGCAAGAAAGTAAATTGCAATTATTAGATACACGTAGACAAGTGAGGTTAATATTTCAGAACCTGCCTCCTTTAACATTAGAGCAAACAGCGTGGCAGGTAACGGGTATCAATAATGGCACTGGGGGCGTAATAAATAATGCGCATACGGGCAAAGCGAACTTGCAATTTAAGGATGGCAAGTTACAGGGAGATAGCGGTTGTAATGCATTAACTGCTAGTTATCAAGTCAATGCTAGTGAATTAACAATAGGTCCGGTAAGCAGTACGCGTAAGCTTTGTCCTGAAAAAGATTTAATGACTCAGGAGCAACAGATATTGCAGGGCCTAACACAAGTGACGCACTATCAAATTCGGGCGAATCAACTGCGCCTGGTTAATGCCGGCGGTTCATTGATGCTGAGTCTAAAACAGCCTTGATGCACATAGCTTCAGAGCATTAAACGGGTGGCGTAGTAACGATCAGGAAGCGGGGTCTTGAGCTCCGCATGAACTTATGCGGGGCTCAAAACCCCGCTTCTAATTTATGTTGTATTAGTGTTGAATATGCTTGAAGTTGATGTAATTATTATTGGTGCGGGTGCATCAGGGTTGATGTGTGCTATAGAAGCAGGCAAACGGCAGCGACGCGTGTTAGTCCTGGAAGCTACGAATAAGCCCGGCAAGAAAATTCTGATGTCCGGAGGCGGGCGATGCAACTTTACCAATTACACGGTCGAAGCGGAAAACTTTATCTCTGAAAATGCTCACTTCTGTAAATCGGCTCTCAGCCGGTTTACGCAATGGGATTTTCTGGAAATGATTCATGCACAAAATATTCCCTATCATGAGCGTGAGCATGGGCAGTTATTTTGTAATGAGAGTGCCCGCGATATTTTAAATATGTTACTAAGTGAATGTGATAAAGTCGGGGTTGATATTCAGTTAAAGGCAGATATTCAAAGCATTAAGAAGCATGCGGAATCAGGGTTTATGGTTAAAACTAAAGCCCAGGAAATTCACACTCAATCGCTGGTTATAGCAACGGGCGGTTTATCTATTCCAAAAATGGGAGCCACTCCGTTCGCTTATAAGATAGCAGAGCAATTTGATATCAAAGTACAGCCGACACGTGCAGGCCTAGTGCCATTTACTTTACACGTAGAAGATAAAGAAAAATTTGCAGTGTTGTCAGGTCTCGCGCTGGTGGCGACCATCAGCAATGCCTGCCAAAGTTTTACTGAAAACCTATTGTTTACCCATCGCGGGTTAAGTGGTCCTGTCGCTTTGCAAATGTCCTCTTATTGGCAGGAGGGTGGAGAGTTAGTTATCAACCTATTGCCCGGTCTTGATTTGCAGCAGCAATTATTGCAGGCGCAACAAGAGAAGATTAAGCTGAAGCTAAAAAACTATTTAGCACACAGATTAGCAAAGCGCCTGGTATCAACCTTTCTGCAAGAGGACATGCTGGAGCTGTCTGTGCTAGACCTGTCACATAAACAAATTCAGCAAATTGCGCAGCAATTTAATCACTGGACAATTAAACCTAATGGTACAGAGGGTTATCGAACCGCAGAAGTAACTCTGGGCGGAGTGGATTGTCATGCTATTTCGTCTAAAACCCTTGAAGCAAATCAAGTGCCAGCGCTTTATTTTGTGGGAGAAGCGCTGGATATTACAGGTTGGTTAGGGGGCTATAATTTTCAATGGGCGTGGGCTTCAGGATGGTGTGCCGGACAGGTTGTGTAGGCAGGAGTGCAATAACTTTAGCTTTATTAGAAAAAAGCTAAAGTTTTTTTATTCCCTGGGTTCTATGAAATTTATTTATTGCGCGTAGTCTTATCCGTTGGAATTTAATTTTGAGTCGTCATTATTTGTATTAACACTTAAGTATATGTTTACAAACATTTAAAATAGCCTGTATAATCCTTATATTAACGTTCTTTCGGCTTTAGGGAGCAGGAAGAGAAAGCATTGCTTAAGCAGTGCTTTTTTTATTTTATATGTACGAGAAAGGGTTGTATGCCAGTAATAACTTTGCCTGACGGGTCCAAACGTGAATTTGATGAAGCTGTAACAGTGATGTCTGTTGCGCAGTCTATCGGTTCTGGACTGGCAAAAGCAACGTTAGCGGGGCGTGTTGACGGTGTTCTGGTCGATGCAAGTACAGTGATCGAAAACGATGCGACATTACAAATCGTCACAGCTAAAGATGCTGAGGGTACAGAAGTTATTCGCCATTCCACTGCGCACTTGCTGGCTCAGGCTGTGAAGAGAGTATTTCCGGAAGCGCAGGTGACTATTGGGCCGGTTATTGAAAACGGCTTTTATTATGACTTTTCCTACGAGCGTCCTTTTACACCTGAGGATATCAAGAAAATAGAAAAGGAAATGAATCGGCTGGTTGCGAGTAATCTTGAAATCACGCGTTCTGTTGTTTCCAGAGATGAAGCAGTTAAGTTTTTTCGTGGTCTAGGCGAAGACTACAAGGCTGAAATTATCGAGTCTATTCCTAGTAATGAGGACTTATCTTTATATACACAAGGCGACTTTACTGACCTTTGCCGCGGGCCGCATGTGCCGAGTACAAGTAAATTAAAGGCTTTCAAGTTAATGAAAATTGCTGGAGCCTATTGGCGAGGTAATTCTGATAATGAAATGTTGCAGCGTATTTACGGTACAGCATGGAGTGATAAAAAAGAGCTAAAAGATTATTTATACCGCCTGGAAGAAGCTGAGAAGCGTGATCACCGTAAACTAGCTAAAGCGTTGAACTTTTTTCATACTCAGGAAGAAGCGCCGGGTATGGTCTTCTGGCATGAAAAAGGCTGGACTATTTATCAGCAGGTTGAACAATACATACGCGATAAATTACGTGGGCATGGCTATGGTGAAGTAAAAACACCGCAGCTGGTAGATCGGAGTTTATGGGAGAGGTCGGGTCACTGGGATAAGTTTGGTGACATGATTTTCACCACTCATTCTGAACATCGTGATTACGCAATTAAACCGATGAACTGCCCATGCCATGTGCAGATTTATAATCAGGGTTTAAAAAGTTATAAAGATTTACCGTTGCGGATGGCTGAATTTGGTTCTTGTCATCGTAATGAGCCTTCGGGTACTTTGCACGGCTTAATGCGGGTGCGCAACTTTGTGCAGGATGATGCGCATATATTCTGTGCTGAAAATCAGATTCAGGATGAGGTATCGACTTTTATCGATTTATTATTTGAAGTCTATAAGGATTTTGGCTTTGAAGATGTACTCATTAAATTATCTACCCGTCCTGACAAACGAGTTGGTTCTGATGAAGTCTGGGACAAAGCAGAAAAAGCGTTGGAACTAGCTCTAAATAATAAAGAGTTGGACTGGGAATTACAGCCAGGAGAGGGCGCTTTCTACGGGCCTAAAATTGAATTTTCTTTAAAAGACTGTCTGGAACGTGTCTGGCAGTGTGGCACGATACAAGTTGATTTTTCGATGCCTGGGCGCCTAGACGCCAGTTTTATTGCTGAAGATGGATCCAAGCAAGTGCCAGTGATGTTGCATCGGGCAATACTGGGTTCTTTAGAGCGATTTATTGGGATTTTAATTGAACAGCATGCTGGGACTATGCCTTTGTGGCTGTCACCGGAACAAGTTGTGGTCTTGAATATTGCCAGTCGCCACGATGATTATGCAGGGCAAGTTTATACGGAATTGGAAAAACAAGGTTTTAGAGCAAAAATTGACTTGAGAAATGAGAAGATAGGCTTTAAAATTCGCGAGCATTCTATGCAACGCGTTCCTTATCTTGTAATTATTGGTGATAAAGAATTAGAAGATCAAACTGTGACAGTAAGGTCGCAGAAAGGTGATGACTTGGGTAGTTTTTCAGTCGATGATTTTGTCCAGCGACTGCAACAAGAAATTGAGCAAAGAAAGTAAATTAGTAACCGGAGGAATAGGGTATCGCTTCTAAAAAAGATGCAACGCGTTTAAATGATGCAATTACTGCAAGACGTGTCAGGGTTTCAGGTTTGCCAGAAGGGCAAGGTGGTGTTGTTTCGTTAAGTGAAGCAAAACATCTAGCTGCTGAAGCAAATATGGATTTGGTTGAAGTTTCGCCAAACGCGGATCCTCCAGTTTGTAAGATTATGGACTACGGCAAATTTTTATTCGATCAGAATAAAAAAATGACGATGGCCAAGAAAAAGCAAAAGCAGATTCAGGTTAAGGAAATTAAATTCAGACCTGGCACAGATGTTGGTGATTACAATGTTAAGTTGCGTAATTTAATCAAGTTTCTGGAAGAAGGGAATAAAACCAAGATTACCGTACGCTTTCGTGGTAGAGAAATGGCGCATAGAGAAATTGGTATGGAACTGCTTAAGCGAGTGGAAAAAGACCTGGAAGAACTGGCAGCTGTCGAGCAATTTCCAAAAATGGAAGGTCGCCAGATGGTGATGGTTCTAGGGCCTAAAAAGAAAAAATAGACTTTATTAAAAGATAGGATGGACTGAGGACAGGAAGCGCAGCAATTGCTGAAAGATGCGCTTCGTGGCTTAGCACGTCCTATAATTTTTCCTTAACTTAATTGCAGTGATGTATAGAGTGGGGGAATTGAATTGTTGCTACTATTAGGAATAGTAGTGTTATCAATTCAGTCGGGCCGGTGCATTTTGCCTTGCTGGGTTTTTATATCAGGGACGTGTTTTTTTATATTATATCGGAGAAAATAAATGCCAAAAATGAAAAGCCATAGTGGTGCTGCAAAACGCTTTACGCGTACAGCAAATGGCGGTTTTAAATGTGGAGCGTCACATCGTCGCCACATATTGACTAAAAAATCGACTAAAAGAAAAAGACAGTTGCGCAAAGCCGCTACTCTTCATCAATCAGATGTGCGCATGACTGCGCGTTTGTTACCGTACAGCTAATCTAGGAGAAGAGAATGGCCAGAGTAAAACGTGGCGTAACTGCCAGAGCAAGACATAAGAAAATTCTAAAGCAAGCAAAAGGATACTACGGCGCACGTAGCCGTGTTTATCGCGTTGCTAAACAAGCGGTTATCAAAGCAGGTCAATATGCTTACCGTGACCGTAAGGTCAAGAAGCGTACTTTCCGTGCTTTATGGATCGTGCGTATCAATGCGGCAGCAAGAATGTGTGATATATCTTACAGCCGTTTGATTAATGGTTTAACCAGAGCAAATGTTGCTATTGACCGTAAAGTATTAGCAGATATCGCAGTGCGCGATATGGATGCTTTTGCTGAAATTGCAAAAATTGCCAAAGCAAATCAGAGTCCGTTATAAAGAATATTATTATTCTTTAACCTAGAAAAATTAGTTGAACGCGAATTTGTAGTACAGGCTATTCGTTTCACGGTGTTTTAAAAAAATCTTCGCTTCACCCTTAGGTTAAGTGGGTGTTTTTTTGACGTGCTGTGGAATCAAAAGCTAGTGCTAGAAATCGTGAGTAACTGATTTATCTAGGTTTAGTGAAAGGATTGAAAAAGGGCTGTAAAGCCCTTTTTTTTGCTACAAAATAGGTACGAAATAAAGTAAAGTAGTGCGGTTTAAAATCTATAAGCTACTGAATATTAAGTTATTTCGTACATATTTCTCCTTTCTTTTTACCAAATATTAATATAAGCGAAAGAGCCGTGTCAGCGACCCTCGAAGAGATTCTTGCACAAGCGTTACAAGAGCTTGCAGCAGCTAACGATTTACAAACATTAGATCAGATCCGTGTCCAGTATCTGGGTAAAAAAGGTTCTTTCACCTTACAGATGAAAGAACTCGGCAAACTAGACCCTGACCAGCGCCGTACCGCTGGACAAGCGATCAATCAAGTGAAAGCCGATTTTCAGAAAGCGCTGGAAGACCGGAAGACTGCTTTACAACAAGCGGAGCTCGATGCCCGCTTAGCCAGTGAAACAATCGATGTAACTTTGCCAGGGAGAGGCCAATCTGTTGCTGGTCTGCACCCGGTAACACTGACATTAAGACGTATCGCGAAAATATTTTCCAGTGTCGGGTTTAAGGTAGAAGAAGGTCCGGAAATTGAAGATGATTATCATAATTTCGAAGCGCTAAATATTCCCTCACATCATCCTGCCAGGGCGATGCACGATACTTTCTATTTCGATGCACATACCTTGTTGAGAACACATACTTCCCCCGTACAGGTACGGGCGATGGAAAAATTTCAGCCGCCCTTAAAAGTCATTGCGCCGGGTCGCGTTTATCGCTGTGATTCCGATGTTACCCATACACCGATGTTTCATCAGGTAGAAGGTTTTCTAGTAGATGAAAATGTCAGCTTTGCTGATTTAAAAGGCGTAGTTTATGAATTTTTAAGAGCCTTTTTTGAAAAAGATATACAAGTACGCTTTAGACCTTCTTATTTTCCGTTTACCGAGCCTTCAGCAGAAGTGGATATTGAATGTGTGATGTGTGATGGTAAAGGTTGTCGTGTTTGTAGCCATACCGGCTGGTTAGAAGTCATGGGTTGCGGCATGATACATCCCGAAGTGTTTAAAGCAGTGAATATCGATACCGAAGACTTTACCGGATTTGCTTTTGGTATGGGCGTTGAGCGACTTGCTATGTTGCGTTATGGGATCAATGATTTAAGACTGTTTTTTGAAAATGATCTTAAATTTCTTGAGCAATTTAATTAAGGGAGGATTGAATAATGCAATTTAGTGAAGCATGGTTAAGAGAATTAGTAAATCCTGCAATTGATACTCAGGCGCTAGTCGAACAGATGACCATGGCAGGTCTGGAAGTTGATTCAGTCAATCCTGCTGCTGCCGAATTTAGCGGCGTTGTCGTCGCGCAAGTAGTGTCGGTTACGGCGCATCCCGATGCTGATAAATTAAGAATTTGTCAGGTTGAAGTGGGTGCAGATGAGCCATTACAAATCGTCTGTGGTGCTAGTAATGTGCGGGAAGGTCTAAAAATACCCGCAGCATTGATTGGTGCTGTATTACCGGGTGATTTTAAAATTAAAAAATCAAAATTACGCGGTGAGCAGTCATTTGGCATGTTGTGCTCAGAAAAAGAACTGGGTCTGGCTGTAGATGCAGATGGCTTAATGGAATTAGCCGCCGATGCGCCCGTGGGCAATGATATTCGTGAATATTTATCCTTGGACGATCAGTTGATTGAGGTTGATTTAACGCCTAACCGCGCGGATTGTTTAAGTGTTGAAGGTGTTGCCCGAGAAGTCGCGCTATTAAATGAACTAGAATTTAATATCGCAGAGATTAATCCTCTCGCGATTGAGCATCAAGAAACGCTAGCTGTAAAGATCAGTGCACCCGAAGCTTGTCCGCGTTACCTGGGGCGTTTAATTAAAGGTGTGAATGCAACCGCAGAAACACCGTTATGGATGCAGGAACGTTTGCGTCGCTCTGGTTTAAGAAGTTTAGGACCTATTGTCGATGTCACAAACTACGTGCTTTTGGAAATGGGTCAGCCATTACATGCATTTGATGCCGCAAAATTATCTGGTGGAATTGAAGTTCGTTTAGCGCACGCAGATGAAGCGTTCAGTCTATTAAATGATCAGGAAATTAAAGCCAATAGCGAAACGCTAGTTATTGCAGATGCTGAAAAAGCATTGGCACTTGCAGGTGTTATGGGTGGCAGTGAGTCAGCCGTATCAGACAGTACACAAGATATATTTCTGGAATGTGCGTTTTTTAATCCCAGCTTTATGATGGGTAAAGCGCGTTATTATGGCTTACATACCGACTCTTCACATCGCTTTGAGCGCGGTGTTGATGCCGAGATGCAAAGCAGAGCAATAGAGCGTGCGACACAGTTGATTGTCGAGATAGCGGGGGGCAGTGTTGGTGCAATTACAGAAGTCGTAGCGGAAGAATATTTGCCACAACGTCCTGCAGTGACTTTACGCGAACAAAGAATTAAACGAATTCTAGGTGTTGCACTAGCTGAAACAGAAGTTGAAGGTATTTTGCAGCGTTTAGGTATGGCAGTAGTAAAAGATGCTGAAGGCTGGCAGGTAACACCACCAGGCTTTCGTTTTGATATCGCAATAGAAGCGGATTTAATTGAAGAGCTTGGGCGTGTTTATGGCTATAACAACTTGCCACAAACCAGCCTCTTAATGCGCTCTGCATTAAGCCAGGCACCTGAAGCTGTTTTAGAGATAGATCAAATTAAAGACTTACTGGTAGGTCGTGATTATCAGGAAGCGATTACCTACAGTTTTGTCGATGAAGATCTGCAAAAAAAGCTAGTACCAGAGGATGCTTATATAAAACTGCAAAATCCTATTTCATCAGAACTAGCAGTAATGCGGACTACGCTTTGGTGTGGCCTGCTACAGGCAGCGGCCTATAATACTAAGCGACAGCATACGCGAGTACGTTTGTTTGAAGCCGGGCAACGCTTTTTGGGGATAGAGGTTGATAAGCAAGAAAAAATGCTGGCTGGTATTGCACTAGGGTCAGTTAACCCTGAGCAATGGGGTGAGAAAGTGCGCAAAGTCGATTTTTATGATATTAAAGCCGATGTTGAAGCGATCTGTGCACTAACGGGACGAGAAATAAAGTTTGTTTCGGCAAAACATAGTGCATTACATCCTGGCCAAAGTGCAGAAATACTGACTATGCAAGGGCAGTCTCTAGGCTGGTTAGGCATGTTACATCCTACACTGGAAAAACAACTGGGTTTTGATGGCAATGTATTTTTGTTTGAGCTATCGCAGACAGTGTTATTGGAGCGTAATGTCCCAGTATTTAGCAGTTTGTCGAAATTTCCATCAGTTCGCCGTGATTTAGCCTTATTAATTGAAGAGGAAGTGTCATTTGAGGCGGTTAAAAAGTGTATAGATGACTGTCAGCAAAAATTAATTAAACAGGTCATGGTCTTTGATATATACCGTGGGCAGGGCGTTGAGCAGGGGTATAAAAGTATTGCTCTAGGATTAATTATGCAGGATGCAACACAAACTCTTACAGATTCTGAAATTGATGCTATAGTTAACAGTGTGTTAGACGCTTTATCTAATAAATTAAATGCAAAATTGAGAGATTAGAATAAATGGCAGTGACTAAAGCAGATTTCGCTGAAAGATTATTTGATGAAATTGGGTTAAATAAGCGCGAAGCGAAAGAAATGGTTGAACTTTTTTTTGAGCAAATTAAGGCTTCACTCGAGCAGGGAGAACAGGTAAAAATCTCAGGTTTTGGTAAGTTTGAATTAAGAGACAAAAGTAGTCGGCCAGGAAGAAACCCCAAGACGGGTGAAGAGATTCCTATATCCGCACGTAGGGTCGTCACCTTTAGAACAGGACAGAAGTTAAAAACGCGAGTAGAAGCTTATGCTGGAACCAAGTAATAATAATGAATTGCCTGCCATCCCCGCAAAACGCTATTTTGCAATCGGTGAGGTAAGTGAATTATGTGGCGTCAAGCCGCATGTATTAAGATACTGGGAACAAGAATTTGAGCAATTAGAGCCCGTCAAAAGGCGTGGCAACAGGCGTTATTATCAGCGTAATGATGTCATGTTAATTCGCCAGATCAGAGCCTTATTATATGAGCAAGGTTATACCATTGGCGGTGCCAGAGCACATCTTCTGAGTGATGATGCAAAAGATGACTCAGGTCGCACCAAGCAGGTTATACGCCAAATGATTGGCGAGTTAGAAGATATTTTAGAGATTTTAAAATAAAGCTTGATAAGCCGAATAGATCTTTTATACAACTTTGGCTTATCTCATAGTTAACCTTCGTTAGCTATTCAAAATAGATAGAAATTCAATATGTCGGGGCGTAGCGCAGTTTGGTAGCGCACCACGCTGGGGGTGTGGGGGTCGTGGGTTCGAATCCCGCCGCCCCGACCAATTGAATCAATGGCTTGCATTTATTTGTAAGCCTTTTTTTATGTCTAAAAGTGCTGTGGCTAAACTTCTGGCTAAACCAGTGCTGTTGTCACTCACTTATTTCAAGCACAAAAAAACCGAAGTTAATCGGCTTAAATGTTTCGATTTATTGTGTGTCGTTTGTTAATCAGCACGGTAAATTTTCTAGTTTCAGCAAAGAGTTTCCAGCCATGGGGTTTTAAATTTCATTATATATCAGCCGCTTAAGTATTTCATTTGGTAATGGCTGACGCTGATACGTGGCAAATATTCAACGCTGATTAACACCCCTGTATATCCTTCACCCACTAAACCTTCAAATAAACGTTGCGCAGTACGGCGTTGGTTCTTTGGTAACTGATAATCAATTTCCAGCCAAGGCTGAGCTTGAGGGTCACGTTTATAAACAGGTTCAATCTCTGTCGATAAATGTTTTCTAACGGTAGGACGAGAAATTTTAAGGGAACGAGCAATTGAACTAATACTCTCTCCACTGACAAGATGTCGTCTTCTGACTTCGGCAATTATATCCATGATTAACACTCCAGGGTTCTCCGACAAAATATCGGATTTTACACAATCTGGGGTGGAAACTTTTCAACGCTGTTTTCCCCAGAACCCTGGTAAGTTTTGCACGCTGATTAACAT
>LWDU01000117.1_pt1 | contig 24617 bp, 26 predicted proteins | sample 727161 | NCBI WGS metagenome assembly LWDU01 (sample SAMN04566230, study PRJNA314399) | hydrothermal vent metagenome | isolation source: deep sea hydrothermal plume seawater | place: Mexico: Gulf of California, Guaymas Basin | collected 2004-07-11
GTATCTAGCCAGGCATAACCACGCCCCATCAACTCAACTTTTAGGCGCTCCTCATCTAAATACAATTGATTAACGGAGGTAATTTCAAGCTCGCCTCGATCAGACGGCGCGACCTCTTTGGCTTTTTGAATCACATCATTGGGGTAAAAATACAAACCGGTTACCGCATAATTGCTCTTCGGCTGTTTAGGTTTTTCAGCCAAGCTAATAACTTTACCTGTACTGTCAAACTCTGCCACTCCGTAACGTTCAGGATCAGCAACGCGATAACCAAATACGGTAGCACAATCTTGTTCACTCACGTTTTTGACAGCGCTCGCCAGCATGCCCGTTAAGTCATGGCCGTGATAAATATTATCGCCCAGTACCAAGCACACATCATCATCACCAATAAAATCCTCGCCTAAAATAAACGCTTGAGCCAAGCCATCAGGTGATGGTTGCACAACGTATTCAAAGCGAATCCCTAACTCTGCGCCATCGCCCAATAAACGTTGGAAGCTGCTTTGGTCTTCAGCTGTCGTAATGATTAGAATGTCAGTGATACCCGCTAACATCAGAACGGATATGGGGTAGTAAATCATCGGTTTATCGTAGAGCGGTACCAACTGTTTTGATACACCGCGTGTGATGGGGTATAAACGTGTACCGCTGCCCCCTGCTAACACTATTCCTTTCATTTTAAATCCAATTTCTTTATAACGTTTAACTTACATCCATGCGCCATTTCCTGTAAAGAGCAACGGCCCAAACACCGCACTGCGAATACTCAGCAAAGAATAACCTCTTCTACGACACGTAAAAAATCTAATATTCTTTGATAAATTATAACGCTGAATAGTGCTGGACAAACTAAAAATTAACCCAAAAAAACTTTCGATGAACACCGCTTTCCTTTAACTATTAAGGACCTGGATTGCTTCCCAAACAAACATTATTCTCGTCATTCGAAAAATTACGTCACTGCCTGAGTAGGTTGGACTGAGGTACGAAGCCCAACATTCAACTCAACATCATCAATGCGAAACGCCTGAACGATTGATCACTTTAATAAACGTTAGCCAAAGAATGTAAATATCGAATACAAACGAACGACGTTGTAGGTATTTAACATCCAAATCCACTTTTTGTGGAATTGGCAACTCATCACGCCCATTCACCTGCGCCCAACCCGTTAGGCCGGGCATGAGTTTATCCACGCCTTTTTCTGTTCGAAGCGCAATCAAATCATCTTGATTAAACAACGCCGGACGAGGGCCCACAAAGCTCATATCACCTTTTAAAATACACCATAACTGAGGTAATTCGTCCAGACTGCTTTTACGCAAAAAAGCACCTATCGGCGTTAAAACAGCTTCCGGGTCTTTTAACAAATGCGTTGCTACTACAGGGGTATCCACCTTCATGCTGCGGAATTTTGGCATTTGAAATGTTGTGTCACAAACACCTATTCGACTTGACCAATACAACGCAGGCCCTTTGGACGACAATCTCACCGCAAGGCACAGCAACAACAATGGAATCAACAATAGCAATCCGAGTAACATCGCCAAAATAACATCCATCACCCTTTTAATCATACCCGACACGGCCAATTTATTTCTCACCGTTTAACGGCAAATCGTCTGATGTTAAACGGAATTTTCTTGGATGATAATTAAAGTCTGCGGCCGCAGCAGACACATCGAAAACAAGGTCCTGATTCATTCTTTCTGCCATTGCCGAAGACCCATGCGCATATCGCGAAAATATCCGCAATAAAAAAGCCGCTATCTTAAATAGCTTCAGCGGAAAATGAATAAAGCAAACACGCTGACCCATTGCCTTAAACAACCGTTCAACCATGTCACGGTAACCCAGCGTCTCACCACCTGGGATGTTATACATTTGGCACTTCAATACCGTACTCTCTAACGCAGCAATACAAACACTCGCTACATCATTTGCGTGTACTGGCTGACGCAAGCCAGATGCCCTGCCCAACAAAGGAAAAAAGCCCCAGCAACGAATAAAACGCATAATTTCTGATATGTTTTTATCCCTACCTAAACCATAAATTAAAGTTGGCCGCAAAATCACACACTCCACAGAATGCGTCTTTGCCCAATGCAGAATATCATTCTCTGCTGCTTGCAATCGCTTGGCAGTTTTCACATCTTCTGCACAAGAAGAGTCCTGTTTCGTCAACACACTGGTTGATGATAAGCATACCACGCGCTTGGCACCACATTGTTCGAGCAAGGACACATGTTCCACCAGCACCCAAATCGGCGCAACACAAATCCATTGTGATATTTTCAGCTTTTCACTCAAGGTAACTGCTTCCTTTATATCCACCCACTCAACAGTCGGCTCTGAATAACGCTCAGCTAACCGAGAGAATGCGTAAACAAGCTGATGATTCCCAACTAGGTTCGATAAAACACAACTGCCTACTAAGCTGCTAGCACCCAATACCCCAATATTGGTCATGACACCGACATCGCCTTTCGGATAGCAAAGGTGATACGTCGGCCCGTCAGGTAAGCCGCCAGTAATAGAAAACGACAGCCAATCCCTAGCATCATTAGCAGCATGACAGGGTAAGCGTACTTTTGTTTAAAGAACTTATTATAAAAACGCGCCATCCCCTTGTGCTTATGCCATTCAACAAAGATAGGACGAGTCTTACTGCACGCACCCAAAGCATGAACAATTTCCACTGTGGGAACAAGCGCAATCTTCCAACCTTTTTGCCGAAATCGCATACACCAATCCAAGTCTTCACAATGTAAAAAATAACCTTCATCCCAAGAGCCAACTCTCTCTATCGCCTCTCGCTTCACCAACATACAAGCGCCAGAAATTGCCTCTACCTCAATTGGCTCCATTGGCAAGGGTTGCTTATGCAAGTCAAAGTCTTCAAAGACATGAGGCCAGCGGTTGAATAAACTCGTCAGCCCCGTCACCCGAACAAGCGTCCTCCACGGGGTAGGCACCAATCTACGACACCCAGCTTGTTCCACTCCGTTAGAATCAACTAGCAAGCCACCCACCATTCCAACATGTTCATGAGCCTGCATATAACTCAATAGCTGCACAATTGATCCTGGCGTAACAACGCAATCTGGGTTCAAAAACAATACATTGTCTGCATTCGTCTCGTTTAACCCAACATTACAGCCCGCCGAAAAACCCAAGTTTACTTCATTTCTAATAATAGTTACCGCAGGAATACCACCTATGGCATCAAGGCTTCCGTCCGAAGATGCATTATCGACAACGATGACTTCTATTTCCAACGGGCATGCAATCAAAGAAAAAACGCTCTCCTTTAAAAAAGACCCCGCATTATAGTTAACGATAACTGCAGACACATCTACCATATAAGGTCACTTCCTTAACAAACTTTTATCTACCAATTTCCAAATTTCCATAATAGACACCTTCCTATTATTTTGTATAACTTTCCGTTTTTTCCACATCAGCCGAAGCCCCTTTATTGCATCCCACTTAGAACGCAGTATCACCTTAGAGCGCCCACGCATCATAAACATGAATACTGTCAAAATATTCACTGCGAAATGAAAAGGTAATAAAACCCAAAATAGCAATCCGGGCATATTCTTAACAAACGTCCACACTAAGTTCCTATGGCCATAATACACACAGAAGTCACTATGCTGACCACCCGACGAAGCCGACCCCATATGATAAGCAATCGATTCAGGCACATATAAAGACGAATAGCCCGCTAATCGCAAGCGAAAACCAAAATCCACATCCTCAACATAACAAAAGTATTCTTCATCAAAGCCACCCAGTTCGCTAAACACACTCTTGCGATATAAGGCCGCCGCCGCACAAGGGGAAAAAATTTCATCAGGTTTAGTGGCTACTTTAACGGGCAAACCATGCCCTTTACGCCAAACTAAACCACTCATATGATAGGTATCACCTGCACCATCCAAAACCAACGGATTACTCGCGCTTATTAATTGACTACCAAATGCATCATAAGTTGGGTTTGACATAGTTGCATCTAATAAGTTTTCTAACCAATACGGGTCAACAAATGCATCGGGGTTAAGTAAAGCCACCCATTCAGACGTTGGAGAAGCAGCACGTATTGCTTGATTATTGCCTTTTGCAAACCCAAGGTTTTCATTGAACTCGATTAATTTCACCGCTGGGAAACGCTGAATTATCCTGACAGAGTTATCTGAACTCGCATTATCAAGTAAAATAATTTCATCAGGTAGAGCCGTCTGATTCATAAGCGCGCTTAAGCATCGCTCAATAAACTTCTCCCCATTCCAGTTTACAATCACTACCGTAACTTTTGGGATACACATGTTCGCTGCATCACTCATCTATAGTCCGACATTTGTTACCTGCATACTAAGCATAGTGCCTTTGGTTCTGGCACACACTCTAGTACATTATCTAACAAAACCAAATCAAAAGTTTCATCTGCAAATGGCAACCGCTTTTCCTCACCTCGCATAACTAGCACTACAGCAGGGCTTGGGTATACATCTTGGGTAATGACATTATCGTACAATCGATTTCTAGTTGCGTCCTTACAAAATAATCCATTCACCCCTCTACAATCCCTTTCGGAACATTAATCTGGGTTGTGCGGCTTTGCCGGTAAACAACCTCACCCACAGGCAGCCTATACGTCCAATTTGTAGAAAATAGATCAAGATTAGGGTTATAAAACGGGTCTCCATCACTCAAGAGAGATGACCACTTTTCACTGAACAAGGCAGAATCAAGCGGATGAGGGTCTCCCGCTGATTTCCCACGAGTAAAGGACTCATGGTGCACGAGAGTAGCCTTTGGACAAAGCACAATACGATAACCTAGGCTGTGTATCCGCAAACACAAATCAACATCACCAAAGCCAACAGCCAACATCTCGTCATAACCATCGACTCTTTCAAACGCATCTCTGCATACAAGCATACAAGCCGCGGTAGTTGCTAACAGTTCATGGTTGGCAATTAACGCTCCCCTATAACCATAAGCAAAACTTCCGTCAGGGTGATTAACCGCCATAAATTTTCCATTATGTTCCGCTAAGCCCATAAGACCTAAAGTCACTCCGCCATGCTGGATATGTTGTTGCTCTGGATAATAAAGCTGCGTGCCAACAACCCCTATATCAGCCTTTTCAGCCAACTCCAACATACGCTCCAACCAATCTGAATTAATTGCTTCTATATCATTATTACAAAAAAGATAATGTGTGAAATTGTATTCCCCTAATTGCTTTACCGCCCAATTGTTAATTTTTGAAAAATTGAAATCTCCCGAATAATTAAGGACAGTATGCGACTGCCTTAAAAAAGAGAAATACTTTTTTGATTCCATATCATCTGAATCATGATCAATAACAATTATCTGGTAATCAACATTATGTACAGTCGAAACAATACTATCGATACACTGACGAACCAAATCAAAATGATTTTTGGTTGGGATGATAATCGCAACCTTTGACTTTTCACTTACAGAATAACGGACATCAAAGTAGTTAAAAAGCTTATCTGCTGTTACCGTTCCAGGTTCATTGCATCTTTGCAAATGCTTAAGCAGTACCGCTGTAGACACCGATGTTACTTCGCTTTCATACGCATGGCCAAGCGATGAAGCGTGCTGCCTCCAACGATATAGCAACTCTGGAATATGCGTAATACTAGACGCTTGTTCAACAATCTTCAGTATCACGTCATAGTCTTGGGACACTTTCAATCCCTCATCATAACCACCTACCTGTTTTAACAACGACGTCTTAAAACCAACTAAATGCACAATATAAGGATGTGCTCTTAAATACTCCAACGAAAAACTTGGTCTGAAAACAAAATCAATTACCGACACCCCATCTTCAGACATAAGCACCTCATCCGAATAAATAACATCGGATTCCTCCTTAATAATCGTTTCTGCAAAACGTAACAGCGCATGCGGTTCAATAACATCATCATGATCCAACAAGACAACAAATTCTTCCTCACAAGTAGCTAACGCCCTATTTATTGTTGCAGACACACCTGTATTTTTATCACTAAATAAAACCCTGATCCTCTCATCACGCAGCGCGTACTCTTGCAATAGCTTTATAAGCTCTGGTGATTGCGAACCATCATCCGACAAATAAAGCACCCAGTTAGAATAAATCTGTTGCTGCACCGACTCAATACAAGTAATTAACCACTCAAGTCTAGAGTTATACGTTGGCACTATAATCGCGATTACAGGTTGGCGCTCAAAACTCACTATTTTTTCACAATAACTAGACCTATGCTTTTCCAATAGTTCGCTATGTTCTTGTAGCCAATAAGTATATTCTTCTTGGTTACACAAAATGCGTGTCGGCTCATCCTTCTGCTTCTGTGTCCTCGCCACAAACCTAAAACCATTTTTTATACCCGTTAGACCATCTTGACGAAATAGCTGATATGCCTTCCTAAACGTTTCGACTAACCCCCCTCCTTTATGAATCGCTGGCACTAGCAATGTCATCAGTTGAAAAAATCGCCTAGCCTGACCCGAAAACGCTCTAATTGGCTGAGTTATTTTCCAATAATTAGATGCATACAATAAAACCAATTCAGCCTCTAACTGAGAAATTTGATCACCCTGTTCGGCTATTTGTTCTGTACGTTTAACAACCAGGTTGGCTTGCTCGACTAAACAAGAATTTAATTCAATTAACTCATTTTCTCTATCTACCAACTGCATAGATCGCTCCGTTAATTGCTCTCCTCGTTCCGCTAATTTATTGGTCGTTTGCCTATTCCGGCATTGAAAAATATCGAGCAACGCCCGATGAACTCCCGTTTTTTGAAGTTCCTCCTCCCAAGCCCTTGTTAACTCCATCAACTGAGAGTCACCCACTTCTCCAGTTCTATTTGCACACTGATACAACGCGGAATAAATTCTCCGCACCAACTGAGGACAACTTGAATCCTTTTTTAAGTCCCCCACGCTGTACAACGAATGACGCAAATTGGCTTTAAGATTAAACGCCTTAAATTTCTCTGCTTTTATTTTATCAATGCTCAATTGAAAATAACTTGAAAGAGCACCCAACTCCTCATCAAAATGACTCATCAATCGATCATAATCAACAAATATCCGATGCTCACCACTTGTTTGAGCAAGGCTTGCAACAATATTATCCAGCCACAATAAATAACTTTTTCCTGCTTCAAAATCATCTCGACTCGCAAGCGAGTCAACAACGCTCATAGGGTTTCGTATTGCGACTATATAGTTAACTTGCAAACCACATAACGTAAACACGTTTTTCCAAAAAAACAGTAGTTTTGCCATTCGCGGATCTTTAATCGCAAAGCTATCCACGAGAATAATTTTACTCTTTAACAACTGAACCGCTTTTTTCACGAAGCCTGCTTTATCTAACGACCCCATCTTTGTCTCAGAAATGGGTGAAAAAGTATCCCAATCCCCCCCGAGGAAACTTAAAATTTCAATGTTAAGCGCGTTAACATCGGCATCTTCAAAATAGCCTGCAGGATTGTCTTTATGAGAAGGTAACAATGAATCGCCCAACTCCACACCCAGAAGTTGCAGACACGATGTTATTAAGCTTGTACCACTGCGGTGCATGCCTAGGACAACAAATAGTTTTTTTTGTTTTTGCTTCATTAAAATATCAAGATTACTCAAACTTAAGGCACCACGTATAAAGTTGACTGCAAAAACCCGTGGCTCACTTTACAAAAAGCGACATCATTACTATTAACGCTGGCTAGAATCGACCAATATGCAATCACCATTCAATTCAACCATCCCGCTACTGCCTATCGGTACCGCCTCACCATCAATCACCTCAAATGTCACCGCGTTCAATTGCTTTTCAATTAACACGTCTGAGGCGCCATATGGGAAATCAAGAATGCGTATAGCGATATTATAATCACCTGGCAACAGTTGCGTATCAAATGAAAAATTACAGCCTACCTTCCCCTCGCTATCTGTCACTAAATTACGTTCACACCGCCGGCTATCAAACCCAAAAATAACGATCCCTTTATTGTCCCATATTGCAATAGCCAAAGCAGGTGCACGTAGTTTCTCACTCAACCAAGCTATAACTTCTACATTGATACGCTCACCATGATAAAACCAATTTTTCGACTGACCTTTTGAACTTAAATCAACACTCAATAGCTTACCTTCTCCAGTACCAAAAGCCATACTGCCTTTAGTTAACGGAGGCTGGAATGACATTCTTTGTTGCAACATACCCGCTTGTTCGCCACGCACATCCATCAAAAACATTTCTGTTGCAGTTTCAGCATCACCAACATACACGCATTCACCCGCCCTAAGATACACCACCCTGCTACACATACTCCTAACAAGATTAATATCATGCGTCACCAATAAAATCGTAACACCACGCTCAATCATCTCCTCTATACGCTGCATACACTTCATATAAAAGCCGATATCGCCAACTGCTAGCGCCTCATCCACAACGACAATATCCGCATCAACACTCACTGCAACAGAAAAGGCAAGCCGCATAAACATACCACTAGAATAGGTTTTAACCGGCTGATCTATGAACTCAGCAATCTCAGAAAAAGCAACAATATCATCGAAGCGCTCACTAATTTCTTTATCCGACAGCCCTAAGATAGCCGCATTCATATAAACATTTTCACGCCCCGTAAACTCAGGGTTAAAGCCCGCGCCTAACTCTAATAAAGCGGCCAAGCGACCTTGTTTCTCTATCGTTCCAGACTCCGGTTGTAAAACGCCGCATATTAGCTGCAACAATGTTGACTTGCCTGAACCATTTCGTCCGACAATACCAATTATTTCGCCTTTTTTTATTTCTAATGAAACATTCTTTAATGCCCAAAACTCACGAAAATACTGAGTCCTATTAATATTTGGCAGCAAAGGCCTTATTAAGCCTAACAACTTTGGGACAACGAATTGTTTAAGCCTATCTTCTGGCTTATCAAATATTGCGTAACACTTGCTAACGCCATTAACCCGAATAAGAGGTTTAGATAACATCAGCAAACCCTTGCCGAGCTTTCCCAAACACCACATATCCAAAAATACAAATCAAAACACTGCATAACAGATACGGCAACCACATTAACCACTCCGGTGACTGTCCCTGCAATACCACTCGCCGAGTTTCCTGAATAACCAGAGTAAGGGGATTGTAGTAGACCCACTGTCGCACACCGGCTGGCAGTGCTGACAACGGAAAAAATATAGGGGACAAAAACAACATTGCCGTCACCACCACCCCAACGCCCTGAGAAATATCACGTAGATACACACCCAACGCAGCTAACAACCAACTAATACCCAGCACCAAAATAAGAAATGGCAACCAAATTAATGGTAACCAAAGAACAGTCCAATACAGCAAGCCATGCACGTACATATAAAACAACAATAAAATGACCGTACTAATTATGGCATGAAAAAAAGCAGCCAACACCAATGTCGGCGCTAGGATATCTAATGGGAAAACCACCTTCTTCACATAATTAACATTGGCTAAAACTAACCCTGGCGAACGTGTTATACACTCCGCAAATAGGTTGAACACAATTAACCCCGCAAATAAATTCAGCGCAAAATCCTCAGTGCTTGCCGTAGCCTGCCAGCGCATTTTAAAAACCTCCCCAAAGACAAAAACATAAACAGCTAACATCAATAGTGGGTGTAAAAATGACCACGCAGTACCTATCAAGGAGCCACGGTATTTACCAACCACTTCTCTACGTACCATCTGTGCTAACAATTGACGGTTCACCCATAAATTCTTCATTCTTTTAAAATGTATAACCAAAGTAATTAATGTCTTTTGCGTAACGTTCGCCCACAATCTCACGTGTCGTATTATCGTAATAATCACGGTAGTGCGTTCGGCTAGATACATTATAACGCGGCAACGTTAAACCCGATAACTCCAATACCTTAAACAGTTGTTGAGCATCAAACTCTAGTGACTCATAGCGCCCTACAAAATCCACTATTAAATTTCCCAATGGATCTGTTAAATAATCAAGTTGATTGTATAAAAAGCTTTTACGACCATCGACATCATCTATAACACCTGTACAGTTACAAACAAACTCCTCAAAACATGTTGAGTTATCAAGCGTATATTGCCATAAGGCATTAATCGCCGACTCATTTCCCTGTTGAATTAAATAGCCCGATTGCTCAGTTATCATCGTATACCACGACACCAACCTATCCCAAGGGTTACGAACAAAAGCAAATTTATAATATTCATCCCATTCGAACTCAGCATTTTCCTTTGCCCAGTCAGCATGGTCATGCGTCCCCATATAGGATTGTAAATCGCCAACATTTTCACTCAGTAACTCTCGCAAACTACTGCCAGCTGTTTTTTGGATATGAATAAATAAGAAACGTTTTTGGTGTGAAATTAACACAATCAATTATCCTTGGATTTTGGTCCCGGTTTTTTCTTTTGAAGGTCACGCCCCAACAAATCGCCTGCTTTTTCAACAAACTCATCATTCCCCAATGGGCGACCGGTTCGCCCATGCCTTTCCAGTTCTTCAGAAAACCCTGTGTGCTCCCCTGTTAAAAAAGCTTTCCAATCTTCAACTAAAGCAAGCATTGGCTGCGTCTTAACAAGTCCATTTTTATCTTTACCCTCTAGATACGCATGCACACTACTCCATTGGTAATCCCACGCGCAGTTTACCATTTTAGCTTTAACAGGATTTAATTCTATATAAGCGGCCGCCCTCAATACCCATTCATCACTCATCGGGTAGGATGAAAACCGCCCCTGCCATAAATAGCCGGTCCAATGCATGCGTTTGTTAATCTTTTGAGTGTAACGACGGTGTACTTCGCCTATCGCTCTTGCTAAATCAGACTTAGCACTTGGCTTAACAATCAAATGAATATGGTTCGTCATTAAACAATACGACCACACCTCTATGTCTTCTTGTTTACACCAATACTTCAATAAGCTCAGATAGTATTCATAATCAGCCTGCTCAAAAAACACATCCTGCCTGCGGTTGCCCCGCTGAATAATATGGTGCGGATAATCAGGAAGCACCACTCTCGCTAATCTTGCCATAAAGCGAGTATAACAAACAGAAAAGCATCGCGTCCCCTTTTCTTTTTTTCCATAAAAAAAGACCTCCATAAAGGAGGCCTTTTCATTCTTCGACTACTTAAAAAGATTAATTATTAATGACAGTTCATATGGAAATCAATCATCAACCTTTTTAACCCTGCCTTATAGAGATTTACCTGTTGTTGAGTAAACAGTTACTGTTGTACCATCAGCTGTTTTCTTAACATTAGAAGCCAGAATTGAAGAGCTTTCTATTGTGAAGTCATAACGTACAGCACCGGGGTAACCTGTCGTTAAATCACTACCAGAAATTGTTACTGTTCCGTTTGAAGTAAGTGCAGCGATAGTAACTGAACCAGCCACTGCCGCACCTGCTGCATCATAAGCGACAACTGAGATAGCACCTGTGCCTGCAATAAGAGCCCCACTAGCATCCGAAATCTTAACTGTATTTAACGGCCCTGTCGCATTAACTGAGAATGAACTACCATCTCGTGTCAAGGTAGCAACCTTCGTAGCAGCTAAAACTGTATGCGAATTAAACTTATCGCTAGCACCTGCTTGATACGCTACTGCTAACTTAACACTTGTCGATGGGATAGCTGATAACCCATCAACGGTAACAACCAGATCTGCATTATCATTAAACACTGCTTTAGCGCCTGTATTATTTAATAATGCATACCCATTACCAGCACCATCTAGATAGAAGGTACTCCCTGTTGTCGCAGTTGTTGGTGCAGTTGAACCATCAGACGTTACTTGAGTAAACGCGCCTGTTGTGGTGCCCCATGCTACTTTAGTTGCAGAAGCAGGCAGTCCAGTCAACGTAAACAGTGATGTCCCCGTCGCAGCAGCCGCATTAGAATCTAACACAGTAGCGGTAGCCACTTTACCGTTTGCAATCGTATGCAATAAGGTTCCATCTATTTTCTTAAATGTATCTGCAACTTTTAATACACCGTCTACAGCCGTCACTGTTGCCAAGGTCTGGAGTTTGTCCGTCACATTAAACACTTGCAACGCATCAGTCACAGCTCTTTTATGAACAACGGTAGCAACGCCTAGAACGTTACGCGAAATGGTCATGTCTACACGCGGAACCGTCGTGGACGCGACACCCGTCAAATCATATTTACCCGTAAGAGTTATAATATCGGTTAGTACGTCTGCACTTGACGCGGTTGTAATCGTCGCAGTCAGTTTCGTATCCGTTGCAGCATCAAGGGTCCAAGCGCCTTCAATAGCTGCAACTGAAGCTACAATACCTGTTTCGGTAATGACTACAGGGTCAGCTGATAAGGCCGCACGATCAAACTTTGCACCCGTTACAGTTATCGTAAGAATGTCGCCTACCAAAAGCGAAGTCGCATCATTCGCACTGACGATACTACCCACTTGAACCGCCGTGCTCGCTAAGGCCTTGAGGTTGGCCGCCGCACTTACAGTTGCTACATTTTTCGCCCCACCACCTGTATGGACCAAATCGAGAGCATTGGCTGCCCCCATCCCTAATGTTAAGGCAACCGCAGCAGCCAATTTTAATTTATTATTCGTTGCTAATTTATTCTTCATCGTATAAATCTCCATATAAATCTCCTAAAAATAGTTTATCTAGCATAAATTTTTTTTAAAATCGCTAGCCACTAGAACCAACGACAACTAAAGTATGCTGAAATTTTTCAACTTGTCAACAGCCACTATCAGGTTATTTAACAGAACGTTATTTTTTCTTTTTAACGCATCACGCAAGCCTAGCCTTTAACGTATCAGGCAGGTCTAGCCTGTTTCACACTCGCTTATGGGCTACCAACCCAACCGTTGTTGATAGGCTTGCGTCAATTCATTGGCGTCTGATTTATTTCTAATAATGTGCGGGGTAATGAGTATGATGAGCTCTGTGCTACGATCAGCCACCGATTGATTGCGGAACAACCCGCCTATTAAGGGTAAATCACCCAAGATAGGGACTTGCGTGATACTTGTGCTTTTATTGTGCGTCATCAAACCACCCAACAATACGGTTTGGCCCGACTCGGCGACCATCACCGTGTCAACTACCCGTTTAAATATCGGTGGCTGCCCGTCCCCCGTGATAGCACCCGGCTCGCTCACTTCTTGCTTTAATTCCATGCGTATTGAGCCGTAATCGGTAATGGTAGGGCTTATGTCCAATATAACCCCGGTGTCTATATACTTGAATGAACGCAATAAATTGGTATCGGTTGCCCCGCCCGACTCAACATTGCTAACCTCTTGCGTCACAACAGAAATTTGCGTGCCTACTTGCATATGCGCTTTTTCCCCATCCATGGCCAACAACGTGGGGCTGGATAGAATTTTAGCCTTGCCGCGCGTTGCCAGTGCGTTCAATTTGGCACGCACATTACCGATGCTGTCCCTTAATATATAGCTCAAGCCTGCACTACCTACCCCTAAGCCGCCTAATGTGCCTAAAGTTGCACCATAACCACTGCTGCCGCTTTTACTGTTGCCTAGTTTCCACTCAACGCCCAGTTGATCGGCGTCGTCTAATGAAACATCCGCCACTGTTATTTCTATGAGCACCTGACGCACCGGGATGTCTAAGTTACTTAAGACCGGCACAATTAGTTGATACATATTGGGCGTACCGATAAATATAAGCGCACTGCGCTTACCGTCCACCACCACGTTAAGGCCGGTTATTTTTTGCACTGAACCACTTGATTTATCGCCTTGCTTTGCACCTTCGCTCGGTTGCGCAACCCCACTCAATGAGTTCGAGATTAACACACCCAGCTCTTCGGCTTTACGGTGGCGGGTAAAGTAAATAAAGGTGCGCACGCCGGGCCCTGCCGCATCGGGTTCATCTAACGTTCTGATGATTGCTTCTGCCTGTTGCATCCAGTCTTTTTGTGGGCTTGCAACAAATAACGCGTTTTTTGACTGCATGACTAAAATTTTAACGGCATTGGCGTTATCTGCTTTATCGGACACAGGTATGCCCTGCGCGGCCATGACATCCATTATTTGTTTTGCGAGTTCGTCTGCTTGCCAATAAATCGGTCTAACCATACGCAAATGGCTTTTATGGAAGCTGGGGCGGTCTAAAAAGCCAACGAAGTCTTTAAATCGTTTTACCCGGCTGGCATCACCAATCACCACGATAGCATTAAGGCGCTTGTTGTAACTGCTACTACCGTACTTTCCTAACTGGAAAATTGAGCCCGAGATGGATTGTAGCTCAGGCATTGAAACGTACTTTAAAGGGATGACTTCGGCTGTTTGCCCGTAGTTCACACGGGTCGAATTACTCGCCAGCTCAACGGGAAGGTCTTTAAGACTCGCTTTGGGCAATACACGCAAGCCATAATCACCCCGTACCAGTGCTACTTTGTATAGGTCTAGCGTTTCTTCCACCATGCCCAATAACCGCTTTGCCTGCATGGGTTTACTGATATTGAGCGTGACAGCGTCTTTACGGCTTGCCACGGCGGGGTCCATTTCAAAGGGCGTTTGTAGCACCTCACCTAATGCAAGGTGAATGAAACTATTCAACGGCAAAGCGTCGGCGTTTAGCGTTAATTCACCTGGGGGCAAATCCAGTGCCGATAGTGTTTGTGTTGTTTGATTTTCTTTCTGGCCGTGAATCGAAGTGAGTGTTGGCAAAGGTTTTATTAATTTATGGGTATCGCTACTGCTTTGCGTATGAATGTTAATATTATCTGTTCTAGCTTGTGCTCCAAGCGCGGGTTCTGACAACGCCTGAGGAACCTCCATTCGTTGCTGCTGCGTTGCGCAGCCTTGCAGACCCAATAAGGTGGCGAGGCTTATCGCTATTATTGACGATGTTTTAAAAAAACAGCCATTACTTCTACGAACGCTGCGCGATTCTTTGCTTCCACTGCTTATCTTCATGCATGTGTTGTGTCTTTTTAAGTGTTGCTTGCTTGCAAGCACAAACGCCTTTTTACCCACGGGCTCAATTTGTTTTAAATAGGTATACATCCTTTTTTTTCCCTGTTTTTTCTACGACAATACTACTCATGCCTATTGTTATTAATTGCGCACCATCGGGTAGTGTACCGCCTTCATTGTACGATTGTGTTTTGCCATTTATCATTATAACGGCTATTGGCTTTTCTCCAGCTTGGCGGCCAATGCCTTGCAGAATCCACTCTTGCTGACTCGGCACCTCACCATCCTTAGCCGATTTAATATGATCGCGTTTTGTATCCGATAATATACTCAACTGGCTGTTATCAACCTGAACATCAGCAGGTGTTTTATGATCACGTTTTTTATCCCATAAGTTACGCGCTAATAATATACTCAACTGGCTGTTATCAAGCTGCACATAAGTCGGTGTTTTTGGTGGCAATAAGGCTTGTTTTTGTTTTAACTCTATTGGCGCATCCCACTGGCTTATCAAGGGGTAAAGAATAATGCCGAATACGACCGCATACGCAATTTTACTCAGCCTTTGCATCACTCACCTCCCTCTCACTCATACTGCTTAGCCTAAACGCGCTTAGCTGCAGAGTAACGGACATATTATCTTGCCCTTGTTTATTTATCTGCAGGCCATCTATATTAAGTAACTTTGTGTGCTCGCTGAGGCTATGGATAAACTGCAAGATATTGAAAATATCGCCATGTAAACGCACAATGACACCAATACGCTGACCAATATCGGATTCTCTTTCGCTTTCTTGCAGGCGCTGCGAATCTAAAGTTAGGCTATGGTACTTTAATTGCTTACGTAGCCATTCTAGCAAGGCTGTTTGCGCTGTTACGTAACTGGTTTCTTGAAATAGGCTATTGACCATGGCTTTTTCAGCTTGTAGGTAAGCTTGTTCGGCTTGTTGCCAGTTTGTTGCGGCAACTTTAAGCGCCTGCAATCTTGTTACGTATTTTATTTGCGATACATAGTGCTGTTGTTGCGCCTCACGCCACTGTATATAGGGCGCAATCAAGATCGACCACGCTATTATAAAGACGGCCGCAATGCTCCCCCACCGTACGATGGGCGAATTAAAGTTTCGGCTATTACTGAGCTCGGCTTGCAGTTGCTTTAGTAGCGTCATATCTTCGGCTCACCTGCGCGCCATTCATCTAGAATAAGCCGGATTTGAAACTGCTCCTCCCCTGTGCGAAGGTCTGGCCTGACGTCATTAAGCAAAACTATATCGTCTACGCCTTTTATCGCTTCTAACAAGCCTAACAACCGGATAACATCCTTTCCACGTCCACGTATATCTAACCAACGATTATCTAATTGAATGGCGTCTAGCCATATATTACTAGGTATGCGCTTACTCAGCTCGGCCAAAATATACTCAGGTTCTTTTTGTCGTTGCTTTAGCATCGCATAATGGCGTAAGCGCTCAACACTTGCGTTTATTTTATCTTGTTGTCGCAGGACATCTTCCGCACCCAACTTTGCTTGGCTAATTAATGCGCCTACCTGTTCATTTTTATGCTGTATTAACAACGCATCGGTCATCAGCCAGATTAGAGCTAACGATAGAACCGCCGACGCTGGCTTTAGCCAATTACGCGGGTTAAACCAATCATTAACGCCTTCTATTTGTGCCTGTTTTAGCCATTTTGCTTTTGGCTCTGATTTACTTAATGCGCTTATTTTTAACTGCGTTGGAAGGTTAAATTGTTGTTTCAACAAACCTTCATCTGCAACTATCAATTGCTTTATATTGTTTGCATCAGCGCCGATTCCTCGCCAAAATCGCGTTGCCTCAGACGGGCTATTTGGCTTGGTCATTTTAACGGGTAAGCCGTTATCGTTTAGATAGACATACACGGAACCCAACTCGGTTTTAACAACTAAAACAATAGGTTCCGCCCGTGTTACTCGACCACAATACCACGCAATTTCTGGCATGACATGCGTACACTGTCGACCCAACGTACTACTAAGCCACTGCTTGTGAAGATCAGCTGGCCACACCCAAATGGCGACATGCCACTGGCCTTGTTGTTTTTCATGCATACTAAAAAACTTGCTATTCGCCCCATAAGGCGACCAACTATCTAAGCTTAACGTTACCGCCTCTAACAATCCCTTTTCGCTAACTAAGTCGACCGGGTAGGTTTGTCGACAAAAAGCCGTTTCTTGCTCTGGAATTAACAGCACTTGCCTAGAAAACACACTGGGCTGCGGCTGGTCGTTACTAGACAGCAACTGCCATGCGCCGTTTTTTAACTCACTTAACTCTGACTGACCTTTCTTTTGGCGCACAACAACGCTTGTGCCGACGCTGACACGCTGGCTTAACTGTTTTTTAAGGCGGCTTATTTTATCCGCGATCATTGTCTGGGTATTGCCATATTTTAAATCTATAGGGCCTTTCTTTGCTCGGCGTTAATCTGACTAAACTTCTGGCCTGCACACCGCTATCTAGGGTCATGATAATGCGGTACTGATATGCTTGGTCAAAAGGCGATGATGAGTCATAGAAAATAGACATACTACCAATAATTTTCTGTAAGCGCCCCCAGTCCTGTGATTTTTTTAGCGCTAACACCTGCGCAAGCTGACTACCGTGTAGTCCAAGCATGGGACCGATGAGCATATCAGGTGCTGTACTGACATTAAATTCGGTAACGCCGCCTGCTAATAATAGCTCCTTTAGGCCTGGGTGTTTTTTATCGCCATTGAATAAGCTTTTATTCATCCCCGGCAGTTCAAGCAACTCGTCCAAGGAGCGTATTGCGCCATTTCGGGGCAACATCTTTTGTCCCGATTTAATGTATTCGGCCGCTTCCAATCCTTGATGACTGACGAGACTGTCCGCATCGACCCAATCTTTTAGTTGGGCGGCTACTTGAGTTGCCTTGGAGCGACTAACTAAATTTGTTAATAATGCCTCAAACGGTTTATAGCGGTAATAGTACAAACCCATTAGGCCCGCAGCGTCTTGTATTTGCAGCCTCACATTGTTGTGATTAATGACGCTATTATCGACCAGCAAGCTTTTTCGACTACCGCTTCCGCGCAGCCAGTTCTTATCAGGAACGCCTGTTAAGAGATGATACAACACCCATTGCTGGCTGCTTTTTAGCTTAATTTCATCGTTGAATAGCTGTTTGCGTTGCTGGATTTTAGAAATATCTTGTCGCGCAACTTGGCTTAGCCCCATAGAGAGCATCGTTAGCATGGCTATAATGATGAGAGTAATCGGCAGCACAAAGCCTTTAGATTGATGTTGCTTAATTGTCAGCATAAACCTCTACTGACCATGCTTCTGAACTGGTTGGTGGGGCTAAAAGCCAATGGTGATGAACCCCATCTTTAGCAACAAAGTCTACGGCTATTTGTAACGGGTAACTCCAACGTTGCTGGCTATTGTATTGCGTTACCCATTCTGGCTTATCACGATAACGTAACTTTTCGTCCGCTGACAGCCAACGCACATCAAGCTCCGGAGGCAATGGAAACGCAGGCGCTAAATAAGTAAACTTAACCGAATCCAAATCTGAAAACAGCGTTACCCAATTGCCACTCCAATTAATCCCCCGGTCAACATCTGTATAGCGGGCACCTTCTCTGTAACGCAATTGCCATCGGTTATTCGCATCGGGTACGGCCTGTATATGTATCGGGCGTACTCGTCCAACTACATCCATAATAGGTGCTGAGGACATTAACTTTATATCATAAGGTGCACCAAAAAAATGACTGGCGAAAAGGCCTTTTTTGTACTGATTATCGGACGTCACTGCTTGCGCAATCACTGTGTTTAGCAATCCATAGCGAAATTCCACCCCAAGCCATTGGTGACCCTGGCGTTGCGACTTATCCCATAACAACAAACCTTGCTGAAAACCCAACATGAGAACGGATATCAAGGCTGTAAAAATAGCCATCGCAACCAACATTTCTATGAGCGTGAAACCAGTTTGTTTCGTCATTTCTTGTTACGCCAACCAAGTTGTTGGAGATTAAACGTATAAACGTCCCCCCTTGGCTTATTTATTTGAATTTCGATATTAAATAAGGCTAGTTCGCGGGGGAAGTGACTTTCTTGTTCGTAGATTGTTTGATAAGGCTTCGATTGTGTTGCTTGCCAACGATACTCTAATGACTCTATTTCACCCTTCCCTTCTTTTTGTGCCGCAGGGTTGACTTGATCCATCATGGCAACAAGGCTACGCTGCGCAACGAGTAGCTGAGCTTGCTCTGCCACACGATAATTGCGATCTAACCCCGATGAAAACAACTGCAATAAAGTACCCATGCTCATGATAACAATAGCGGAAGCCACCAAAACTTCGACTAGAGTAAAACCACTTTGTTTATTCATAACAAGGTTATTGTATAACTTCCATCAAGCGGTTTTATATCCAACAACCAACGTCGATTAACTGACTTGAACCGGTACTGCCCACCATTGGTCACACCGTTGGGGAGAAATCGTAACGGATCACTCTTCTCAATAACCCAGCCTGCCGGTACGGTAGGCAAATCATCAGTTACGGTCATTAATTGCGCCGCCTTTTTGCGTCCAAGCTCAATAACCTCACCCTGTTTATACGCATCAAGACGCATGTCATTCAACTCTGACATAAACTGCTGTACGACCGCTCGTTGAGATGATTTTTCGTAACTATTCCACAAGTTCGGCCCAACAAAAGATGACGTTAGGGCGATAATAACTAACACGACTAACAACTCAATCATTGTAAAGCCCTGCCTCAGGACTACTCGGGTATTCGCTAAGACATTTTGTGACGCATTAGAATAGACCTTGGTCTTCGTCTTCATCTATTCCCCCTTCAGCATTGTCACTCCCTAGGGTATATAGGGTATAGGGATTCTCTTGCCCCGGTCTTTTATAATGATATGGTATTTCCCATGGGTCAACAGGCACCGCTTTGGCTAAATATGGTCCATCCCAGTGTTTTACTTTGTCAGGCTTCGTTCTTAATGCTTGAAGGCCTTGCTCTGTTGATGGGTAACGCCCTGTATCCAACCGGTATGTATCCAGCGCAGACGATAGGAGCTCAATTTGCGCGTAGGCTACTTTCACTTTTGACGAGCCCACTTTTTGTAGTATTTGCGGCCCAACTAGTGTGGCCAGTAGCGTAATAATTACTAGAACAACTAGCATTTCTATCAGTGTAAAACCTGTTTGTTTCATCGTGTTATTTTATGTGTGTTTTAAATAGGTAGGTCATTCATACTTATTATACCCGACAATAACGTGACCATAATGCCACCAACAATTAAACCTAATGTGACGATAACTATAGGCTCCAGCAATGCTAACGTTCGCCGTATTCCTTCTCGCAGGCGGCGCTCATAAAGCTTACTGATTTCACCTAAACTGTCGGGCAAGTTTGCAGCGCTTTCCCCAATGCCTATCATTTGTATCACCATGGGCGGAAAGGCCTGATACTCTTCCAATGCCTTTGCTAACGTATCACCTCGTCTCATGTTTCCTTCGGATAATTGGAGCTGTCGCTTAAGCTCCTCTCGCCCTAAAGTTTCACTGGAAAGCGCCAAGGCTTCTAATATCGCTACCTTCTGGTGCAATAAGCGCCTCATGCTGCTTGTGAACTGCACAACCTCCCATGCTTCTAATAACTTTTTCACTCCAGGAATTCGTTGCAATATTTTCCACAAATAAACCTGCAACAACCCTTCTTTAGACGCACGAGCGAGCATCAACCCCAGCACCAGCAACATCGAACCCCATATCCAAAAGCTATCTAATAGAGCATTTGAAAAGGTTACCAACGTGCGCATTTGCCCTGCTTCCATATTACCCATCATGGAGCCAAATTTAGGAATAACTACAAGAAATAAAAACATCAGTACAACGACACTAATCAACAACAAAAAAGCAGGATACGTTAGCGCCGAATACACCTCGTTTTTTAAGCTGATTTCTTCTTCCAACCTGTCTGCCACCGCATGCAACACTGACTTTAATTCGCCATTCGCTTCTCCTAGCTTTACCATTGGCACAGCATACCTCGGGAAAGCGTCCGGTGAAGCCGCTAGCGCATCTGACAAGGACAAGCCCGACCTTATTGACTGCAAAGTTTGAGTCCACGCTCGTTTTAGAGTGGCATCTTCAACAGTTGATGCTATGGCTTCTATCGACTTATCCAACGCCATCCCACTAGCCCTCAAACTGGCCAGCTCTCTTAGAGAGGCCAGTAGCTCTTCCACCGGCACTTTTAAGGGTATTTGACCTTGCGCTTGCTTCACATTTAGTGGCTGCACCTGACGACGCCGAAGAACCTGTACCGCTGCATCTCGATTTTCGACCAGTAACCAACCTTTGATTACAACACCGTTATCCCGAACGCCCGTATAATGAAAATACTTCACCCCGCGACCCTAAGCACTTCCTCAAGAGTGGTACGACCTTGTGCTGCCGCCAACAGCCCATCTTGCTTGATACTTCGGATTACATGATTTGAAAAGTACTTTCCTATTTTTTCTGACTCCACTGATAGCATGTGCTGCAAATCTGAACTCACTTCTAATATTTCAAAAATTGAACGGCGACCTCTATAACCAGACCCCAAACAGTGGGGGCAACCACTTCCTTTAACAAATTCAACTGAACCTGTTAAGACAGGCCATTGCTCCAAAACATTGGCCCAATCCATGGCTTCCGCCTGCTGATAAGCCACATCATCGGGCTCTTGACAATACGTGCATACCGATCGAACAAGCCGCTGCCCTATCACACCTATTACAGATGACGCCAATAAATAAGGCTCTACCCCCATATCCATTAACCGAACAAATGCACTAGGCGCATCATTGGTATGCAGTGTCGACAAAACTAAATGTCCCGTTAGAGCTGCCTGAACAGCGATTTCTGCCGTTTCCTTGTCTCTAATCTCGCCTATCATAATAATGTCAGGGTCTTGTCGAAGCACCGAGCGTAGTACCGATGCAAAACTTAAGTCAATTTCGGCATTAACAGGTATCTGAGTAATCCCACTTATCTGATACTCCACAGGGTCTTCGACTGTGATGATTTTTCGCTCATCACCCATCAGATGCCTTATGAAACTATACAGTGATGTACTCTTTCCGCTCCCTGTCGGCCCTGTCACCAAGATAATTCCATTGGTGTTTTTTAATAATTCTCTAATCTGTTTCGCGTGATCGACATGCATCCCTAAATCATCAAGTTTTTCTACCCCACCTTCGCTCACCAATAGCCTTAACACTACGCTTTCCCCAGCTATTCCTGGCGATGTTGCCACTCGAATATCTATATCTATACCTCCAACACGTAACCTAATTCGGCCATCTTGAGGTAGGCGTTTTTCAGATATATCAAGTGATGCCATAAGCTTCAAACGAGAAATAACCGCAGGCTGCATTTGCAGGCTTGGCCTATCCACTTCATGTAACACGCCATCCACTCGAAATCGTATTCTAAAACACTGCACGTTGTATCGTGTCATTGACAAACTTTATAATAGGCGCACCCGCCGCTAAGTCGTGCAGGTGATTATCGTCAGCAAAATCAATAATTTCTTCCGATGATTCCAGCAAGGCTAGTAACTGACGCAACTGATGCTCAGTCACTATCACTGGCAATACTTTCTTTTCTGTTTGTTGCTTCAACACATCAACAACAAACGTATCCATAACATCGGGAAGAGCAAGCCAAATTTCACCGTCTCTTTCACCCAAGGGAAATGCCCGCTGCCTAAGCCACCAACTCTCCTCAATCCCATAAAACTCTACATTGAATATGTTTTCAGGTATAGCATCCCAATCTTGCAATCTAGGCAACTGGAGTTGATGAGATAGCTGTTGAAACACTTCATCCTCACTACAAGAACCCTGGCTTACTACAATCTCACCCAGTCGGCCGCCATGTTTTTCCTGCGCTTGAAGAGCCCTTTCTAATTCATTATTTGTTATTAACCCTTCATTGACGAGCATTGCTCCAATGCGGTCATCTTTCATACTCTTTCCCATTATTCCCTTACTTTGACTATATCTTAGTGTCACATAGATATAAAGTCGATGTCATAGTTTCCACCAGTGGCGATACATCCTCGCATTGTTTAACCATATAAATATCAGATTACAAATCTCTTTGCTCCTTTAAATTCTCCGGCACTAACTTCTCTGATAGTTATCCTCAAACCATACAATATCGTCCTCACCCAAATACTCGCCTGACTGCACCTCGATTATTCTTAGCCATGTCTTCCCTAGATTATGCAACCGGTGTTTTATACCGAGCGGAATGTAAGTTGATTGATTTTCGGATAACAACATGATCTTATCGCCACGGGTTATTTCCGCGGTGCCAGCAACGACTATCCAGTGCTCGGATCGGTGCTGGTGCATTTGCAAGGAAAGCGATGCACCGAGATTAACGTTGATGCTTTAAACATAAACGTGCCACTATTCCAATAATAATTACCGCAAGCAACATATTGTGCGACACTGGCTAAGTCTGGCTTTTCTACAAACGCATTAACCTTACTCACTGCACTTTTTTCATCCGCCTGAATATAGCCGTAGCCGGTATTTGGCGAGATTAGCAAAACACCAAAGATCAGCAACAAGCTCTGTTCCGCTTGAACTTGAGCGGTGTTGATCACTGGGGAAGTGACGGAATATTTTTGATTACATGGTCAGCAATGGCCACAGCCGTGTACCGCGCTATCTCCAGACAAAATAACGGGAATCATCGTGCTTCCCTAATATTATCAAACTACTATGCAGTATTCAAAAATGGCTATAAATTACCGACTTATCTATACGTTGGTTATTTTTATGTGCCGTTCGAAGATTTCGTCAATGTCTTCTTTCGTTTTATATTGATACCGTGTTTCTTCTGGGTGAATAACCAACACTGAGCCTTGACCACAACAATCCAGACAAGCTGCGTTATTTACCCTCACGCCATCCAGCCTGGATAAACTCACTGCTTTAATTTTCTTTTTAAGGTCATCACGCTTGCGCATTATGGGCTTGGCAACAGGCACGGCCATCTGTTCTCAAATTTGTACAAAAGAAAACGTGGTGTTTGTAATAGGCCATAAAATTATTTTTTCAGCTGTCAAAAGCTGAGGTGACAAAAAAGGGGTTCAATAAGCTTTGCTTATTGTACGTTAGCGGGGTTTTCATCTTACCATGCTCATAAACCTTCATTTCCATGCCCGTTTCTAAAACAATGGCGTGCGCGGCAGCGGTGTCCCATTCCATGGTTGGGCCGAGCCTTGGGTAAATATCTGCCGCACCTTCTGCAACTAAGCAAATTTTCAGTGAACTACCAATCGAGACCAACTCCTTATCCTTGATTGTTTCAATCGCCTCAATAAAATCTTTTGTCTCATCTGACATGTGCGAACGACTCGCGACCACTTTATATTTTTGTCGTTGATCGGCTGTTTGCAATGGCAACTTCGCGTCATCTTTGTATGCGCCTTCGCCTTGTTTTGCCCAATACATGGTATTTAAGGCGGGGGCATACACCACACCTAATACCGGAACGCCGTT
>LWDU01000146.1_pt1 | contig 24616 bp, 17 predicted proteins | sample 727161 | NCBI WGS metagenome assembly LWDU01 (sample SAMN04566230, study PRJNA314399) | hydrothermal vent metagenome | isolation source: deep sea hydrothermal plume seawater | place: Mexico: Gulf of California, Guaymas Basin | collected 2004-07-11
GTCACGGGGCGTTCATGGCCTTCCACGGTAGCGCTTCGGGCATCACGGCCACCAGCCCAGCCGACGCAGACACATTCATCGAGGGAGACCTTCCCATCGTGATTCTCGGTCCCACCCAGCTGTTGGGCTGGCACCTTGCCAGTATCGGGGATGTCGATGGCGACAGCTTTGGCGACGTGATTGTGGGAGGGCTTGACTTTCCCGGTAGCCTCGACAACGAAGGTATCGGGTATGTGTTCCGGGGCAGCTCCACCGGGCTCATTGGAAGCACGCTTGGGGAGGCGTTCGTGCAACTGCCAACGGGGCAGGCGGGCGCGGCCTACCGGGGCAACCGCCCGGGGTACGACATCGCCGGCGCTGGCGATGTCAACGGCGATGGATTCCCCGATGTACTGATAGGTGCGGCCCACTACGATGCGGGCGAGGCAGAAGAGGGCGCGGTTTTTGTCTATCACGGTGGGACCGGTGGCGGCCCGGACACCACCCCACCCGTGGTCAACATCACGGCTCCCGCTGACGGTTCGACAGTCTTCGGAGCCGTCACGATCTCCGCGAATGCCACGGACAACGTGGCTGTCGCGCAGGTCGAATTCCTGGTGGACGGCGTGGTCCTCGCGACCGATTCCGCCGCACCCTACAGCACCACCTGGGACACGGACCTAGTAGCCGTGGGAACCCACGTCCTGACGGCTCGCGCTACCGATTTGTCTAGCAATGTGGGCACGTCCGCCCCGGTGACCGTGACGGTCGCGCCTCCGCCGGATACGACTCCACCCGTGGTCAGCATTACGGCACCCGCCGACGGTTCGACCGTCTCCGGGATCGTCACCATCTCCGCGAATGCCACGGACAACGTGGCTGTCGCGCAGGTCGAGTTCCTGGTGGACGGCGTGGTCCTCGCGACCGATTCCGTAGCGCCCTATAGCGTCACGTGGGACACGGACCTGGTAGCCTCGGGCAGTCATGTCCTCACGGCCCGCGCCACCGACCCGTCCAGCAATGTGGGCACGTCGGCCCCGGTGACCGTGACGGTTGGGGCTCCGCCAGACACCACTCCGCCGGTGGTCAGCATCACGGCTCCAACGAACGGTTCGACTGTCTCCGGGGTCGTCACCATCTCCGCGAATGCCACGGACAATGTGGCGGTGACCCAGGTCGAGTTCCTAGTCAACGGCGTCAGCCTCGCGACCGACAGCGCAGCACCGTACAGCGCTGTCTGGGACACGAGTCTGGTCGCCGACGGTACCTACGTCCTCACAGCGCGGGCCAGCGACCCCTCGGGGAACGTGGGCACCTCGGCTCCGATCAGCGTCTCGGTGGTCGGCGTGCCGTCTGTGCTTGCCTCTGACGGATTCGAGTCGGGCAACTTCAACGGCGGGACCGGATCCTGGCTCGTTTCCTGGTCCACGACCCGGGCTCGCATCAATACCAACGGTGCCCACTCTGGCACTAGGCACGCGCGTATCCGCAAGTCGAATGGACTGATGCGCCGCTCCTGCGACCTGACAGGTGCGAACAGCGTGCACCTCACCTACTGGGGTCGGGCGAGTAAGTTCGAGGGCAATGATCAGCTGCTGGTCATGATCAGCGTGAACGGCGGCCCGTTCACAACGGTCGAGACTCTCACCGGCGCTGACAGCGACAACGTCTACCGCTTCCACGACATCAACCTCTCGGGGTTCCCGATGTCGACCAACGTGCGCTTCGAGTTCCGCTCGAACATGAACAAGGGGACCTTCTTCCTGGACGACGTCGAGGTTGTCGGGATCACGGGCCCGCCGCCGAACCAGGACCCGATCGCCATCGCGGGCCCGGATGTGGCAGTTGCTGACAGCGATGCCACGGGTAGCGAGGTCATGACTCTGAACGGCAGCGGCTCATTCGACCCGGACGGCACGATCGCCTCCTTCGAGTGGCGTGAGGGGGCGGCTCTGCTGGGAACCACCGCGGTGCTGACTCAGCCCTTCACCGTTGGGATCCACAACCTCACCTTGACCGTGACGGACAACCAGGGCGCCAGCGCGACGGATGCCGTGGTGGCCACGGTGTCCGCCAATCAGCCGCCTGTGTCCAACGCGGGCGCTGACCAGTCGGCGTCGGATTCCGACGGCACCGGCGCAGAGTTGCTGACCCTGAATGGCACGGCATCGGCCGACCCGGACGGGACTATTCTCGGCTTTGCGTGGAGCGAGGCTGGCTTGCCGCTGGGTACGGGCGCGGTCCTGAGCCACGGCTTCGCGGTTGGCTCGCACACGGTGACCCTGACGGTGACGGACAACGGAGGTGCCACGGCAGTGGACACCACCGTCGTGACCGTCTCGCCCAACAAGCCCCCGGTCTCCAACGCAGGTGCCGACCAATCCGGCGCGGACGCGGACGGCACCGGCTCGGAGCCGGTGAGCCTGAACGGCGGAGCGTCCGCTGATCCGGATGGAACGATTGTGGGCTTCGCCTGGAGTGAGGGCGGCGTCGCGCTGGGTACGGGCACGGTTCTGAACCACAATTTCACCGTGGGTACCCACACGGTGACCCTAACGGTGACGGACAACGGAGGTGCCACAGCAGCGGACACGGTCGTCGTCACGATCTCGCCCAACCAGCCCCCGGTCTCTGCCGCGGGCCCTGACCAGACGATCACGGACGTGGACGACAACGGGACGGAGTCAGTGACCCTGGATGGCAGCGGCTCGTCGGACCCGGACGGCACGCTGGTGTCGTTCGCCTGGAGCGAGGCCGGCCTTCCTCTGGGTACGGGCGCCGTGCTGATCCAGCTCTTCGCTGTGGGCACCCACACGGTGACCCTGACGGTAACGGACAACGGTGGAGCGACCTCGGCTGCGAGCCTGACCGTGACGATCCTGCCCGCACCGCCTCCGGATACGACTCCGCCGGTGGTCTCGGTGACCAGTCCTCTCGAAGGGGCGGTGGTCAGCGGGATCGTCACCATCACGGCCACCGCCACCGATGACGTGGCCGTGACCCAGGTGGAGTTCCTCGTGGACGGGATAGTGATCGCGACGGACGCGGCGGCTCCCTACAGCGCGGCCTGGGACGTGGATCAGGTTGCTGTTGGCGTCTACATCCTGACGGCCCGTGCCACGGATTCGTCCAACAATGTCGGCACGTCGGCGCCGGTGACGGTGACCAAGGAGGGCCCCCCGCCGGACATCGACCCGCCGGTTGTCTCGATCACGAGCCCTGCGGAAGGAGCCACCGTCAATGGCGTCGTGACCATCACGGCCACCGCCACCGACAACGTGTCGGTGACCCAGGTCGAGTTCCTGGTGGACGGGGTGGTACTCGCGACGGACACTGCAGCGCCCTACAGTGCGAACTGGGACAGCGATCAGGCTGCCCTGGGTGCACACGTGCTCACGGCCCGCGCGACGGATCCGACAGGAAACGTCGGCGTCTCGCCAGCGGTGAACGTGACGGCGAGCGGTCCTCCGCCGGACATCGACCCGCCGGTGGTCTCGATCACGAGCCCGGCGGAGGGAGCAACGCTTACAGGAGTGTTGAGCATCAACGCCAGCGCCACGGACAATGACTCGGTGACCCAGGTCGAGTTCCTGGTGGACGGCGTGATCATCGCAACGGACACGACAGCGCCCTACAGCGCCAGCTGGGACACGGCCACGGTCGCGGACGGTGCGCACGTGCTCACGGCCCGTGCGGCGGATCCGTCGGGGAACGTGGGCACTTCGGCCGCGGTCAATGTCACGGTCAGTGGCCCGCCTCCGCCTCCGGTGCTGGGCATCACCCTGACCGGGTTCCCCGCCACGGCTTCGAGGGGTACCCAGTTCACGGGCTCCGCGATCGTGACCAACACGGGTGGTTCGGATGCCGCGGGTCTGGTTGCGAACCTGAGCTGGACTCCCGGCAACACGCTGAAGTTTGAGGCGGGTGGTGCCAACCAGAATGTACCGACCGTGGCAGCCGGAGGATCGCAAACCGTCGGCTGGGAACTCAAGGCGGACAAGGAGAGCCCCCAGGTGACCATCACGGCGACCTTGCGAGACGCATCGGGCACGGTTGTGGCACAGGACACGACGACGATGATCATCGTGAAGTAATCGTCCTCTTGTAGTGGAGGTGGGTCTACTGGGACAAGTTCGCAGGTTTTCTTCATGCCCGACAAGGATTTCGGCGTAGTGGCGTTTGTGAATGCCGAGGATCTCCTGTCGGACGAACTAGTGCTCTTTATTGTCGATCTCCATAAAGATGAATTGCAGTAGCACACTTGGTAGTGGTGCTCGCTGACTTGGGCTGCTTCAGCGTTACGGACATCTTCCTCGGTGCGCTCGAGCTCCTGCCTCGCGTGACGCTGGTCGGCGCCGCGAGCTCCGGAGGGAGTGCGCGCTCGCAGTCCTTCCGACTGCCCAAGACGGGCATGGAGGTGTGCTGCGCCTCGATGGCGTCCTTCCGGCCCGACGGGCGGCTCTACGACGGTCGCGGTATCGAGGTCGACGTCGAGGTACTCCTTGCCCCCGGGGATTTCTTGCGCGCCGGCGGCGACGCTCAGCTCAAGGCCGCGCTCCAGGGGTTTTGAGGGTGTGCGGGAGCTGGGTTCCCGTTCGTCAGGCTCATAACCCGGAGGTCGCAGGTTCGAATCCTGCCCCCGCTACCAATACCTGGAGATGAAACAGGTGTCCCGCCCATGTAGATGGGCCTGGGCTGCAGACCCCGGCTGGCATGTAGGCCCGCGTGAAGCGTGTCCCGCGCGCAGCGAGCGCGTCGATGTTCGGCGTCTCGACAACCTCGTCGCCGTAGCCGGACATCCAGTCATTGGTGTCCTCGACGTAGATCCACAGCACGTTGCGGCGCGAGGTGTCGGTGGGGAGCGAATCGGCTGGGAGCTGCGCGGCTGCGGGTGCCGCGACGGCGATGAGCAAGAGCAGTGCATGGGCGTACATTCCCCGACTCTAGACGCAAGCCCTGATCAAGCACGGAGCAAGTCCTGGGAGGTTGGTGCGTGCTTAGCTCGGCGGTCGAGGTCGGCGAGGGCACCCGGCGCAGGGTCACCTTGCCTGCAGTCAAAGTAGTCGCCGTGCTGGCGCTGTTCTGCCTGGTGGGGGCTATTCCTCCCTAGCCGAGCCAAGCGGCGCTCCGCTATCACTTCCAAGAGAGGACTCGGCAAAGATGGGGGAGCCGTGTGGTGCGGGCCTCCCTATACTGCTGGGGTGACCGAGCCAGCGGGAGGCTTGCTCGTCCGCGCGGCCCAAGTCGTCATCCCCGGAATCGGACTCCTCTTGAAGAAGACTTTGCTCGCTGTTGCCGGGATCATTGTGGCGGCCACGATAGGCCTGTGGATCTGGTCGGGCCTGAACGTACGCGGGGGGCTGCAGGTTGCGGATCGACAGGAAACCGTGCCCCCCGGGGCGGGGATTCGGGCGGATGGACAGGGTGCCAACGAACCAGGACTCTCGGTCCCCGGAGGCCGCGGGCCCGATAGGGAATCCGCTGCAGCACGGGACGTTCTGCCCGTGACGCACGAGCTGACTGTCGACCTCCGGTGGCTGGGGAGCGCCGAGCCAGCGGCTCTGATCTGGGCGCGGTTAGTCGGTCTCGTAGAGGGTGTCGACCCGCGGCGGGCGAGGAGCGACGCGCGAGGCGGCCTGCGCTTCACGGAGCTTCCGGCAGGAGCTTACCGACTGAACATTGGCTCGGATCGACTCGACGTGGTCCTGGGCGAGAGGCCTTCCGAGCATCGGGTTTGGGATCTCGTTCCGCTCACGGACTTCCGTGGCCAGGTTTTCACGCCCGACGGGCTGCCCATCTCCGATGCAGTGGTTCTTGCCTATGGAGGCGGAGAGGTTGTCGCTCGATCCGATGGAGCCGGTTTGTTCCGCGTCCGCAGTCTGAACCCAGTGTCCCGCATAGGGGCGCGAGCCCAGGGCTTCGGTCCCTCGCCGGTGGTCCGGGTTCCGAGCGGGCCCGAGAACCGGGTCCGGCTGATTCTCACCGGCCCCGGCGCTGCGTTGGAGGGGCTCGCGACCGCGCCCGACGGCAGCACTGCCGAGGGGATCACCATTATCCTCAACGCTCAGAATTCCCGTCCGGCGTCCATCGAGGAGGACGGCACTGCGGTCGAGCAGTCCGATCGGATGGAGCTGATGACCGATAGTGAGGGGCGTTTCTTTGGATTTGGCCTTCGGCCCGGCATGACGGACGTCCGGGTTCCAGCGGTCGAGGGTCGTTCCGTCGAATGGAACGGACGGGTGGAGGCTCTCGCAGGTGCAAGCGAGTTCTTGCACATTCGATTGCGGGGAGCTGTTTCCGTGGCCGGGGTGGTTTCAAACGTTGCTGGGCAGGCAGTCCCGTGGGCGCGAGTCTCGGCCACTTGGGGCGAGAGCGCGCACCAGCGCCTGGTGACGGTAACCAACGACGACGGCAGCTTCCGTATCGCCGATCTGCCGCCCGGTCCTATCGATATGCTCGCCGTCGAGCCGGCGCACGGGACGTTTGCGGAGGCGATCCACTTGCGGGAGAACGAGGAGTCCCGTTGGATGGCGACCCTCGCTCAGCGGGGGGCCCCCGGCCGGCTGCGGTACCACGACGGTCGGCCAGCGACGGGTGTGCACCTCCTGGTCACCAGCGCGCAGTTCAAGGATCGCGTGGCGACCGACGACGACGGCGGCTTCCAGATCGCGAACTGCCCGCCCTCGATCGAGAGCATGGTGGCGTACCAGGTTCACGATGGTGGCAGGCAGGTGGTCCTGGGTCGCTGGTCGAACCTGGACGTGCAGGGCGAAGGGCTTGACCTCTGGCTGGAGGAGGCGGCCGGCGTTCCCTGTACGCTCGCTGTGCGAGTCTTGGATCCGACTGGCGCCGCCGTCGGGGATGTCCGCCTGCTCATTGGAGAGCCCGGAGCTCCCGCTAGTATCGTGACCGGGGCTCCAAAGGAAGATGGGACCTTCAAGGTCGGTCCTGTCTTCGGCCCACCACTACAGGTGGTCTTGAAGTCACCGCGATTCGGGAAGGTCAGCCTCGGAGTCGCGTCTCCGAATCAGCTCGGTTTGATCGATTTGGGGACGATTCATCTGGAATGGCCCGGGCGACTGCTGGTGTCCTTCGAGCCGGAAAATCGAAGCGACGAGGTTGAGAGGATACGGATGTTTGCGCCCGACGGCGTCCTGCTGCACGACGCGGGGCACCTCCCTGACGATGGGCTCGTCATGGCCCCGGGGGCCCATGAGCTCCGTGTGGAAGGCCGGAAAATCAAGAGTGAGAGTGTGGCGCTCACGGTCGAGAGCGGTGAAGACCTACGTGTCAGGGTCGCACTCACTGCCGCGCAGGATTGACGGCGCGGAGGAAGACCAAAAGTCATCACTCCCCGGCCGATCTGATTTCCCGCCGCCTAAAAATCAGCGTCGCACTGCGCTGGCAGGCACTGCGTTGATGCGGTAGTAGAGCGTGCGCCCGGTTGCGTTGTCCGTGGTCTTGGACACGGATACCTGGACACCGATGACTTGTCCCCGGGAGTTCAGTACCGGACCTCCACTCATGCCTCCCGTCGGAGGAAAGCCGGCAATGGGATCGAGCGTCATGGCCTGTGCGTCCAGCACGGAACTCACAATCAACATTGGAGAGAGGGTGCTAGCCGGTGACCCTGCCTGGGAACCACCCTTGCGAAAGGGCAGCACCCCCCCTTCCTCGCTCAGGCCAACCATGGCGGGATAACCGAAGAGGATGGCTGTCTCTCCCTCGGTCGCGCTTCCCAATTCGATGGGGGAGTTCGGGAGCGATGGCGCCCCTTTCTCCAACAGGATGCGCAAGAGCGCCCAGTCCTGCGCTCCTTGCCGATCTACCTCGGCTTGCAGTACGCGTCCATCAGATCGCGTGAGGAGGATCTTCGAGACGTCGCCCGTGACGTTCTCGCTCAGCACGTGTCTGGCGGTTAGCACCTGCCCGTCTCCAAGGAGGATTCCCGTACCGTGATTCGAACTGTAGGCCTCGTCGGTGGGCGAGTGCTGCACTTCGATTCGCACCACCCATGGCAGCAAGCCCTCAAGACGCTTCGTGAACTCCGGCGCGTGCTCTTCTAGGTACTCCGCGCTCAACGCGTTCCCGTGTTCATAGAGATAGTCTTCGTCGATGAACCAGCGCTTCTCCGATTTCTGGTGCAGCGAGATCCCCAGACACAAGGCACTCCATGCGATCGTGGCGACGGCCCACCTCATCCTAAATCCTGGGGCATGCATCATTCCATGCCCATTGTTGACCAAGGCGCCGCACTGCCCAACTCAATTGGCTGAGAACCGGATCTTGACCTGAGACTGTCTGAGGCAACCATCATTCAAGCCCAGAGATATTGGCCAGAGAGAGTGCACGAGCCCAGGGGCGGCCAGATCTGCGGGGGCGGCTGTGCATGCTCTTTGAGTGAGGGGATACCAGGGTTGCCAAAGAGGCCTAGAGCTACTTGGTCTGGATCAGGTCCCGAATGGACAGGCGAAGGAAGTAGAGCTCGCGACGACCTTCGTAAAGCACACCGACGTGCTCCTCGTCGATCCGCGTCAAGCACGAGTAGCCGAAGCCGGGCCGCTGGTCGTAGAGCGTGTGCCAACGACTGGGCCACGAGCGACCCTCGTCACGGCTGACCTTGAGCGTCATGTCTCGTCGGTCGGTACGCGTCGCCGGGTTGGAAAACAGCAAGAGCGGCCCGAACTCCTCGTGCTCGAGGCGGATCAGACTTGCCATGCAGGTTGGCTCGGGTAGGGCACTACGGGACGACGAGTGCACCCGCCAGGTCGCGCCGAGATCTCGGGTCGTATAGACCGAGCGTGAACCGCGGCGGTTGTCACGACAGTTGATCATCAGCGTACCGTCCCCAAGCTCGACGACCTGCGCCTCAGTCGTGTCGGGCTTGACTCCGGTTCCGATGTTCCAGGTCTCGCCTCGGTCCTTCGACCAGATCAGCGTGGAGAAGGGCTTGCCGGTGAAGGGCGAGTCGTCGGCACTCCGAAATTGCGCGGGGAATACCAGGGTGCCGTCGCTGAGCGTGATGCCCTTGCCGGGTCCCTGCAAGACAAACCGCCACGCGGGGTCCTTCACCTGGCGCGTGATGTTGAACGGCTTCGTCCACGTCAAGCCGTCGTCGTCGCTTCTCACTAGCATGAACTGCCCGGTCTCCACGGGTTCAAGGCCGGGCCCCGATCCGTTCCAGGAGCGGTTGCCGTGGCTCCAGGTCGCAGCAACCCAGATGGCCCCCGTGACCCTATCGACAAGGACCGAGGGGTCGCCAACGCCGTCGAAGCGCCACTTGCTATTGCTGCCCATATCCATGATGACGCGCATGGGCTCCCATGTTCGGCCCCCGGTGGTGCTGCGACTCATACCCACGTCGATGTCTCCAGGGAGGTCGCCTGAACTGCCATAGCGGTTGTCGTAGACGGCGATCAGTGTGCCCGCCTTGGTCGTTGCGAAACCGGGAATGCGGTAGGTGTGGCAGTCATCTTGTCCGGCGACTCGCAAAGCCACGCCGATGCGCTGGGCTGTGGGGCCGCCATCGGGTCGGATCGTCTTACGATTCGAGAGGGTCAACTTGGAACAAGCGGCTGCGACCTGTCGGTCGAGGCTTGCGTTCGCCGTGAGCTCCAGGGAAATCAAGAAGTGGTCGACTCCGGCCTGAAGTGCTTGCTTGCCACTGAAGGTCATCGATCGTGCTGCCGCCTGCGGTTTGCCGAATACTTCGCCGCTCGCATGGATTACCCGCACCTTGGAAATGTCCGACAGGCTGATTTCCTGGGGGATTTCGACCGTGCACTTCAGTATCGACAGGGGCTTCAACGTCCCGGACGTGGCGATTGACACTTTCGTGACAGGGTTGTCGCTTCGCCCGAGGAGTGCCGGCGCGGTCCAACTTGCATGCGAGCAGTCGAGTACCTGCATGGGGCGGGCTACTTCGAATCGGAGGTCGTCGATCAGCACGCCGCTGTTCTCTGGGGATCGCGAGCGGAAGCGTATTTCGCTCGTCCCCACGGGCAGCTCTAGCTGCACGTGGCTGAGCAGCCGGGCTCCGACACGGATGACCTTGTCGCCGTTGTAGATCTCGCTCCATTTTCCGCGGGCACGGGCCTCGACACGGAATTCGAACGGTTCATTGCGCGTCCAGCGCTCGGCCCAAAAGGAGAGCAGTCGCGAGGCGCGATCAGAATGTTTGAGAGTCAATTCGCGGTCGTTTCCGCCCAACAGGTGAAGGCACTGTGTTCCTGTACGCGCGAAACGATCCGTAATCGCGGCGTGCCCCGATGCGGCTTCCAATCGCCCGACCTCTAGCTTGAGATCGCGGAACTCACCGACCTCGGCGTTCTCGAAGCTGGTGCGGCCCGCTTGCGGCTCGGCTGGGGAAATGGCCCACCGGTCAGATCTAAATGGAATAGCCGGCAGTAGATCCGCGTTGACGAGGTTGGTGTCGGGGTCGTCGCGAAAGGCGTACCGCACTGCGGAGGGTTGCTTGACGTCCGGTGAACTGACCAGCACTGCGTCACCGTCGATGGTTGCCCAGGCGGGCCGGAATACCTGCTCTTCTCCCGCCACTTCGAATTCGCGGATGGGCTCGCTGTCGGACGTCCGGAGGCCGACAGCATGGTCGAACAGGACACGCACTCGACGGCCCTGGGGTTGGACCTCGCGAACCGTTGGCCCTGTAGAGGTGACGTCGGCTGAGTAGGTACCCGCCAGGGCCAGGCGAGCGAGGCGTTCGCCGACGGGGGCCTTGCGGCCGGGGTGCACGTTGGTCGGGTGTCCCAGATCGATGCTGACCGCCATTCCCGTGCCGGGCACTTCCTCTGCGACCTCGGCTTGCATCTCCCTGAAAAGGGGCCACTCGCGGTCGAGTCCCGGGAGTTGAACAAAGTAGAACGGTAGGCCCGAGTCGTTCCAGGCTTCTCGAAAGCCATGGATCAGGGAGATGAAGGCGGCCTTGTTGAGCGCCTTGTCGGCTGCGGGACCGGACGCGGTAGCCGTCGCGTTGCTCTCACCCTGGTACCAGATCACGCCTTTGATTGGGAATCTACGCAGAGGTGCGATACCCGCTTCATAAAGGAATGACGGTTGGAATGGATGGTGCGGGCGGGCACCCGTCGGGTCCTGTAGCCACGCGGACAGATTCTCGTTGACACGTTGCAGACACCACGCTGGGTAGCGCTCGTCCGTCAGCCAAGAGTCCATGATTTCGCGCACCTTGGGATCGACGCTCTCACCCGCTGTTGGCAGGTAGGATTCGACTGGTACGCCCCCGATCGCATTATGAACCAGGCCAATCGGAACGTTCAGGTCGAGCGTCAACCGCCTTCCAAAAGCGAACGCAACGGCGGAGTAGGTCTTGGCCGCCTCTTCGGTCGACCGAAGCCAGCCCTCCGTGGCGTAGTAGTTGGCGGCAGTGAGCTCCTTGAGGAACTCTGGATCGTACGCGGTCGAATTGGGATAGAGCCGACCTTCGAAGTCCAGTAACCGTAGGTTCGGTAGGTCGGCCCCCTCGAGGAGTTCTGCGGATTCAGTGGCTTGGTTGACTCGCCAGCGCATGTTCGATTGGCCCGCGCATAGCCAGACGTCGCCACATACCACGTCGTGCAGAATGACTTCTTCGGCCTTGTCAGCGTGAGTGGCATGCACGCTCAATGGGCGTCCCATGCTGTTGGCGGGTATGGCATCGAGGACCAGACTCCAGTGGCCTTCGGTATTGGTTTGGGCGATCGCACTTCGATCGCCGAACTTGACCTCTACGCGGGCGCTGGGCGTCGCGCGGCCCCAGACGGTCACTGGCTTGTCACGCTGCAGTACCATGTGATCGCTGAACACGGGTGGCAGCTCGAGCGCGGATTCGCTGCCGAGCTCATTTGTTGGTGTGCCTCGCCACCGTTGACTGCTGTCCGTGCGGCTCCCCCCAAGCCCATGGTCGCTTTGTGCCGTCCGAGGGGCGGGCGTGCTCGCCTGAGGAAGGGCGGGAGATTGCAGGAGCGGCAGGAGTAGGAGGGGGGCGAAGTGGAGCATTGTCTTAGGTAGTACGCCTTGCGAATCGACCACTATGGCATGAGGCCAAGGGGGCTCCCGCCGCTCAACTCGAGCTCCCCGACCGGGCTCCGGTCGCCACCTACGTTCTTAGCGCCGTCGTTTGGATTTCCGATCCTTCTCCTCAATGAGCTCCGCCATCGCTTTGCCCATCGCCTGGCCGATGTTCATGTAGGTCTCAGCGTTGCCGCTGTAGTGACCATTGGAGCTGCCGCCCTTGGACAGCGGGTGACTGTAGACCGTAGCGACGTTGCCCTTGAACTCGGGGTACTTGCCGGACTTGCCGTCGACCCCGAACATCGCATCGAGGATCATGCCCTCGTTACCCGTGGCGCCCTTCTCCGTCTGTCCAAGCGTGGCCATGACGAAGCTCGCCTTGGGCGCATCGAAGTCCTCGCGCAGCCGCTTGATGAGCCGCACGAGGTTCTCCTCGTACTTGCTGGCATGGGCGGCGTTGTAGCGGTCCTTGTCGCCCTGCCACCAGAAGAAGCCCGCAACCTCGTAGCGCTTGGCGTCGGGGTAGTACTTGTCTAGCTCAGCGAGAACCAACTTCGCCCTAGCCACGTCTCCGTCGTACTGCATGCCTGCATACCATCCGATGGGCTCAGGTTCGGTGCCCTTGTCCCACGCGTCTGGGGACTCCTTGTAGCCCGCGTAGATCTTGCCCTCATACTCATACTGCTCGGAGCCCGGAGGCAGGAGGTCCCAGCCGAGCGAGCGGTTGCCGATGCAGCTCTTTAGGACCAGGACCGGAGCCTTGGTGGCATGGCCCACGTGATGTCCGATACCGATCTCCGGGCCGATCTTGCCGCCCGTGATGGTCATGAATTCGTTGTTGAACTGCCTCATGCCACCCGTGCCGCTGCCCATGACGCGCACGTTGCGGACATCTTGTCGCACGGTCCACTGACCTTCCTCGTCGACGAGGTAGGGGTAGAGCCCTTTCTCCTTCACCGCGTGCTCGAGCGAGCCGTCTTCGCCATTGATCTTGCCGGCGCCCAGCATGTTGGATTGGCCCAAGAGGATGTACACCTGCACTGGCTTGCGCATGTCCGCTGGCTTGCCGTCGGGGTCCGGCAGCTGGACGGGCACCTGCGCGGCGGCGGGGGCTGCGAGCAGCAGCAGTTGAACGGCGAGGAAGAATGCGGTGGTCGTGCGTGGGAGGAACATGGGGCGGCCTGTTTGGGGATACGGCGACGGACGTTTCGTCGGGGGCGCCAGGAATTGTATTCGCAACGTGCACTTCCCGGCCGGGCCTTTATCGGGATAGCCTGGAATCGATGGGCTCCATGACCGCCTATCACGAAGCGCTCTACACGTACGCTGGCACTGCTCTAGTCGGTGGAATCGGTCTCGTGGTGTGGGGCGGATTGCGCGAGCCCTTGTGGATTCGCCTGACCTTGCTCCTGCTGGGGATATCGGTGATCTGGGGAGGGCTGCTCATGGAGGTCGCGGATGGATATAGGGCGTGACAAGCGTTCCCGCATCCTCGCGAAAAAGCGTTCGCAGATGGCGGCCCGATGGTCGCTTCGCTCTTCATGGGCTGGATCCCCGCTGGCTTCACTTGCCTCGTGGTCTATGGCGTGGTTCCGTGGCGCGTGTCCAGGTTGAGGAAGACAACTACGGGCGCCTGAGCTCTTACCGTTCCTTGCTCGCGGCGTGGCCTGGAGCACGAGGGCGCGGCCCCTAGTGCTCCTGGTCCCACAGTCGGTACGGGTCCTCGAGGCGCTCCATCTCCTTGAGGAGCAGCGCTTCCATCTGCGCGAGCTGCTCCGCGTAGCGCGGATCGTCGGCGAGATTCGTCTCGTGCGCCTCGGGCGCGTGGCCCGTCAGGGCGATGACGGCCTCGGCGTGGTGCTCCCCGATCAACTCGGAGGGGTTTCGTGACAGGTCGAAGAGTTGCGTTTCGTGCACCTGGCCATCGAGCGTGTCGTACTTGATCAGCTTCCAGTCCCCACGGCGCAGGCAGCGCATGCCGGGCTTGGTGCCCCCGCAGTAGGCGCCGTAGAGGACGTCGCGCACGGTCTCCTCCTCGCCCTCCAGCACGGGGACGAAGCTGATGCCTTCGGAAGTGGGGGGCGCTGGGAACTCTGCCAGATCGCACAGGGTGGCGAGGACGTCCAGGAGATAGACGTTGCCCTGGGCTCGCGAGCCGGCGGCGATGCCCGGCCCCTTCACGATCAGGGGCACGCGCCAGGTGTGCTCGTAGAGGTTCTGCTTGCCTTGCAGGCCATGTCGTCCGATGGCCATGCCGTGATCGGCTGTGTAGACCACGTAGGTGTTGTCCAGCTCGCCCATGCTCTCGAGCCGCTCGAGCACGCGCCCGATCTGGATGTCGATGTTCTCCCCGCATGCGAACTGCCGACCGATCTCGTTGCGTATGGTCGGTTCATCGCGGCGCTCCATCACGCCCTGGACCTTGACCTCGTCCCGCAGGCCCGGGTGGCCGTGGGGGAAGGGATGCGCGGGCAGGTAGTTCTCGGGCAGGTGCGGTGAATTGGGGTTCGCCTTCTCCGGAACCACGTTGTTGTCGGCGCCGTACTTTTCCAACAGGTCGTCCTTGGCCCAGCGTGGGTCATGGGGATGGGAGAAGCCGTAGTAGATGAAGAAGGGGTCCTCATCCCCGCTCTCGGCGCGCTCATCGAGGTAGTTCAAGACCTGCTCCGCGTGCCAGGCGCTCCCCTCCTCGTCCGAGGCGCTGCGGTTGGTTTTGTCCTTGCACACGGTGAACTGCTGGTTCGCTGCCCCATAGCTGTTCCCTATCTTGCAGGTCCGCATGGTGTCGTATCCCGCGCGGTTGAAGACGGCGGCCAGGGTGTTCTGCTCTAGGTCGGTCGGGCACAGCGGGTTCTTCTTCACGCCGCGCACGCCGTTCTTCGGCAGGTGCCAGAGAGTGCGCCCGCTCATCACCATGTGCCGCGATGGGGTGCACACCGCCCCCGACCAGGAGCCCATGTGGTAGGCGCCGTCGACCGTCATCCCCTCTGCCGCGAGGCGATCGATCACCGGAGTCTCGAGGTCCGACGAGGGGTCGTAGACCCGCAGGTCGAAGGGGGACTGATCGTCGGCGATGATGAAGAGGAAGTTGGGGGGTCGCTCGGCGTCTGGGCGCTCTGCGCCGGGCAGAACGCCGCTGAGTAGGAAGGTCAGGCCGAGGAGGATGGGCGTGAATTTTTGCATTGAAGGACGGAAGCAGTTCGACCGGGAACAGCGCGCTCAGGATAGCCCACACGGGAGAACCCGAGCCATGCAACTGCTGCTCCACCCAGCGATCCCCCGCCAGCCTGGCCGATCCGGGCTTATTCTCTTGCGCGCCGGGCACCAACGGGCTTCGGTACTCTTGTCTGTGGAGTGCGCGGCCAGCCCTGGAATCCGGGGCCCGCGCGATCCGCTGAGGCGTGTAGACTCCAAAGTTATTCCCATGCGCATACTTTTCTTCCTCGGTGTATCGACCTTGATGGCCCCGGCGTCCACGGCGCAGGACTGGCCCCAGTTCCGTGGGCCCGGTGCGTTGGGAGTCAGCACGAACTCGGAGTTGCCGAGTACCTGGAGCGAGACCGAGCACGTCGCGTGGAGGAAGAAAATCCCGGGCCGTGGTTGGTCGTCACCGATCGTCCAGGGCAACAGGATTTTTGTCACCACCGCCATCCAGGAAGAGGGTGAGCCAGAGCCCGTCAAGAAGGGCCTGTACTTCGGTGGCAATCGATCGGCGCCGAAACAGAGCTACCGCTGGGTCGTGTATTGCCTGAAGCTGGATAGCGGCGAGGTGGCCTGGGAGAAGGAGCTCCATCGCGGTGTGCCCGAACACGGCCATCACGTGAAGGGCTCTCTCGCTTCGGAGACTTCCGTCTGTGACGGGGAGCGCCTGTATGCCTACGTCGGGAACGTCGGGCTCTTCTGCTTTGATCTTGAGGGAGAGCCCCTGTGGTCAAAGAGATGGAAGAGTGTGCCGACGCGCTACGGATGGGGGACCGCGGCCTCGCCTGCGCTGCACGATGGCCGGATCTACCTCGTCAACGACAACGAGGAAGAGTCGTTCCTGGTGGCGCTGGACTGCAAGACGGGCGAGGAAATCTGGCGCGTGGAGCGAGACGAAAAGTCGAACTGGGCCACCCCATTCATCTGGGAGAACGACAAGCGCACTGAGATCGTCACCCCCGGCACGGGCAGGATCCGTAGCTACGGACTCGACGGCAAACCGCTCTGGGAGCTGGGGGGTATGTCATCGATCACCATCCCGACTCCATTTGCGGCGCATGGCATGGTCTACGTGACCTCCGGGTACGTGGGAGATCGGCGCAAGCCCGTGTTTGCGATCCGTCCCGGAGCCCAAGGCGACATTTCTCTTGAAGGAGCCGAGACCCAGAACGAGTTCATCGCCTGGTGTCAGAAGAAGGCCGGACCGTACAACCCCACACCCGTTCTCTATGACGGGCGCCTGTACGTGCTCTACGACCAGGGGTTCATGGCCTGCTTCGATGCCCTGACGGGTGAGGAGATCTACGGCAAGCAGCGCATCGCGGAGGCGGCCAGTGCGTTCACTTCCTCCCTGTGGGCCTATGACGGCAAGGTGTTCTGCCAGAGCGAAGATGGCGACACCTTTGTCATTCGGGCGGGCGACAAGTTCGAGATCCTCGGGACGAACAGCCTCGGAGAGCTGTGCATGGCCACGCCGGCCATCGTTGAAGATGGGCTCATCATCCGGACCGAGGGTCACCTCTTGCGCATCCGGTGAACGGCGGGCATTGAGCGCTCGGGTCCCGCGGCACGCGGAAACCCGCGCAGGGGCTCCCAGACCCTCTCCTTGGGCCTGGAATGGCCCATTGCTGGGTAGGGGCGACAAAACCGGATTCAGATTGCAACATTCGTCCTCGGGCGGGCCTCATAGAATTGAAGCTGATCCCCTTCCCTCAAACACCCCCCCCAAGAACCTCCACGGTAGGCCCGCAATGCTGAAATACACCCGTCCATTCCTGTTGGCCCTGACCCTCGGCACACCCTGTCTCGCGCAGGAACTCCTCCTGGGAACCTCTGTGGGCACCATCGCCCGGACCCACCCCGTGACCGGCCAGACGACCTCCACGCTGAGCTGCAGCAGCCCCGTGGCCGCGATGACTCTCGACGGAGCGGACCTGCTCGTGGGGGACTCGTCAGGGAACGTCTTCCGCCACGACCTCGATCTGGAGGTGGAGACCTGGCTCTTCAGCGTGCCGGCCGCCTGCGGCGGCCTGAGCGTTCACCAGGGCGAACTCTTCGTCTCGGACACGGCCGGTAGTGTGCTGCGCGTCAACCTGCAGACGGGCCGAGTCATGGAGACCATGATCCTGCCCTTCGGCATGGACGGCGGTCCCCTGGTCATCCACCAGAACAAGATCTTCGTGGGGAGCCTGATGGGCTTTGTGGTGATGAAGGACCTGAACAACACCCTCGATTTCCAATTCTGGGGAACGTGCGCGGGTCCCGTGAGTTCGATGACCGACGGTGGCACGCACCTCATCATGGGGTCTCCCTCGGGCACCCTGACCCTGGTCGACTTCGCCACCCAGGCCGCTAACTTTCACTGGGGAGCAAGTGGAGACACGTCCGGCCTGGCCGTACACCAGGGCGACATCATGACGGCCGACAGCGATGGCAGGTTGCAGCGTGTCGATTTCTCCAGTGCCCGGATTCATCAGCAGCACTTCTCGGGAATGAGCGTATCGACGGCGCTGATGACGTCTTCCAGCGAACCCGGATTCACCTACTGCTATGGAATCGCCTGCCCTTGTGGGAATGATGATCCAAGCGCCGGGTGTTCCAATAGCCTCGGTGTAGGCGGCATATTGCGCGCCACGGGCAGTGGGAGCGTGAGCGCCGATGACATGGTCCTCTTCGTCACCAACGTGCCGTCCAATCGCTTTGGGCTGCTCTGCATGGCGAACGATCCAAGTTCCGGTGGAATCATGGGCGATGGTCGGCTTTGCTCGGCCGGAGCCGGCGGATTCCGGCGCTTTCCCACGCAAGCGTCTGGCAGCCTGGGCTTCTTTGGCCAGGCGGGGATCGTCGATTTCACTCAACAGAACTTCGGCGCTGGTGGTCAGATCTTCAGTGGCTCCACCTGGACTTTCCAGATGTGGTACCGCGACGACAAGGGGACTTGTGGGACCGGCTTCAACCTGAGCAACGGGTACGTTGTGACCTTCAAGCCCTGATCCCCGGAGAGTCCTTGGATTCCTGTGAGGGCCCGCAGCACCTGGGTGCTGTGGGCCCAGCTTCTATGGGCTCTCCAGGAGCACGGCCAGGCGTGCCAGGGCGCGCGAGAGAAGCGAGCGTGTGGCTGTGGGCGTCCGGCCGAGTTCCTTGGCGACGGCCGCGTGCGGGAGACCCACCACCCGACTGAGAAGAATCACCTGCTGCTGATCCTCCGACAGTTCTCCGAAGGCTGTCTCGATGCGTTCCAATTCCTCGCGCGCCATGGCGTCCCTGCTGGGCGTGCAAAAATCACCCAGCTCCTTCAATACCAGGGTCGCTTCATCCCCGCCGTCCAGTCGTTCTTCTCGCTGGGGGTCCCGCCGTTGTCGCTTCCAGAATCGGTCCAGCTTGCGGAGTTTGTTTTCGGCGCAGCCATAGAGCCAGTGCCGGAAGCTGCCTTGCCCGCGATACTCGAAATCCCGAAGGTCCCGCAGCACTTCCCCGCAAACCGACTGCACCAGGTCCATGCTTGTCTCGCGCGCTCTCAGGCGAGCCCCGAGCCGCATGCGCACAAATGCCCGCAAGCCCGGCAGGTGTTGACGCATCAGCTCATCTTGGGCATCTGCATCTCCCTCTGCGGCTCTGGATACCAGGGTGGCCGTACGGACTTCGGTGTCGTCGCTCGTCATGGCGCCAGTATAGGATAAGTGGGGAGAATACTGCCGCCCGCTGCGAGGCCTCTGGGCGCTACGAATTTGCACGACTTGACCGAAGAGAGTGAACACGCGGACGCCTTCGAAGACGCTCTGGCTGAGTGCATCGAAGAACACGCCGAGAGTGGCTGGGAGGCCGCGATGGCGGTGTTGAGTCGGTATCCCGAGTGGGAAGCCCGGCTGCGTGAGAGGCTGGGGTCGTTGGAGCGTTCGGGCCTCATGAGCACCTCCCAAGATGACGGGCTCCCTCGCCGCTTCGGTAACTACCAACTGCTGAACCGTCTGGGACAGGGCGGCGCGGGCACGGTCTATCTCGCTCGCGACGAACGCCAAGGGCGCGAGGTCGCGCTCAAGATGAGTTCCATGCCGATCCAGAAAGGGGATCGCGCCGCCGAGCGGTTCGCACGCGAGGCCCGCGCCCTCACGGAACTCCTCCATCCTTGTATCGTGCCCGTGATCGACGTCGGTGAAGTGGAGGGTCTGGCCTACTTCACCATGGAGTACGTGAGGGGCTGTCCACTGGACGAGGCGGTGTCCCAGCTTCAGGCCATGGATCGCGATGTGCACGACCTGGAAGGTGGCGACCTGGACACCGTTGTTGGCCACACGGAGGGAGTCTGGATGGGCCACTCCTACGTGGAGTCCATCTGCCGCATCATCCTGGACGTTGCCGATGCCCTTGAGCACGCGCACACGAGCGGAGTCCTGCATCGTGACGTGAAACCATCGAACGTTCTCTTGCGCCGTGACGGGCGGGCGCAGTTGTTTGACTTCGGCTTGGCTCAACTCTCCGACCAGCCAGCACTGACACGCACGGGGGAGTTCACCGGTACGCCCTACTACATCGCTCCGGAGCAACTCTCGGGTCACCGGCGCGATCTGGACGCCCGAGTGGACGTCTACGCCCTGGGTGTGACCCTCTACGAGATGCTCACGCTGCAGCGGCCGTACGAGGGAAAGACGACGCCGGCGCTCTTCAGGGATATTCTGACCCGTGACGCGGTACCTCCCGGCCGAGTGAACCCGGCCGTTCCCCACGACCTGGAGACGATCTGCCTGGCCGCCATGGAGAAGGACCCTCAGCGGCGTTACTCCAGTGCGGGCGCCCTGGCCGCCGACCTGCGGCGATTCCTCGCCTACCAGCCAATTCAGGCACGCAAGATCGGAATGGGCCGGCGCCTGTCACGCGCCGTCCGCCGTCGACCCGTCCTGGCCACGGTGGTGGGGGCTGTGCTTGTGGCTCTTCTGGCGCTGCCCGTTGTGCTGATGTCGATCAACCGGGCCATCAGCGAGGAGCGCGACGAGGCTCAGCACCAGTTGGTCTTGCGCAACGAGGTTGTGGAGTTCCTCGTGGGGCTCTTCGAGTTGTCGGGGGACTCAGGTGAAGCGGCGCGAGAGGGTGCTCGGGAGCTCTTGCGAGCAGCTCGCAACGATCTGGAGATCATGGGCGCCTCTCAACCACAGACGCGTGCCGCATTGCTCGCAGCCAGCGCGCAGGCTCACCAGGAACTCGGCCTCTTGGAGGAGGCGGGTGCTTTGTTGGACCGTGCCTTCGCCATTCAACAGAGTGTGTTGGGCCAGGAGCATTCGGAAACGGTGGCCACCCTGGGACGGCTGGCAGCCGTGCGCCTAGCGCTGGGGCAGCACGAGATGGCCTTGGGAATCTCAGGTCGCGTTGTGCGCACCTATGAGGCACTCCACGAAGAGGGCAGCCCGGCTGGGATGCGCGCACGCCTGGTCCTGGCCCGTGCTGCCATCGCCGTGGGACAGACGGAGCAGGCCCGGGAATCGGTCGGGATTCTGATGGATCTGCTCGGGCCACAATCGACGCAGCCCCTGGCGGCGGAGGTCCATGAGGTCTCCGGCGGGATCGAGTTGCTCGAAGGAAACCCGGAGCAAGGGCGCTTTGCCCTCGAACGGGCTCTCACCATCCACCGTGAGCGTTGGCAGCCGGATCTCGTCCGAATGGCTCGGGTGCACGAACTGCTGGAACAGTGGGCTCTGCGGGCTGGCTCCCTCGAACTCGCGGCGGACCATCGTGCCGCGCGTGAGCGACTGCTGAATGACTCCGCCGCCAGCGAGCCGCCGTACCCCCTGGAAGAGGCTCCGCGCAAGTCCGCTGCCTACCGTGCGGCGTTCCAGGCCGGGATCACCGCGCACGTCGCGGGCGACGTGGAGGGAGCACGCGCCTCCTTCGAGGAGTGCATCGAGATCCTACCGGGAGACCCCGTGGCTCCCTACAACATCGCCTGCACCCTGGCCCTGCACGCATCACCCTTGGAGGCTGCGGGTTGGATCGAGCGCGCACGCCGAGCCGGATACGGGAGTTCTCAGCGCCGTATCGAGGTCATGAACATGGACCCCGAGCTCGCCGCGTTGCGAACTCTCCCAGAGGGTCGAGCGGCGTTGGAGGCCGTCTTGGACCAGGGCCGGGCGTTCCAGGCCGAACGTGAGCGGGTCTTCAGGCTGGAGCCGGAGCCCCGTTCGGACAAGCCGGGGCTCTTGGTCTTGCTTGCCGGAGAGGGCGTCACTCGGGAGTCCATGGGTGCTGGGCCCTGGCCCGCACTTGCCAGCAAGGAAGGCCTCATCCTCCTGGCGCCGCCGGCCCCCTTTGGCCTTGGCGCTCTGCCCCAGGCCGGCCAGAGTTGGATCGACGACGAGAGGACCATCTTGGCGGACCCGCGCCCCCGCTCTCGGGAGTTGCTTGTGCACCTGCGTGCTGCGCTCGCCGACACCACTCTGGAGCGTGGCAGGGTCGTGCTGGTCGGGGAGGGCCTGGGAGCGACCATCGCCCTGGACCTGGCGCTCCTCGCTCCGGGGCTCTTCAAGAAGGTGCTGCTGGTGAACGGCGCGCCCCACAGAACCAGTTCGGACGGCCGCGCCGCCGGGGCAGCAGCCCTGGGGGTGGAGGTCCGGTTGGTCTGGAATGCTCAGGGCCCGCTGCCTCTCGTGACCGCCGTCTCGAACGAGACCGTGGCCTCAGAAGTAGAGATCTGGCTGCAAGAAGCCTGTGGTCTGTCCGCCAGGGTGGACACGCCAGGGGAGGGTGTCGAATTCCGTCACGAGGTCCTGAGCCTGCTTCTGCGAGACTAGTCCTTTTCAGAAGTAGGTCTTGGCGACCTCGGGGCTGGCCAGTCGGCGGTTGGGCGCAATCGCCTTGAAGTAGACGGTGGTGCCGGACACGGATGCCGGAACGTCCAGGTTAAGGGTGGCCTGTCCCCAACTCTTCGCGGTGGCGCGACCGGCATAGTTCAGGCCGCCAAATCCCGTCCTGGAACCGAAGAAGCCTGGAGAACTGACGGCGTTTCCGCGCAAGGACCAGGCATAGAAGATCGGCTCTCCCGGCTCACAGAAGTCGACTTTGAGGGTGTTGGTCGTGCCCGCGAATCCAACCACCTGAACTTTGAAGGGGCGCAGCATGAAGGCGCGCCGCACTCCCTGGTGGATGCCGTGGCCGGAGATGAAACCGTAATCGTCCGTGTAGGTCGCGGCCTCCAGAACCCAGCCTGAGTGTTCGGGAATGCGGTCGTTGAGGTCGAGCATCTGCTGGCTGAGATTGTCCCAGTAGAAGGCGTGCAGGCTGCCGTCCTCGGTCTCCGAGGTCCCGACGATTCTCCCGGCGTTGGTCATGCCCAGGGCCATGCTGATGGTGCCACCCAAAGTGCCCAGGTCCGTCATGGGCTGCAGGGGCGAGGTGACGAGAAAGGCGTGGGTCTCCCCCGAGGCCGTGCGCGACCAGCCGCAGACCGATCCGTTGGCCGTGGCCGTGGCACGGCTGGTGGTTCCTCCCAGGGTGCCCAGATCGACCAGGCCCATTGCAGGATGCCAGTAGATGGCGCGCATGGATCCGGTCGCGGTAGTCGCTCCCCCGACGACGATCGAGGCGTCGACGCCATCGGCAAAGCTGGTGCTGCCGCCGAGGGTGCCGATATCCACTAGCGGGCCGCCCTGCGCGCTTCGGAAGAAGCCGTGCGTGTCTCCATTGGCGAGCACGCTGTGCCCGCAGATCGACTCACCGTACAGGTCGATACCCGTGGCCCAACTGCGTCCTCCACCCAGGTCCCCGAGATCCTTGAGTCCGTTGACGGGATCCCAGCGAAAGGCGCGCGGGTTGGCGGCCGCAGGTCCCGGCGCATCCGCGTGGCCGACCACGACTCCGAACAGGTTCATGCTGGCGGCGCTGCCGAGCGGTCCTCCGAAGGTCCCCAGATCCTGCATCTGGCCGTCGGTCCACAAGAACGGATGCCAATCCCCGGAGGGTGTCTGGGCCTGCCCGACCACGGCGCGATCGAGGGCCGTGGTGATTCCGTGTGCTTCATGGCCCTGGCTGGCAATTCCGCCCAGCGTCCCGAGATCGATCGGGTCGTAGTGAAGTTCGGGGTACTGCCCGAAGGCTGTGGTGGACAAGCAGAGGGCGGTGAGGGTTGCAATGGTTGAACGCATGGCTGGGCCTGATGGTAAGGGATGAGCCTGATCGGGGGGAAGAGCGATACTCCGCCCGTAAGAGACCCACGCACCCCGGCCCGTGGCTGCGGATCTGCTGTTTATTGTTTTCCCGAAATGAACGCAGCTCTTTGGAATGGCCCGACACCCGATTCTTGGCGCGTTTGGGCTTGTGCCCTAGATCGAGCCGCTCAGATCCAGCAGCCACACCCCGATTGCGGTCGCGAGCAGCCCCCCGCACCGAACCACGGTCGCATTGTGGAACCACCGGTCCGTCATGCCGGTGAATTGCCTCGGCCACCAGCAGATGACAAGGCACTTGCCCCCGGTCACCCACGCCAAGAGGCGCACCAGCCCGGGGCCATCGCCTCCGACCCGGGCACCCTCGCTCAGCACGAGCACCGAGATGACGAGGAAGAAGAAGCCGATCAGCCTCATCGTCGTGTGGTCTCCGAGCGTGTCCCGGAGCCAGCGAATGGTCGCCGCAGGTCGAACGAGCATGGGGAGGCCGAACACGATCTCCCAGACGCCCACGATGACGCAGAAGGATGCGATACTCATCCTAGCGAGGCTCCTGGGCGATGCGTGCCGTAGGGCCTTGGACAGCTACGGGAATGAACCTCACCCTGCCGGCCCCTGTTTGGCCCTGCTGAAGATGGAGGCGCCCACAAGCAGGGCCAGGGAGATGGGGGCGGCCCAGGTCGAATAGAAGACCGCTGCCGCGCCAAGGATGCAGACCGAGCCGATCAGGATCATCTCGTGCTGGGAGGAGCTGGACACGGATCGCCAGGCGGCCAGGGTCAGGACCCAGCCCCCCAGCATGACGAGAAAAGTCCTTGCGATGATCCCCAGGACCGCAGCTGGATCAGCCGCACGACCTCCTTTATCGAAGAATGAAAGGCACAGGAGGATGCCGAAGACAACGAGAACACAGCCGACGATTTTCTGCGGACGGGTCATAGGTCAGTTTCCTTTGGTGTGAGGATCGACGGGAATTGTCTGCACCCGGAACCGCCCGATCAAGCCAAGAGTGCTGTGGGGCCCCGCTCTGTGCCTACCCGCCCGAAGACCACACGCCGCCAGCCGCTGCCCCCCCCCTCGCTATGAACGGGTCTTGCCCCGGTTCGTGGCCCTGTCGTTTCCGCTCCCGGGTTACCCTCTTGGCGAGCTTCTCACCGGACCCGAGGCACGGGTACGGGAGCAGGCTGTTCCAGGTCACTCCCCATGAACACACGCATCCTCTCCTGGCTCCTCGTGGGCATCGTTCTTCTCGTCGGTCC
>LWDU01044562.1_pt1 | contig 24613 bp, 16 predicted proteins | sample 727161 | NCBI WGS metagenome assembly LWDU01 (sample SAMN04566230, study PRJNA314399) | hydrothermal vent metagenome | isolation source: deep sea hydrothermal plume seawater | place: Mexico: Gulf of California, Guaymas Basin | collected 2004-07-11
AGATAGCCCTCTTACAATTCGTATCACAATCCCATTAAACTAAAGTGAAATACATATTAATTATTTTTATTATTTCTCTTTCTATAATGAAAGCAGAACAGAATGACATGAAGCCACCACGTGGATACTTAAATAATACATTTTTAAAATGGTCCGCAATGCTTGGTTGGATTGATATGGTTGATACTAAACCAGAAACACCTCAGAACATTGAAGTATTCAATGATTTGGAGTTTAAAAAAACTGAACAGAGATCTCTTTTCCTTGATATATATCGTGAGAAGGATATTGATAATCCAACACCCTTAATTATTTTTGTACATGGTGGTAGTTGGACAAAAGGAAATAAAAAAGATTACCTTATTTATTTATTATCATATGCAGAAAAAGGATTTGTCACTGCATCATTATCATACCGATTTTCTCAAGAAGCAAAATTTCCTGCAGCGGTGGAAGATATAATTTGTGGAATTAAATGGTTAAAAAATAATGCAGTTGAATATGGAATTGACTCAAATAATGTTGCAATTGTTGGAGGATCTTCCGGTGCACATCTTGCGTTAATGGCAGCTTATACGATGGGTAACTCTTTTGGAATAGAAGATTGTGATAGTGGGCCTGCATCTCATAAAGTAGATGCAGTAGTAAATTTTTATGGACCAACTGATTTAACGACAGATTATGCTATAAATAGAAAAGAACCGCGTTTTTTTATAGGTGCCGATTATAAAAGTCAACCTGACAAATATCTTATTGCATCTCCAATATATTATGTCACTAAAGATGATCCTCCAACGATGACCTTTATTGGAACACTAGATGAACTTGTACCATTAAATCAAACAAACAAGTTAGATCAATCATTGAAAAAGGTTAATGTATACCATGACTATCATATTTTGAAAGGATGGCCACATACGATGGATGCTGTTCGGCTTGTAAACAATTATACTCAACATTATATGGATAAGTTCTTTAATCAATATTTAAGGGATTAGAATACAATGAAAATCTTTTTGATATTACTAACTATTTCTTTTGTTTATTTGGCATGCGAAACAAATAACAACAATCATACTAAGCTATCACAGCCAATTAAATTAAAAGGGAATAATTGGGCCGAAAAATTAGGTTATCCTGAAAAGAGTAAGGTTATTATACTCCATGCAGATGACATTGGTATGTGTTCTGAAGCAAATGAAGCTGTAATTCCATATTTATTAAATAATCAAATACAATCTGCTTCAGCAATGGTTCCATGTCCGTGGTTTAATGATATTGCGGATTGGTATAAAAATAATCCCGATCAAGATATTGGACTACATTTAACATTGACAAGTGAATGGAAATTGTATCGATGGGGACCTATTTCAAATGAATTAATGAATTCTAACGTAACGGATTCAGAGGGATATTTATGGAGAAGAGTAGAGGATGTTGTATCTCGTGTATCTGTAAATGATATTGAAAAAGAGATAAGAGCTCAAATAAATCGTGCAAGACAATTAGGCATTGAGCCGGGACATATCGATACGCATATGGGAACACTGTATAGTAAAGTAGAGTATGCAGAATTATTCTTTAATATAGCAATGGAGTATGGTATTCCAGCTAATGTTATTGAATTCACACCTGAGTTAGTTAAAAAATTCAAGAAACAAGGTTATCCTATTACAGATCAATTAGTAGCAAGTGCTTCAAAGTATATGTTGCCAAAGATTGATAACATGGTCCCAGTACCGAACGCTAATAGCTATAATGAGAAAAAGGAGAGCTTTTATAATTTGATTAGAAATCTTGAATCGGGTATTACGGAGATATATTTTCATCCATCTATTGAAAGCAATGGCCTAAAGAAAATTACCAATTCTTGGCAACAAAGAGTCTGGGAAGCAAAAATGTTTTCTGATCCAGATGTTATTAATTTTTTAAAAATTAAAGGTATTCTATTTACCAATTGGAAAGAAATGATGAAACGGCATAAAGATAGAATATAGTATGAAGATTATAAAATATTTATTCTTAGTGTTTATTTTCTTAATAGTAATACTTGCAGTTCGTGTTAAATATAATCTTAGAGATCGCCATCCCGATTTTGACATTGATATTTATTTAAAAAATACTGGACAGATTGGTTCAATATCTGTTGGTTTTGCAAAGATGCCTATAACTCCTGAAATTACTGATACATGGAATGATTTAAATGGCAATGCAAGATATGAACCTGATAAAGGCGACTTTTATAATGACGTTAATGGGAATAATAAGTTTGATCCTATTTGGATAGGAGGATTTCATAATAGTCGCCCTGCACAAGGGGTTAATGATGATCTTTGGTCTAGAGTGATGGTAATAGATGATGGAGAAACCAAGATTGCTATTGTAAGTATTGATGCAGTTGGTTTTATATATGATGATGCTGTAGATATAAGAAAAGAAGTAAAAAAGAATATCGGATGTGATTATACTATAATTTCTAGTACTCATGTACATCAAGCGCCGGACCTAATTGGAATTTGGGGCCCTAGTTACTTTAAAAGTGGCGTAGATAAAAAATATATGCAGTATGTTAAAAAGCAAACAATTGCAGCCATTGCTACTGCAGTAAAGAGCCTTACTCCAGCAAAACTTAGAATAGGTCAAGATTTAAAAGGTGCAATACCGTTTGTTGTTGATTCCCGAGACCCTCAAGCATTAGATCCAGGTATTAGAATTATACAAGCAATCGATAGAAATTCAGAAGAAACTTTGGGTTCATTAATAAGTTGGAGTAATCATCCTGAGACCCTATGGAGTAAAAATCTATTAATATCATCAGATTTTCCACATTATTTTAGGGCTTCTATTGAAAATGGAGTTTTTAATAAGGATACAACTTTGGCAAAAGGAATTGGAGGTATCTCCGTATTTGTTAATGGAGCAGTTGGCGGGTTAATGACGACTAATCCAAGTCACCCTATTGCTGATCCATTTAATGGAACAATGCTTGATGGCGCAACATTTGAAAAAACGCAGGCACAAGGGCAACAGCTTGGTTTATTAGCGCTTAAGGCAATTCGTTCAAAAGATGCAGTAGAAATATCAAATTCCAAAATTACTTTACGCGCAAAAACAATCACAATACCGCTTGATAATAAAAATTTTTTACTTGGTTTTATTTTAGGTGTAATTGACCATGGTACAGTTGGATGGTTGAATGTGAAAACAGAAATAGCATCTATACAAATTGGTCCAATATCAATCATAACAATACCTGGAGAAATTTACCCAGAAATTATTAACGGAGGCGTCGTATCACCTTTAGGTCAAGATTATAATATAGATCCTGTTGAGATTCCACCGTTGAGATCAATGATGAAGGGTGATTATAAATTTGTTTTTGGATTAGCAAATGATGAAATAGGTTATATCATTCCAAAGAGTGAGTGGGATGAAGTACCTCCCTATTTATATAATCATCATAAATCTCCATATGGTGAAATTAATTCTCTTGGTCCTGAAGCAGGTCCCATAATCCATATGTCTTTAAGTAAAATTCTGGAAGATTAATAATCTTATGAAAAACTGGAAAAAGATCGGTGGAATAATTGGAGGAGTTGGTTGCTCACAATTTCTAATATTTTCAACGATTGCAATGTTTAATTACAGTGGAGGAACGTCGTGGAATAAGTCAGCAGAAGGTTACACGTTTTGGCATAATGTTATGAGTGATCTAGGAAGAACAGTATCCTATTCTGGTATTTCAAATACTTTTTCAAGCACAATATTTAATACTTCACTGATTTTTTTTGGTATAAGCATAATTATAATATATCTAAGCATGGGAAAAAGATTATTGCTTACTGATAAATTTATTTTTTTTATTACAATTTTTGGAATTATTTCTGGAATAGGTATTATTGGTGTTGGTTTAACCCCTGATGATATTTTATCTGATCAACATATGATAGCAGTTTGGATATGGATATTATCCCTATCTACTGTATTAATTCTAATAATTATATCAAAAATAATTAATCATTCTTATGATAGTATGTTTTATTTATCATTTGTTTTACTCTTTGCAGTATGTATACATACTGGGCAAGGTCTTTTGGGAATGTGGTCTCCAATTGTAGCAACCACACAGAAAATTGTCGTTTATTTAAATGTTTCTTGGTATTTATTGATTAGCAAAAAAATAATTGATTAAGAGCCTAAAAATAAATTGTAAAACTTAAACGATCATTAATTATTTAATTATTGCCAATGTTCCTTTTTGAATCTCTCCAACACTTGAAGCATCAAGAGATTCAACAACCCAAAAATAAATCCCACTAACTACTCTTCCAGATAATGAAATAGTTTCTTGACGCCAAGATTCTTCTGCAGAATTTTCATTTATATGTTTTCTTTCGAAAACAAGATCTCCATTAATACTATATATTCTAATAATGCATGTTTTGGGAAGATTTATGAAACGTAATTTATGTGGGTCTGCAGCATCAGGGTACATATGTAATACATCATTGAAATCTAACCGATACGGATTTGGAACAACTCGTATTGGAATACTCATATTATCAAAAGATGAAGATGAAGCTTGAAATGGAGTAACCGCAATGGGGTTCTTTTGTTCTACAGAAGTCATTCCACTTTCAAGAGAAGGAATAGGTCCAATATCATTTCCATTAATATCAAACCAATGATCATGCCCAGAATCATATGTATGCACACTATAATAATAATTATAACCTGAGTAAGAAGTTGAGTCTATAAAAGAATATTCTTTAGTATCAGCATTATAATATTTTGGGGATCCGATTGGGATATCATAAAGGAATTCCCAGGGACCATAGTGCCAATAATGAGATGGTGGCCATGATCTATAAATTCTATATCCACGAACATCAAGTGCTTCTGCATCTTCATAGTCAGGATCCATAGCATTTTCAACTTCATTGCTCCAACTTATTTTAATCTGCCCTAAGTGGGTATTGGAGAATGAAATCTTTACATCTGGAGGGGGATCAGGAATATTATAATTATTTCTATAGGCGAACTTGGCTCGATCAAAATTTCTAAATAACGATTTTTCACCTAACTTAAGTTCTTCTGGTGCATTTTCTTTTAATGACCATGAAATCTCATCTTCATCTAACCAATCCGCAGCTGAACCACCAACAAATGCGATAACTAATTTTGTTTTTTGACCAGGTTCAAAACGATATGGCCCAAATACAAGTGCGTGTGTTCCTAAAGAAGGTTCTTGAGGAGATTTTTTAATTTCATCTTCATTATTACCAATTATCATTTTAAACATCTCTTCATCTGTATGCATCCCACTATTTGGATCTTCATAATCAAATTGTCTATTATTTCCGCCTCGCCACCATTTAGAATATATTGGTTGGTCCGTACTTGTAGGTTGTATGAAATCAGATCCTTCTGGCATAAAATCTATGATTCCCATTCCTATATACTGATATGCTAACAACTGATTTTCAGCTTGCCCCTGCATTTCATCTGCATCTGTACTTGCTGCCTCATACTTGTATGGTTGTCCAATATCATTCCAATTAGTACCAATCCAATCATCATCGCGCTGATAAAACATGATATCATCTGTATATAAATCAGTATTAATAGGTTCATCTGCCATAAAAGTGTCTGCTTTAGTGTAGAAAAAAATATCGTCTTGTGTTTGTTTATTATTATGACGCCAGTCACTCCAATTCATCCCATATTTATCTGCCCATCCGTGCGCCATTGCATTCAAACTAAATGTATTTATTAATGAAAGATATGCTGGGTCTAATGTTTTTGATCCTATGTTTTCAAAGGTTAATTCTTGAATAATAAAATCATCAAAATCAGGATAACTCCATGCGTACGCTTTCCTAGTTACACGAATACCTGTTTTAGTTTCCCATTGACTAATAATTATTTCTTCTGGTGAATTATTATGTTCCGTATAATTATGATATCGGTAATTATGTATTTCTACTGGCTCATTTCCCTTTATTGTATTATGATAGATGGAATAATTACTTCTCTCAAGATTATGATAAGTAGAGTCCCCTAATACTGATTCTGCTGAATTATTTATATTATATGGTGCAGGCTGTATATCATATGAAACATCTCTTGGTCCAGAGTGAGACACCAAAGTATCTCCTTGTTCATCTATTGCTAGAATCCATACTCCTTGTCCTTTTGAACTTTGAGGTATTGTTACACGAGGAATTTCTATTACATTTGGTTCTCCCGCAAGATAAGCGCTTACATCAATAAAATATTCAATGAAGTCAAGAGCGACACGAGACATATTTCCAGGGTAGGTTAAACTTTCTTGAGAATGGCTATCTGACTTAGAGCGATTACCGCCCCCATCTAATCCATTATTCCTATAGCTTGACCACATTTTTCCTCTTGTAAGATTACGTGGTCTATATCCTTCTGTCATATCCGCTTGTGCAAAAACATTATTTAATATAATTATTAAAAAAAATAGGCGTTTTATCATTATATAAATATTTCCATCAGATTATTTATTAAATAAATAAAATAACTTCCATTATAAGGACCAAACCAGTTCATAGTAAATGTTTCGTATTCTTTTAAATTATACCACTTATCATTTGTGATATATCCTATATATCCTCCATTAAAGCTTGTAACCATGATATCATGGTTATTTTGTTTTGCATTGAACTCAATATTATTAACTAGCTCTCCAGAAAAATCACACGGTGTGCCTACTAGAATGATATCCCCAATTTTTAATAAAGATAAATAGACTTTTGATTGTTCAGTTAATTTATTAAAGACCCATGGGCGTATACGTAATTTTGTTGAAATTCGTAAATGAGCTTCTCGCAATGGAATATCAAATAATAATGAACCCATACTTTTTACACTTCTTATTTGAATACTATTAATATTTTCATTTGCTAAAGAGAATAATTCTGAGGATAGATTAGATATTTTTTCATAGTTATCATATCCGTTAATATTTGGAGAATGACTACCTACTGCTCCAGCGCAAAAAGCAGCAATCTTAATATTATTTATTTTCTCTAATGAATCAACAAGTGCTCCGGGGTAATCTCTAGAGTATTTCATTTGTCTATGAGAAAACACTGTAGCATGTGCTGCAAATGATGTTATTAGCCCGATAGAACCATCCTCTTTTTGTATTTTAATTAACCTAAACCATGGATCAGTAGTACCTTTATTTCCTACTAGCCTATTTCGAACAAATTTACCTGCATGATAGCTACCAAATCCAATTTTAGCATGAGATAATTCTTTCTCTGACTTTTTGATAGTTAGAATGATTGCATTTGCGAGGTCATTAACTATTTGCTCATTGAATTCTCCAGCAAATTGATTTCCAATCCAGCTATCACCCCAACCTCCAATAGAGCAATGAGTATGAGTTGCACTCATATATATTCGCGATAATTCATATCCTATTTCAGGAAGCAATAATTGAAGTTTTTTCGTTACTGCAGGTGGAACAATTAATGCGTCTAAAGTAATAACTGCATATTTTTTATATCCATCATCAAAAACAAAACCCCTCACCCAGACTGAATCTAGCACTTCAGATACATATACACCATTCCGTGCTCCGTAACCTGCAAGTGGCAATGTGTATGAAGGAGTAATATTTGTTTTTGCCCAACCAACTTTAAAATATTTTGCATTATTTATTTGAATATTTGCGTTAAGACTGTCAATTATTTCTTCCGCAGTTTTAAAATAGGAACTTTCTTCTAGCAATGTATCATCAACAAATGTGATTGTTAATAATAAGAAAGATAGAATAAAAGTTATTATAATAGACGTTATTCTCAATACATACTTCATCAATTATTCTTTAAATGAATATTCATTTTATTCATTAGCAATAATAGACTATCAGGATAATCAGTAATAATTCCATCGACTGTTTCTTCAATTAATTGTAGCATAATATCTGTTCTATTAATTGTCCAAGGAATAATAGTATAACCGTTATTCTGAAGTTCCGTCACGCTATTACCTAAGTATATTGCATTGTTTGGCATAATTAATTTCCAATTAGGAGAGAAAATATCAATATATCTTTTAGCCTCATTTAAAATTGAAAGACTCGTTCCACCAGTATTCTCAAAATGTATTCCATTTAACCATGGGGAAGGGATAGAGTCATTTAATGATTTGACGGTAGAGTAATCTAGAAGCCCAGCAGTCAAAATAGTTGAATCAATTGATTTAACTATTTCTAATATCTTCCAATCAAAAGATTGAATATTTACAACATTTGTAGAATTATAAGTTTTAACAACTTTGATTACTTCATTAACAAATATATTAATTGGTGCAGTTAATTCTTTTTCAGGATTGAATTTGATTTCAATATTTAGCCATATATTTCTATTCGGATACTCAGTAATTAAATCGAAAACTTCATATAATGTAGGTATCTTTTCACCAGGGATATTTATTCTTGGTGGCTCAGGAAAGCGATTAATATTTGGGTTCAATGATCCACAATCATACTTTTTAATTTCTTTTAGAGTATGATCATATATTAAAGAACTATTTTTACTATCAACAGAATCACCATTTGCATCTAAGCATAAATGGGGATTTATATAAAAATCATGGTAAACGATAGGGACATGGTCTTTTGTAATTAGTATATCTAATTCAAGCGTTGAAATACCTAAATCAATTGTACGCCTAAAACCTTCGATTGTATTTTCAGGGAACAAACCTCTTGCGCCTCTATGTCCTTGAGCATCCAGATAAGTAATATCTTTATTACATGAAATACATAGAAGTATAGAACATATAAAAAAATAAAACTTTGTTGAATTACGCCTATGGATAAGAGTCATTAATATAATGGGTATGTTTAGAAAGATCCACCAATTGAGAAGCGGAATGGCGGATCAAAGTATTCGACAAAGTTTGAATAAGATACATCAATAATGACTTCTCTACTACCTAATCCTAGTTTTAACCCGGCACCTATTGTCCAATCTTCTGTATCATAGTAAAATTTGTATCCTCCCCTTAAAGCAATCATATCGGCTATCCATATTTCTGTTCCTAGATGGTATCTATCACGATAATCAGTTGCGAATGCGCTTTCCACCGAAACAATACATTGGAATGGACTCCCTTTTGATCCTACAATGCTCATTGCTGTATTAATATTAAAATAGAGAGGAAGTTTAAATTTATCGGATAAAAATTTTGCTTCGGGACCAAAATTCTTCATGATCATAGCTAATGTTAAATCTCGAAAACCAGTTCTATAATATGTAGAAAAATCAGCAGTAATAGCTGTGGCTTTATCAATATCAATCTTTTCTTCTAAGTATTGACCTTTGAAACCAAATGATAAATTATCAGTTAATTTAATAGCATAGGCAATGGCTAGAGCTAAATCCCCAGCATCAATCATTCTGCCAGTTCCCTCTGGATCTAACACTGTTGTTTCTTCAAAGTCTTCTGTATCAAATTTTACAATACTAAAACCAAGAGTTCCATTACGACCCAAAGGTTTAGCAATGGCTCCTGAAATTATACTTGAATTAACTATCCAATCTGTGTGATTAAAATTAAATACAAATTGATTTAAGTTTGTTAATCCTGCTGGATTATAAAAAATAGTTGTGACATCATTTGCAATTGCTGTGAAAGCATCTCCCATACCAGCAGCACGAGCTGAAGGACTAATTTTTAAAAAACCAAAACCTGATTTGCCCACTCTTTTAAATTCATCCTGCCCAATAATAATTCCGCTTAAAAAACAGACAATGAATATTATTTTAGAAAGTTTTCCCATAATATTATTTAACCACTGCTAAGGTTCCTTTTTGTATAGTTCCAGAACTTTGAGGATCAAGAGATTCAACAACCCAAAAATAAATACCACTGACAATTCTTCCAGAAAATGTTATTGTACTTTGTCTCCATGCAGATTCTGCCGATGATTCTTTTTGATGCTCTGACTCATATACTAAGTCTCCTGAAGTGGAGTATATACGTATCATACAATGCTTTGGTAAATTAATAAATCTAATTTTATATGGATCTGCGACATCTGGATACATGTGAAGTGGATCCCGGAAATCAAGACGATAAGGATTAGGTACAACCCGAATCGTTCCTTTCATTTGATCATAAATCTGCGCAGAAGGTTGAAATGGAGTAACTGCAATCATATTTTTTTGTTCAGGGGAAACATATCCGCTTTCTAATGATGGGATAGACCCATGATCAACACCAAACATATCAACCCAACTATCGTGACCTGAATCATAAGTTCTTACATTATAATAATAATTATATCCTGCATAAGACTCTGTATCTATAAAAGTATATTTACCAGTAGTTGAATCATAATAATTTTCATCTTTTAATACTATATCACCAACTTGCGCCCAAGGGCCATAATGCCAATCAAAAGATGGCGGCCAAGCTCTATACACCCGATATCCTTCGACATCATTGGCCTCAGAACCTTCATAATCTGGGTCCGAAGCATCATCTGCTTGATCATCCCATGAAATAACCATTTGTCCTAAAGAATTATTTTTGAAATTAATTTTAACATCTGGGGGGGGGTCTGGTAAATCAAAACCCATATCATAAGCAAATTGTGCTTGTTTGAAATTTTTTATAATTGAATGTTCTCCATCTTTAAGCTGATCTTTTGATTCTGGTTTCATAGACCATGTCAATTCATCTTCATTATTCCAGTCTGCACCAGATCCAGCGACGAATGCAATTACAATTTTTCCTTTTTCTCCAGGGTTTAAAGAGTATGGACCAAAAGCTAGTGAATGAGTAACTAGCATAGATGAATCTGGATTTTCCGTATTATCATTATCAGAACTTCCTATAATCATACGGTACATTTCTGCATCTGTTTGACGTCTATAAGTTGGTTCCTCATAATCTTCTTGATTAGAATCCCCGTTTTTCCACCATTTAAAATTATATGGTTGATCTAAAGTTCCTGGGCTAACATAATTTTCGTTAGGATCATTAACATATGGTGGATTTACATCTAAAGGTCCAAAGCCTATATATTGATATCCCATTAATTGACCTTCTATTTGTCCTTGAAACTCATTGTAGTTTGATAATTGAGCAAAATTAGATGCAAATGGTTGTCCAGTATCATCATAGGAAGTTCCAATCCAATCATCATCTCTTTGATAACAGAAAACTAAATCATTGTACTCATCAGTACTTTCAGGGTTATCTGCAATATAGTTTGGTGCTTGGGTATAATAGAACCAATCATCTTGTGCTGATTCGCGATTTACTCTCCAATCACTCCAGCTCATTCCATTTCCCCTTGCCCATTGATGACCTCCACTTGAAACACTAAAACTATTCAAAAATGATATAAATGTATCTGTTAATATTTTTGATCCTGTATTTTCAAATATTATTTCTTGAATAATAAAATCATCAAAATTCTGATAGCTATAAGCATATGCTTTTCTTGTTACTAAAAGTCCAAGTTTATTTTCCCACTGTGCTAGTATTATTTCTTCAGGGAAATTATCATCAGCGGTATAATCTCCATACCGGTAATTATGAATTTCAATTGGCTCATTGCCAGTAATATCTGTATGATAAGGAGAATAATTTGAACGTTCAATATTATCCCCCGTTGAATCACCAAGTGAAGCTTCAATTTCATTTGCAATAGGATATCTTTTTGCGCTTACATCATTTGTTACATCTCGAGGGCCAGAATAAGAGACTAATGTGTCTTCTCCATCTGCAATACCAAGAAACCACAAACCAACACCTCTGGCATTCTGAGGATTACATACTCTAGAAACATCAAGTATATTAGGAGCTTCAGATAGGACTGCTTCAATATCTAGCCAATATGCCATAAAGTCTTGAGCACGACCAGCATTTCCAGGATATTCTAATGCAGTTTGGTCGTGGCTTTGATATCGTGGAGTATTTCCACCACCTTGTAATCCATTATTTCTAAATGTTTCCCATAGCTTTGCTCTAGTTAAAAGTCTTGGAGTAAACCCACTAACTGGATCAGCTTGAGAGAAAAGATTATTGTATGGTATCAATAAGATTATCAGTAATAAGTAACTATAAAACTGAGCATCTATTCTTAGGATTTTCAATGATCTAACTAGAATTAAAATGATGTTCTAATGCCCACTTGAATTTCTCTTGGAGACCCATGATACCGTGAATTTGCATAGAAATCACCATAGTCTTGATACTGCTTATTATCTGGTCGAGGCGTTTCCATTCCCCAGCGTATAAACTCTCCAGGTCCATAGATAGAACTAAAACTTCCATCTCCTCTAATATCATGTTGGTTAAATAAATTAGATATTTGTATATACAATGTTGCTCTGGAATTCTTTTTCTGAAATACTACTTTTTCAAAAGACATATCTGTTCTAGTAGTAAGCGGTCCATTTCGCCATTCGGAAGCGCCACCAATTGGAGAGTATTCAAAAGGAGTTCCAGTGGACATGCGATATATAATGTTTGCTGTTATATTACCAAGTAAACCCATAGGGCCAAATTTATCAGGAGTTGAAATAAACAATTGAGCCTTACCATAATTTCTGATATCAGCGTCCGGTTTTGGCTCTTCTTCAGTGCCACCCCAAAATTGCACATAATGTAAACCGCTATTTCCAGCATCAATTATTTCCATACCTAGAGATCGTAAAGAATCAAGAAACGTATTTGCTTTGCTGGCATATTGGCTAGCAAGGAAAACCGGAGCCAGTGGTCTTGGTGTTTCAGATCCATCATCATTTGTACTATACATTGTCCAGAATCTTCCGTCTGCAACAAATGCTGAATCAGGTATCCAAAATTGACTTCCCACTCCAGCTTCTCCTTTTACTGCCCATTGTATATTATAGGCAATATTGAATCCAAAGTGATTATTGAAGTTTTTCTTTAATGATAATTCAAATCCTTGAATATCCTCATGAATTCCATTTCCAGCCATGTGTGTAAATTGGAAATCAAACATTTGTTTTGCTGGATCCCACCAATTTAACTGAACCGTTCCGGGGCTAGACACTTGATTACTGGAGCTTTTATAAAATGTTGATAGAGCTAATATGTAATCAGAATAGAAATTCCAATCAAAACCTAACTCAAAGCTGATTGTTTTTTCATAAGTTAGTCTAGGGTTTCCAAAGAATCCTTCTTCCAGTTTGTTATATAATTCAGCATCATCGTTTAGATTGTTATTATTATAATCTGAATCTCTTGTTCCGTCATTCACCCAACGTTCGCCATACATTGTATAAAAGCTTGCGAGCTGATAAATATGACCATAAAAAAAATGAATCATCGATCGATCAGTAATTGGGTGTGCTACTCCAATCCTTGGACTCCAGGCAGTAATAGGTTCTGTTTTTTCTAGCAATCCGAATGATTCTAGAGAGTCATAATTAAATCGTGTAAATGTATCAAAAAAATAATCAGAGGCAGCCATGGCTGTAGTTAAAGGATGCTTTACTGAAGGATCAAAATAATCCATTCGGACACCTGCATTTAACACAAGACCTTTGTACTCCATTTTATCTTGAATATACCATGCAAATTGTTTTGGTCGAATTGGGTCACCTGTGCGATGATGATGACCAATATAATGTAACTCACGTTTATTTAATTCATCAGAATAATTACGAGCCCATACACTGTAATCTATATAGTCGATTCCTGTTTTAAGAAGATTATTCTTATTAAACTGAGTAGTAAAATCAAATTTAACTTGGAAACGGTTACGCGATCCTTCATTGAAAGCATAAACATCTCTAGGCAAATTGAACCAATTATCTTCATCTTTATTTATTTCCATTGTTGAATCAGGAGTTTCTTCAGGCGTTTGTGAATTAAGACTCTTGGAAATTCTTAATTCATAGAATGTTCTTTCTGATAACATATGACTAATTGCCATATAATTCATTTGGTCATTATTGATAATTTTTCCGGAAGAAGAACTTCCCATTGGTAAAAATATATTTTTTCCATTATCACCCATTCCTTTAATTCCTCCAACATTTGCTATTGAATGGAAGCTCCAGTTTTCAGAATATACTCCACCAAATTTTATCGAAATTTTAGGATGTAGGTTTAAAGACAATTTCCATGTTCCTTCAAAGTTTCTTGGAGAGTAAGACAAAGGGCTGATATTATTAATTCCACTTTTATTTGTTCTTCCTCCAAGAAAAAAAGATACCCCTTTCATTAATGGCCCTAAGATATTTCCCTGTAGCGCATAACCGGCAAAGTTTGTGTAATCAATTCTTTTATGTACAAGTTCACCTGTTCTACTATCAACTTCATTTACCCATTCTGGATTTTCCCAGTGCATTTTTCCTTGGTGAATTGCAGCATCATAAAAGTCTGGACCCCAATGATTTGCACCACCAAATTCATTGGTATATTCAAAATTTCCATGAAATGAATCTGCGCCTTCTTTTGTAACAATATTGATTACACCTGCTTGCGCGTTGCCATATTCAGCGCTAAGTCCTCCAGTTATAATGGAAATTGATTCAATATCATATTTTCCTACACCTGTAAAATTATTTAAGGTTAAACCATCATTGCTTGTCATCTTGACACCATCAACATAGTATACAACATCAGCTGCAATAGAATTCATATCTCCACCACGGATCATGCCTTGGCCATTTACATCCATACCGGGTTGCAGCGAAATTAAATCGGCAACCGATTTTACCATAACCGATCTTTCAATATCGTCTGAAGTAACAATATATTCGCTGAAGGTACGATCAACTTCCACCTTTGGCTTTTCTGCAGTTACCTTAACTTCATCCATTCCAATAGCTTCTTCGTATAAAACAAAGTTGACTTGTGTAGTTCTATCGGAATTCACTTTTACTTCAGTTGTTGTTATGCTTTTGAAGCCAATCATCTGAGTAGATAGGCTATATTTTCCAGGCGGCATATTTAGTATAATATAGAATCCATTTTCATCTGCAGCAGCACCTCGATTTGTGCCTAATACCATAACATTTGATCCAGGTAAAGGCTGTCCATTTTGGTCCGTGATTGTACCTTGGATTTTACCTGTTATACCAGCGTAGGATATTGTATATCCCATAACCAGTATTAAGGCTAAAGTATTTTTAATTATTCTTGTCATTTTTTCTCACTTATTAAGTAGAAAAAAAAAGACCGCCAGTTTCCTGGCGGTCTTTACACAAGATTTATTTAACCAGTAATAATTTCTTTGTTTGAGAAAAATTACCAGATTCAAGTTGGTAGAAATATACGCCTGTTGGCATACTTGCTGCATTCCAGCTTACTGTATGTCCACCAGCTTGCATAACTCCATCAACTAAGGTAGCTATCTCTTCACCCATAACATTGAACACAGTTAGTTTTGCATTCGCTGTTTCAGGAATGTTAAATCGGATATGTGTTGTTGGGTTAAATGGGTTTGGATAGTTTTGACCAAGTTCATATCTAGTAGCAATTGGTGCATCATCAGAAATCCCCAAACCTGCTGGTCTATCATTATACCATATTTCATCTATTTGAATAGAAGAAGAGTCATCATCTGTAACGCCTACTAAAACTAACATTGGTGCCTCAGTTGTTGTCAATGCTTCAAAAGAATATGTAGCGGTATCTGGCATTACTTCACCATCTGCCCAAGCCGTTACACTAACATTTTGACCTTCTACTACAATTTTCTGCCAGTGCCATGCACCATAGGCGACTGCAGCATTTGGAACTACATTACTCTCATTTGTCTGGAACCAAAAGTCTCCAATAGCACCGGGGGCAGCTGCAACTGTATGAACTGCTAGATTAGTGAGAAACTCAGGATCAACTTTTACACAAACATGTAATTGATCGCCTGTTGAAGGCGTACCTTCAGTCATAAAACGAGCTTTTACGTATATTTCGGCTGCAGAAGGGGTGATCTCAGCATTGGCATCCAAGCTTTGGTCAATTTGCACCCAACTGGTTGTATTTCCAAAAGGATCAGCCGCACCAACCAATGTTAAATAACCATCAGCGACACTGGCAACGCCCCAGCCCCACCAATTCCAGGTCATATCACTAGTAAGGGATAAAGTAGCAGTTGGTTCCGCTGCAGTTTCAAAAGTCTCAGACCATCCGGCATTTATATTGCCTGTGCTTAAGACCATGATTAAACAAGCTATTATCGTTTTTTTCATTTATTTGTACTCCTTAGGTTGTTTATTTGATTAGTAATTATAGTTAAATCCTAGACCAATTGTCAAGAACTGTAAGGGCATTACTTCTTTTAAACCCCAATCTTCAAATGGTCGTAAGTAACCAATGGCAGCATTGTAATTGATATCAATAATCAAGCTTAAATTAGCATTTAATATTGTTTCAAATCCAAATCCAACATTTGCACCCCATGCATAACGTTTATCTACAATGGGAGAAAGCTGAAATTCCGTATCCAATGGTTTTTTTGACTGACCAGGATAAATTAGCCCACTAACCTCATGATTATAATAATAAAGTCCTAATCCGTATGAGGAAAATGGATTAAGCTTTCTTTTTCCAAATGATCGAGTTTTATCGGGAAAATAAATTCGCGATTTGATTATAAAATCTACCCAGTCCATATTTGCATTTGCATCTGGGCTTTTATAATTATTACGATCTACCACCCAATAAAATTCTCTATCAGAAAGAGAATTATCACTATATAACTGATAGTGAAATTCAATTATAGTTTTCGAGTTTTCATTATTATCTATAATATATTGTAATCCAAGTATAGGGGCACTGTTATACCAACTATTTAAGCCGGACACAGGAACACCAGAACCTGTTATTATAGCAAAAGATTGTTGTGCTCTTACAGCTTGGACTAGGAATACATTAGATAAAATAAATAAAAATAAAAGAGAAGATATATTGGGAATGATAGCTTTATTCATAAATCTAAATCTAATGTCCATATATTTTAGGTTCGTTCAATGTAAAAATTTATTATAGAAAAATCAAGATAAGCTAGATTTACATATTGCATTTAACAGTTTTCATTTTAATAGAATCATTTTTTTGGTTAAAATTCTTTTTTCAGCTGTTAGTTTAATAAAATATATACCTGATGCAACATTTCTTCCGCTCCAATTTTGTTGATGAAATCCAATTTCATGTTCATGGGAAACTAACGTTTCAACTAAGCGCCCATTGATATCAAATATATCAATATTAATAAATGATTTATTTGGCACTCCATAGGATATGGTAGTCCTATGATTAAATGGATTGGGATAGTTTTGATTTAAAATATAATCTGTTGGAATTAATAATTGAATTTTTTGAGTTCCTGAAGAGATAATTTTCTGATTCTTATCAAAAAATTTATATTTTATTAATGCTTCACTAGGAGCATCTACTGATGCATTAATTGAAATTGTTCTAGTAATATCATCTAGCTCTATAAGTCCAAACTCTAATAATATTTCACCTTTTTCATTTGAATTTTTTAATAGAGTAAAATTTTGAGGACCAAAAGAAGTATGTTCAATATCTACACTTCCTTTTCTTGGATCATATTTAATATATAATTGTCCTGAAATTGCTTCCGCTGGTATATCTTCAATAAAATCATGCCAATCCATGGGTGAGCCAATATGCATAACATCTAATGGTTCGAAACCAAATTTATCAATAGACCACGACCACATTCTGATAAAAGTCATTCCATCATCTAAATCATATTGATGATCAAGATGTGGAACAAAATGTGGTATTTGACCTGTTGTTGGGCCCAAACCGTTAAATATTGCTTCAGAATCTGCAAGCCAAAATGTTACAAAACGTGTCAAGTCCTCAATATCAATTATTCCTGAAGTATCATAATCACCTAATGCTGGAGTATAAAATTCATAGCTAAAATCCACAGCTTCTAATCCTGAGCTATCAGTTAAACTTTTTATGGTAATAGTAATAGTATCTAAGCTCGCCATTGGCTTATTTAAGGTTAATTGAAATTGCCTTGCATCTGAAGATCCAGTTGTATCCCATGATAATGAATTATAGTGTCTTGCAGAAATTGAATAGTTAAATGATTGTATTGGTTCTGAAAAAGTAATATTTATTGGCTGATCAGTGCTTGAGCTAATGGAGGAACCATGTGGTATAGAGATCGAACTAACTGTTGGCACCAATTGATCTGATAATTGCAAAGTATCAGTAACTTGATCTAGACGTAAACTATTACCTGCCATATCAAATACGGAGTTACCATTGAATGCCCGTATATATAATTGTTCATGACCACTTGGTGTTGCATCAAAAGATAAATAACATCTTAAGATCTTTTCTCCTCCAGCTACAGGAAATTGGTTTTCATTTGTAATGAAATCCACGATCGCGCTTGAAGCATTCCCATTGTTTTGTATAAATATTATATCAAAATCATTGGGCTCTACCGGATGATTAGTGATCTCATAAGATCCATATACGCCTTCAGTAACTGAAAACTCAACATACGAATTATCAATAGCTATTACTGCAGTTTCTGATATAATTGTTGGGGGTAATCTATCAGGCAACATTACTCTAGCGCTAATTGTACTTTGAGGCATTTGGTTATTCGCGGGGTCATATATTGGATTAGCAGGTCCTGCAGGACTAATCGTCATTTCTTCAACTCCACTAGGTGATAGATCAGTTACAAAACCAATTCTTACTATTTTTTCACCACCCACTAGAGGCCCTTGATTATCATTTGTAATATTTACAATTGTTGCTTCAGAAGCATTTCCATTATTTAGATAAACAGTAGCTTGAAAATGATTTGTGCTTACAGCCCCAGTGGCGCCTACATTATTATACATGTCTTCGCTTGATGTAATAGTTACAATACTGTCTGCAATAATATGGACATCATTGATTGTAGGTACTAATCGATCAATCAATGTAAGGTTAACAGTACATTCCGAAACTGAAAGTCTGTTCCCATCATAGTTGCATATCGCATATGCATTCGCAGGAGTTATTTGAATTGTTTCCAAGCCACTAGGAGGTGGAGAACTAATGTTTAACACTACTCTTATCGTACTTTCATTTCCAGATAATGGAGAATCGTTTATCTTAGTTAATGAATGAATAACAGCATCATTTGCATTTCCACTATTCTGATTAAAGCTAATATCAAAATCTGTTACCTCTACTCCACTTGATGTATCACTTGCACTAAAAACACCTTCACTAAACACTAATTCTACATATACATTATTATTTTCTAAGGAATTTCCTGTTAAACGAGGATAGGGATTTAACATGATTTCGCTTGTGCTGTTATTTGGAAAAGCTAGCGGATTTCCAAAGCCATCAAAAATTGCTTCATTACCATTTGTAGTAATAGTAAATGTTTCTACTCCACTTGGAGTTCCATCAATACTTAAATATATCCAAATACTATCTTCTCCACCTAATAAGGGCCCTGATGGGCCGGGCCGTTGCAAATCTACCATTGTTACATCAGTCGCATTTCCACCATTATCGGAAAAATCCAAAGAGAAATCTGATAGCTCAAGGGATCCTGTCCCATTATTATTTGTGTATACACTTTCAGAAAAGGAAAGAATAAAAAATGCATTACTAGTACTAATAGAGTCGGATTGTGTATTTATTATAGGTGGTGAAATATCACGGACAGAATAATTTGCTGTATAAGTATCTATTTGATTATTTGATAAGTCTTCAAGACTATCTAAAAGTGTAATCCTAAGCTGTCTCATTTCTGTTAAGCTTAAATTGGGTATGATAGTGATTACGTTATTTTCAATACTTGCAGAAAAGGCTATAGTCTCTTCATCTCCATCTGTATATGCTATGGAAATCATATTATTTAAATCTATATTTGTAATAGTCGAGTCATTTAATAGCCGAATTGGTTCCGATGCGGTTAGTGTGAATTGATCAGTTGGTAAAATGGCTTCTCCAACATCAGGATTAAAGGATAAGCTGGGCGGAAGTTGGTCTACTAAATTTATTTCGATCCCGGTCGTATCCAATAATGGTACGCCAATCACGTTAAAGACAGAACGCAATGATGCCGGTTTAATGATTGCCACCTCGCTTCCACTTGGTAATTCGTTATATCCTATATTTAACCTTATTGCTTCTTCTCCGCCTTGAAGAGGATTGCCCAATAAGTTTGTAATCGAAGTAAATCCCGCCCCAGTGGTATTTCCACCATTGGATTCAATAGTTATTTCAAAATCAGAAATTTCTAGACCGATACCATCATCACTATAGACATCTGCGTAAGTGCCACCATAAACTTCTTGGTTAAAGTAATAATTTATACTATTTAAACTCTCTGGAATTCGTGTTGAATCTACAAGCAATGAATAACCTATCATTGTAGCAACAGTTGTACCGGTCGTTATTGGGGGTCTGTTCCGGTCATCAACTACCACGTAATAATCACCAGCTTCCAGTTCTATTTGAGGTAACATATTTGCACGATTTGGTATTAATATTCCTGAAATGCATTCAAATTGATATATTTCCGATATCCCATTAGGGTAAACAATATACCAGTTAGAATCATCTTGATAAAATATCCAGCTTGATATATCACAATCATTAAAAATTGCAATTTGAACGTCCAAAGTCGTTGAATCATCACAAGTGGTAATGTAAATCGTGCTTGGTTCCGTTAAGGTAAGTTTATATGAATAATCATTACTGTCTCTTCCGTTTATATTTTCCATTGCATCAAAAGTATCAAAATCCCAATTATCACCGGAAATATTAAAGTCGGATATATGTTTAAACGGAAAATCTTCTTCAGTTAATTCTTGATCATAGCATTCACTTTCACCCACTTGATTTAGGGTGATTACACCTGAAGTTGAAGTATCTTCCATTGAAGTTCCGCCGCCATCATAAAGTGTGCTACTGTTAATAGGGCCTATTTCAATCGTCTCAACACCAGAGATAGGGGGTTCATTTTCAATATTAAGATTTACCCGGACTGACAACTCACCTCCTTCTAATGGATTCCCATCGGTTTTGCTGATTGATTCGATAGCAACTGCAGTTACATTGCCGTTGTTTTGGTTAAAATCTATTATTAAATCATTTTGTTCTATTTCATCTTGAGCATCCCATGGAAATTCATTACTAAATACAGACTCATTAAAGGTTAAATCAATCCAGTCATTTTCTTGGTTCAATTCAGTAGATACGACATAAGGTGCTTGACTGTATTGAATTGTAATTCGAAAATTACCAGTTAATCCCAAATACCCATCTACAACGATATAATATGCGGTCGTATCATCCCCATCAAGAGGAGCAAGTTCGTATTCATAGATTATGGGTCGATAATAAGGTTGATAAGTCTGAATATCTGCACTATCTGGTACAGGTGCTGCGGAAAATGTACATGCTTGTGTATCTTCAGCCCAACAGTCAATATTAGAAGTTGAACCAGTCAAATCACCTGTTGGATATCGGCAAGATGATGGAATAGAATCTATTCCACAAGTATCGTTCAAAAGAAATACGCCCATCTGTGCATCAAATAAAGTTTCCGAATGACACAAAGAAATATCTATTGTTATTTCTTCATGCACATTAAGAGTAAATACGATATCCTCGCCATTGCCATTAGTGACTTCTTCTTGTGCTACATCAACATTGTCTCCTCCGTCAAGATTTGTTGAATCTAAAGAAAAGGGAATTTGATCTACAATTACTTGACCGCACCCAAGGGATCCCCCCTGCGCATTGAGTTGCGATAGATAAAAAAGAAAGATGAATATATAGGGAATATATTTATACATTTAATTTATTTTTTTTTGGGTTATCTATTCAACACTAATAACTGCTTTGCCATAGGATTTAATATTTATTGGTTGATTATCGGGAGTGACCATTTTTGTTTTTATACGATCATAAATGAGTTCAGAATCCACCGAGTTTTTTGTTCGAAAAATGGCCGTTGCTAATGATGCAGTTCCATTTGAATAGGTGTATTCATCTGTTGCAAGATAAAATGAATACACATCAAAAAATCCCGATCCAGCGCTATCATTCCAAAAAAATAAGGTATCATATGCATCCACAAATAATTCACCAGATATAATATCAATTAATTCCAGACTTTGCCGGAGATATTCTACACGGAAATGTATTCCAGCAACATTCTCTACTTCTAATGCATATAAGTTCACAGCAAATGTGTCTCCAACGCTAAGCTGTCCACCATTTTGATTCGTACTAATTTCATGAGGATTAAAGAATACTGCTGGTGATTCCATGGTTTGCAATGGAACATCAATCCAGTTATCCAATGGATAATTTGAATCATCACAGGATAAAGTTAAGATTATCAAGCATGGCATGGTGAACCATAATAAAAAGGCCGTATATAAAATATTTCTATTTGAGTGCAATGGAGAACTTAAATCCTACTTCTTGAGTTAATGGATTCATGGTCAGCAATATAGAGGATGGTTCCACTTCGATTTTTCTTGGAGCGACTTGCCAAGTATGAATCATATTTCCAAACCAGTATACAAAACTAATATTACGAATAATACGCATATTACGATTTGCACGATCCATCCTTTTTGCATATGTATTTATTCTTGGTCGATAATTAATCAAATCTTCTGGGGTGGTAGAAGAACCATACTTTTTATATAAACGATCTGCTGCATTATTCGATGTCCGATAGTGATAATAATTGTATGCCATAAGACTCCATATTGATGCCCATCCGCCAATGATCCTTTGGCCAATAATAACACGTTTCGAATATACCTGCCCAGAACCAGGAAGAGCTGCAGAATATAACATTGCCCATAAAACATGATTTTTATCAAGTTCGAGATCAACTTTTGATTCTAATTCTGGGAAACTCGATTGCCGGAGTGCAAGTCCATCGCTGGTTACCAAAAAACGACTAGCATACAGTGCAGGGTTGAGTTCATCATAAAATAGTTTTGTAACAAGAGTATCAACATACTCATATATCCCATCCATTTCTCCGACATATTCTATAAAACGTGACCGAATAATTTCTTCCATCTGCACAGATATCAAATCTGCACTTAAAGTGAATTTTTCACTATCTCTAACTATTACTCCCATAACAATACGGTCTACATTAAGAAGTTTTCCAACATTTATTGCACAGTCCACAGTTAAACAAGTCGAATAATCACGTGGTTTCTTATCAAGAATATTAAATCGATTATTGTTACCTGATGCTTCAACGCTATAAGGAGTATATCTAGATAAAGTTAAACGGAATCTGTCCGTAAGTGTCTGTCCCGCTGCACTTGATATACCTTGATTATGGAAATCAACTACTGCAATAGTAGGAGCCGTTTGATCGTAGAGATAGAAATGAGATGTATCTGGCAGGTCAGCTGCTGATATCAATGAAAATAGTGCCGCCGAGGCTATTATTTTCGGACACTTCATATCTTATTCCTCTTCCTAAGGAAGTTTACTCAAATTTATTACTTAAAGTTTAATCAATTCAATCGTAATCCATTGATAAATTAATTAAAACCTTCTTCTAGGATTATCTTGGAACCATTGATCCAAAAATAAATCCATATGATCAAACAAAGCAGATTCAAGATGTTTTTTTAATTCCCTATCAATACTGTAACCAATAGATTGATGTTCATACACTTTTGCCAAACTAAAATCCTTAGTCATTTCATCATCATTAAAATTTTCAATGTAGTTGTCCATCAAAAGTATATAGTTAAAAACTGAAACTTCTACTGTATAGTAAAACCCTGGAACCTCTTCTAATGGATAGGGTTGATCTTCTTTAATCCAAATTTTGTATTGATCAAGTTTTGCCACTACATAGGATTCCACCCATAATGGAGAAATGGCATTTTCTAATCCATCAACAATAATTTCAATTTTTAATTGGTCCATTCCTTTCAGGTTCGATTCATGCCAACGTTCTTGTGTAAAAGCGATTGAATGGATTATTGCGAAAGCTAAAATAAGGCGATTTAGATGGCAGTCAGTATACATCATTATATAAGTAAAAGTACCCCGGACAGGATTCGAACCTGTGGCCTACGGATTAGAAGTCCGTTGCTCTATCCAGCTGAGCTACCGGGGCATTCAATAATTATGGCGATTGGATGCCCCCTCATAAAACAAAGCCTAATGAGGGTAATCCTTAGTAAAAGCCATTAATATTACACCGCTAAAATAATACCATATACAGTACCAGTAAATACCTATTAGTTCCTAGAATTGCCACTTGGTGGACTTAATTCGGCGGACTAAGTAAAAACCTAATTCACTTTCTCAACCAAAAGTGACCCCAACGGAGTGAAAACGAAGGGGGGTGGTCGATGTGTATATGAGGTGTACCCATTCTGTAATAATTTTTTAAAATTTTCAATGTAGTTGTCCATCAAAAGTATATAGTTAAAAACTGAAACTTCTACTGTATAGTAAAACCCTGGAACCTCTTCTAATGTGGGATTTACATTTAAAAAATTGAATAGTATTGAGGATAAGATTGAAGCAATAACAATGGAAAGTGATAACGCATAAATAATTAAATATT
>LWDU01000102.1_pt1 | contig 24611 bp, 20 predicted proteins | sample 727161 | NCBI WGS metagenome assembly LWDU01 (sample SAMN04566230, study PRJNA314399) | hydrothermal vent metagenome | isolation source: deep sea hydrothermal plume seawater | place: Mexico: Gulf of California, Guaymas Basin | collected 2004-07-11
CCAATGGAGATCGATATCAATAATACTGGAGAACTACAAAATGCTATAGATAATGGTCTTTTATCTCAAGATCAAAAAACAGACTCTGACTTTTTTAGAGATATCGCTTTAAACACCCAAACAATGACTGAGAGAATGGGTAATCAAGCTGAAGCATCTAGAGCTGGCGTTACCGCAGTGATAGATTGGCACGCAGTGTATGAAAAAGAAATGGGACCTTGGATAACAAAAATGCAAGCAGGAACACAAAAATTAGTAAGTAAACAAATTGAAACTTATGGGAATCTTACTGGTTTAGTTAGTGATGAAATAGGTGGCTTTAAAGAGTGGGTAAAAGCAGAGGTAAATGTACCTGGAGGTGGCGATTTTATACCTGATGGTGGATCAGGCAAGATTAGATATTGATGACCTTCTTAAGGGAGGTGATCTATCAATGAACACCCATAATACCTTTGACCCTTTGATGATTAATATAAATATAACTGGTGATGATAATATGAAAGGTATAGTTACAGTGGAAATGGCTCAAGTAATAGCGAAACAAGCGGTACAACAAATAAAAAATAATGGTGGAGTTACAGATAGTAAAGAAGCATATGATAATATAGGTGATACTATAACTGTAACGTAATAAAAAAATAATTTATTTTCATTTTGACCTTTACTTACTAATTTTTTCCTTGTATATTGGACCAACTAGAACAAATTAAAAATAAATAATTAACTAAAACAAGAACAAAACAAGAACAAAACAAGAAAAATATACTTAATATTCTTGTAATTATAAAGTTCTCATTAATTTATTTCCTGAAATTTACTCTTTAAATATTTATATAGAAAGAATAATATATGTCCGGGATTTTAAATCAAACATTAACCACTACCCAATTCGGTATTTTAACCACTGAAGAACTTAGAAATAAGTTATTACTTAGGAATTTACCGCCACCTGTAACTAATTCTGTTGATCATTCTGGCTTTGCTTCATCCCTTCAAGATATAGGAACAGTTATTACTACACCTATTTGGGGGACTGAAAGTGAGAATATTCCTACCCATTATGATGAAGATGAACAAATATTACCATTTGGGCAAGTTAGAAGAAATGAATTTAATGTTAATAATAATAGATTTATCCCATTAAACGATGAATATGAAACTTTCCAACTTAATACTCCTTCTGAACCTTATTCAGATTCTTCAACAAAGGTAAGGGGACCATATCCAACATATTCAAATACTGACCAATTTTCATTAATAAGTAGTGGTATTAAACCATATGTTAATTTTCCATTCAATGTAGTAGATAAATTAAATTCATTAACTTTTCAAAATGAATCTTCTTTGGGGATAATAGGTGCAGAAAAACTAAAAGATGTTGTTATTGCTAAAGTTGCTCAAGTTCAAGAACAAGTTATTTCAGAATCTTTAAATAATTGGGTTATAACACCTTTTGATCCACCAGAAAATGAAGCTGGTGAATATTCAAATACAATGAAGGGTGAAGATATTGTATTTAATAGTTTACCTTTTGGTGCTGTTGGTTGGCAAGAATATAATAGGTTATCCAAATCAAATAAAATAGGTGGTTCATCAGATGGTGATACTGAAGCAATATTATCCACAGAACAAAGAGTTAATACATTATTAACAAGAACTGGTCTGAATTCATCAACCTTTTTGTTTAATGCTTTGGGTTTAAATCTTTATGTCCCAAACTATGAAGATAGAAGATTAAATAGTGATTCTAATGATGGTACGAATAGTAGATATTATATTGGTAGTGAAAGAAGTACAAATAGGGGGGCTAAGGTAACCAAATTATTCACTTCTGATGAATTTAATGGTGCCGATGGTAGTAGCTCACCTGGTGAGTCAGGAGGGATTACCAGCGTAAACCAGAAGTTTTACTGGAGTACAGATAATAATAATTTTAATGATAAAACTTTATTATCTGCAACACAAGACCTTGTTAATGAAAATCCAGATGATGTTTTCATTGATCAAACAAAAAAATATTTTAAAGATAAAATAAAGGACCAATTAATTAGTAGGGGGAGTGCGATAAGTAAGGAATCATATCAATCAGCAATTGCAAACGGTAAATTTTGTAGGGTATGGACAGTGGAAGATGGGTATTCATATAAAAACGCTATAAGGAAAAGTGGGTTGTTTAGTTCAGATGATATATCAAAGCCAGGGTTTTCTGTAACTTCCGACAATGCAGCATTAAGTGTGTTAGGTCAAAATGGGATAGTTAAAACCTTTCCAGTTGCAGATGATTCAACAACAACATATAAAAAATATATGTTATCTTTGGAAAATTTAGCTTGGGCTGATAATTTAGCAGATTTACCTATGAGTGAAACTGGTCCGGGTGACCCAATGAGTAATAATAAAGGTAGAATTATGTGGTTTCCACCGTACGATTTAAATTTTGATGAAAATATAAGTGCTAATTGGACAAAAACTGATTTTATAGGTAGGGCAGAACCAGTTTATACATACAATAATACAACACGAAGTGGTCAACTTAGGTTTAAAGTTTTGGTGGATCACCCTAAAGTGATTAATGCTTATAGAGGTAAACGAACAAATGAAATAGAAAGATTTTTTGCTGGGTGTTTATCGCCACAAGAATTTTTAGATTTTTTAGATAAAAGCGATGGTGTAAGTGAAAACGCAAAAACCCAAATTGAAAAAAAATTAAATCAACAACAACAACAACAAACATCATCTAATTATACTGCGAAAGAAAAAAACCAACTATTTTATACTAAAAACCAATCCGCTGGTGTTAATATTGATTCATCCGCAATTACATTATTCTTATCACAACAGAAATCAACCAATAAAACAGTTAAGGTTGTTATAAATGGTTATGCGTCTAGTGATGAAGCAAACCCTAAAGATTTAGCATCCGAAAGAGCTGCCGATGTTAAAACGCAGGTATCTGTCGTTTTACAAACATTAAAAGGTATTAAATTTACTATACAAACTAAAGCTACCGAATCTAAATTGGCGAATGACCCACAAAGTAGAAGGGTGGATCTGATAGTATCATATGATGCTACAAAAGATCAAAGTGCTAAACATAAAAGTATTGAACCACCAGGAGATTTAGCAGCACTACCAGTAGATTCACAAATTTTTGATAACGTTAGGATAGATGAGTCAAAATATTTTGATTATGTTAATGAAACTTACCCAAACTATTTTGCTAGTATCTCAGAAAAAATAAAATACTTTCATCCTGGATTCCATTCTACAACACCCGAAGGGTTAAATACTAGAGTTACCTTTTTACAGCAATGTACTAGACAAGGACCAAGTATATATGATAAAGATGATACTATTCAACCACAAAATTTAGCATTCGGTAGACCACCAGTGTGTATACTAAGGATCGGAGATTTTATTTATACAAAAATAGTGATTAATAGTTTAACAATAAATTATAATACTGGTAATGCACCACAATGGGATCTTAACCCTGAAGGAATAGGGGTACAACCAATGATGGCAGATATCACCATGAGTATAGATATAATAGGTGGACAATCACTACAAGGACCAATTAACCGACTACAAAATGCATTATCATTTAACTATTATGCAAATACTGAGATGTATGAACGAAGGTCAGATAGGATTGAGATAGATAGGTTTATAGGTGCTAGAATTGTAGATGGTAAAAAGGCTATGTTCCCACAAATCCAAAACGCATTAAAAAAATTATCACTAATTGGTGATGCACCTGATGGAGCAATAAAACAGTCTGTACCATTAAACCAAATGGATGAAAATATACCAGATAACCCTATTGATGTAGCACCACCAAATGAAACACCACCAACATTAATAATAAACGCTAATAATAAAAATATATATGTCGAATCATTGGTGGCAGGTGTGCCGACAGTACCCGATAGTAATATAGAGGTAATAATAACGGATAGTATTGATGAATCCCAGTGGATTAAAGAACAATTTTCAGAAAGTAGTGACGTATTTGATATAAGTGGTATAAATAAATTCTCCATTGCGTTTAGTAATTCGGAAAAGATAGTAACCATAGAATCTGAAATCACCACATTAACAGCTGATTACGCATCAGAAACAAATCCCAATATAAAATATAATATTTTATCTGAGATTGTTAGTAAAAAAGCGGAAATAAAGGCGTTAGAAGATATTATACCTAATGTTGTTGTTACAACTTATTATATAGATAATGAGAAAGCAACCCGTAAAATAAAAACATTTACAATCAGAAATAATAAACTAAATTAAAATATGGGAACAGAATATTACAATAGGTATCAAAAGTTTAATTTTAATGGTAAATACACACCACTACCATTTATAAAGATAGAACCAAAATCTAGCGATAAAACTGTGGTATATAAAACCGAAAGAGATAGAATGGATAAATTAAGTGAACAATATTATAGTAACCCATATCATGGGTGGTTAATAATGTTAGCTAATCCACAATATGGTGGTGTCGAAGGCGACATCCCCAATAACGAGATTATTAGAATCCCATTCCCATTTAAAGATAGTTTGCAACAATATATAAGAGCGGTACAAAGATATGAAACTTTGTATGGAAGTAATAGTTAATAATTTATATGTCGAATAAAACCCCTAAAGTAGAAAATAAAGGTGCAGGTTTATTTTTAGTTGACCCCAACCCACCTGGAAGTGGAGCATTACCTGCAGAGGACATGTTTATATATGTTAAATTCACTGCAACAGAGAGAAGTAGGGGAGTTGTAACACTAACAGATTCAGACTCTTCAATAAATGAATCGAGAGATGGTGAAATAAATTTTATCGCATCGGAAGTTAAATATGATGCATCAGGAGAACCCTTAAAAAATTTAATGGGTAAAACAGAATCTTATGCCACCACAAATTACACAGATATAGGTGGTGTCAAAAATTCATATAGTAGTGGTTCATTAGAAGGATTTGGAATTAAAAATATTTCAATAAAATATAATGCTAGTTTAGTTCCTCAAGTTGATATTTCATTTACAGATGTGAGAGGAAGTGCACTATTTGATGTTATCGAACAAGATAATAGAAAATCCCCTTACAGTTTATTTTTCAAAATGCCATACCCAATTTTTAATCTTACGGTAAAGGGTTATTTTGGTAATCCCGTTGAGTATTGCTTACATATGGTTAATTGGACATCTAAATTTGACCCGGGTACAGGTAATTTTGATATAACCGCAAATTTTTTAGGTTTTCAACAAGCATTTTTAGCGGATATGACAATAGGGAATGTAATAGGTGTTAACAATACTGATTTAGGTAAAGAAGCGTTGGCTAATTTACCTATGAAGGCACAAGACCCTGTATACCCAGATAAAATGATTGACATTGGACCTACACCATCATTGGATTCATTCATAAAAAAAATCAGTAAATTACAAGTTGATTTAGAATTTCTTAAATCTAATGATGATACCTATAAAAAATTAATTATACTAAACACACAAAAGAAAAAACTAAAACGTATACAATCATTTATAGGTGCACCCATCCCAAAGGATGTGGGCAACCCAACTACAAAAACCCCATATAGTGAGATACCCAACGACAAAGACGTTATAGTAACATCAGAAATCCAAGGTGAAGGTTCATTAATATTAAACCAAGAATATTTATCTATTAGAGATTACTTAATTTTTAAATATTCATCAATTGTTTCTGTAAATTACTACATGAAAACATTATATGATTTATTAAAAGACTATCAAAAGTTTAAGGTGGTTAATTATAAACAATTAAAAACTGGTATTGTTGATGGTATAATAATAGACGGTGATACCATAATTAATGAAACGATTTTTCCCATTAGTGAAGGAGACGGTGAGATAATAGATTATTTAACTGGTTTAGAGGTATCTACCGCAGGAGGTACTCTATCAACTAAAACCGCTGGAAAAGGGTATCCGTCATTTCCTACTACATTAATAGGTGCAATAGATGGATTAAAACAACCAAGTCCCATTTCAAGTCAATTCCAATCTCCTTCTTCTCTAAATGGGGAATTCCAAAATGGAGATGTAGATATATCGCAATTTGTAAGACCAACATCCGCCAAGAGCCAATTCTTATCGAAAGATCCTGTTTTTGTGTTAGATTTTAGAAAAATGAGATCTGAGGTTAAAAGAATGATAATTGATATTGATAAACAAATAAAGGAAGATACAAAGTCTGTTAATGTTAAAATTAATGAAGAATTAAAAAAGTCTATCGGTTATAACCCTACTGTTAAAACAGTTTTTGAGATATTATGTAATAATGTACAATCTTTAGTGGATGTAACATATAAAGTTGCTATGCAAGCAGAAGGGCAAACTAAAGAGAGAGCAAAAGAGTTAAAAAAGAATGTTCTTGATACTGATATAGACACTGATGAATCAGGTGATTTTAAGAACTCAACTATATACGCATTTCCCAAGATTATACAGATTTCAGATACCGGTGAAGCACAAGAAAAATATGTGGGTAGTAAGGATTTAAATTTAACCACTAATTCATTTCCTGAAATAAAATTTATTGAGGATGTTGCTAAGGGGATAACAAAAAGTAGTTCAGAATTAAGAACGATTAGAAAACAAACAAGTAAATTAAAACAACAAGGGTTCGACACTAATTCTTGGGTACCAAATAACCCAATAGATGTTGCAAATGACAACCCATTTTTATTTATTAATAGTATAGAATCACAAGGTGACGAGGAGATAAAAAAACAATTTTATAATATTTTATTAACTAGGTACGCAGTATGTAAAAATTATAGTAAAATGCTAGAAACCCAGTTATCGGCATTTGGTATATTTGACGCAATAGATGCGAAGAAATCTATTTTTGATACTACTGTTAGAAAAGTATTATCCACAGCATTAAGTAAGTCAGGGTCAGATGCTATAATATCTAATGGGATATCAAGTGGATATGTGATTGAACAAAGTAATATCCCTATAATAAACGAAAGTGGTGATGATTTACCTAAACTTGGTGACATAGAAATTAGTGGTTTTAGAAATGATGATGTAGAGTATATTGAAATAGAAGATAATGGTGGAAAAATTATTGGTTCAAAATCTGCATTATGGAAGGAAGTAAAGAATAATAATAAATATGAAAATATATTTGGGCAAAAAGTACAAACTGGATTCGATAAAACCATAGGTAGTTATACGCAATATCTAAATCATTTAGTTTTTGTAAATGCTAGTTACGATGTTTGGGGGGAAAAAGTAAATAAGAAATTAAAAAAAGGACAAACTGCGAATAATAAGTTTTCTATAAAAGATAATGATATAACCCGAATCGATGGAGGTCAGTCACCCCCTGAAGGTGCAACTAATAATGTGGATACACCGATTAAAACTGACTATATAAATGTTTTAAGCGCTGGTAGTAGTAGCGGTGGTGGACAACAAGTCGAGATACCGAGATATTTAACAACTGTATCTCCGTCATCCAATCTACCTGAAGAGTCTAGCATATTATATAATAATCCACATAGTGGTGGTAATAAATCTAAAGCGCTATTACTATTAAATACGTTACCATTTGTCCCATTTCAACACGTAATCGACAATTATATTATCAACCAACATAATGGGAGATACCTAGACATTATAAGATTACCCAAATACTATCTTTTATTTATAGCTGGGACACTATGGAGGGCAACAGAGTCATCAGACCCAATAGACTGGGCCAATTCAGAAGTGGATTCAGTTACAATAAATCAATATTTGAGTACTATAGGGGTTAATAAATCGTATGGTGGTACACCCACTATTAGTGCATCATTAACATCATTACCCACAAAAACAAAAGAAACATTAATAGAATTTTTTATACAGTGGGTAACCAATGAATTTGAAACCTTCGAATCAAAAGTAGTGGATTATACTACGGAAGAGGATATTACGGATAAGTATAAAAAAGGTGGATTTATAGCAAAGAAGTTATCTGGAAATATAAATTTAATAATAAATGCAATAGATATATTTACCCCTAACGCATTAGATAGTGGATTAAGTCTAGACGGTTTTGACACTTATTATAATAGTTTTGTTGATAATTTTACCAAGGAAGAGGATTCGACAGAAGAAAAAGACCCCGCAGTAATAGAAAAAGAAGATACCCAGCTTGAACCAATTAAACTACAAATGTATAACTATTTTAAAAATATATATGATAAATGGATTGCGGGTAGTCCACAAGATCAACTATCGTATAATGCTTGTGGAGAAGCTGGAAAAAATCTTATAGATTATTTTAAATTCATCAATAGAGGATTTAACGATATAGGAAATAAAGCAGTTATAAACTTAGATAGTGTTGCCACCTTATCGGAAAATATGGATACTAACTTCTATTTTTACATATCAAAAATACTAAGAGACAGTAATTTTTTATTTCAGATAATGCCTAGTTACATTAACTTTAAAGATGAAGAAGAAATGAAAGATATATTTAGACCAGTAACTGATATATCCCAAAGAAATAGTAGTAGTGGCCCAACTTATCTATGTATATATGCAGGTGGCACTTCAGAAGTTTTGGATTTAAACGAAAAAAGTAGATACACATATAAAAACGATGGTTTTTCTTTCCAAAATCCACCACCAGATATGTCAAGTACTGGTGGTGAAGAAGACTTTAATTTAGTAGCGTTTAGAGTTGCATATGGGGCAGAAAATCAAACAATGTTTAAGAGTGTTTCGTTAAACCAACAAGAACATAGAGAAACAGCAGAATATTTTGCAGCTTTAACAGATTTAATAGATAAAAGAGGTGGAACACAAAGATCTTATCAAGGAACAGATTTATATAAAATTTTCAAAACTAGATCATATAAAGCTGAAGTTGAGTCATTGGGGTGTATGAACATACAACCAATGATGTATTTCCAGTTAGATAATGTACCGTTTTTTAATGGTGCATATATGGTACTTAATGTTAGTCATACAATAACCCCTAATCATATGGTAACCACTTTTAGTGGTTTACGGCAAAGTAAAATATTAAGCCCACCAGTAGAGGAAATAACCACATTTTTAGATTCAGATTTAACAGAAACAATAGAAGAAGATACAGAGTTTGTTTTCCAAAATCAAAATAATCCTGATAAGTATAATGTTGGTGTCGACACAGATAAAGAGCCAGATACCCCATTTGCTTTAGTACAAATTAATAAAAACTCATTAATAGATATGGGGGTATTAGAAACAAACGCTAGTGATTTAGGAATTATTTTACAAAGCCAATTTGCAACTGGTGCTGACCCAGTAATCAGTAAATCGCAAGTTACTATGTTGTTAGCTAATATGTTAACAATGTCATCTGACGCAAATGGGCATGGATTTAGTCACATTGTTGAATCTTGGCCAGAGATTGATAGTCCCACCAGACAACAACAAGAGTATTATGCTGAAGATAACCCGTACGGTAATCCATCACCTGGGGGCGAAGACAATCTGAGTATTTTATCAGCGCAAACAATTGCACATAAATATAGAAAAAGGGGGTACATACCAATAGTTGGGCTGGCCCAATATCAGGAAGCAAAAGAAGTGTTAGGTGTGGATTTAGTTACTGATCCAGATCAATCATTTGGTATTACATCAATCGCACCACAAGGAACAAATAAAGTATTGGCGGTAAGGGTTTCTTTATTTAAGTGGAAACTAGGGATATGTTCCCCATTTTCATACTCTAAAGGTGGTAGCTCTAGTAATTTCACAAAAACAGTTGACAAACTTTCAGGTGACAAGGGAGGAACAATTGGAAAAAGTTTTGATAATTTTGCTAGGGTTTTAAGTAGATTTGATTTGATAGGTATAAATGTTCCAGGTGTTGCTTCTGATTGTGATAACGATACTTCATCTCAGGTTGCTCCAGATACATCTGGTGTTGGTAATTGATTATTACTAAAAAATACTTTATATTTGATATATGAATATTGGGAATATTGTATCATCTTCTAAAATTAATGAAGATAATTTTAAGTTATTTAATGAAATTGAATCAGTAGATAATTCTTTACCTACACTTATTGTTGGTTGGAATAAAACTAAAGAAATGTTTGGGGATAAGGTATCCATTTTAAATAAACAAATCAGTGATAATTTATATTGGACATTCTCAACTACTGAAAGAAGGGTGGACTATGATGATGATATTATAACATTTAAACAGGAATGTTATAATAATTTCGGGAGTGAATTGTCGTATGTTTATATTGACCCAATACATGATAAACCTAAAAAGATTAAAAAAATATTAAAAAAAATCTATTCATTAAGCGAATCTATTTCATATTTTACTGATAAAAATATGTTATATATCTTAGGTGAAAATATCGTTTTTGGTGTAAATTTAGAAGTTACAGAGTTTATAGGGATAAGTACCAATAGTATTATAACAAGAGTAGTTAATTTAAGAAATAGCGTTTTAATCGATAATGAAATATTTAATAAATGTAAGGAATTTATAAAAAAACTAGATAATGAGTATAAACTAGTTCCTTATGTTGTTAAATATGGAAAATACTACTAAAATAATTACATTAGCTTCGTTTGTTTTAAACGATAAAATAGATAGTTTTAAAAAATATCTGTATAAAAGATTTAAAGTACCAAACGAAAGGGTTTTCATATATGACATAGATGAAGATTCAGAAAAGAAGATTATAACCTTTAGGGTATATGTTAGAGATGGTAAAAGGGTTAATACAAGTTCTTTCTTCCCCACCACAATAATAGTTCATAAAAAGGGTGAATGTTTTTATACGATAAATGCATTAAATAAATTGATTGAAAAAGAAACTGGTGGTGAATCTGGAAATATTAATTATAAAGATTATCATGTAGAATGGGATAATTATCAAGGAAAAATTTTAATCGTAAAGGCAGGAGAATTATCAATAATGAACATTAATCGTAATTTTTCTTAAGAACATGATATTTATAAATAAACCAATTATTATGGAAGATAAAAACATAAATAAAAACAAAAAAGATTTGGACTCTAAATTGGATGCCTTTTTAGAGGAAGAAAAAGAAGAAAAAGAGTGTATTGGCGAAGAATGTTTAATTAATGATGGTAAAGAAATTGTTGAGAGAGTGAATAAAGTTTATAAAACTACCGATGGTAGACAATTATTAATGTAATTGAAATGAGTAAAAAAAATCTATTAAAAGAAGAATTAAATCGACACATGCAACTTTTGGAGTATACATTCTATATGCCTGAAGTGGAAAATGACGATGATGAAGATAACTTATTGTTTGATAATTCAGTCAATTTATATGAGCAAGATCCAATACCGGGTGTTGATACACCTGAAGAAGGTAATGAAGAAGGTGACCCATTTGCTACACCTGAAGAAGGTGCAGCACCAGAAGAAGGTGCGGAAGTTGACCCATTTGCAACACCAGAAGCAGGTGGTGAATCAGAAACAGAACCAGATATTGACCCATTTGCCGCTGAAGGTGAAGGTATGGAGGTTGCTGATGAATTTGCAACTGAAGAACCTGCTGATGAGGAAACAGTTGAGGTAGAGGTTACAGATATAGTTGATAAGGCAGAAGAAACAAGAACAGAAATCGAAGGACTTACATCCAAAATGGAAGAATTAATGGGTAGTTTTAGTGAATTATCTGATCAAGTAAGTGGTATGGATCAAGTTATTGATAAAATCGATGGTTTAGAAAAAGAAATTGAAAGAAGAAATCCCACACCTGTGGAAAAATTAGAAATGAGGTCTATGGATTCATTCCCTTATAGTGTTAAATTAACAGATTATTGGGAAGATAAAGAAGGATATGACACAGGAGAAGGAAATGATGAAGAGGAATACGTAATAACTAAAAAAGAAGTAGACGATTACAGCTCATCCGATATAAGACATTCATTTGATTATGATGTCAATGCGGAAGACGATGAAACCTATTAAGTTATTTCCCTCGTTTGACAAATTAACCTATAATGTATAAATTTATACTATTATAGGTTTTTTTTTGTTGACTTTTTAAATAAAAACGCTTATAATTGTTTAGTTAGAAAAAATAATTTATTAATTAATTAAAAAAAAATAAGATGAGTAAAACAACATTAGAATCAATTTTATCACAATACGAAAAAAATAGTGATGGTGGTAAAAAACCAAAAGTATCCAATGAGGATAGGTTAAAAAAGTATTTCACAGAAAAACTTAAAAAGGGTGAAAATAACACAACTAAGTCATTTAGAATTCTTCCAGGAAAAGAAGGAAGTTCTCCATTTGATGAAATCTATTTACATGAAAGAGAAGTGAACCATAGATATGAAAAAATTTATTGTAATAAATTAAATGATGGAGAACTTTGTCCTTTATGTGAAGCTGAGGAAGCTTTAAAAATGGATGGTAGTAAGAAAGCCAAAGATATGGCGAAAGAATACACACCACGTAAATGGTATGTAGTTAAAGGTATTGATAGAGATAATGAAGATCATGGTGTTAAATTCTGGAGATACAAGCATAAATATACTGGTGATGGTGTCCAAGATAAATTAATGCCTGTATTCAAATTAAAAGGTGACATTACAGATGCTAGAGAAGGTCGCGATGTTATTATTACAACAAATCGTAATGATAAAGGACATTCTGTTGTTAGCTCTATAATGGCGGATGATGTTAGTTTATTAACATCCGATACAGAAAAAGCCAACGCTTGGTTTAATAACGAAGAAACATTTAGAGATGTTTACGCTAAAAAATCACCTGAATGGTTAGATATAGTAGCAAAAAATATGACACCTATTTGGGATTCGGGATTATCTAAATACGTTGCAGAAGAAGAAAAAGAAGAAACGGAAACTGCATCATTAGAAGATGAAATTAATTTACTTAAAAATGATGTGAGTACAAATACATTAGAAAATGATGGTGATGGGGTTGATACAACCACACTTGAAACTAATGATGATGAACTACCATTTTAAAAAAGTGAATTAATATGGCAAAGAAACCAATTAAGAAGAAAAAGACTGATTTTTCTAACATCAGAAAAAAGTTTTCATCCAAGGAAAAATATAAAGAACAGAAATATTTTGACTTGGGGGAGGCTTTCCAAAAAGCAACAGGTATTCCTGGACCAGCTATGGGTCAAATTAATATGATGTTAGGGCATTCAGATACAGGAAAGACAACTGCACTTATACAAGCTGCAGTCGATGCGCAGAAAAAAGGTATCTTACCGATATTCATTATTACTGAACAAAAATTTAGTTTTGAACACGCTAAACAAATGGGTTTAAAAACTGATTATGTAGAGGAAATAGATGAAACAACTGGTGAAGTTACTGGTTATTGGGATGGATTTTTGTTATATAAATTAGGGTTTGATTATATTGAACAAGCCTTTGAATATGTAACAGAAGTTCTAGACGGGCAAAAAGAAGGTGAGATACCACACGATATATTATTTTGTTGGGACTCTATAGGTACTATACCTTGTAAAATGAGTTTCGATGGAAAAGGTGGAAACCAACATACTGCTAGAACTATTTCAGAAAAATGGGGAATGGGTATGGCTCAGAGAATTACATCTTCGAGAAAAGAATCCTCCCCATATACGAACACTATGATTTTCGTAAACCAACCTTGGGTAGAACTACCTGATAACCCCTTCAGTCAACCAAAAATACAACCCAAAGGTGGTCAATCAATTTATTTATCCTGTGCCTTAGTATTCCTATTTGGAAATCAAAAAAATGCTGGAATATCAAAACTATCTGCCACCAATAAAGGTAGAAAAGTTAATTTCGCCATTAGAACTAAGGTTGGTATACATAAAAACCATATGAATGGGTTAGGATACGCTGATTGTAGGATATTAGCTACTACACATGGATTTATCGAAGATGATAAAAAAGCCATAGAAGATTATAAGGGAGTACAAAAAGAGTATTGGTCAGAAATTTTTGAAAATGTAGGTGATGGTATAGTAGATTTTGAGATAGAAGATGATGAAACATATATCGAAACACCTGTAGAATATTCTGATAAATAATTTTAGTATTAATCTTATAATAGTTATGGAGAGTGCCAAAACCAACTAAAACAAAAAAATACACACACACCTTATTAGTAGATGGAGATTCATTATTGAAAACCGCCTATCATGGAGCAAAAGACCTTTATTATAAAGGTAACCATATAGGTGGTATTTTTCAGTTCTTAACTATGTTAAGAAAAGTTATTAATGAAAATCGTTTTGATAAGGTTTTTATATTTTGGGATGGTCAGTTTAGCGGACGTTTGCGTCATGAAATTTATAAAGAATATAAGGCTAATAGAGAAAAAGATTTCTATAATCATCGAGAACCCAAAGACCCTGATCTATACATCCAAAAACATAGGGTATCCCAATATTGTGAAGAATTATTCATACGGCAATTTCAAGATGAAATAATTGAGGCAGATGATTCTATAGGGTATTATTGTTCTAATATAGAAGATGATGAAAAAGTTGTGATAATCTCTAACGATAGAGATATGTGTCAACTGATAGATGATAGGGTAGCAATATATATCATTAACCTTAGAAAAATCATAAGTAAGTATAACTATTGTGAACATTTTAATCACCATTATACTAATGTTAAATTAGTAAAAATATTGTCTGGAGATGCTAGCGACAATATAAAGGGGATACAGGGTGTTAAAGAAAAAACACTTATAAAGTATTTTCCTGAAATTTGTAAAAAAACTTTGACATTAAAAGATATTATTAGTAAAATTGAAGTATTACAAAACGAAAGAAAAACAAGATTGAAAACATTAGATAACATAAAAAATAAAGTTACGGTTGGATGTCAGGGTGAGGATATCTTTGAAATTAATGAAAAGATTATAAACCTAAGAAAACCATTATTAACAGAATCAGCGAAAGAACATCTTAATAATTTATTTGTCTCACCTATTGACCCAGAAGATAGAACAACAAAAAATGTTATTAAGATGATGTTAGAAGATGGAATAATAATGGCAATACCCGGTGGAAGAGATGGTTATATAAATTTTTTAAAACCATTTTTAAGAATAATAAAAAAAGAAAAAAATTTCTTTAATATAAGCAAAAAATAAAATACTATGAAAAAGAATTATGAAAATCTCCCGTATGAATTTTTATTATTAATTAATGACAAACCAATAGTTGGTAGAAATTTTTCTATAAGAGGATTTAATAGTGATAGTTTAAGATCACTTGAATTAAAAGAGGTAATAGATGATGCGGTAAACATAATAAAACGCCAATTTAAATCAAAAACATCGGATTACCTTTTTAAATATTATAATCCTTACTTCGCTTATTCGGATGTTGTTGTTGATACTGAGCCACATAAAGTAGATATTTACGCAAATGAAGACATCTTCACATTTCAAATAAAAGTAAAGGGAAATGTGGTAATACAAAAGATTTTTTCTGGGAATCATTACCCCCCAAAAGTAAGGTATGATGTAGACATAAGAAAAAATATTCCCGATATCATAGCTACAATACAAAATGGGTTAGTTCAGAAAAATTATACAAAAGAATTGTGCGGTTACGCGCTTTAAAGGATATATATTAATATAGTAAATTATAAAAAATATGACTAAAAAAAATAGCGTAAATTTAGGTTACTTAGGTTTTAATTTTCAGATAAAATTAGTCAAACAGTTAATAGAAGATATAAAATTTTCAGAAGAAATAATGGACATTGTTAGTCCACAATATTTCGACAATGAATACCTTAGATTAGTTGTTGCTAGTGTGAAAGATTATTATGAAAAGTATGAAACGATACCTACATATGAAACAGTTTTTGAAATTATTAGGGTAGACATTAAACGAGAAATTGTTAGGGATTCTGCTATTGAAATAGTGAAAGATGTCAAAAATGGTGATAGTAAGGATTGTTTACATATCCAAGATACTGCACTTAAGTTTTGCAAACAACAAGAACTTAAGAAGGCAAATCAAAAAATTCAGAAGATATTAGAGTTAGGGGATTTCGATAGGTATGATGAGTGTGAAGAGATATTAAAGGGTGCTTTATCCGTTGGTGGTGAAAAAGATACAGGTATCGATGTATTTCATGCCATAGAAGATGTGTTAAGTGATGATTTTAGGGCACCGATTGCCACAGGTATGATTGCTATAGATAACTTAATGGATGGTGGTTTATCTAAAGGAGAATTGGGTGTTATATTGGCCCCGTTCGGTGTCGGTAAAACTACTTTGGTAACTAAAATGGCAAATAACGCATATAATTTAGGTTATAATGTCGTACAAATATTTTTTGAAGATAATCCAAAGGTTATACAAAGAAAACATATAACGTGTTGGACAGAAGTACCGTTAAGTGAACTAACGGAAAACAGAGAAGAAATTAAAAAAGTAATACCCAAATTTAAATCAAAAGAGGGTAGTTTAATTTTAAAGAAAATGCCCAGTGATGGTACAACAATACCAAAAATAAAACAATATTTAAAAAAATTAACATCTAATGGTAATAAACCAGATATAGTTTTTATTGATTATATGGATTGCGTAGTCCCATCTAAGCAATTCAAAGATGAGTGGAGTGGTGAAGGAAATGTGATGAGACAATTTGAAACTATGATTACAGAATTAGATGTTGTTGGTTGGACAGCAATACAGGGTAATAGAAGTTCTATCGGAGCATCTGTAGTAGAAGCGGATATGATAGGGGGATCAATCAAAAAAGGTCAGATAGGACACTTTATAATATCAATTGCTAAAACATTAGAACAAAAGGAAGCCGGAACCGCAACTTTAGCAATATTAAAATCTAGGTTCGGGAAAGATGGTGTCATATTCGAAGATATATTATTTGATAATGGTACATTAAAAATCGACACTGATATATCTAGTGATGTTTCTTTTTTGGACTTTGAAAAAGGTGAAGAAAAGAAAAAATCTAATTTAGTTATTGAGGCGATGAGGAAGAAAAAACGAGTTTTCGGGGAACAGTAAGTTATTGTTTAACTTATTAAAAAAATTTTATTAATGATTAATTTTGTTAAGTGAATTAACACCCCCTAATAAAAAGAAAAAATAGTAAATATGGATGTAACAAACAAAATATTATCAGACATTACAGTGTATATGAAATACGCTAAATACTTACCAGAATTAAATAGAAGAGAGACGTGGGAAGAACTGGTTACGAGGAATAAGAATATGCACATTAAGAAATATCCTGAATTAAAAGATGAGATAGAAGAAAAGTATAAGTTTGTATACGATAAAAAAGTATTACCATCTATGAGGTCAATGCAATTCGCTGGTAAGTCCATTGAGATATCACCTAACAGAGTTTATAACTGTGCGTTTTTACCTATCGATTCAGTAGAGTCGTTTAGTGAGACAATGTTTTTACTTTTAGGTGGAACAGGAGTAGGGTACTCAGTACAAAAACATCATGTAGAGAAACTACAACCAGTAAATAAACCATATAGTAAAAGAAAAAGAAGGTTTTTAATAGGGGATTCAATCGAAGGATGGGCTGACTCAATTAAAGTATTGATGAAATCATATATTGGTGATAAAAGAAGTTCTAGTATAGAATTTGATTTTTCGGACATTAGACCAAAAGGGGCTAGGTTAGTTACTTCTGGTGGTAAAGCACCAGGACCTCAACCATTAAAGGAATGTATTGTTAAAATAAAGGGTGTTTTAGAAAATAAAACTGATGGTGAAAATTTAACCACACTTGAAACACATGATATTGTATGTTACATTGCTGACGCAGTGTTAGCTGGTGGTATTCGTAGGGCAGCTTTAATTAGTCTATTTAGTGCTGATGATGGTGAAATGATTTCTTGTAAAACAGGTAACTGGTGGGAAACTAACCCACAAAGAGGTAGGTCAAATAATTCAGCGGTTCTTATTAGACATAAAATCACTAAAGATTTCTTTATGGAATTGTGGAAAAGAATTGAACTGTCAGGTGCAGGTGAACCAGGAATTTACCTATCGAATGATAAGGAGTATGGTACAAATCCCTGTTGTTTTGTAGGTGATACATTAGTTGCCACTGCAGATGGAAGAAACGCTGTTAGTATTGCTCAGTTAGAGAAAGAGAACTATAAAGGACCCGTTTATTCTATCCAAACACAAACCGGTCAAGTAGTAACATCTTATTGTTCTAATGTTTGGGTAAGTAAAAAAAATGCAGAGTTAGTTGAGGTTAAATTAGATGACGGATCAAGTTTTAGGTGCACACCTGACCATAAAATTATGTTAAGGGGTTGTAACTATGTTGAAGCTAAAGATTTAGTTAATGGGGTCAGTTTAATGCCGTTTAATTCATTTAAAAGACCCGATAGGGATTATAGGATGATATGTTCTAACACTGGAAGAGATTTAGCTCAATACGCTCATGTATCACAATATTATGATATTATAAAAAATGGATATGAAAAACAACATATCCACCATATAGATGGTAATGGTTTAAATGATTTACCAGAAAACTTAGAATCTATTAATGCAAAAGAGCATAATAGAAACCATATGTTAGGAGATAACAATTCTTTTTTTAAGATTAAAGATTTAGATTCTTGGAAAGAGAAACAATCAAGTAGACAATTAGGTGTAAAAAATAGTAATTCTAACGGAATAACAACTGAGGAAATGTTAATTAGGTTGAGGTCTAGAAGAGTACAAAAGTTGAAAAGGTTAACCCAAAAGGAAATATTAGAAACATGTAATGTTAAATTTTTATCTAAAGGTAGGTTAACTGAAATGAATGTTAATAGTATATCTGAATTACAGGATGATCTATGTGAAATGATAAACCATAAGGTTGTTAGCGTTGATTTTATATCAGAAAGAGAAGATGTTTATGATATGACAGTTGAGGGGACACATAATTTTGGTATTATAACATCCAGTACTGATGATAACTTTATAAATAGTTCAGGTATTTTTGTTCATAATTGTGAAATAGCACTAAGACCATTTCAGTTCTGTAACTTATGTGAAGTAAACGTTTCTAATATCGAATCACAAGAAGATTTAAATGTAAGAGTTAAAGCTGCTGCGTTCATAGGGACGTTACAAGCTGGTTATACGGGCTTTCATTATCTTAGAGAGATATGGCAAGAAACTACAGAGAAAGACGCTCTAATAGGTGTTTCTATGACTGGAATTGGAAGTGGTGTAGTATTAGGATATGATTTAGAAAAATCTGCTGATATAGTAAAGAGAGAAAATAGTAGAGTTGCGAAAATTATTGACATTAATAAATCTGCTAGATGTACTACTGTAAAACCGGCCGGTTGTCAGATACCATCTACGGTTATTAGGTCAAATAAAGGTAATATTAGTTTATTTGATATTTTCAAGAAAAATGGTGTTAATTTAGAAAATCATTTAGATGTGTATAGGGAATGGTATGATGTAAAAACCGACATAAAAGTTTTTGATGAAAATGGTAATGAGAATTTAATAACTAAGTTATTTGTAAATGGGTTTGAGGAAAGTGTGAAATTCACAATGGAAGATGATAGTATCATTGAATGTACACCACACCATAAATTTATGATGTCTGATGGTAATTGGAAACAAGCTATTGAGATAACGGAAGATGATGAATGGTTATATTGTGAAGAAAATATTTTAATAAAGATGAAATAAAAAGTAAATTAAAAAACATAATAAAATGAAAATAAAGAAAAAAGAATTAACACAATCGTTTACTGTAGACATTGAAGTTGAAAATAACCCTGTATATCAGATGGGTAATGGTACTGTGTCACATAATACTACATCTTTAACGTTAGGTACGTCATCAGGAATTCATGCTTGGCACAATGATTACTATATTAGAAGGATTAGAGTGGGTAAAAATGAATCAATATATAAATATTTAATTGTTAACCATCCAGAATTGTTAGAAGATGACTTTTTTAGGTCTCACGACACCGCAATTATCACCATACCACAAAAAGCACCAAAAGGTTCTATATTAAGAACTGAATCACCTTTTGATCTTTTAGAGAGAGTTAAGAAAGTTGCTACTGAGTGGGTAAAAAGTGGACATAGAAATGGTTCTAACACACATAATGTTTCCGCAACTATATCGCTTAAAGAAGAAGATTGGGAATTAGCGGGAGAATGGATGTGGACTAATAAAGAGCACTATAATGGTTTATCTGTATTACCTTATAACGGTGGAACATATACTCAAGCACCTTTCGAGGACATCACTGAAGAAAAATATAATGAAATGGTGAAACATTTAAATAACATTGATTTATCTCTAATTGTGGAAGTAGATGACAACACTACATTAAGTGGCGAATTAGCATGCGCTGGGGGAAGTTGCGCCATTACTGATATATAAGGTTTATGGGGGTAATAATAAAATATAAAAACAAAGATGAGTGAAACAAAAACAACATTAGGTCCAAATGAGATGTTTACCGCGTTTGAACCAAAACAATCAAACAGATGGTTGGTAAAGTTTCCAGAGGAGTTTGGGATAGAAAAATGGATGATTAAACATGTAACACCTGTTGTGTTTGATGCTGAGAAAAAAGAATGGAATGATATAACAATCACCCTATGGGATGCAATGACAAATTCATCATCAAAAGCACTAAGTGATTTAATCCAAAAAGGAAGATACCATAATTTCTTATTACAGATGACAATGTTGAGCCCGATTGGTGATGATGTTGAGGACTTTTATTTTGAGGGGTGTAATATTAAGACAATCAACTTTGGTGAGACAGATTACCAAAAACAAAAATTTAAACTAATAACATTGGTTATTAAATATAATAAATGTATTGTTAAATAAAATGATAAACTCAACAGAAGATTGGATATATGATTTATATATTAAAGAAACTATAAATCGTAAGATAAAACCAATACCAAATGAACAACACTTAAATAGGGGTAGTTGTTGTGGGAACGAATGTTTACATTGTCCATACATACCCAAACACCAAAAAGGTGCTACAGATACCAAATAATTAAAAGTCAGTTAATCACTGACTTTTTTTTTATCTACACTTTTCTTTTAAAAAATTTATTGTAGAATATTTATATACAAATGGCAGAGAGTAGATTTATAAATATTGACTTTCCCTTTAGGGATAGTAAAGAAGGATTTTATTTTAATTTAACAAAAACAAATGAAACCGCAATACGTGCAGACCTTTTACATTTATTATTAACTAATAAAGGGGAAAGGTTATATATGCCAGATTTCGGTAGTGATTTAAAAAAGTTTATTTTTGAACCAAATGATAGTATAACACATATCGACATTAAAAATAACATAAACGAAACAATAAAAAAATATATACCGAATCTTATAATAGATTCAATAGAGTTTAAAAACAACGATATTGAAGAATTGATAGTTGTTGAGGTAAAGTATACAGTAACAGAAGGAGCATTCTCATCTTCGGATGTTGTTGAAATAACATTTTAAATATGGTTAAAAAAATAGATTATAACGCTAGGAATTTTGCACAAGTAAGGACAGAACTTGTTGGATACATAAAACAATATTATCCAGAAATATTTTCAGATTTTAATGATGCATCGGTGGGTATGATGCTATTGGAACTAAATGCTGCGGTAGGTGATATGTTATCATTTCATACTGATAGGATGTTTAATGAAACACAAATTGATTATGCTCAAGAAAGGTCATCAGTATTAGAATTGGCAAGAACATTTGGGTTAAATATCCCAGGTAAAAGACCAAGTATAACAATAATAGATTGGTCAGTAACTGTACCAACAGCTGGTGACACATTTGACGTATCCTACGCCCCTTTATTATTAAAAGGTTCACAAGCAACTGGTGCTGGTAAAGTTTTTGAGTTAGTAGAAGATTCTGATTTCTCCTCACCATTTACAACAGGAGGAATACCAAACAGGTTAATAATTCCAAATATTGATGACTCTGGGTTAGTATTAAATTATACGTTAACTAAAAGAGAAATAGTATTAAATGGTACAACAAAAATTTATAAAAGAGTAATTAACCAAGATGATTATAGACCGTTTTTAGAGGTTATATTACCAGAAGATAATGTTTTATCTATTGAAAATATAATTACATTAGAAGGCACAAATTTAACAACCGAACCAACATTGAATCAGTTTACTGAATTTGATAATAACTTTTATGAGGTGGAAGCGTTGGCACAAGCTGAGGTATATATACCAGATGGAAATAGAAAATCAGATAAAACCGGTATAACTCCAGGTAGGTGGATAAATTCACCGAAAAGATTTATAAAAGAATTTACCGATAATGGTTTTTGTAAAATTATATTTGGTGGAGGACAATCAGATATATCTGAATTAAATACATTTATTGGTTGCAGGGGTCAAATAGATAGAATAGGTGATTTTGTTAATAATCTTTCATTAGGTGAGATACCGATACCCGCAAATACGATGTTTGTTAAATATAGAATAGGTGGTGGAAATAGTAGTAATATTGGACCGAATACTTTAACTAGTTTAGGTAATATAAGTATGACAATTAATGGTGACGAGGCAACAAAAAATCAAGAAGTTAGAGATAGTTTAGAGGTTAATAACCCGATACCCGCAATTGGTGGAAAAGAACAACCTTCAGTTAATGAGGTTAGGAACTTAGTTAAATATAATTTTGCTGCACAAAACAGATGTGTTACTATTAAAGATTACCAAAGTAGAATACCATTAATGCCTGGTAAGTATGGGGTTCCATTTAGAACTGGTGTTTGGGAAGAAAGAAATAAGGTAAATGTAACAGTATTATCATTAGATGAAAATAGTAAATTAAGTAACCAATCCACATCTACATTAAAAGAAAATATTGCAGAATATTTGGCGGATTTTAGAATGTTAAATGATTATGTCACAATAAAAGATGGGAGAATTATAAATATAGGTTTTGAAATTTCATTATTTTTAGATAAATCGATATCTAAAGGGGAAATCATTTCAGATGTTATTGATGCTGTTACTGAATATTTTGATATTAATAATTGGGAAATGGGTGATAATATTTATTTGGCTCAGTTAATTGAAAATATTAATAATGTGGGTGGTGTGTTAAATGTTACAGAATTAAAAGCTTTTAATAAGGTTGGTAATACTAAATATTCATTGAATAGTATATCACAACCTTATGTTGATGAAGCAACTAAAGAAATTGATTTGTTGGGGGAGTATACTTTATATGGTGAACCAGACTCTATGTTTGAAATAAAATTTCCAAATGTGGATATAAAAGTTAGGGGAAAATAACATTTAAGTGGTAATAGTAATTACTTTATGATAAAACGATATTAGTTTGTTATAAAAAATATAAAGTTATGGGATGTAAAGAATGTAAAAGTAAACAAGGTCAAAAAAGTGAATCAACTACAATACCGTTAATGCCAGAATCAATTGCGAATGGTGATTATAATGGTAATTTTTTATATAAGGTAGCCGCATTCATAGCAATAATTGTGGCAATACCATTTTTAATAGTTATATTACTTGGTCAGATGTTTTTGGCCTTTTTTGTTCCTAAATCTAAATTCGATTTTACTTCTAAATTCGTTAAGTTTTTTGAGAATATACTTAAGTGGTATGCAAAACGCAAAGCAACTAAGGAATTAAACAGAAGAGAAAAGGAATTTAGTGACACTATTAGTTATGATGGTGATGATGATTTTGAGGTTTATGAATCTGAAGAATATACGGTAGAAGATATATTAGAAGACGCAGAAACACTTGACTGGGAAAATTTATCTAACCCTAAAGTAAAAAAAGGTAATAACAAAAAAGGTCAATAATGAATAGATGTCTAAGTCAATTAGAGTAAGAACCACCCCAAACGGTGACGATAAATACATTAAGGTTGAATTAAAACAAGATTTTGATCTTCTTGAAATTTTAAGTTTAAAATTAAAACAAGAAGAAGTGTATCAAAATTTTTGTTCTAATTATGGTGTTGTTGCGGGGAGGATTAGTGTAAATAATGGTTTTGGGTTACCTAACGCTAAGGTATCTATTTTTATACCTATAACAGCAGAAGATTCACAAGATGAAATTATACGGACACTATACCCATATGAATCTCCCCAACCTCAAGATAAAAACGAACAAGGTATTAGATATAATCTATTACCAAATCAACAACAAAGTTTTGATCATACACCAGTTGGTACCTTTCCCACAAAATTAGAAATATTAGATAACAATACCACTCTTGGTATACATGAGAAATATTATAAATATACTACTACGACCAATGAAGCTGGTGATTTTATCTTATTCGGTATACCAGTTGGGGATCAGCTATTACATTATGATATAGATTGGAGTGATGTCGGGTTTTTATCACTTAGACCTTATGATTTAATAGAAAGGGGATTTAATAAGAACCTTTTTTTATCACCATTTAAATTTAGTAGTTCACCAAACCTAGATAATTTACCACAGTTAGTGGGTCAAAACACCAATATAACGGTTGAACCTTTTTGGTGTGACGATTTAAGT
>LWDU01043092.1_pt1 | contig 24604 bp, 20 predicted proteins | sample 727161 | NCBI WGS metagenome assembly LWDU01 (sample SAMN04566230, study PRJNA314399) | hydrothermal vent metagenome | isolation source: deep sea hydrothermal plume seawater | place: Mexico: Gulf of California, Guaymas Basin | collected 2004-07-11
TTATTGAACAAATTGATCACCCAAACCTCGGAATTGAATTCGACGCCTACCATATGTATGGTACTGAAGGGCACATGGAAGAAACTGTTACAAAATATTTACCCTACATTGGCAATATTCAAATTGCCGATGTCCCCGGCCGCGGCGAGCCCGGCACTGGCGATATTGATTACGATAGCTTCTTGTCAACACTCGATCGTATTGGTTATGACAAATGGGTCGCTTTAGAGTATGTCCCAACGGGTGACACTGTTAAAACGCTAGAATGGATTGAGAAGTGGCGCTAAAGAAAACATCCCGAAAAAATTCAAGCTCTGTGTGCCCATTATTATACTCAATGTCGACTATATCGGCTAACTGGTCGCATTAAACCCAAATTTTCACGTAATGTGCTACCACCATATTCTAATCGAAATAAACCGCGATGCTGAAGTTCTGGAATGACCAAGTCGACAAAATCATCAAGCGAGGCGGGTAATATTGAAGGTAAAATATTAAAGCCGTCAGTTGCGTGATCATGCAGCCAGCCTTCCATAAAATCTGCGATATGTTTTGGTGTTCCCTTCATAACAAGCTTACCTCTGGCACCAGCCACCCGCATGGCTAAATCTCTCATAGTAAGGTTTTCTTCCTTGGCCATTTTAATCAACTCATCCACAGTGCTTTTACTTGCGTTTGTCTCGGGTAAGTCCGGGAGCGGGCCATCGAAATCATAATTTGACAAGTCCACGTAACCTAAAACAGTTCCCAGAATTTCCCTGGCAACTATTGGATCAATCATAGATTGTATTTCATCAAATTTTTCTTCTGCTTCGTTGATTGTCGACCCAACAATCGGACTTATACCAGGAAGAACCTTAAGAGAATTTGGATCCCGCCCAAATCTTTCCATTCGTCCTTTTAAATTAGCATAATACTCTTTGGCAACTTTCAGCGAATTTGGAGAACAAAAAACGACCTCAGCAAATTCCGCGGCAAGCTCCATTCCCGCTTCGGAGGCGCCGGCCTGAACAATTACCGGGTGTCCTTGAGGAGGGCGCCGCACATTAAGCGGTCCTTTTACGGAAAAATGTTTACCTTTATAGTCCAAATTATGAAGTTTATTACGATCAAAATAAAGGCCACTATCTACATCTCGCAAAAATGCGTCGTCTTCCCAACTATCCCAAAGCCCTCTCACAACTTCGGCAAATTCCCGAGCCCGATCATAACGTTCAGCATGACCAAAATGTGAGTCACGTCCAAAGTTTTGAGCTTCTGCATCTTGAACAGAAATAACCAAATTCCACCCGGCACGACCCCCACTAATATGATCAAGCGAAGCAAATTTTCGGGCCACATGATAAGGCTCATTATAGCTCGTTGAGGCTGTTGCGGTAAGACCAATATGGCTCGTGACCATCGCTAATGCAGACAGCAAGGTAATTGGTTCAAAATTAGCGACATATTATGCTGACCGTGAAACAGCTTCTATATTAGCTCGTCGAACTGCGACAGAGTCTTGAAAAAATATCATATCCATTTTTCCACGCTCAGCCGTTTGCGTGATCTCTATATAATGTTGGAGATTAATACCGGCATCAATTTGAGCACCGGGATGTCGCCAAGATGCTACGTGATGACCGGTAGGATTGAAAAAAAACTCCCAGTTTTAATTGCAGATTTTGGGAGATCATCATATTTATCCAACTTCGAAGATTTCCTGCGGCATCTCATGAATACTATCGCCTGGACCGTTTGAACCAATAATATAATTATCACAAATCCACGAATACACATTGCCCCTAACATAGCCAGGATGACAGACAAGATTCATATTCTTGGCAATGGTCATGGTCTCATCTTTTCGGATTAACGGACGTTCTACCATTTCATATCCCTGTCCATGACAGTAGAGGCGACCCTCAGGATCACGATCGTTTTCAACCATGAATGCATTATATTTATCCCAAATTTCTGCACATGGTGTCCCCGGCTGCATTAGATCAAGCGTAAATCGTTGCGCTTCAAGCGTAAATGACAACTCGTCATGCTGCTCCTGTGTCGCCGCACCCAGAACAATCGTCCGCCCAATCTCCGTGAAATAGCCTCCAGCACCGTTATTTTCAACAAGCATATTAAAACTATCACCCTCTTGAATAACACGGTCTTGATTATGACGCGGACCAATAGCAGTTGGCGAACCTATTTGCCATGATTGACAGAGATAAACGCCCTGCTCACTGCCAAGATCGTGACCGGCATGAAGGGCGACTGCAGCCACATCAGAATCCTTCATTCCTGGCCTAATTTCGTTGATCACGGCCTTCATCGAAGCCACCTGCTGTTTCGCAGTACCCCGGATTAAGTTAATTTCCTCATCACTTTTTATAACTTTAATTTGATCTACCAGATCAGAAGCCTCAATATAAGTCGCTTTAGGAAATTGCCGTTTTACATAATCAACCATCGCGAAGGACATTTGATAGGTCCCAACAAGTCCAATAGTACCATCTTTGTATGGTTCAAGAGCTTTACAGGCGAGCATGGGATCGTATTCGCGAGTAAAAGGAGCGCAAGCATAGGAAGGTGTTGTCATTAGAGTTTTGACCCCTCGATGCACCCCATCAGAACCATTTACATCCAAATCCTTAACCATATCAAATGGACCTTGATTAACCTGCGTCATCGCATCATCGCGCGGGAAAACAATAGTTACAGGATAGCCATTGGTTGCAGGTATATCTGTGACATATTTAGTATAACCACCCATATGATCGTTGTTATTTTGCATTAATAAAACATCAACGCCCTGCTCTTCCATAGCGACCCGAATTGCCGCCCACCGACGCTCAAGCTCTTCTGTCGATATTGGTTTATTAATACGTTCTGACATCTGACCCATAAATTCTCTCCTGTACCGTCACTATTTAATAGAATTTAAACTGTTTCATAATTGTAAATAATATTACAAATAGGAAATGATTATACTAAAAAAAGGAATAATATACCGTCACTGTTTATTTATTAATTAGATTGATCATTTGATCTAGATTACCATCAATATATGCCCGCAAATTAGGCTCGATGACCGTTAATATCCGCTGAGCATACATGTCACTTCGACCACCTGTAAATGGTGTCATAAATACATTATCCAGATCCCAAAGCGGACTTTCATCAGGTAAAGGGGCAACTTCATAAACATCTAAACCTGCTCCAGCTATCTCACCTTCACGCAGCGCTACTATCAAAGCACTTTCATCGACAACTCCACCTCTTGCAACATTTATTAGACACGCCGACGGTTTCATTGCTTTAAAGGTTTCCGCGTTGATTATTTTATCTGTATCCGAGCCATATGGCACCAATGCAACTAAAAAGTCGACATCGGCAACAGCCTCGTTGATATTCTCGCGCGAAAATACTTTATCAATGCCATCTACGGGCCGATCAGTTCTCGAGATACCATAGACAATCATACCAAGAGCTTTAAAGGTTTTAGCCATATGCTCTGCTATCGAACCTAATCCCAGGATTGCAACCTTCCGTGTATCGAGGACTTTAGGTAGGAAGCGATCAAATACATGCGTCTCTTGATTTTTTGTTAACCTCCGGACTTGGCGGTAAAGCGCCAGCATATGCAGCAGCGTCACCTCCGTCATTTGCGGACCATGTATACCGCGTCCGTTAGTCAATATAATATCCGGTCGCCCTGCTAAGCTTTCATCCAGATGATCGGTTCCGGTAATATTACACTGCATCCATTTAAGATTTTTTGCCTTACAAACCATTTCTGCTGTCAACCAGCGACCAATCGAAATAATTACCTCGGTTTCTGTCAAAAGTTCGGTGGCAGCATTTCCATCGACCGCATAAGAAAAATTTACCTGCGGGAAAATAGGCTCCAATTGATTTTTATAGATTTCAAATTCATTATCAACAATAAGCACTTTATTCATTACGTATACCTTGGCTTTCCCCTTATCTAATGGATAGTGCTAGTAGGCGAAAAAATTAAAGCAAGTTTAATAATGTTACTCTTGCCAAATAGTCCATCAGAAATAAACATTAGAAAATTTATTTGGTATGAAATCTGATTTTATAATACTTATTATTACCAACAAAATGTAGAAACATCCGTTTAAATAGCGGATAGTGTAAAAAACTAGTTTAACAAATGATTTCTTTGGGACCATTCACAAATGCAGCATAGTCGGCTCAATTTCTTTTTTCTTAATATTGGTCATCTGTTTGATCATTATTTTGTTCTTATCTTTGCAACCGTAGCAGCCCTTACGCTGGCAAATGATTGGCAAATGTCATATGCCGAATTAATTCCCTTTGCAACACCAGGATTCATTGCCTTTGGTATCTTTGCAATTCCAGCAGGATGGATCGCAGATAAATGGGATCGCCAGCACATGATGGTTATATTTTTTGTTGGCATAGGGCTCAGCGCGATTGTTACAGCCATGTCCCAGACCCCAATCCAAATTGGTCTTGGCTTATTTATTATAGGCGGGTTTGCCGCCATATATCATCCCGTTGGTCTGGCTTTAGTCATTGAAGGGCATTCAAAAACCGGAGTGATCCTCGCCGTAAACGGTATTTGGGGCAACCTAGGGGTGGGTGTTGCTGCTGCGGCAACCGGAATTCTGATAGACTTTATTGGATGGAGAGCTGCGTTCATTATACCCGGAATCCTATCGGTCGGAACAGGTATTGTTTATTATTTTTATAATAGGCGACATCCAACACAGTCTAGAACAACAAAAAATCCAATACCAAACAACAATACGGGCATAAGTCCCATACAATATAAAGATAAAATAGCACCAATATTCGCGATTATCTTTTTTTCAAGTGCCATTGGCGGTCTGACCTATCAAAGCACCACCTTTGCATTACCGAAGATATTCGATGAACGTCTAACGGAACTAGCGACCTCGGCCACCTCAGTTGGCTTGCTCGCGCTGCTAGTATTTTCAATAGCAGCAATTTCACAACTGATCGTGGGGTATTTTACCGATAGATTCCCGATACGTTATGTTTTTAGCTGTGTAGCATTAACACAAGTTATTTTTCTATTTTCGATGCAAGGCCTTACCGATTTGAGTGCTTTCATTGTCGCTGTTTTAATGATGATGGCCGTTTTTGGTCAGATACCTATCAATGACGTTCTGGTTGGGCGAGTAACAACCGACCAATGGCGTAGTCGCGTCTACGCTGCTAGATATTTAGTCACTTTCTCCGCCATGGCTATCACACTGCCACTTTTAGCATGGTTTCATAATCACTGGGGATTTGACGGACTATTCCTAGTTTTGTCTTTAGCAGCCTTAGCCATGTTATGTGCTGTGCTTACCCTTCCAAATAAAGGAGTTGTTGTCGGAGACAGAATTTAAATAGAAAATAAAATTTACAACAAAAATTACTCAGCCACCTAAAAAAAGTCGGCCAACATCGGGATCTTCCAGAAGCGCCTCACCTTTCCCGGCTTTAGCCAACTCTCCCGAAACAAGTACATAGCCGATATCAGCGAACTCAAGTCCCTTTTTGGCATTCTGCTCCACCAATATGATCGTCTTCTTTTCGCTATTCTGGAGATCATCAAGAATTTCAAATACCATATCAATATAACGTGGCTCGAGACCTATTGATGGTTCATCAACAAGAAGAACGGAAGGTTTCATTATCAGTGCTCTGGAAATTTCAAGAAGACGGCGTTCTCCCCCCGACAACACCTTAGCAGGTTGGTTCCTCCTATTTTTCAATCTTTCGTATTTATTCAATACGTTCTCTGTTTCTTCAAAAGCTTCTTCAACCGCATCTTTACTGTATCCACCCATTAAAAGATTTTCTTCTACAGTCATATCAGGGAACACAGAATTATCTTGTAAGATATAGGCTATACCAGCCGTTTTTAACTTTTCTGCCGGAGTTAGTTTTGTAACCTCGGTGTTACCCACGGTTATTGAACCACTGGTAATATCTGTAAAGCCATAAATGGAATGTAATACTGTTGACTTTCCAGCCCCATTTGGACCAATCAAACACAATGACATTGCCTCGCTAACACTAAGATTAAATTCATGCAGAATTTGCATCTTACCATAACCAGCAGATAACCCACTGACATTGACAAAAATTTCATCTAAACATAGTTCTGCCAATTCCTTCGGCTTTGGGATTTCCCCAAGAACGGAATATTCTTCAGTCAACATTATTGGACCCCCAAATAGGCATCTATCACTCTCTGATCATCTCTAATATTTTCTGGCGACCCTTCAGCTAGCATCTCTCCATGCGCGAGACAAAATATCCTCTGAGCGAGTCCCATCACAACCCTCATATTATGTTCAATAACCAATAATGTAATACCAAATTCTCCATTTACTCTAATTAACCTATCAATGATCCCATTGATCAACGTAGGGTTAATACCTGCTGTAGGCTCATCAAGTAAAAGCATCTTAGGCTCATTCATGAGAGCCATTGCCATTTCTAATAATTTCTGCTGCCCAAACGATAAATCTCCGGCTAACAACTTCCGTTTTCTATATAATCCAACAAATTCGAGGAGCTTTTCTGCCTTCTCAGTAAGCTCTGGAGGCATCACAGAAAAAACAGAAAATAGACCATCTTTTGTGGGTTTGTGGCTAACGACCATATTATCGATACAATTTAATTTTCCGTAAACTCGCGTCTGCTGAAAGGTTCTCAATAGACCTAATTTAGCTATCACCGGCACGGGTAATTCTGATACTTCCTTGTCATTAAACTTAATTGACCCACTATCAATCGGATGGGTTCCGACGATTGAGTTGAATAATGTCGTCTTGCCAGAACCGTTAGGACCAATGAGGCCAACAATTGAACCTTGCTCAACCTCAAGTGAAATATTTTGATTGGCTTTTATACCACCAAATGATTTGTAAACCTGATTAAGTTCCAAAATAGCGACCACATCAAAGCTCTACTGAAGACTTCTGGTCTTCTTCATCAACTGTCTCTCCAAACTTCTCTGGATATTTTTCTCTAATCCAACCCATTAGACCCTCTGGGAAGAAAACTACAATAACAACAATCAAAAGCCCTAAAGCCACATATTGCCAACCTAAAAAATATGTCCAGAAACCTTCTTTAAATAAATGAAACACCGTAGCGCCGATAACTGGCCCCCAAAGTGTCCCTTTCCCGCCCAGAATTGTCATCAAAATCATAAAGACACCCAGCGTAGCCCCGGCAAAAGCCACCTCCACAGGCTCAATATAACCCACCATATTACCCATCAAACCACCAGCTATACCGACAAAAAACGCCGTAATAACCCAGCCTATGATCTTATAACGCATCGTGGGAATACCCATCGCCTCAGCCTTATCCTCATTATCCCTTATCGCATTGAGAATTAATCCAAATCGCGTCTGATACGCCCACTTCAGAAACAAGAACGTAATGACCATTAATATAAAGGACAGAAAATAAAAAAATTCAGCCCTTAATTCAGTGTCACCGATCCCTTTTGGCCATGGTGGAACAGTCATACCCTGTCCTGCTCCTATCAATTCTATACCGCCAGCGATCTCTCCGGCAGCAATACCAAGACCCAGTGTACAGATTGCGAAGTAATGTCCCCGCAAGCCTAAAATTCCATACCCTATGAGCGCAGCGATTATAGCCGGCACCAATCCAGCGGCTAAAATACCAACAAAAAACCCTTGAAAAAATTGATCTGGTTCATGGACAAACGTTTTTTCACCTCCACTTGCCGTCCATTCAGAAAGTGGGAAAAACATACCCACTTGAATACTTGCACATAAATACATTCCTATACCGAAGAACAGAATATTTCCAAAGGTGTTATAACCCATCTGCCCCCCTTGGATATCCCATGTGAGAGCCAGGACGATAAGTATCCACAGAAAAGATATTTGCAACTTATAGGCTGGGAAAATGAACGGAAGCAAAATTCCAATGATACCCAGAACTATAATAAGGATCGTCTGCCTGTTCATTCCAAATACTCTCGTTTTCTGGATAATTTAAATCTCCTGTATACCAATATAAAAACCAAAAGGAGAAAAACTGCACCAATACGAAACTCGGTACCAAGAATATAGTCTGCAAATTCCTCAAAAATTCCAAGCCCCATTCCTGAAAGTGCCACTCCAGGTAGGTTGCCAAGACCCGCTATAATGACGATCATGAACGATCGTATAGTGTAAGGTAAACCAACGTAGGGATGTAATGTAAATGTTATAGCGATCAACGAGCCTGCAATTCCGCAGATCGCTGCATTTAAACCAAACGTTGCCGCATAAACTTTTTCAGTGTCCACACCAAGTATTTTAGCGGCCCTTGCGTTCTGGGCCGTTGCTCGTATTGCCCGTCCCAGTTTAGATTTTTTCATATATAATATAATTGCAATCGCTGCGACGACACTAATCACTGCTGAGAATAGTTTAGAATTTGGTATCGTTACACTATCGTCAAAAAGGAGAGTCGTCCCAAAATTAGATTGCGCTACAACTACATCAGCACCAAACACGAAATTCATTAATTGTTGAGTAAGAATACTTATCCCGAAGGTAGCCAAAATCGAAATAAAGAGATCTCTATCGACCACTCTATAAATCACTAACTTGTATAGCCCCCAACCAAGAAAGTACATGATTGCCGGTGCTACAAAAATACCAAAGGCTGGATGAATACCAAGTTGGTACATTGTGTATGCAATATAACCACCTAGGATAACAAGTTCACCTTGGGCAATATTAATTATATTCATCACGCCCCACTGAAGAGCCATTCCATAGGCTATTAGGGCAAACAGCAGGCCCAACAGAATCCCATCAAGAGATGCCTGCACAATCAGTATTGGGGCTTTAAATATAAGTAAGTCCATTAAATCTCCAAAGAGAATGCCCCCTAATAACTAGGGGGCATAATTGAACCACAAATTAAATTATCTTTGCGACCACTTTGGAATTGGGTGTACCAATTTTGTCGAAGCCCACTTGGTTGGAGCAACAACCTTATTAGCACATTTACCTCCATCACAACGTACCTGAAACAGAACCATAGGTTTGGCAAAGTTTGCACCTGCGCTATTAAATTTAATGTTTCCATAAAAGGTTTGCATGTTGGTCTTGGCCAAAGCATCTCGCACTTTCTCAGTACTGAAGGAATTAGCTCTCTCAAAAGCACCCTTCCACACTAAAAGTGCGGCGGATGATTCTGCGGCCTGGTAGGGCGGAGCATATCCAAATGCTGCGTTAAATTCTTTGTCATATTGCATTCCATTTCCAAAGAATTTGTCTTTATATGATAGAGATTTATGCCATTGGGCGGCACACAGTGCATATTCAGCCTTTTTCCCATGCTGTTTAGCAAGTTTAGATGCATCACAGTGTGTCATCGCCAACATAGGGACGTTCACTTTCATCTCCGAAATTTGACGAATTGCCGTTAGAGCGCCTTTTGAATGCCCAGACACTACTAAAACATCTGGCTTGGTGGCTTTGACCTTAGCCAAGGTTGCTGCCATATCATTCAATTCTTTGGGCAGTTTATCATCAATGATAATTTTGGATTTGGTTCTTTTTGCAGCGTCTAAGATGCCAAGCCTAACATCTTGAGAGAAGGCATCCTGCTCAAATGCCATGGCTATTCTCACAGGTTTACCACCATTCTTTTCAACAGCAAGGTCAATGGCCACCTCAAGGTATTGGTTTGCTGCCGATAAAACAGCAAACAGGTATTTATAACCCTTGGTAAATAATGACCTGGAAGCACCATTTGCCTCAACCATTGGAATTTTGTTCGCTTCAGTAACAGGGGCAATAGCCTTTGTTAAGCCCGAACTATAAGGCCCAAGCATATACTTTACACCATCCTGCTTAATCAAACGTTCTGCGAGCTGGGCTGCCCTGCTAGAATTTGATTCATCGTCGTAGTATTTCACCTTTAATTTATATGATTTACCCCCGACCTTAACACCGCCCATTTTATTTATTCTTTCTGCAGCAAAATTATAACCATTCTTGGTATGTTTGCCGTTAGTTGAGTATTTGCCGGTAAGTGAAACCGCTGCTCCGAGCGTAATGGTGTCCCCATCAACACGGGCATTGGCAGGCGCTGCCGCAAGAAATCCCACAGCTGCTACGCCGATCATCAGGCATGAAAAATTTTTATTAAAAACCATCTGTAACTCCCTAATATTTGGTCCTGTATTTAAGACTTACAATTTACCATTATAAAAATAAATTGTTTTAATTATTGCAATACTAAACTTCAATTCTGTTAAAAACCTGTCAAAAAAAATAAATTAAGACACATTGACCAAAGCGCGAATTGATTTCGCGTCTAAACTTTTATAATTTGGAGTATCCACCTGTTACAATAAAAGTGCAACTTGTTTTCAACAGAACATAAGTTAAATCTCAAACTCGGAACGCAGCATTTTTGTGTGTTCTCCTAATGATGGAACTATAGCAATAGAAATTCTTTCACCCTTTATTCGGGCAGGTGGCGCCGGAATACTGGCGTTGCCATGAGGCGTATTAATCTCCATCCGGCGTAAATCCCCATGACCCGAAAAATCAGCAACGGAGTTTACCCGACCAAAAGCAATGCGGGCAATTAATAATTTTTCTGATAATTCCTCCCGAGTGAATAGTTTAAATACCTCACTGATATCATTTTCCAATGCGTCAATATTATTAACCCGTGAGATATTATCTTTATAAGGCCCTTTCTCAACCAACTCAGGCCGTGTCAGAATTTCTTTGGCGAATTTTTCCCACTCCCAATTATTTTGTATAGAGATCACAATTAACTCGCCATCCTTGGTCTCAAACGGTGCATAAGGCGCAACGGACGGATGCCGAAGGCCGACCCGCTCTGGCGCTTTCCCACCATAATCGTGATGCAACAGAGGTACGGTCATCCAATCCGCCATTCCATCAAACAAAGAAGTTTCTATCGCCTTGCCGCTACCCGTATTTTTACGCTCATAAAGTGCTAAAAGGATCGCAGAATGGGCATACATGCCCGCCGCAATATCACAAACCGAGACACCTACTCTCCCCGGCTCGTCCGGTGAACCTGTGATTGAAGAAAGCCCGGTCTCCGCCTGAACCAACATATCATATGCCTTCATCTCGGCAGATGGCCCTTCGCTCGAATAACCAGAAATATCGCATGTAATCAAACCTGGGTGTTTTTTACGTAAATCATTAGAACCAAAACCAGAACGTTTGGTTGCTCCAGGAGCCAAATTCTGAACAAAAACATCCGCTTTTGCAATCATGCTATACAAAAGAACAGCGTCTTCATCTTTCTTAATATCGAGAACTATGGATTCTTTGCCACGATTAAGCCAAACAAAATAAGCACTCTCGCCATTTACAACATCATCATACTCCCGAGCAAAATCGCCTCCTGGGCGTTCAACCTTAATCACGCGTGCGCCTGCATCGGCGAGACGCGACGTGCAGTAAGGTCCAGCCACCGCCTGCTCGATAGCAACAACAAGAATACCTTCTAGGGGTTTAGTCATGATAAAAATCTCACTATAATGTTTGGGACTATAGTTAATTTTGAACTAAGACAGTCTGGAAAAGGTCTATATAAGGAAAAGATATATGGCAATATCAAAAAATGTTCGTCCCAAAGCAACCCCAAGACGAAGTGTCTTATTTGTCCCAGGCGCAAGGCTAGAAATATTTCCCAAAGCAATTGCAAGTTCAACAGATATTGTTTGCGTTGATTTAGAAGATGCTGTTGCTGAAAAGCAGAAAGGTAACGCCCGCGAACAGGTCATCTCATTGATTGAGAATCAAAAACTCCTAACAACCTCTCCCAACAAGGAAATCTGGATTCGAATTAATGCTATTCGATCAACTAATGGTTTAGAAGACATCTTGGCAATTGCGCAGGCAGATATTGCTCCAGATGGTATCATGATTCCCAAAATCACCGCGCCAGAAGAAATTCACATCTTACGCGATATACTATCGGCAAAACATGAAGAATTAAAATTCCACCCTCTAATTGAAACAACTCAGGGTCTTAAACAAGCTTACGATATTGCAAAATCGAGCCATAAAATAGGATCTATTGTTTTCGGTGGATTTGATATGTCAACCAACCTTCGGGTCGAGCCAAATTGGGATGCATTATTATTTGCTCGTCATGAATTAGTTTTAGCGGCTGCAAATGCAAAAGTTGATCTACTTGATATGCCATATTTTGGCCTAGAGGATCCTCTAGGCTTGGAGACAGAGGCAAAAAAAGCAGCAGAAATAGGCTATACCGGGAAATGTGCTATTCACCCAAAGCAAATAGATATTATAAACCAGGTTTTTAGCCCAAACCCTGAAGAAGTAAAAAAAGCGAAAGATTTAATTAAAAAATATGAGTCTCAAGACAAGGCATTTGTCGAGATAGATGGCGTATTGATGGAAAAACCTGTTGTTGAACGCCTCTATCGCATAATTGCTATCGCCGATCAGATTGATAACAGAAACTAGAAAAAAAATTCGGAGTTAGAGATTCCACATATTTATTCAATAAGCGGTGGCGAGGGTGACACGACCTATCTACTACTCCATGGTTTAGGCGCAACAGGAGACGTATGGCATGGTGTCCGAGACCTCATAGAAAGGAATAAAATAGGGCGATGGATTATTCCCGATATGCGTGGTCATGGTCGATCAGACTGGACTAAAACCTACGGCCTTGGCGAACATTCAAGCGACATAGCAGAGCTTGTAAGCGATAGAGATAAGATAGTTATTATTGGCCACTCTATGGGCGGATTAATTGGATTATCTTTAGCTACTGGCTGGTTTGGTTTAAATATCATCGGCATGGCGATTATTGGCACGATAATTAAGTGGTCTCCCGATGCAACGGAACGATATACAACCTTAGCAAAAAAACCAATTCGCTGGTTTGATAGTCGCAATGAAGCGCTTGAACGGTATCTTAAAGTTTCCGGTTTATTTGGTTTAGTCTCACCAGAATCGTCCCAAGCAACATCTGGCGTGGTTGAAGAAAATGGGAAATTTCGCCTTGCTGCCGACACCGCAACCGGAACCATCGGTGGCCCATGGATGAGTATGCTAATTAAGATTGCCGATTGCCCCCTCATTTTAGCGGCAGGCGAACATGATACAAAAGTGCAGTAACAATTCCCGGTGTTGCTCACAATGCGCACGTCGAAAATCCTGCCGCGATAATAGATTTAATAAAAGAAATAACAGAAATTTCTAAAATATAAATTTTCAGTCTTCGCGACTAGTTCTGCCTTGACGAGAAAAGCTAAACGGTGACAAATTGATTTTACTCAGTAGCCTGTTGAGAATTCGTTTGGGCCCTAAATTTCTTTAAAACACTTTTCTCTTCAATTTGAAACGCCCTGATAGCACGTTCCTTAACGTGACCAAATCCACGTATTTGCATAGGCAACGAAGCAAGTTGAACGGCCCACTCGTAATTTTCTGGCGTTAAATTATTAATAATCTCACTCAACAACGATTGATAATCCAAGATTAACTGTCGTTCTTGTTTACGTTCCGGTAAGTAACCAAACGGATCAAACATAGAGCCCCGTAGAACTTTTAAAGGAGCGAGTATTTTCAATAACCACCACATGGAAGAACCGTATTCCTTCTTTAGAGGTTGACCCGTTAACGGATCTCGCGTCGCAAAGAGTGGCGGCGCAAAATAAAACTTTATTTTATAATCACCATCAAATTGGGCTTCAAGCTTAAGACGATAACTATCGTCTGTATAAGCTCGTGCGACTTCATATTCATCCTTATAGGCCATAAGTTTAAAAAGTGAGCGAGCAACAACTTCTACCAGGCTATCCTTATTAAAATTATTTTGTTCTAGGACTTCCCGGATTTTATCGATAAAAACAAGGTAACGCTCCGCATAGACCTCATTTTGATAAATTGTTAAATCAGCCATCCGGTCTTGAATAAATTTATCGAGATTAAAATCAGATACTGTAACTGTATTAGAAGATCCAACTAGAGCATTTAACTTGGCTGGTTCTGCTGCAGCTACGCGTCCCCAGGCAAATGCACGCAAGTTCATTTCTACCGCGACATTGTTGAGACGGATCGCCTCTTCGAGCGATGCCGCTTTTAACGGTATGTAACCCTTTTGATAAGCATAACCGAGTTGAAATGTGTTTGAGGTTATGTTATCGCCCAACAACTTTGAGACCTGCGTCGTAGCATCAAAAAAATCAACTTGGCCATCTCCTAAAGCTGTCGTTATGACATTAGTATACGAACCAGCCTCTAACGGCATATCCGGACGCTCGGCAAAGGCAGCTAATGGAACGAGATGATCGTTAATAACCGCTTTAGTTCTGGTTGCGCTCATAGTATTAATCGCATCTTTTCCCGCCGCAACAACCATATCAAACCCGATAATAACATCGCTCATTCCCGTGCCAATCCGAGTTCCGAGGACCCTGTCTGGATCATTAGTAATAGCCACATGACTCATGACAGCTCCATTTTTTTGCGATAGGCCAGTTTGATCTAATACGGCACAACCCTTGCCTTCCAGATGAGCTGCCATTCCAAGGTTGGCACCAACCGTAATAACACCTGTCCCACCGATACCAGTCAATAAAATATTATATGCTTCGCCAATTTCAGGTAACTCTGGGTCTGGAAGTTCTGAAGCTGGGTCGCCAGCGCCAATAACAGGTGGTTCCGACTTACGCAGGGAGCCCCCCTCAATAGTTACAAAACTAGGACAAAATCCCTCTATGCAACTAAAATCTTTATTACATGAAGACTGGTCAATCATACGCTTACGTCCAAGAGGTGTATCCAATGGCCTAACAGCAACGCAGTTAGAAGTCATATTACAATCACCGCAACCTTCGCACACCGCATCATTAATAAAAGCCCGGCGAGCTGGATCTGGATACAGACCGCGTTTACGGCGTCTACGTTTTTCCGCAGCGCAGGTTTGATCATAAATAATAGCCGTGACACCAGAAATTTCTCTCAATTCTATTTGAAGTCTCTCAAGCTCTCGGCGATGAAAAATTTCTACTTGTGGTGCCCAATCCAGATTATCACTATACTTCTCAGGTTCATCTGAGATAACCACGATACGGCCAACACCTTCAGCAGCGATTTGCTTCGAGATAGTCCACGGAAATAAATCACCGTCCATCGGTTGGCCGCCAGTAAGAGCGACTGCATCGTTAAATAAAATTTTATACGTAATATTAACACCGGATGAAACTGCTGCCCGAATAGCCATCAACCCCGAATGATAATAGGTGCCATCACCAATATTTTGAAACACATGTTTTGCTGTTGTGAAGGGTGCCTGTCCAATCCAAGTGCCCCCCTCGCCGCCCATATGAGTATAGGCCGCTGTTTTCCGATCCATGTAAACTGCCATAGTATGGCAACCAATACCGGCTAATGCTCGACTGCCTTCGGGGACTTTTGTCGAGGAGTTGTGAGGGCAACCTGCACAAAACCATGGTGAACGCTCAAATGGAGCGGTGGGACGGTTTGTATTCTCTGTGCGAGCTTTAATTTTAGCAGCAGCCGTAACTAAACAATTATTGCTACCTTCGTCCAAAAATCTATTAGCAATTATCTGAGCAACCAGTGTACCATTAAGCTCACCGAATTCTGGTACAAGAAGATTACCATCAGCATCACGTTTCCCGATAAGACGCGGACGCTCATTTTCTTGCAGATCATAAATCACACGCGCCAGCTGATCTTCAATGAGGTTACGCTTTTCTTCAATAACAATAATCTCGTCAAAGTCTTTAGCCCAATCACGAATTCTGGTTGGCTCTAACGGCCACGGCATTGCAACTTTAAAAACACCAATACCTAAATCTTTACGCTCACTTTGACTTAAGTCTAATTCATCAAAGGCCTGACAAACATTAAGCCAAGCTTTTCCAGGGGCAACAATACCAAGACGTTTTTTAGACACTGTATGGCTTATGCGATCTAGCTTGTTCGTCTGCACAAAAGCCTGAGCTGCTTTAAGCTTGACCGATATTAAACGCTTTTCCTGCTCGATCGGACCATCCGGCCAGCGAATATGTATACCCTCTTCAGGAAATTTAAAATCGCTTGGGGTTTTTATATTCAGTCTATCTTGCTCGATTGAAACCGACGCCGTACTCTCAATTATATCACCAACACATTTAAACCCGGTCCAACAACCAGAGTAGCGAGACATTGCAAAACCCATCAAACCATAGTCAATATATTCCTGAACACTCGCTGGATAAAGGATGGGTATCATTGCCGCAATTAATGCCTGTTCGGATTGATGCGCAGTTGTGGATGACTTTGCTCCTTGATCATCACCCGCCAATACCAATACACCTCCATTAGCGGACGTGCCGGCTAGATTTCCATGTTTGAGGGCATCTCCTGAACGGTCAACACCAGGCCCTTTGCCATACCAAATCGCAAATACGCCATCATATTTCGCCTGCTCATTCTTTGACTCCCAAAGGCCTACCTGCTGGGTCCCCCAGCAGGCGGTAGCCGCCATATCTTCATTAACACCTGCCTGGAACCGAATGTGATGCTGTTCTAGAAAATCGGAGGCCTTTAAAAGTGCTGTATCATAACCGCCTACAGGCGATCCACGATAACCCGTAATATAACCAGCTGTATTAAGTGAATTTAGTGAATCACGGTGACGTTGTAGCATCGGCAAACGGACTAAAGCCTGCGTGCCGGTCACAAAAATTCGTCCTGAGTTTACGCTATATTTTGTATCTAACGATAGAGGACTATTGCCGTCCACCAATATACTCCCATATTTTCTTTAATCCGTATTAAAGCGATTATTATTGTTGACAGCAAGCCGATGGGCGCGAGCCTCGCGCTGAATTAGATAAATTCCACTCATCAGAATTATAGCGGCACCAGTCCAAACGTAACTATCCGGCACATCTCCCCAAATTAAATAACCCGAAACAATAGCAAACAACATTACAGTATATTCAAATGGAGCCACTACGCCCACAGGGGCGGTTACAAATGCTCCCGTCATTCCAAGATAACCAATAATAGTAAAAACTGCCATAACACCAAATATTATCAAATCTAGCCATGAAATTGGCTGCCACACAAACGGAGCAGCGAAGCTCGCTAATGCAGCCATGCCAACTAGAGTATAAAAGGTAAGACTAAGCGTCGTTTCACTATTTTTGAGCCAACGTGCCGTCAAATTAATAGTTGAGAATGCTACGCCAGCTAGCAAAGCCAAAATTGCCACCGGTTGAAAAACCCCTGTCCCAGGACGAAGAGCAATCAGCACGCCTATAAATCCAAGAATAACGGCGGACCACCTATGCGCACCAACTTTTTCCCTAAAAAGAGGAACAGATAGCGCAGTGGTCAAAAACGTTGAACCAAAAACAATGACAGTAACATCCGCTAAAGGCAACTCAGCCAGAGCAGTAAACATCAAAATTGGTCCAAAAAAAGCAAGTAACACCCTCAAGCCATGGGCCCCAAGACGAGACGTTCTAATTTCTGAGGTACGTTTAGTTAAGATAATCCAGGTCGTCATTAAAACTACAATCATCCAACCTCTAACCGCTATCACTTGAAACGCCGAATAGTCATTTGTCATTAGCCACTTGCCCGATGCATCGGTACCAGCAAAGCCAACCATACCAATGACCATCAAGCCAATCCCCTTTAAATTTTGACTAGATCCTAATTCTGGGTTCACCGTATTTTCTCCTACCGATATTTAATTCGGATAATAATATGCAAGACAGAAAGAAACGTGTAATTTTATTGATCTACTACTAATTTAAAAAAATAGGAGAAACTAATTGTTAAAAGGCCTACCTGAACGAACTGATGGCCAAACACGCCAAGACTTTGAAACAATCGTCCATGCTTTCAAATACGCCATCGAAAACCAACCAGACAAGATTGCGCTGACATGTGGTAAAGATCAAGCGACCTTTCGAGAATATGGTCATGTTGCCGCCCATGTCGCGGGATTTCTTAAAACCAGAGGAATCAAAAAAGATAATCGAATTGTCATTTGCGCGAGTGTGTCAATCAACTTACCGATGATTATTTTTGGTGTACTAGCAGCCCGCGCACGAATTACAATGATCAACCCGAACTATAAAGCGCGTGAAATCACCCCACTAATTGAGATAGCAGAACCTAATCTGATTTTCTGTGATAGTAACTCGCTTGAAACTTTTAGAAATATCAAATCCGTAGATAAATCTATGATTATAAATATCAATGGACCTAAAAATACCTGGCAGGATACTGATAGCACGACCCTACCGACGGATCTACCTAAAGGCGAAGACGGCGCAGTAATATTATTTACTGGTGGAACAACTGGCACCTCCAAAGGCGTACCACATAACCATTTCAAAGTAATTGCTGCTATAGAGCTTATTGAAAATCGTTGGCCAACAAACTTAGGCACTGACGTTTTACTCAATATTCCTCCCATTTTTCATATAACGGGATTATATCACGGGTGCTTCCAACCTATATTTGGTTGTAACACTCTCATATTGTTGACGAAGTTTCATCCGGAGACTGTTTTCGAGGCGATCAATAATCAATCTGTTTCAATAATTATTATCGGTGTACCAACGGCTTATGCAGCCTTACTGGGTCACCCCGGCTTTAATACCGTAAATTTCTCCTCTGTTAAGTTTGCAGGTAGTGGCGGAGCCCCATTAGCCGATAAAATTAAGACTGAATGGGAAGACCGAACGGGCGTCCCTGCCCTAGAGGGATACGGCATGACTGAGGGAGCTCCAACCTGTAACAACCCTTTAATTGGCCGTCGGAAATCATATTCGGCAGGCATGCCTGTTGCCTGCACGGATTTTAGAATTGTCGATGTCGAGACAGGAATGAAAGAAATGCCGATCGGGAAGAGTGGCGAGATTACCGTTAAAGGTCCGCATATTGCAGACAAATATTACAATAATGAGGAAGCAACTTCAGCGACATTTAAAAATGGTTGGTTACATACTGGGGATGTAGCCTTTTTGGATGAAGATGGCTACGTGTTTATTGTCGACCGTCTAAAAGATATGGCTATTGTCTCAGGTTTTAACGTATTCCCTCGTGAAATTGATGAAGTTTTAATCTCGCATCCCAAAATACTAGAAGCCGCTACTATTGGTATTCCTGATGATTACCGAGGTGAAATAATAAAAGCATTTATTTCTCTTCGCAAAGGCGAAACTTTGTCAGAAAAAGAATTAACAAGGTACTGCGCCAAAAACCTCGTAAAGTATAAAATACCCTCGATTTTCGAATTTGCTCATGACCTACCAAAAACCCCCGTAGGTAAAATTGATAAAAGACGCTTAAAGCAATACAAAAATGACGGAAATAGCTAAATACTGGATTAAGTAGACCCGCCCACAAATTTATAATAATCTATATTTTGACCAATTTATAGGAACGATCCTGAGATATTTTATCAGGCCTAAACCTTCATTAACCTCTTTTTACTGCTCATTAACACAAATCCTCCACAATAATAAAAAACGTTTAGAAAAAGGCTTTTCAGCCACTACATTAAAGTATCCATAGCTATAGGATGGTATGCCTCATGGGCAAACAAGATTTAAAATCCGGCGAGATCTTGGAAGCAGAAAACCTGCACCGTTCTGGCAACCTTGCCAAGGCTGAAACAATTTATCGTAAAGTTCTTCAAGACAATCCAGAACACAGTGAAGTTTTAAGATTGCTTGGCCTTCTAGTACACCAAACTGGCAATTCAGAACAAGGCATGAACCTGATCTTGCAGGCCATCAAAGCACAGCCAGAAAATGTTGAAGCCCATTTTGATCTTGGCATTATTAAGTTAGATCAAAATCTTGCAGAGGATGCCATTAACGCTTTCAGAGTGGCACTCTCTATTTCACCTAAAAATTACTCATACTTAATCAATCTCGGAAATGCGCTCGTGATAGGCGGACATTTTACAGAAGCAATCAAACAATCAAACCTCGCCTTGGAAATTGATCCGGATAATGTTGAGGCCCTCAGCAATCTAGGCAACGCTCTATTAAAATCTGGCAAACTAACGGATGCAATGTCTGTATTTCGCCGCACCGTTCTCTTGCGCCCAAATGATAGTCACCTACTTACTAATTTAGGCATAGTAGAGCAAACGATCGGCCTTATAGAATCAGCTAATCAAACTTATAAAGAAGCTCTAAAAGTTGATACTCATTGCAAAAGAGCGGAGCGCAATCTTCTCATCAATACGCTGAACCTTCCAAACCAAACATCCAACAACTTATTTGACATCCGTCGCCGTTACGGTATGGCGTATGATAAACGTAGTATAAATAATAGTAAATTTGCAAAACGCAACAAAGACATTAACCGGAAGCTTCGCATTGGGTACTTGTCTTCAGATCTTTATTCCCATCCCGTCGGGTTCAATCTACTACCTCTATTTAGCAATCACGACAAAGAAAAAGTTGAAATTTTTACTTATATTTTAGATGAAAAACTTGATAAGATTAGTCAAAAATTCAGATCTCATGCCGACCACTGGCACATAACCAGCAATCAAACTGACGAACAAGTCGCGAAAAAAATCGAAGAAGATGAGATTGATATTCTAATCAGTCTAGCCGGCCGCTTTAATTTAAACCAGCCAACCGTTACGGCCTTTCGTGTGGCACCCATTCAAGTGAGCTTCCACGATTGTGCTACTTCTGGTTTAAATGAAATGGACTTTTGGTTAACAGATGACTTCCTCCATCCTGAAAATACAGAGGAATTATTCACCGAAAAACTATATAGATTGCCAGTTTTTTACCAGTATAATCCACCTGACGACTTTCCACCTGTTTCGGAATTACCAGCCACACAAAATGGTTTTATAACCTTTGGCTGTTTTAACAAACCTCAAAAAATCAATGATCACGTTATAGCGCTTTGGTCAGATGTTCTGGCGTCAATACCGCATTCAAAGCTTTTTTTAAAATATGGCGGCTACTTTAACGACGAAATATTAGTTAGGCATTGGCAAAATAAATTTGCCCATTTTGGTATTACTGAAGATCGTTTGATTTTCAATGGCATAAGCAAAACCCGAGAAAAACACCTGAAACAATATCAACATATAGATATTGCTTTAGACCCATTCCCATTCAACGGGGCGACAACGACATTTGAAGCATTGGCAATGGGCGTACCCGTTATTACGCTTGAAGGTCAATATTTTATTGACCGTGTCGCAGCTTCACTCCTGACCGCCGTTGAGTTAGATAAATTCGTTGCTCGCACCCGTAAGAATTATATTGATATAGCCAAAGATTTAACTTCCAACCTCAAGATATTAGAAGATTTAAGGTGTACATTGCGAGAAAGGTTAAGTGCCTCTCTCCTTTGCCGGGGAAAACCTTATGCTCAAAGTATCGAAAATGCCTATCGCGATATGTGGCAAAGTTGGTGTTCTAAATAGAAAATACGTTTAATTATTAAATGAGGCTGGCCAGAAATTATAGTTAAGGTGAACCTTTTATACTTAACAGACAAAAGTTGATTCAACACCCACCAATCAAATGATGTCTTTACAAAAAATATTCTGGAAGTTCGGCAACCAAAACAGATTTAATTCGATCGCGAACTGTTACCGATAAAGTCGGTTTTTCAAACGACTGTCCTGTTACTAATTCATAAAGTTTGATGTACTTTTCACTAAACTGGAGTAGTGTTTCCGTTGGGATTTTAGGCATAGGATCCTTGTATGGATCACATTGAGCGGCAATCCAGAGACGAAGAAACTCTTTATCGAGGCTCTCTGGTTCCTTGCCACTATTTATACGTTCCTGGTAACTCTCAGAGATCCAGAAACGGCTGGAATCTGGTGTGTGAATTTCGTCTGCTACCACTATTGTACCATTTTCATCAAGACCAAACTCGTATTTTGTATCCACCAAAATCAAACCATTCTTAGCCGCTAAATCACGCCCACGACTAAACAATGCTAGGCTCTTTTCTGATAATTCGGTCCATTGCTCAGTCGTTAGCAACTGGGTCCGTAGGATCTCATCTTCTGTTATAGGGGCATCATGATCACCCTGCTCAGCTTTAGTTGTCGGCGTGATAATTGTATATGGCAGTTTCTGACTTTTAACGAATCCCTCAGGAAAGTTGTGCCCATAAAGTGTTCTTTCTCCTCGTTGGTACATTGGCCAAATACTTGTTTCTGTCGAACCCGTCATATAATCTCGGACTACCATTTCAATCGGAAGCATTTCAAGGTCTTTGACCATAGCGATATTAGGGTCCGGATAATTAATAACATGATTTGGGCAAATATCAGATGTTACGTCAAACCAATATCTTGCCGTCTGGTTGAGAACCTGCCCTTTGTAGGGTACGGCTGCCAACACTTGATCAAACGCTGACTGGCGGTCTGTAGAGATCAGCAACCTACGCCCCCCAGGTAAACCATAGGCATCTCTCACTTTACCCTTATAGAAATTTGGCAACTCTGAGAACTCGGCATCAGTAAGGCAGTGGTCTATTAGATCTTGATTGTCATCATTCACTTCTTCTCACCCTTTTTATTTTAAATTCTATATTATAAATGATCCGTACATCCCGAGCTGATTTGGAAATTAAAGAAACCTTACAAATAAGACCGCAGCCACTCAAGCGTTTCTATAGTGGGCCGCGAGGGGATATATTCAGCTCCAAGCCACCCTTCCCAGCCCATAGTATCTAAAGCGTCAAATACATAAGGATAATTGATTTCGCCAGAGCCTGGTTCATGACGCCCTGGTGTATCGGCGAATTGGATATGCCCTATATGATCAAATATTTCTTTTATTCGATTAACAAGGTTACCTTCCATAATCTGCATATGATAGAGATCATATTGAAATGCTAAATTTTTATGATTGACTGTCTTTATAAGATCGATTGCTTGTACTGAGTTATAAATGAAAAAACCGGGACGTTCATACGTATTACAGGCCTCAACTAACACCTTCGTGCCAGTTTGAGACAATCCGTCGGCCGCATATCTTAAATTATTAGCCAATACATCCAGACACTGCCCACGGTCGAATTGATCCATCGGTGGCCAGCCAGGTAATACGTTCATATTAAGAGGCTGCAATATTTCCGCATAACGACACGCTTGTTCAACTGCCACTTTGAAATGGTCTTCACGTCCCGGAATTGCAGCTATGCCTGGACCACCACTGAGTAAATCACCCACGCCGACATTAATAACAGAAATCTCCACACCTGTATTTTCTTTTACAGCTAAAAGATCATGGGGTAAAAAATCATAAGGAAATTGTATTTCAACGGCCCCGAAACCACAATCTTTCGCAACTTTAAAGCGTGCTAAAAAATCATATTCTTTGAACATCATTGAAATATTTGCTGAAAACCGTGGCAATCCAAATCCTCTGACCAATCAACATTTTTTAGATATTGTTATCTAATTTCTATACTAATTTAGGCTAGAATTTCAACTGACCGTTTAAGTTTTATAAGGAACATCAGCGTCAATGAAAAGCCAGAAATTCTATAACTCAAATAACCGTTTCCTTTTAATTTGTTTAACAGGGATCTCTAATTCACTTTATAGATTCAGTTGAAATTTTAAGTAAGTACGATTTAATAAACCAAATATCTACTTTAGTTTATTTTTATAATACTTTTATAGAATAAAATGACAGTCCCATGATCAATTATTCTCAAATAAGCTAACACACTAACAGTGGTCAGCTTTACCAAAGACCCCATTATGTTATGTTAGCCACAACGAATAGAATTTTTTAGCGCTAAAAATTAACCTGAGATACATTAAAAGAAAAAAACGATAAAAAGGAATTTAAAATTGAGCAGATTGCCAACTCTAAAATATGAAGATATGAGCCCCGATCAAAAAGGTCTCCATGATGAAATTTTATCGGGACCCAGGACCCAAATAGCCGGCCCTATGCACACCTGGTTTTTGAATCCGAGTTATGGTTCTTTAATCCAAAAGGTTGGTGCTTTTTGCCGCTATGAGACGTCCTTAGAACCCAGACTATCCGAACTCGCAATAATCATAGTTGCACGTCATTGGAATGCCAGCGTCGAATGGTTCGCCCATAGCAGAATTGCTCTGAAGAATGGAATTTCGCAGGAAACTATAGACAACATAAAGCTACATAAACGCCCAAATTTTACAGAAGAGGATGAGACACTTATTTTTGATATTACAAGATCTATACTCGATACCAAAGGCCTCACTGATGAGTTGTTTCAAATTGCTGAAGATAAAATGGGAAAGAAATCCCTACTCGAATTAACTGCAATTATTGGTTATTACTGTAATATAGCTATTCAACTTAATGTTTTTAAAATACCTACCGCCGATGGAAGCACACTAGAAGTATAGGCTCAAGGTTACCGATGGGTTAATCAGTTTTTGTGATAACTTCGAAACATCCAGTTTCTATTTTAACGGAGGAAAGATTATGCCTAACAATGGTCCTACATGGAATGAAATGGTCGGCCAATGCTCGGACCTCGGCTTACTAGCAAAAAAATTATAC
>LWDU01040403.1_pt1 | contig 24603 bp, 22 predicted proteins | sample 727161 | NCBI WGS metagenome assembly LWDU01 (sample SAMN04566230, study PRJNA314399) | hydrothermal vent metagenome | isolation source: deep sea hydrothermal plume seawater | place: Mexico: Gulf of California, Guaymas Basin | collected 2004-07-11
TGCCGTTGGAAGAAAAGCTGGTCACCATTTTCCACGAGTTGTGGCACATCAGTCCCCAATTTGATGGTGATCTTCGTCGGCACCCAGGCCGGTGTTACGTGCATACCGGCTCCGAACGCGCTTACGATATCGAAATGGCGAAGAAGGCATGTCGCTGGCTGCAACTTGCCCCTCCGCCGGCCCTCTATCAGTTTCTCCGCGCCGACTTTGACGAACTTGTCCGTCGACACGGACGAGTCATTGGGACACGCATTTCTCAACCGAAGCTGATCCCAGTCGCCGCCTGAATCACCACTGTTTCAGCCGCATTCAAGTTGGCATGCTCGGACGCCATCGGCGATAAAATGTCACTGATAATCGACCCAGAAAGCCAGCAAAATAAACCGCTCGGACTCGAGAGCAACGGTGGCGTGACGCACTTGGCGAGGACAACGAGTCACAAGGCGTGAGCAAGGTGACTCCGGTGACATCGCACACATTACACACATTGCACGATGCACAGCACGACGATGACGACCAGTGCGATCTACCAACACTGTCTCCAAACGATAGGCAGCCAATCCAGCCCGTTCATTGTTCCCCCTCCTCGAGTCGTTTCAACACGGCTCGCATTTCGGCGATTTCGTCCTCGTTGATCCCACGGTCTTCAATCAAATGCCGCATCAGCGGCAGCGTTTCGCCGGCAAACAGGCTGTCGATCAGGTCGTCAATCGTCTCGCGAATCACCGTCTTTGGTTGGACCCGTGCCGAGTAGACACTGGTCCGACCCTCTCTTGACGAACGCACATAACCCTGCGCCTCAAGCCGCCGCAAGTATGCGTACATTCGTATGTGACTCAATACGAATCTTCTTCCTTTTAGTGCCGCGGCTAGCGAGGCGGGCTCGATGATTGAGCGGACGGCGTTTGCCGTGGGCCCATTCCGAGTGCCGCTCGCTCTGAACCGCTTTGTTGCCCGGCACCATAGCGCCTACAATGGCCTCACTATCATCGGAGCAAGACGACCACTGTGGTGTAGGAAACTGTAATCATGAAAACGATCGCGATTATCGGAGGCGGCTTTTGCGGCGCGATGACCGCCGTGAATCTGGCCCGCATCAGCGACCGTGCTCTTCGCATTGTGATCATCAATGCCCGACGACCGCTAGGTCGAGGCACTGCGTACGGCACATCACGTTCGGAGCACCTACTGAATGTGGCCGCCCGAAACATGTCGGCACTGCCCGATTTTCCAGCTCACTTTCTAGGTTGGTTGCAGTCACGAAGCGAGTACGACGACACGTCCAGCGACGACCTCCGACAGATGTTCGCCCCTCGACGTGTTTATGGAGACTACTTGAGGAGTCTGTTGGAAACGTGCTTGAATCCGATCGATTCCCGCTGCCTCGTCAATGTGGAATCGATCGACGACGAAGCGGTTGACATTGTCCTTGACGCGGACAACAACGCCACGATTCTGCTCAACGGCGGAGGAACCGTCGATGCGGATCAGATCGTGATGGCGACAGGAAATCACCGGCCCGGGTCGTTTCCTTCGCCCTCTCCGTTAGGACATGATGCACGTTACTGTGCCGACCCGTGGGAAGGCTGGCACGAAAAACTCCCCGAACCGGGCGGCCGCATCGTGCTGCTCGGGACGGGCCTGACCACGGTCGATGTCGTGCTGACACTCGGTGCGATTGGCTGGGAAGGTCAGATCATAGCCGTCTCGCGAAACGGGATGCTGCCGAAGTCACACTTCCGCGGTATCGCCTACTCGGACTACCTGCCCGAAGACGCCGAGTCGCTTGGGCTGCACGGTTTGGTTCAAGTGGTCGAACAACATTGCACTCTCCTGAAACAAATGAGCCAGAATTCGGCCATCGCCATCGACAAGTTGCGGCCACACACGCAGCGACTTTGGCGAAGTCTATCCGTTGATGAAAAACGCGAGTTTCTCAGCAAACACGCGGCTACCTGGAATGTGACACGCCACCGGATCGCACAGTCGATTCATGAAACAATCACTGACGCTTTGGATTGCGGGCGATTGCAAGTGATGGCCGGTACGATCGAGAAAATCGTGCCGAACGAACAGAACATCGAGGTCGTCTTGCGCGATTCCCAAGGGAATCAGTGTCAGCAAAACGGCGATTTGGTTGTCAATTGTACAGGCCCGCAATCGCAAATTTCCCAGGCGAACATCCCGCTCTTTGATAACCTGCTTCTCAAAGGTCTCATCTGTGCCGATGATTTAGATATGGGGATTCTGGTAGACGATCAATTTGCCGTCATTGATGGCGACGGCGAAGCCTCTCCGCTGCTCTTCGCAATCGGTCCGTTGTTGAAAGGCAGCTTGTGGGAAACAACGGCGGTACCCGAACTCCGCAGCCAAGCCATGCGTGTGGCCGAGAATCTGCTGCAACGCGAACCGGCTGCAGTCGAGGAAGAGGCTGTTATTGAATATTACATTTAGGTGGAGATTTCACAATCATCTCCGTTCACAATCAATCGCAGCTCGTGAGTGCAGCTGACCAGACCGTTGGCAACTAGGAACTGCCGCGCTCGTTCGAGGTGACGTTGGTGGCGAGGAAGAAACGGCAACGGGTCACCTACGACAACGCTGTCGGGAGCAGCGAGCGTGTCGACAATATTCGCGACGAGTTCTTCAAGACCTAGCCCCGTTTTGGCGCTAACTTGGTACTGACACGTCGACGGTAGGTCATGACACAAGTCGCACTTGTTCCATAACTCGATGCAGCGAGGCCGATGTTCGGTGGGCCAATCGGTCCACCATTCCTCTAGAGACGTCGCATCGGCAACGGCAAGTACCAGGTCCGCACGATCGATCGAGTCGCGGGCCTTGTCGATTCCGACTTGTTCGATCGGATCGGTCGCATCTGGTCGCACTCCAGCCGTATCGGTCAGTTCAAACAACCATCCCGCCCAAGCGGTGATCGTCTTCAGAACATCGCGAGTGGTACCGGGCTGGTCAAACACAATCGATCGTTCATAACCGAGCAATCGGTTGATCAATAGGCTCTTACCCACGTTTGGTGGGCCGGCCACAACCACTTTATATGGTTGCAACAAGTGCATTCCCTGGGATACTCTGGCGAGCATGGCATCGATCGCTTGCCGAACGGCAGCCAGTTCGCCAGTTGACACAAGCGACAAGCACTGGTCCACCCATTGCTCCAGAGCGCCGCGACTCTGCGCGAGCAAATGGGCAGCGGCAGTGTCTGTGGCAGCGTTTGCTAGCGCTGCTTCGGCCTCGGCCGCCAGGCGGTGTTTGGACGTCCGATCGAGCCAATCGGTCGTCGCAAGAATTTTCCCCCGCGCGTCGATCACATTGTCCAAAACTTGGGACGGCGCCAAGTTGCCACCGTGACAGTGCACTTCGAAAACCGCTTGGTCGGTGCGGGCAACGACCAGCTCTTCTCCGGGCGATCCACGGCTGCCCCATTTTCCAAAATAGACGCGGCCCACGATCATCTTGGAGGCTGAAATGCCACTTGCCGAATGAAAACAACTCGATACAAATGCCGCGGCGCCAACACCGCGTACCTCTACCGTCGCGATGGCGCTACGGCCAGGTCGCGTCCTCAGCGAAGCATACAAGTCTTGCGTCAACGGTATGTTCTCCTCCGACGATCAGAACAAACGTGAACCGACTCTCGCAATACCCAATAAAACAAGGTCTGGAACCCAGTCACCAGGAATGGGCAGACGACGGGCGTCGCCACCTGTGGTCATGATCACGGGAGGTCCGTCCAAGGTCCGCGTCAACTGTTGAATGACTTCGCGCACCCCGCCAACCATCCCCCAATAGAGTCCACTCGCTAGGGCCTCTTCGGTTGTTTTACCCACTGCGGATACGGAATCCTTCATCTGCTCGTCGGTCAAATCTGGTAACTTCTCGGCCAGCTCGTTCAGTGCTTTCGTCATCGCGCCACGACCGGCCAAAATGGTGCCACCTTGAAACGTGCCCGAGGCATCGATTAGGTCGACTGTCACCGCCGTACCGGCGTCCACGACAATCTTGGGAACGTGAAACGGTGGCAGAGAGTGAGCTGCTGCTGCAGCCAAGAGTCGATCGATTCCGACGCGGTCAGGCTGACCCAGGTTGACCGAAATTCCCACCTGGTCTCCCCGAATGTGCTGCATACTCTCGGTCGGAAAGTGTTCACTCAACCAAGCGCTGAATTCGTTTTCTCGCCGACTGTTGACACTTGCAATCGCCCAGCAACGACCGCTCTGGTGTCCATCAACCAACTCGTCCACCGACCAGGTATCAGTCCATCGGCAGATCGGGCCCAACCGTGTTAGCAAACTGGGTGCCCCACCTGAAGAAAACTCTACCTGATAGGCTGCCAGATGAGTGGACGTGTTTCCAACATCCACTGCAACGATCATCGTCGTAGGCTCAGCGCTCATTTCGGCGAGGTAGTGCTTTCTCGTTTGTCCAGCTCCGCTGCCACTGCACGAGTCAACTCGTTGAGGCCTTGACCAGTGACCGCCGAAATCAATAGAACTTCACGGCCTGTCAGCTCGCTCAATTGTCGCCCCACGTCCTCGGCCTCTGCCAATTCGGATTTGCTGACACAGAGGATCTCCGGTCGACTGGCCAACTCATCGTTGTAACGTGTCAACTCGTCTCGAATCGCCTCATAATTGCCGACAGGATCTGTCCCGTCCATCGGAAGCGGCTCAACTAGATGGACCAATATGCCAGCCCGCTCGATATGCCGCAGGAACTCACAACCAAGCCCAACGCCTGCATGTGCCCCCTCGATCAGTCCTGGGATGTCCGCAATCACAAAACGCCGGTCAAAGTCGACTTGGACCTGACCCAAGTTCGGGTGTTTTGTGGTGAATGGATAGTCTGCGATCTCCGGCTTCGCCTTCGTCAACCGACTCAATAAAGTGCTCTTGCCCGCGTTGGGCTTGCCGACCAAACCGACGTCCGCGATCACCTTTAATTCGAGAACGATCAGCCGATTTTCACCTTCCTCGCCGGGGGTCGTGTGACGGGGTGCCCGGTTAGTCGAAGACTTAAAATGAGTGTTCCCTTTGCCGCCTCTTCCGCCCCTTGCAGCAACCACTTGATCGTCGATGGTGTCTAAGTCCTTCATCACCAAGTCATCGCGGGCGTCAATGACGACCGTGCCCGGTGGAACTTCGATGATGACGTCCTCCCCATTGCGGCCTCGGCAATTTGAACCTTGCCCGCGTATCCCATCGTCGGCCTTCCAGAATTTACGATGAGCCAACGCTGACAAGTGGTTTACGCCCGACTTGGCAACAATGATGATGCTGCCTCCATTTCCACCATCACCACCGTCAGGGCCACCTCGAGGGACGTACCGTTCTCGACGAAAGCTCGAACAGCCACTCCCCCCGTTTCCGGCTGTGATCTTTACCTGGACTCGATCGACAAACATGTGCGCACCGAATCTCGATTGTCGGAGAGCCCCGATCGGGCCAATGGCCACCATCCTGAACGGGTTATTGGCAGATGAAGATAACTAAAAAAGGGACCTCCTGAGCGGAAGTCCCTTACCATTCGCAGTTTGCTGTCTGGGCGGTACGCGGTGGCACCTAACCTTCACTTGCAGCAACGGCGTCACTAGCAACGGCATCATTAGTGACTATGTTGACTCGTCGGCCTTTGCGGTCAAATTTCACAACACCATCGCACAAGGCAAATAGCGTGTAGTCATTTCCGAGCCCGACATTTTGGCCTGGGTGGAACTTTGTACCGACTTGACGTACGAGGATGTTACCAGCGCGAACGCGTTCTCCGCCAAATTTTTTCACGCCTCGCCGCTGAGCGTTCGAATCGCGACCATTGCGGCTGGACCCTTGTCCCTTCTTATGTGCCATATTGGGCTTCCTGAAAGACAGCTTGTTCGGTTGATACTAGGGGAACAAGTCAATTTACCGGTAGACCCAAAGATGATCAAGCCGTTCTTCCAAACCATATCGGTTCAGAATCTTCACTTGTCCTTCAACTTCCGCTTTAATAGGCACGCCGAAGCGGATTTCGTCGTCCAGCTGGCGAATCGCGTCGCCCGGACGCCAGAAGTTCAATCGCAGCGTTTTCCCCAACACGTTGGGGTTGTCACCCAATTCGGCGTCGGCCACACGGAAAGCGTTTGTCAAGCCGCGGATGTAGATAGAGAAGAAGTCAATCCGTGGATCCAAATCGACCCAAGTCACTACTCCCCACACACTTGTGTCTTTCTCAGATGTCCATCGCTCGAGCGTCTGCTCGGTCATCTCGACCGAGTTGTAGAGTGGTCGGCCGACCTTCTCACGGGCCGCAATGACCGGCTTGGCCGCCGGAATTATCCGATCGAGATACGATTTGTCGAACTCCACCGCGTCCAATACGAAATTTGGCATGAACCGACGATCACCGCGACTAAATCGCTCGATGCTCGGGAACGTCACGTTGCCATACTCATCCTTACGACCGGCCGGCCGGATGTCCTGACCGTGGTAGCGAATCCGGTAGACCATGTACCAAACAATCTTCGGTGCCAGCTTGCCATCTGGTTGAGGCATGTCGACCGCAATCATACGCAACGGTTTGAAGGAAAACTCGAGATTCCAGACATCCCTACGTAAGACCGACCGATTGGCCCGTTCGACCAAGTTGTTTGTTTTCGGCGAATAATTGGGCGTCCAGGCCAAGTCGCCACCGGTTAACGCCACAATCTTGATCGGACCCGTAAAAGTCTCCTCAGCCAGGGGTTCTGGCTGGATGGTCGTCAAAACGCCAGGAGCCAATCTTCGTGTCGGTTGCGCAATGCAAACCGACTGGGTGGCTAGAGATACCCCGAGGAGCAATAACAGAAATCGTCTTAAACCCATATCTGCTACCGGTTTGTGTTTTGGTAGACGAGAGTCGAACCACCACGTCGGGCGAGACCAATCCCCAGTATACTTGCGCATGCCGGGTACATTCAACAATTTACGCCATTTCCCGGGGATCCTCATTCGAATCTGCAAAAAAATAGGGCCGAACCGCTGACAACGGCCCCATTTCGAGAGGAAAAACGTCGGGTTACCACCGACCCACCTGCCCTGGGAGAAAACAGTGGCGAAGCCAGTGCCACACATTGGCCGCTGGTTTTGGGGCTGTCAGTATTTGCCAGTGCCACACATCGGCCGCGAACGCGGTCAACGCAGGTAGCACTGGTATTGCGGTAAGTGCGGTCTCTCCATAAAGTCACGGCCAAACCGGATGGTCGAATCCTCTCTTGCAAGTGAACAAGTGACGTAGCCGCCAATGGGCAACAAACTGACAGTCATCGTTCCCTGTAAGAATGAAAGCGACAACATTCGTGCTTGCATCGGGAGCTTCCGGGCCATTGCCGACGAGATCTTGGTCGCCGATTCCGGCTCAACTGATGGTACCCTCGACATCGTCCGCAAGATGGGTGATTGCCGCATCGTAGAACGGGAATACCGTTTTTCCGGAGACTTCAAGAACTGGGCCATTCCGCAGGCTCAGCATGAATGGGTCCTACTGGTGGATGCCGACGAACGGGTAACGCCCCAATTGGCAGATGAAATCCAGGCGCTGCTCGACCGTGGGCCCGACCAAGACGCTTATTGGATCTACCGCAAGAACCACTTCATGGGTCACCCCTTGCGATTCGGTCCTTGGTCCAGCGACAAGTGCGTTCGGCTGTTTCGCCGCGAACTTCGTTATCTGGGCGATACAGACCACGCCGAGATCCATGTGCCCAACGGCAAACTCGCCGCGCTCAAAGCGCGGCTGACGCACTACACCTTTTGGACCTATGACCAGTACTTCCCAAAAATCGACCGCTACGCGTCCTTTCAAGCCCAGCAGTGGCACAAGGCGGGGCGCACTCCGAGTCGGGTGAAAATACTGTTCAACTTCCCATGCCGATTCTTACACAACTACTTCATCCGACTTGGCTTCCTAGACGGTTGGGTCGGCTTCCAAGTGTGCATGATGGTCTCCATCTACTCGTTCCTTAAACAGGCTCGTCACTGGGAACTCTGCTATGCACTTTCGCAAGCAGAAGTTGAAGTCTCAGCAAATTCCCAAGCCCACCCGACGACCCACGACACCGTTTCACGACCAGCGGCTTGAAGGAAGATCAATGCCGAGCCAAGACAAGCTGAAGCTTTTGTTTCGCGCCTATAAATATCGCTACCGTGTGGAGCGTAACGAAATAGCGTTCGTACTCGAAAATCTCAAACCCGGCCAAAACTGCGTTGATATCGGAGCGCACAAGGGTGCCTTCACCTATTGGATGCAGAGGCGAGTCGGGCCGGCTGGTCACGTCCATGCCTTCGAACCTCAGCCGGAATTGGCCGAGTATTTGTCGAAGATGAAGACTGCATTCGGGATGAACCACGTCACGATTGTGCACTCCGCCGTCTCGGACCAATCAGGTTTCAGTCGACTCTATCGAGATTCCGCGTGCACGCCCGGAGCGACGCTCAATGATCGTGAATCGGAGACGGCGAATTCGGTAGTTGTGCCCCTGGTGACACTCGATGGTTATTTCTCACAGCAACCAGCGTGCCGGGTCGACTTCATCAAGTGTGATGTTGAGGGCCATGAGCTCGAGGTGTTTCAGGGTGGTTGCGGGATCCTGACGGAAGACCGGCCGAAACTGTTGTTCGAGTGTGAACAGCGACACATGAGCGAGCGTTCGATGGAAGAGGTCTTCCAGTACCTGGTGAGTCTGGGCTATCGAGGCTGGTACTTCAAACGTCGAAACTTGCACTCGATTGACTCGTTCAAACCGGAGTTGAATGCGGCCCCGCGTGACTCCGACTACGTCTATAACTTTGTCTTCCTGCATCCGATGCATGACGCCGCCCGCCGCGCGGCCTGAAAACCCCCAAAAGCCGTCTTGGACGTGACGACACCCGCAACTGAACTGGACGCGGGACGCTGAAACTTGTACTCTCCCGGCTCACTTTGAGATTCGGGGACCCGAGTCTCTATCAGCTACGGCATGGAGGTCGCGGCCAATGACTCGCCCGCCCACGACCCCGGCTCACATCGGGGTATTTTCTAAGTTACGGCGGATTGACGTTCGGCGATGTCGACGAGTGACGCTCCCTTTCTTGCTACTTTCGATACTGGCCCAATTCTCAGCCACACTCCATGCGACGGATTTCGAGCATCTACGTCCGACCGCCTTCCAAGGAATCACACCCGGCGTCACGACTCTGAAGCAACTGCGTGCGAAGTTTGACGATCGAGTTCGTCGCAAGAACTCCAATTGGCATATCGACGTGGGAGCCCCATTTCGATCGGTCGTCGCCCGGGAGTCCGACAAGAGAGTGGCTTCGATTCACGCCGAGTTGATCACTCCATGGCCTCTCAAAAAAACGATGTCAGAATTGGGTCTATCCACGCCGATCCCACCGCTGCGAACAGAGAGCGGAGGTAAGGGTCGACAACATTGGTTCTTCCCCGAACGCGGTCTGAAACTTTACGCCTCGGCCACGCCCAAGCAGCACGTTCAGGCCATCACCTTGGTACCGTTAGAATCGGATGAATTGCTGGCTCGTTTCACAGCTGGTGAATCCGTAGAGAACGAACTGCAGCTGTTGGAATCCCTGCAACGTCGGGGATTCTTGGACCAAGCAGGGAAACTTCGCCTGATCGAATGGCATCTACGGGCAGGCCACGCTGGCGATGCAGAGGTATTGCTGACAGAGTTAAAACTCGATGACGGCTTCCACCGGCAATTGCTGCGAGCACGTCACCGCTTATGGACGGGAGAGCCGACAAGGTTGGAACGCCTCCACATACCTCAGCTGAAGACCCAACCACTATTGACCGCTTCCAGACAATTATCGTGGGCACGAGTTTTCGCGACGCCCCAAGTGGCGGAACTAGACCGAGCGGCGAAGCTAATCACCGACGCCATCGATCAACTGAACCAGCATAAGCCATCACAGGCCGCCCTCGCTGATCGATTGAGGTTGGAGGCCAATTTGGTCTTACTTCAAGTGATCGCTACCGGCGATCGGGATGACAAACTAGAACGCCTCGAATTGTCGCTCGACAACACCGAATTGCTACTAGAACAGATGGTGAGTCCGGCGGAGGATCCGTTGTATAAACTCCAAGCTATTCGCCGAGTCCTCGAGGCGTTGGTAAATGTCGAACAAAAGGTCAGTTACCAAAGGTGGCAATTTCTGGCCAAGGCGGCCGTCGAACAGGCTGCGGAACGTGTTGACGGTCCACTTCGGCGATCCGAATTGGCCCTGGAACGATCTCGCATCCACCGTCAACTCGCGGGACTTGCACGTGGTCATGGTGATGTGACCGCGGCGACACATCACGCAAAAATCAGCCTTCGTTTACTCGACGATGTCGAGCATGATTTTTGTCACGTTCGACAACAGATCGAACGAACAGAGACGTTGTTTCTGCTTGGTGTCCTGCAGGCCATTGAGATGAACGATCATGTCGCAGCTGCACAGTGGTACAAACAGGCCGCAGAACATTTGACGCTAATCGACGCCGAGTCGTACGTCCCAGGAAAAATAGCTGACCGTTGGATAAGTATGGGCGTAAGCTATTGGACGATCGGCCAGAAGACCGTCGCCCTTGAATTGACCGAACGTGGGAAAAGGCGAATCGATCGATTCGTGAAGTCTGGTCGACTGCCAGCGTCCGCGTTGATCACCTGTTTTCAAAATCTATCAACAATGCATGGTGTCCTGGGCAACGAAACACAATCGGGCGAGTACCTCAGATGGTCGCGAGTGGTAGGTGAGTCTTCCAGAACACGATAGTCCGTGCTGCCATTGTCCGTAGCTTCGCCAGCTCTGAAAGGATTCAAAAATGTCGGTTGCGAATTTGCACGCGCCGTCGTTGGCGAATCCGGTCCACGATTCAATTTCAACGTATCAACGACGAACGCTCGGCGCGATACTGCTCGTATTTCTGGTAACCCTTTTCTTCTCGAGAAGCGCCGCGGAAATCTCGGTGTGGTGCATGTTCGTTGGCTGGATTGCCGTGCTGGCGACGAACTGCTACCGTGGCCGGCGATTGAATGTTAGCCAAATCGCCGTCGGTTGCGACAAACTCCTTCTGCTGCTGTTTTCCGCAGTCTGCCTCTCCACGCTGCTACGCGTACCCGACCTCGCCGATCGCTGGTCCGTCATGCGAGAATTACGAATCATCGCCATTCTCTACCCCATGGCCTATATCGTAAGATTGAATTTCAATCAGCGTAGCGAGAAGGTGCTGATCGCGTTCTCTCTAGTCTTCATCGTTGTTGGAGTAAACGCCGTATTCCAACACTTTACCGGAATTGACCTGGTTCGGTCCCACAACGACTCCCTGCGACCGCTCGGGGTAGCCACCTATCGAGCGACCGGATTCCTCTCCAGCCCCCTTAATTTCGCCCACTCCTTTGGTTTCTTGGGCACGATCTACATCGTCTGGTACATGCTCCGCCGTCAACAATTGCCTGTGGGGACCCAATTCTTGGGCGCGTTCGCCGTCGCTGGCATACTGCTCGGAGTGCTCGCCTCTGGTTCACGAGGCGCGTGGCTTGCCTCCGCCGTGACCATCCTTGCGTTGCTGCCATTCCTGAAACGTCGAACGGTCGTGTCGCTTATGGTCTGCACCGTCGCTGCGGCCAGCTTGATACTCATCTGTAGCACTTCCATTCGCAACCGAACGATTCGAATATTTGATGTCCAGGAGTACAGCAATGTCGGACGCTTGAATCTTTGGCGAGCGAATTGGGAAGTGATCAAGGACTTCCCGATTCTGGGCGTCGGTCTGGGACAGACATCGCAGCACGTCGGCAAATACTACGAAGAACTCAACATCAGCAATGGCATGCACGTGCATTCACACAACAATCTTGTGGAGTTTCTGGCGGGTGCTGGCATCATCGGACTCTTGTCTTACCTGCTCGTTTGCTTCTACTTCCTCGCGGTGAGTCTTCGCGTCTATCGGAGATGTAGCCGTGCCGAAACGCAACCTGGATTTGTCGGCAGTTTGGCCCTCGGTTGTTTTGCCGCTCAGATCTACATTCACGGCTGCGGGATGACCGATTTCAATTTTTCGATGGCCGTGGTGAAGTACGCGATGGGCTTCGTGTGGGCGGTAACCATCGGCCTCGAGTTTGCGACTCGCGACCTGAAATCTAAACGCCAGAGTTATTCTGATCCGAAGTCGCTAGCCTAGCGCGGTATTCTTGTTTGTCTAGTCGACTCTATGGAATCTACCCCACCGGCCCTGTTTCAGATCCTTTTGCCTTCCAGCGATCAACGCTGCGACTCTCCGCCCAATGGTGCCCGGTGAATTGAAAGACTGGGGCATTGGAAATACAAGCACGAAGCGCCAGCGAGTGAGTCTCAAGAACGAAAAAAGACTCACTCGCTGGCGCTTCGTGCTTGTATTGCTGGGTCATCAAGATGTTGAGCCGAAGGCGCTAGCGCCTTCGGCTCAGAGATTAGAGTTTGGTACCCACAGCGTTGTCGGGACAGCTTCGGCAACGTGATCCAGCCGTCTGGCCTTGATCCGTACGTAGGGTGCAGTGAAACCACAGCGGTGCTCGAAAGACCCGGCAGTTGTTCCTGTCGCCGCATGCTTTGGTTCCACCAGGTCCTCGATCACGAAACCACAGCGACAGAGCCCGCCGACAAGCTCCTCCCAGCGATGGAGATATTCTAGTGTCCCATCCTCCCGTAAGCGGCTACCGACAATGTCACGAAGGGGTTCACCGCCCCGATAATAGGATTCCTCCAATTCGTAGCGACCGGTCAAGTTGGGTTCAATCGAAAGCTGTAAACTGGCCGGTTGCTTGTGTTGACTGATGTACAGACCGCCCGCGGCCATCACCCGGGCAACCTGTTGGTAAACCGGTTCGATTCGCGGGACATAACACGTACTGACGGGATGAATGACTATCTCAAATTCGGCGGCCCGGAACATCGATAGGTCATCCATTGAGGTCTGAATTGTCCTGACCTCCAAACCGCGTTCGGCAGCCACCTCGCGATCGACCTCCAACATGCGTGGACTGATGTCGACAACCGTTACCTTGGCGCCAGCGGCCGCGTAGAGGGCACTTTGCCGCCCACCACCAGCGGCCAGGCAAAGTACACACTTCCCTTGGATGTTGCCCCCCAACCAATTCAAGCCGTCTACGGTCGCCAGAGGATTGTGAAAATCCTCGTCTTTCGCCGGCTTGGTAAACCGCTTCCGCTTGTCGACCATCTGGTCCCAGACGCGACGATTGTGGTCGTGGGCGCTCGTGTAATGTTCGTTCATTCGATCTTGAGGGGTCTAACTATTTGCCACCATGTTTTTCCAGCCAGGCGATCGTCGCTGCAGTAATCCCCTCGTGTCCTCCCTCGAAAATGGTGATGCGACTGGGACCAGCTAGACGCCGCAAGTAGATCGCTCGGCCGAAGCTTGAGTCCTCCACTCGATCACTCTTGCGCGGCGAAACCAATCGCCCGTCCGCACGACTCAGCTGCCCGATCTCGGCGTCCGTAATCTCAAGTCCCCCGTTTGCTTTGGCCAACATGTTGTACGCGACCAGCGAGTGCCAAATGGGAACAGACCCCTTATGTCCGTCGTGAATGCCAGCCGAAATGTCCAGTGGAACGTCCTTTGCCTTATCGAGCCAGGTCAATGGTGACCGGCCGCGATATTGCTTGTCCACTTCGTCCGAGGTTCTCGGTGCACCGCCACAACTGAGTCGCACCATTTCGCCATAGCGACCATCGGCGTGTTTATCGTGCCATTTCGCGAGATCAGAAATTCCCACCCAGGCACTGGCCGCAGTCCATACCTGTGGGTAACGTCCAACCATCAACATGGTCATGTGCCCACCACCAGATGTCCCTGCAAGGTACGTACGTGATTCGTCGATATCGTATTTCTTTTTCGCCCAAGCGACGGCGTCCAGGATATCCTGTTGAGCCAACTCGGATCCGCACGCTTCCGGGTGCTGATTTGCACCGCGAAAATTGGGGAAAAGATAGATCCACCCTTTGGCCATCGCCGCTTCCTCCAGCGATTCGTTCCGCTGCTCCACGTCCCCACTCCACGTGTGAAGCGAAACCAACAATGGCACCGGACGACGGGAGAGATTTTTCGGCACAATGACATAGCAAGGCTGTCGTTTTCCATCCACCGAGCTCGGGATCTCGACTCGTTGCCGATCGCCAGCAAGTTTGATCGCTGGCTGTTGAGCCAGAGCCTTGCCACCTGGGAGTACCAAGATAGCCGAACACAAAACACCGAGAACGAGAATACCGTGATGCTGCATTGCTCGTGACACCCTTTCGGATACGACAACTTCAACCGGACGGTCAGACCGTGGAAAGACCACACCCTCTGCAGATTCTAACAGTCCATCACAATTCCTGGCGTTCAAAATAGACGCAACTAAGAACTAGGATCACAAAGAGGAAAATTAGGTTAGCGCGCACTGGATCCCAAGGATTGAGTGTCACGCGAGCCGTCCCCATGATATCAGCGGCAGGTGTACCAACAGTTGTTTCGTCGCTAGCAAGGTACTGAACTGTTTGACTCAGATCGCTAGGTTGCGGAAATACATAGTACACCGGAGACACGATCCGGTGAAAGAACCACATCCATGTTGGCATTTCGGGCACATGTTCGCGTTCAATCTTGCCAGTGGACACGTCCAGGATCGTGATCCGATCGCCAATCGACACGATGACACCTTTGCCTTTTGGCAAGATCTGAAATGCGGTGATGTCGCCTTGATTAGGCCAGCGCGGTTCCGACAACGTTTGAGCCTTGGCATCAACGACCTGTAGCGCCTGCGCATAGGTCAAGACGTAGAAGTGTTCGGTCTGCGGACTGCTATATACAAATCGAGGTTCATCGTTCCATCTGAGGGGCGCAAACTGTTTCAGTAGCTCGACGTCATCGGCCGAATAAAGGAAGAGCTCACCATCCGCGTTTCCCATCAGCAGATGGTCGTCCGTGGCCTGGATGAATGTCGGTGTTCGATCACTGTCGTCCTCAGATGACTGACTTTCTTCGGAATCTCGCGGCAGCGAAAAATCGGTCGTCCGCTTCACGACAAACTGCCCCTGTTCGCTGTCCAATGACAAGGTAACAAGTTGAGTCCCATCGACCAAATGAACGTCTCCCGACGGAGACACGGCAACTTGGACTGGTGGCGACAGGCCCAATCGGTCCTTCGGGCCCAACGGACGTAGCGGGTCGTCGTCACCCGACTTGAAGAACCCCAAAAATGGAAATGTCATTTTGGGTTTATCCTCATCGCCCTCGCCCTCGCCCTCGCTCTCGCTCTCTTCGTCATCCTTCGATTTTTCGACATCTTCCACCGCCAACACACCCGTGTTGGTGACCACAATCAGTTTCCCGCTCGGGTGCCGGTACAACCCCAAGGTGCCCTTGGGCAGACTGGCAATCTCTTCACGATTCCAGCCACCGGAGTCGCTTGACTCGAACAGTTCGTAACGGGGTTTGAATGAAAAGAATCCCGATGGTCGATTGGCCGATGCGACGACGATTCGGTTATTTTCTTCGTCCGTCACAGGTCCCAACCAGACAAGCGGACGACCACCCCCGACGCTTAGCCAAGATTCATCGTCGCGATCCCAGACAGCGATCTGCCCGTTATCTCGAATTCCCCAGAAATCCTCGCCGTTACTCGCCAACCGCACGACGCTCCGTTGGTCCGAGATGCTCTTCATCGCAGCGTGAGTGACGCCCATGACAAAGCAGACCAGCCAGAAGACGGCCGTCATGGTCACCGCCACGATCGCGTTCTTCCAAATCGCGCCAGCCAGTGCGGAGATCGAATAGAAAATCGAAAACGAAAACACGAATACTGGAATGCACCACAACAATCCCGTATTCCAAATTCCAAAACGGACGCCCAATATCATGAACATACCGGATATCAAGAAGGCGATGTACAACAGGATGAAGGCACAACCACCAAAGAACTTGGTGACAAACACTATTGAACGCGAGACCGGTTTACTAAGGAGCAAGTGCAGTGCACCTTGGTCGTACATCCTGGGAATGATGGGAGAAGTAATGGCGATCGCGAACAGAATTCCCCCAAACCCAACGACCAACGACAGCACCGTCGGTATCACGAAGGTTCGAATCAACTGATCCAGCAGTTCTTTGGTCAATGGCGCCGTGTCGGGAGTAATCTCCATTGTGGCAAAAGTCACCGCCACGCGCTGTTGCGGTCGATACTGGATGTGTTCTCGGAACGTCCGTTCGATGAAGAGGCGATTGCGGCGTTGTCGATCGACGTCGCTTAACGTCTTTGCATCCTTCGCGACCAAGTCGTGCAATTCACCAGTGGCTGGCACTTCGGTCCAGACCTCCGCGACAAATAGTTTTTTACTTTCCACTAGCTCGTTCAGTGCACCCGTAATTTGTTTCAGCTGGCGGAAGAACCCCGAGTCATCGTCCTCAGTCGGTTCGGCAATCTCACTCAGTTGTTCCTTGGTATCCTCATCCAATAGCTCGCGCATGTGAACGACGCTGGCAGTATCGGAGTTGATCATGCGGTACGCGATCGCCTGCACGTCGTTAATATCACTTCGAGAGAACTTCGTGCTGATCCGCTCGCGATATCCAAAACAGGCGCAGAGAATCAACAGAAGAGAGATCAACGCCAACATCGCCCAGAGGGCCTTTGAGATGAACGCTTGACGGAAAGAGTCGGCTAGGATTGCTAGATAGGGTCTCATGTCGGTGTCGATGTCTCATCGTTAGGTGTTTCCGAAGTATCGTCGTTCGATGTTCCCACAATGTCCAGGAACCGCTCTTCCAAACTCAACGTACGTCGCGACATCGCGGCGATACTAATGCCTGCCCGTCGCAGGATGTCCACGACTTGGTCCACTTCACCCTGGTTGCTAAGACGTAACGAGAGCTTCGTCACGCCGTCGTGTTGCTCATTCACCGTGAAGGGGATTTCACCCAAAACTCCGAGCAAGGTCGGTTCGTCGGCAACCACTTCCAAAGTGAACTCCTGAGTGTCTTGCTGTGACAGCGCAGCCACGCCGCTGTCCATGAGGAGTACACCGTGATTCAGAATTCCGATCCGGTCACAGATCAGTTCGACTTCCTGGAGAATGTGACTGTTCAAGAATACTGTTTTTCCCCGCTCTCGCAATTCACGGAGTATGCCGCGGATCTGATTCCGACCAACTGGATCCAGGCCGTCAGTCGGCTCGTCCAATACCAACAAGTCGGGGTCGTGAAGTAGAGCTTGTGCTAAACCCAATCGTTGCCGCATTCCCTTAGAGTACTCTTTGACCGGAGTTTTCCTACGATCGGCCAAACCTACCAATTCCAAGATCGAGTCACGTCGACTGCGGATCACACTGCGACTGAGCCCGCTGAGTCCACCATAGAAATCCAATGCGCTCAATGCGTTGTGATGCGAGTCCATTCGCAAGTTTTCCGGAAGGTAACCAATCCGGCCGCGGCTGCCTCGTGATCCAAGCGACTCCCCCAACAACGACCCTGATCCACCGTTGTTGCGAATGATCCCCAAAAGCACTTTGATCAATGTGGTCTTGCCCGCACCGTTGGGGCCAAGCAATCCAAATATTTCACCCCGACCGACGGCCAGGCTGACCTCATTCAGTGCGCGAAACTTGCGGCGCCCAAACAGCCCCCCTCGATACACTTTTGATATCCCGTGGACATCAATGGCCTGCGCTTCGTTCATTGCCTAATGCTCTGGTTGGTGGTGGGACTCAATAGCAGCCTTACTGTACACTACCCGCTTAACCGTCACAGGTTGTCAACTCCGACTAGAATAATTGGCACAATAATAATTGAACATTCGGAACTGCATCGAGCCCGTCAGGATTACCGATGAACCTCGATGTTTCATCCAAACTCTGCGGCGCAGTGAACATGTAACGGTTGGAAACAACAAAGGGGACCATCGGTGGACCGATCACTAAGTCTTGTATTGCCAATCCACAACGCCCAGTATTCACTTGTGGGCCGCGTGCGGCGACTGCTGGAGTTTCTCCCTGAACTCACCAGCCAATTTGAGATTTTGATCGTGGATGATGGTTCCACCGACCAGACCGACGAAGTCGCCCACGAGTTGGCTCTCCAGTACCCAAAAATTCGCGTCCTCAACCATCCACAACGACTCGGCGAGTCGGTGGCGGCTCAAACGGGTGTTCGTCTGGCAACGGGCAATATCGTCTACGTGCAACCGGAAAACGACCCAATTAGGGAAAACGAACTCCGGCAGCTCATGAATGTCACCGCTCCAACGAAAAACGACACTCCGATTGCGGTGGAGCAGCTACAGCCGCGGCCGTTCGATTCCAGCTTGGTTCAGCGATTGACTCAATGGGGAGCCGAGCTGAGACGCGTTCATGGAGGGAGTAAGGAAATCAAACCCTCTCCACTGAAGTCGACGATTGACGCAGATGGCTTCACGATCCCGGCGCGGCGGAAACGTTCGTTCCTATAAGTCGACCCGATGACGCAGCGGTGAAAAGCGAACGACGAATCGACCTCGTATGGTTGACTCTCCTAATTAGGCAAAGAAGTCAAGCATTTGGCTAGGTGTCGCTTCACGTCTGCGAGAATTTATTCTCGCTCGTAAGCCGCTTGTTTACTTCTACTTGCGCCGTGAGCCCTTCTTTCTAGCCACGACAATGCCACCTTCCCTCGGGAACTTTATTACAATGCACTCGTCCATGACATGCCGCCGATCAGCGGGATCTTTGGATCCTGGCGGTATGCGAGTGCTTTTTTTGAGGAGGCACCGGCTATGGCCACCGTCGACCTGGATTCGCATTCTAGAGCGAATGTTCCGATGATTGGTGGTGGTTCGAGCGCCGGCAGGGATTCGCGACCTCGATACCATCGTGTGCGCATGGTGCGCATACAACAAGGCGTATCACTCCGTAGTATTGCTCGACAAACGGGCACGGACGTACGCACGTTACGACACCAGGAGGATGAATCCTCCGACTTGACTTTGAGTGTGTTGCAGCAATGGCAAGAAGCTCTCGGCGTCCCCATCGCCGAGTTGCTAGAGGAATCTGATGGCTGTCTGTCGCGCCCGGTTTTGGAGCGAGCTCGTTTGGTGCGATTAATGAAAACCGTCGCGGCGATCTTGCAACAGAGTAAGGAACCGGGAATCAAACGGATGGCGCAGATGCTCGTCGACCAACTGGTCGAAGTGATGCCCGAGTTGCAGCACGTCAGTCCTTGGCACCAGTTCGGACAACGGCGAGGACTCGAAGAGTTCGGTAAAGTCGTTGAACAACACTTTTCCGAAGAATCGCTTATGCGAGGAGAAGTGGATTAACAGGACTGCCAACGGTCTCTCCGCGCGAGGGGGCAGAGGAACTGCCCCTTCGCCCGACTGTTGGAATGCACTGGCAACGAAGAGGCAATGCCCCGTTGCGTTTATCTAGCCCAGCCCAACGGGCTCACCGTACCGCACCAGTCCGTTCAGCCTGGCAAACGCCGTTGCGACAACCAGCACATGCATCGTTCGTAGACTGGATTGTGACTTGCGAATGATTAGCGTTGGTCTTGGTTTAGTCCGCCAGTAGTGGGCTAACGCAGTAGACGTTCACCGACCAGTCGACCAACCAAGGTGTTGACCAATACCCAGCCATTAACCGCCAATGACCATTCCAAAGTGGCAATCGAATCCCAGCCCGATGGGCCGCTTATTTACCGGTTGCAAACGTCACTGGACGTGCTTTCCGCCGAGGGTCGATTCGATATTCGCGACCGACCGATCTCGCACTGCGTTCGCCTCATCCATAGTCAGTGTGCGATCCTCGGCCCGCATGGTAATGGTGAACAAGATGCGTTTTTTTCCCTCGCCATCCTGTTTCACATCGCGGTAGGTTTCGCGGTATTCGATTCCATCTAACGTCTCGCCGGCGACGCTGGTCGCCGCATCGCGAATGCTGGCCCAGGAAACCGATTCGTCGACGATCATGTTGACATCTTGAGTGATAGCAGGCTGAGTGCTGTGGGCGACGTGTCGAGGAACCAGGGTGCAATGCGTTTGCAGGACGTCCAAGTCCAGCTCGGCAATCGCGATCGCCGAGCGAACGCCCACGACTTTGGCAGGTTTTGCTGCGACGATTCCGATAAATCCGAGCAACTGTTCGCCCAAATACAACGTTGCGGATCGGCCCGCTTCAAAGAACGCGTTTTCATAGGATTCTGTCCGAATGTCGGTCCCGATGTGCAGAAGCTCTATGATCGACTCGACCACGCCCTTCAACTGCTCGAACGACGCGTCGCACAACATGCCGACGTTGCGCTGTTCTTTGGGCAATTCAGAGCCACGTGGCAAATAGACATGTGCCGTTTCAAAGACGGATACTGCCTGATTCCCCTGCCGCTCATTGAATGACCGGATTCCCATGAGACTGGGAATCAGCGTACGCCGCAAACAATGCGAGCCTTTTAGCATCGCCGTGCCGATTTGAATGGCTTCCTCGTCCGTCCATGGTGACACAACGGTCGACCAACGCTCAACGACCGCACTGGCCGTAATGACCTCGAAGAATCCAGATGCCGTCAGTACGTTGCGAACGACAGCCAACACCCGATCCTCGTTGCGTTTGGCCGACGGACTCATCGGTACCGCCGCGTCCTCGGGGATCTTGTCGTACCCGTAAACTCGAGTCACCTCTTCAATGAGGTCGACTTCGCGTGTCAAGTCGCGCCGCCAACTCGGTGCAACAACCGTTATCGACGTCTTATCCGAGGCGACCACCGAGCATCCCAACCCACCGAGAATCCGCTCTATTTCATCCGTTGGAATGTTGATGCCGATCAAACGGTCGATTTGCGAGTAACGCAATTCTATTTGAGCCAATGGTTGCGGCGGACGTCCTTCGTCGACAACTCCCGCATAGAGTTCGCCACCCGCGACTTGGACCATCAAGTCGGCACATCGGCGACTGGCCCAATCGACGTTATGAGAATCGACGCCCCGCTCGAAACGGTACGAAGATGGGCTGTGCAACTTCAGCTGTCGCGCCGTGTTGCGGGCCGAGATCTGCTGGAACTCTGCTACCTCGATCAATACGTCGGTAGTCTCGCCTGAGATTTCTGTGGCCGCACCGCCCATCACACCGGCGATGGCGACGGCACTCTTTGAATCCGCGATAACACACATTGACTCGGTCAATGGATAGGAACGGTGGTCGATCGCTTCCAGTGTTTCGCCCTGTCGCGCGTTGCGGACCACGATCTGCCCGCCTGCAAGTTTGGCGAAGTCGAATGCATGGAGCGGTTGTCCACATTCCAACATCACATAGTTGGTCACGTCAACGATGTTATTCACCGATTCAATGCCGGCCACCATCAGTCGACGGATCATCCAGTCCGGGCTCGGGCCGACCTTGACACCACGAACCAATCTCGCCGTGTACCGTGGACACAAGTCCGGACAGTCGATCGTCACGCGAACTCGATTCGATACCGCTTCGGCCAACACGGTCGGCTCGGCCGCAGGAATCTGCAGCTTCTGTTCCCACAGCACGGAGATTTCTCGCGCCACGCCGATATGGCCGAGACAATCCCCTCGATTGCTGGTCACCTCCAGGTCGATAGACGGGTCGTCGCCGACCATCTCTGTCCCCTCGTGGTTCAAACCGGACATGGCCAAGCGGTCCGTCAGCTCATCCGTCGGCATGCCCAAGTCGACATAATCGGTGAGCCAATCCCGTGAAACCAACATGTGCTAGTGCTCCGTCGAGAAATAAGAATGGGGGTTCGTGAAGATGCTCGCGACGGGCCTAAAACTGCGATAGGAATCGCGTGTCGTTGTTGAACAAATGTCGAATATCCCTGATGTTGTGTCGCATCATGCACAATCGCTCGATTCCCAATCCAAAGGCGAACCCCGTCACCTGTTCCGGATCGTAACCAACCGCGGTGAGGACGGCGGGATCCACCATTCCTGCACCACCAAACTCGACCCATCGGCCGTCCCAATAATAGTCCGCCTCAACACTCGGCTCGGTGAACGGGAAGAACGATGGCCGGAAGCGAATGTGCACGTCGCCGCCCAGGTAACTGGTGGCGAACAGCCGCAGAACACTCTTCAGGTCAGACATCGTCACCCGCTGGTCGATCAGCAAGCCTTCCATTTGGTGGAACATCGGATAGTGCGTCGCGTCGACCTCGTCCGGTCGGTAAACTCGCCCCAACGAGATAATGCGGATTGGGGGCTTGGTCTTCTCCATCACTCGTATTTGAACTGTGCTGGTCTGACTTCTTAGCAGCCGCGGTTCGTTGTTCGTCGCTTGGGCAAGACCGATGTAGAAATTGTCCAGCGGGTCGCGGGCCGGATGCTCGGGCGAAATGTTCAGCGCTTCGAAATTGTGCCAAACGTCCTCGATCTCCGGCCCTTCAACAACGGAAAATCCGAGCCGGCCCATGATGTCTTTCAACTCTTCGATCGTCTGTGTGATCGGGTGTAAGCGACCCAGTTGAACGGTCGCACCGGGAACGGTGACATCGAAGCGCGGACCCTTGGCGGAATCGGCTCCGCCGCCTGCTCCGGCCTGGAGGCGGCTCTGAGCGGCCTCGAATGCCGAATCGATCGCCGACTTCACCTCGTTTAGCTTCTTGCCAGCCATCGGCTTGTCGGCCTTGTCGACGGTGCCCATCTGTTTTTGGGTCGCCTTCAACTTTCCTTGCTTGGCCCCCATAAACTCGACGCGGGCCGACTCCAAGCCCTCTTGAGTCGAAGCTTCCTCAAACCGTTGTGACGCGTCGGATTTCAACGCGTCCAACTCTTGCAAGAATTCTGACAGGGCCATCGTTCCTCGAAACTCGTTCGATCCTCTTCTGTGGTGTCGTCGTAGGCAGGCTGCCGTACGATCTGTGTCACTAGAATGAATGTTGTCGATCTATACGACAAGAGAGATCGGCGGCTGCAAGCTGCCAATCTCTCTGCACTCTGATTCAACTAACGATTTAGGCGGCTAGGGCTTGCTTGACCTCTTCTACGACCGCGTCGAATGCCGCCGCGTCGTGAATGGCTAACTCGGACAATGTTCGCCGGTCCAATTCGATTTCGGCCTTGTGCAAGCCGTTGATGAACACGCTGTACCGCATGCCCCGCTCCCGGACCGCCGCATTGATCCGAATGATCCACAATCGGCGGAATTCTCGTTTCTTGACTCGCCGGTCGCGAAAAGAGTAAACACCCGCCCGTAGTAATGTCTCTTTCGCGCTGCGTAGTAAATTGCCACGCCCGCCGACGTAGCCCTTCGTCTTCCTGAACAGCCGCTTCTTGGCCTTGTTACGAGCTGAACCCTTGGTAGTACGCATTTCGAAATTCCTGTCGTCATTAGGTGCAACAAGGCCCTTTCCCCCAGGAAAGCGTTCAACCGCCCGTGCACTGTCGACCGCCTCATTGAGCTGTCGACTGCTTGCCCTTGCCCTTGCCCTCTACCTCTACCTCTTGCCTCAACGTCTTCCGGACCCTCAACTAATTGCTGTTGCCGTTCAAGGCCTCGCGAATCGATGGCTCCATGCAGACGGCCACACTCGTCGTACCACGTAATTTACGCTTCCGCTTCGAGGACATCCGAGCTTGAAGGTGACTCGTACCGGCCTGCCGGTGCCGAGCCTTCCCTTTGGCCGTTAATCGGAATCGCTTCTTGGTGCCTTTGTGCGTTTTTTGCTTGGGCATCGTTGTCTTCTGGTCTAACTACAGGGGGTCGAGTGGAAACGGCCAAGTGTACCCGTTTCTAATCGGCACGGGAAGAGGTTCCGGCCAGAAAACCGAGCCCTAACCTAGCGGAAAACCACCTATTTTGCGGCAAAAACCTCGTTGTCCGCTGTGGTGACGAATAGTCGCCCCATCTTGCTCACCCTCGACCCTGCACCCCCACCCTAATCGGACGTTTTTTTTACGTGTAAGGCCCGCCCATGCTTTCGGCGCTCGATTCGCAGTTTGTCACGCCTCGTGCCGAAACGAGTCACTTGCTCATAGCGATCTCGCTCCCTGCCCGCTCGGTCCTTGAAGGATTGCAGGTTCTTCTCGATATTCGATCTTAAATCGTCCAAAGCGGCGTCTCGGTCTCGACCCTCTCCCGTAATCAGCGAGCCACTCAATCGTGTCTGCAGCGACGTCCTCGCCTTGCGAGTTTCGATTTCAACCAAATCGAAGTGGCCCTGCAAATGGTCCAGTAATTGGGTGGCAGCTACGCCGTAGAGCCATGAAACTTGTCGGTCGACCGCCGAGTAAATCTTGATCTCTGTCAACGTGGCGGTCACCTGCTGATCCTGTTGAGTGAACTTTGCCTTGAACTCGTATCTGATCGTAACGTCGACGTACGCCAGGACGGGCACACTGGCCGTTGGCCGTTCCTGTGGAACGGGTCCAGCCAAATCCTCTTTAGTGAGTTTATCACCGTACTTTCGCCAGCGAATCACTGAGGGTGAATTGCCGTCGGCCGGCGGTTCCACCGTCATCTCCGTCGCGGCCGGTTTGTCTACGTCCGTTTGACCGGTCGCCACAACGGCCACCATCATGCAGACTAAAACAGTCGTCAGCCGCAGCAGGGCGATCGACCAGACGAA
>LWDU01039569.1_pt1 | contig 24589 bp, 23 predicted proteins | sample 727161 | NCBI WGS metagenome assembly LWDU01 (sample SAMN04566230, study PRJNA314399) | hydrothermal vent metagenome | isolation source: deep sea hydrothermal plume seawater | place: Mexico: Gulf of California, Guaymas Basin | collected 2004-07-11
GGCTCCACCGTGGTCGAAGCCGGCATCCATCAGACCGACCTGATGCGCTTCTGGGCCGGCGACATCGCCTGGACCGAAGCGCGTTATATGCAACGCGCCGCGGACGATATCGAAGATGGTGGCGACAACCCCGACGCCTATTCCGTCACCTACGGTTTCGAATCCGGCGCCATCGCCCATCTAATCATGAGCCGTCTGCGCAAAACTTTCTGGGGCGACAACTACCACGACATCATGTGGGATCGCGGCCATCTAAAAATCGACGGCGGCAACGGCCCGGTCGCCTATTATTACGACGGCCCTTACCCACCGCCCGAAGGCAAGGTAGATCCCACCGCCCTCGGGCACGCCCTCGACTTCGGCCCGCGCAACAACACCACCTTAGAAATCGCCCGCGCCTTTGTCACCGCTGTCGGCGCAAAAAGCGAAGACCCCTTGCTCAACACCTTCACCTCCAGCCTGAACAGCCACGCGGCCGTACTCGGTGCCAATATCTCCGACCAACTCGACGGCCAGCGCATAAACCTGAAAGACCTATTGTACAGCGACGATTACCATCAATTCAGGAAGAAACCGACAGCAGCGTAAACATTTAGCCCAACAATCAATAGGGCTGCTAATTGTACTAGGCGCGGCGGGCCATAAAAATAAAACCCTCTTCCAAGCAAGCCTTTAAAGGGTCCGCCGCACGGTTATTTAAGGAGTCGTGCGATGAGAGGGCCGGGCAGTGAGGCGGTGAGTCAGCGCGAAAGCGCTGCGAGGGGCGACGAGCCGAGAGGACTTTAAATAAATAACCCGGAGACGTCCTCCTCAAAGGTGTCCCATACAGCACAAACGATCATTCTATATCTAACTAACCAAGGAGCCTAACCATGCCCAACTACACCTTCAACCATATCCATCACGAGACCAAAAATGTCGACGAAGCCGTCGACTGGTACAAAAAAACATTCAACGCCACCAGCGACGAACCCTTCGAGCGCGGCGGCGCCACCTGGGTCCCCGTGCACATCGGCGCCACGCAAATCACGGTCACCGATCGCGAATTCACCGACATGGACCTCGGCCGTTACCAAGGCTACGACCACTTCGCCCTCAACACCGACGACTTCGACCAAACCCTCGCCGATATCGAAGCACAAGGCGTCGAGATCTGGATGGGGCCAGTAGCCCTTGAAAACGGCATGCGCATCGTCTTTATAAACGGCCCCGACCAAGTCAAAATCGAGTTGATGGAATTACAGTAGATGGAAGTCCGTCCCTTCGGCCTCTGGCCAAGCCCCCTCGCGCCCGGCGACCTGGCCGCCGCTACGCGTTTGCGCGACCTGGCTTGGGATTCCGACGGCCGCACCCTCGTCTGGCTTGAGGGCCGAGGGCCACAAGGCATACTGGTCTGCCAGCCACACGACGAAGCACCGCGCGATCTCAACACCACGCTCTCTATTCGCGCACAAGTCGGCTATGGCGGCGGCGATTTCGCCGTCGCCCACGGCCACGCCTACTTCGTCGAATACTCCGGTCGCCTCTACAGACAAGCGCTCGCCAGCGGTCCTGCACGCCCCATCACCCCCGAGTTCGGTTCGGCCGCATCGCCGACGCCCTCACCCGATGGCCGACATCTGGTCTATGTACACAGCGATGAAGGCCGCGATAGTTTGGCCGTCGTCGACACCGAAGGCCGCCATTGGCCACAACGACTGGTCACCGGAGCCGATTTCTATATGCAACCGGCCTGGCACCCCAAAGGCGACCGCCTTGCTTGGATAGAATGGGACCACCCGCAAATGCCCTGGGACGGGACCCGGTTGGTGCTCGCACAACTCGCGCGCAGCCGCGACGGCCTGCCCAGCCTCCGCGACAGAGTAACCCTCACCGGAGACATCGACACCGTCGTCGCGCAACCCCACTTTTCACCCAACGGCCGCCATCTGGTCACCAGCGCGGTCACAGTAATATCTGGCTTCGTGACCTAGAAAGCGGCGAGACCCGCTGCCTAAGCGAAGACGCCCACGAAGTTGCCGGCCCTGCCTGGATCCAAGGGCTTAGAGCTTTTTCGTTTTCAGCCGATAGCCGTACTCTGTATTTTATCCGCAGCGAAAACAGCCAACGCCGCGCCCACAGCCTCAACTTGCAGACCGCTACCATCACTCCAATCTTGGCACTCGCTGGATATTCTCATATAGAACAGGTCGCCGCCGCCCCGCGCGGGAAGGGTCTAGCCTGCATCGCCGCATCGAGCGCGATCCCGGCGCGCATCGTCTCCTGCATCGCCAACAAAAGTAAGATACGCGCCCGTTCGAGCGGCGAGTCTTTGGCCCCCGCCGACCTCTCCGCACCCGATCCGGTGTCCTGGGTGGCTCCGGATTCGACTACGGTCTACGGCCTGTATTACCCGCCAGCCAGCAGCCGTTTTTCCGGGCGTGGGCGACCGCCTCTCATCGTTATGATACACGGCGGACCAACCACCCAGGTCGAAACCGGTTTTGAGGCCAAAAATCAATATTTCGCCACCCGCGGCTGGGCAGTACTCGACATCGATTATCGCGGCAGCACCGGCCATGGACGCAAATACATGAAAGCCCTGCGCGGCAACTGGGGTATCCTCGACGTCGAAGATGCCGTCGGCGGCGCTCAACACCTTAGCGATACGGGTTTAGCCGACCCCACGCGCATAGTGATCATGGGCGGCAGCGCCGGCGGCTACACCGTCTTGCGCGCACTCACCGTTCAACCGGGTTTCTTTCGTGCCGGTGTCTGCCTCTACGGTATTTCTAACCTCTTCACCCTCGCCGCCGACACCCATAAATTCGAAGCCTATTACCTCGACTCGCTGCTCGGCCCCTTGCCCGAAGCCGGCGACCTCTACCGCGAGCGCTCGCCGATCTATTCCGCCGACCAGCTTCGCGACCCGATAGCCATCTTTCAAGGCAGCGAAGACAAGGTCGTCCCGCCTTCGCAAGCCCAAGAAATCGTCGCATCCCTGCGCCGCCGCAATATCCCCCACGAATACCACCTCTACGAGGGCGAAGGCCACGGCTGGCGCAAACCCGAAACCATCCAATCTTTCTACACCTCCTGCGAGGCCTTCCTCCGCCAGCACGTGCTCTTCGCTTGAGCGAAAATTGCAAAGCCTTTCTTTTTCGCCCACTCTCTCCATTTGAGGGTGGGCGAAAAGACCGCCTATTCTTATTTTTACATTTATCCCGACCGAGCTTAAGCAGTCATGCTTTGTCCTAGCACCACCCACTGAAACATCGCAGGACGAACCGAGGGTATTCCCATAGACAAGCCTCGGAGGATCGTAGGATTGCGATCCGAGAATGAGTGAAGGGAATACCACGGTCCGTCTGTCCAAGTGCAGCTAGAGGAGCAAGCCCCTTGCGTTACGAAACCGTCATCGGCATGGAAGTCCATGTCGAACTACAAACCGCCTCGAAGATGTTCTGCGGTTGCGCCGCCGATCATTTCCAGGTCGAAGCCAACCTCCATATCTGCCCAGTCTGCACCGCACAACCTGGCGCCCTACCCGTAATCAACGGCCGAGCGATGGAATTAACGGCGATGACCGGCTTGGCCCTGCATTGCCAGATCAGGCCGCACAATGTCTTCGCTCGCAAAAATTACATCTATCCCGACCTACCCAAAGGCTACCAGGTATCGCAATACGAGCTGCCATTATGCGAGGACGGCTGGGTCGAGATAACCAGCGCAGACGGCCCTAAAAAAATAGGTATTGAACGCGTACATCTAGAAGAAGATACCGGCAAACTCCAGCACACCGGCCGCGCCAGCCTGGTCGACTACAATCGCGCCGGCGTGCCGCTGATGGAGATCGTCACCGACGCCTCAATCCGTTCGGCCGACGAGGCCTTCGACTATCTCAACAAGATCCGCCAAGTCGTCCGCTACCTAGGCGCTTCCTCAGGCGATATGGAAAAGGGTGCAATGCGCTGCGAAGCCAATATCTCGATCCGGCCCGAGGGGTCGGACGAGTTTGGCACCAAGGTAGAAGTCAAAAACCTCAATTCCTTCCGCGCCGTACGCAACGCCATCGCCTATGAGGTCGAACGCCAACAGCAGGTCATCGAAGAGGGCGGCCAGGTCCGTCAGGTAACCATGGGCTGGGATGAGCAGATGGGCGTCACCCGCGAACAGCGCTCCAAAGAAACTTCAGAAGATTATCGCTATTTCCCCGAGCCCGACTTGCTCGACGTGCATCTCGAAGTCGAGTGGATCAACCGGGTCGGCCGCGAGCTGCCCGAGCTACCCGCCGACAAGGCTGCTCGTTTCAGCGAAATTTATGGCCTCAACCAAAAAGATATAGCGGTCCTGATCGAAGACGCCGCGGTAGCCGCCTACTTCGAAGAAGCCGCGCAACACTCCGGCGCCGATCCCAAATTAGTTGCCAACTGGGTCACCGGGGAGATATTCCGCCGCCTCAACGATGAGGATGTTTTAATCGCCGACGCCAAAGTTTCGCCCGCCGCACTCGTCGAACTACTGGCCCTAGTCAAGGACGGCGCCATCAACCAGACCGCCGCCCGCGAAGTCTTTATCGAAGTCTGGGAAAAAGGCGGCTCACCCGCCGCGATCGTCGAAAGCAAGGGCCTCAAGCAGATCTCCGACACCAGCGAGCTCGACGAAGCGGTGGCCAAAGTCATCGAGGATAACCCAGATGCGGCGGGGAAAATCAAGGCCGGCAATTTGAAGACCGTGCAATTCCTGATGGGCCAAGTGATGAAGGAGACCCGCGGTAAGGCCAATCCACAACTGGTACAAGAATTGATCAAAAAGCAATTGCGCGTCTAAGGGGATAACGCATAACGCAAAAGAGCCGGTCCGGGAAACCAGATCGGCTCTTTTGCGTTTATTGATCGCTGCTTCTCGCTGACCGGGCTGCGCACTGATCCACGGCGGTGGCACCCATACCATTCCACCCATGTCAATATCCTATAAAAGCGTCGAAGGGGTCAGCGCACTAGGGCAATGCGGCCCGTCTCGGCAAAAGACCCGGCCACCAGCCGAATAAAATAAATTCCCGAAGCGACCCGTTCTCCCCCCTCATCGCGCCCGTCCCAACCCAAGCGATAGGCGCCGGCTTCCAGCGCCCCGCTGACGAGACGGCGCACCGGCCGCCCCAATGCGTCATAAAGGACCAGCTCGACCGCCGTCGATCGTGGTAAATCAAACGACAAGGTGAGCTGTGCATTAAAGGGATTCGGATAAGCGGGATAGAGCGCAAAATTGGCAGGCAGGGCACCCACCGCCGATACCGTCGTCCCGACCGCACCCTCTTCGGACAGAAAGGGTGCCCATTCGACCGCGCCTTTGATCTGCCCGGCAATTGCCGAACTATCGGCTGTACCCCAGTAATTATCTTTCGCGTCTACCCTCGCCGCGCTCAGGTTTTCAAGCGCGGTCGCATTGTCGGCGAAGACATTGCCGCGGATTTCCTCCGGTACCCGTTGCCCCTCGATGCGAATCGCGGTGGCATTGCCGGTAAAGCGATTCAGGCGGATACTCGGTCTCGAATCGTCGGAGGCGAGCCCCAAGGTCGCGTTGACAAAATCGTTTTCGCGCATCGACAATTGCTCCACTCCCTGTAACTGTAATCCCCGCCCACCGCGGAACTTGCTCATTTCAATAGCCCCTGTAGACCCTGGCCCCAAGTGCAGCCCCGCGCCGATATTCGCGCTAAAAGTAGAAGTCCAGATCTCCACCGGCGAACCCGCGACCACCGCCCCACCGCGCAGGTTGCGCTCCACGAGCACCTGCTCGAACACCAGACGTTCTGCGCCCTTTGCGCGCAAACCGTCGCGCTGATTGGCGCCGATACGGCTATCGTGCAGTTGTATCTCGCCCAACCACTCCTCTAAGTCCAAACCGTGCTGCGTGCTCCGCTCAATCTCAGACGCCCATATCTCAATCTTTTGGCCGCTGCCACCGACCGCCCGCACTCCCGAACGCGGGTCCTCCGGATCGAGCAGACCATTGTTCGTCACCACAACGCGGATCGCTTCCAATGAGGCGTTGTTGAGCAGAATCCCTTCCTGGCCATTACCCTCAATCCGCGAATTGCGCAGGCGCAGCAAACCGCTGCCGTCCAGGCGCAAAGCCGCACCGGTGATAGCCGTGAACAGACTGCGGTCGATTTGCGCCTCGCCGTTGAGAGTCAAACGCAATCCATTGCCGCCATTTTCACGCACGACAGTATCCGCGATGCGCAGACCGGTCTCCTTGTCAACTTCGCCACTGAAACCGAAACCAGCCCGGTCCAATTGCGCATAACGCACGTCAACCTGGGCTCCGGGCATTACGCGAATACCATACCAGAGACCATCATTGTTCGGCCCCAGGTCGGTCGTCAACCGCGCCAGGTTCCCCGCCTCGCCCTCGATCGTCAATGCCCCCTCGACGACGAGTTCGACGAGATTCGGCGAGATACCGCGTTGACTGCGATCAATTCTATCAAAAAAAGCCCGTACTCCCGGACCGATCCTCAATTCAGCCCCAGCGGGAACCAATAGATCAGCGTGTATTTCCTGATCGTCGGTCCACTGCGTCTGTCCCTGCGGCAACCGATAGCGCAACAAACCGCGATGGGCGTTTTCAATCGGTATCGCCGCGAAATTTGCCGCCTGACCGTCGAGCAAGTAAATACCCGACCAATCCAATGCCCCCGTGCGCGCCGCACTTGAGGCGAAGCTAACCCCCGATCCAACCTCGAGATCACCATAAACGATCAATTCACCGCGATCCGGGTCAAACCCCTCACCCCGTTTGTCACCGCGGGCAAAGCGCACTTCAGTATCGGCCGCGATGGTCAATTTCGCGCCCGGCTCTACGACAATATCCGCGTCGAGATCCACTCGCCCCGACCACATCGTATTATTCGCAATATGTCCGGGCAACTCCAGTCGAACTACATCGACGAGCATCACCGCGCCGCGCCGACGGATATTCTCCACCACCACCCCCAAGGGCAAATTCCGCGTGAAGCCCGTATGAGCGCTCAAGGCGGGATTGCTATCCCAGGCGAAGCGATCGAAACGCACCCCGTCAAAAGGATCCGTCGCATCCCCTTGGTTGCCATTATGAGCTTGCGCGTAAGCGTCGTCACGCGACCAAAAATCTAGGTTATCACTGCCCTCGACCGGGTCATCGACGGCTCCGGGAAACCCCCGATCGGCAAAAAGCCCGTCGGCGCAGACCAAGTCGACCTGCTTATGCCGCTCTTCGTCGTTGTCCGCCCGTTCGTCGACATGCCATATGAGTAGCCCACCCTGGGGAATATTCCGATTGTAATAAGAGCCCCCCGCCTGCCGGTGTTCAAGCAGAAAATACTCGTCTTCGGTCAACGCGATTTTGTATACGCGCCGGCCGCTGAAAATCTCATCGATCTGCAGATCCCGCACGTCCTGCAACAGATCCACCACCTCAACCCACCCAAGCTCGGCCAACGACCAGGCAGAAAAGGCATTCGGTCCGTCTTCCACACCCCACCCCAGGGTCCCCAAACCCATAATTCCCCACTTGCCGATACCCGCCGAATCTTCCTCTGGAGCCAACTCGCCCGCCGCCGTCACTGAGGTCTGGTCAAAAAGGTCCGGCACCCCTAGAACATGCGCGAATTCGTGGCACATCGTCGAGGCCGTGACACTAAAGGTATGCCCTCTCTGTGTCGTGCCACCAAAACCGGTAAAACGGCTGCGCACCCGCACAAAACCACCAGCTGCCGCCAGATCATCGCTGATGAAATCGGCGTCTAGACCCAGCGAGGCGATGCCGGTCGCCGTGCTGATAAAAAAATCGCGCGGCACTGTATGCAAATTGATAAAGACGATATCCACATAGCCGTCGTCATCACCCGAATTCGGCATTCCATCCGGACCGTCATTGTCGAATAGCCCCAGATCGATGTCCCCGTCGGCCTGAGCAAGGATTTCGCGATTGAAACGCCCGTAACCACCCAAAGTCCCCGGCGTCTCCGCCAGATAGGCATCCGCCCCCTGTAACGAGCGATACCGTCGCGGCAACACCTGCCCTTCGACAGTTAATCGGCCACCGGACATCGCGCGATAAAAGTGCGCGAAACTACCGGGCATGTCCGCGGTAAAAAGATCTCCAGCCCATGAGGGCGCAGATTCCCCGGCACCCTCATCCTGGAATTGCACAAAGAGGACCAATGCGCTCAAGCTTTCCGGAGCTTGCAGCCCAATCTTAGCAGATGGCGCAGCAACGGCGCAAACAAATTCCGCCGCTGATATATGTAATGGAGAAAAAAGAAAAAAGAAAAAAGGGTAAAACCGCAGCGGCATGGAAGCCGCTAACCCAACAAATTCAGACTACTCGTGCCGAATTGGGCACCGAAACCACCCTGCAGGCGGAAAGGGCTGGCGCTAGCCTGGAGCAAACGACTGCCGCGATCAATCTTGCGAAACGAACCGACAAGACTCGACTGGCGCGCTTGCAACACGCCGGCAGGTTTAGCCTGTAAACGATGACTAGTGCGCACACCTGCTGTCAGCGGGCTAGCGCTACGCACCGCCCCCTGCAACTTGGACAATACCCCACCACCCGCCTGTAGCGGTTTGACGAGACTGGCCGTCCGTCGAGGGGCCGCCTGAGAAATGCTGGGTGGGCCACTGGTAGCACGCAATGGTGAAATACCTAGACCGTCTTTGACACTAAACCCCTGAGAGGGTACACGCCGCTGATGACGGGCCTTAAGCGGTACGCTGAACACACCTGTGGCCGTAGTTGAAAGTAACATGGACTTCTCCTTGGGGGATCGGTCTAACTAACTAACTACAACACTTATTAATATAATAAAAACTTGGCAATCGCCAAAAACTAAATATCCTCGACCGGACCCTGCTCGCATTCGCGGATAAATTCGTCGGCTTCTCGCTCGTAGGTAAGGAAGGGATCATCGAGGTTGAGATATTTCTCATCTTCGACATAAATCGAATCCCAATCGATCACATAGCGCGCCTTCTGCCCCGTCAATGCCCGCATAACCTGCGAACGCGCTTTAGCGCGAGTATTGGCGGGCGGGCTCGCTATCGCCTGGTTGATTTGCTCGTCGTCGACGACACGTTTAACCAGCCCGCGCCGATAAAGATCGAAATAGAGGCCTTTTTCGGCGTTGAGATTGTGATATTCCAAATCCAAACTCTGGACCCAGGTATCGTGCCAATCCAAGCCCTCTTCTTTCATAAAGCGCTCCAAGAGCCACTTCTTAGCCACCCAGTCGACTCGATCGACCAACGAGCCTGGATCGTGAGTCAAACCGTCAATCACGAAACGCCACTCGTCCAAGACCCAATCGCCCTCCTCGTCCTGGCCGCGCAAATAGCGCTCGGCTAGATCGAGATACTCTCGCTGGACTTCGGCGGCGGTGGTATAGCTGCCGTCTTCCAATTGAATTTCCCAGCGGAAGCTCATATCTCGCGAAATATCGCGAATCGCCTGCACCGGATCGAGCAGTTTGATCTCGGGGACAATGCCCTCTTCCAAAAGCTGTAGCACCAAAGCGGTCGTACCCACTTTTAGCGCAGTGGCGAACTCCATCATATTCGAGTCGCCAACGAGCAAATGCAAACGGCGATATAGACCCCAGTCGGCCAAGGGCTCATCACGCGTATTAATGATCGCGCGACTGAACTGGATCCACTGGTAGATCTCGGTGACAATGTGATCAGACCGCTGCGAGATCTGGAAGGAAACGCCTTCGTCCTCGGCGCTACCGTACTCGAAAACATCTGTGTGACAACCCACCCTGCCAGCGCCGGCGAAAATCTGTCGGGTGACAAAGAAGGGCAACATCGCCGGCAGCAACACCTGCGAGAAAGGCACATCGCGGCGCACGAGATAGTTCTCGTGGCAGCCGAAAGTCGCCCCGGTGTAATGATCGATATTATTCTTGAAGAAAGAGGCGGTCTCGGCCAGATCCAGTTGCTCCAACGCGCGTTGGACCATCAATTCCCCCGCCCGATCGGAAGCGACTAGGTCAAAAAGGCCGCTGCATTCGGGCGTAGCGTATTCGACATGGCCCATGTCGATATAGACCCGGCCGCCATTGAAGAGGAAGCCGCCATTGCCCGGGGGCTCGTCTCGCCCGCGATAATGGATATCGACGATCCCCAAGCCCTCGCGATAAAACACCCAGTCCTTGGTTTTCACCGATATGAAATCGGGGCTTAGAAAGGGGTCCGAGTCCGGCGGCAGACAGCCGAATTCTGTTTCAATACCGTAAATTCGATCCTTCATGGCCTATGCCCCGATGTAGGCGGCCAAGGGAAACTCATCTTCGGTCAGCAGGTTGAATTTCGATTTGACGGTTCGTTCACGATCCAACACGGCGGCCTCGACCTTCAGCCCCTGCAAACCGTCCTTTAAGAATTCGCGCACATCACTCTCACTCGGTGCTTGCCCTTCCTCAGAGTCGAGCACCAACCGCCCCAATCCCCAGACCTGTAAAGCCGCATCCAAAGCTTCTTCGAGCGGCAACGCCCCATCGACTTGCCCCAGTTTCGCCGTCATCGCCCGGGCGCTTTCTTCATTGCCGCTGATAGCCGCCACTCGGCCGCCCTGCGCGAAGGAACCATCTGCGTCAATAGTATAGAAGACATCCCCGCCCTCGACGGGGTCTAACTCGGCCATCATCACTCGGGCGATAAAGGGCGAACGGAAGATCTCATCGAAGGCCGCCTTCATCAGCGGGCCGATACCGAAACTTACCAGGCGCTGCAAGGTCACATCGCGGGCGGAGAGATTAAAACCTTCGATATGGGCAATATCGATAACGGCCTTGCGCAACTTTTCTATGTCGGCCGGGTGCCCGACAGCAGCGAAGGCGATCTCATTATAGATTTCAAAGAGCTTGCGCGGCCCCGGGGTGGTCGTCAGTAACAGCACCCCATCTGCATAGGTCATGCCCACCACCGGACTGCCGCCCGAGAGTTGATCCTCCAGATATTCGCGGCGGTTGTTGATAGCCTCGACCCAGCGATACGGCTCTTCCAGCATATCCCTAAGCCTTCTCGTAGAGCGCGGCCATTTCGCCTTCGGACACCTTGTTCAGCCCGGCGGCCGTGACTTTTATAACCTGAGGGTAAATACGCGCCGTCTCGCGAAATCCGCCGGTAGCGGTATCGTATTCGGCGGCGGTCTCTAGCATCTTGAGCACCGTCTCCACTGCCTGTTCCTCCGCCATCTCTGCCAGCGGCGTGCCCCAGCGATTCTGGTAGTAGAGCGCACCGCGGATAATGTTCGAACCCGATCCCGTGGTACAGAAATCGACGCATTCGAACTCAGCGCCCAGGAGGTCGTAAAAGAAAATCCTGCTTCCCCCAGCGTCCTGGTCGTAGGCCGCGTAGATTGGCACCACCGCACCGATCCCCTGCATCGCCATCGGCAAGTTCTGGCGCAATAGACGCGAGAGCGTGCGCAACTTGCCGTCGAGGCTCAACCGCTGTAACTGACTGCGGCGATAATGCTGCACCGACATTTCCAGCATCCGGGCGATATCATAGGCAACCGACGGCGACCCGGCGATCGCCATAACCGCGTCGTCATCAATGCTCAAGACCTTATCGGCCCGGTCATAAACCACCAAGTTGCCCATCGTCGCCCGGCGGTCGCCGGCGACCAAGACCCCGTCGGCGTAGCGAACGGCCATAATCGTCGTCCCCTCGACCTGCTCGATCAGCCCTTCTTGAACCGTGCTCGGTGCGGCAGACAAATGCCCACCTTCCCTGAGCAAGTCGAGAAAATCGCAGCTCTCCATGGGCGGCTACTGCCCGGTACGCTGGCGATAGCGCCGCGCTTGGTTGGGATCTACTTTCTTCATTCGCTTTAAAATATCGTCGGTGCTGGGCTTCTCGACCTTGGGCCGGCGCGGCCCTTCATCAGACTCCCCACCACCATCATCAATCGGTTTGGTCGGCCGGGGGGCGCGATCTCTGTAATCAATAAAATCGCTCATTGAGCACCTCCTGTTTCGGGTGGCTGCCCGGAAGCAGCCTCCAGTCTTTGCAACAGATCCTCGACGCTTTTCGCAGCGTCTAAAGATTCATTATAATAAGCTGCCGTCTGCTTGTCTACACAACCCTTGAGATCGACGACTCGACTACCGCCCCCAACGGCAAATTCGATGCTGTCCCAGTTAAGCGAACGCACTTCGTTGGAGAATTTCTGCAGCGTTTTACCGCGAAAGTACGCCCGGGTATCCCGTGGCGGATCGACCATAGCCCTGAGCACCTCCTCCTCCGTGACTAGGCGTTCTACCTGGTCTTGCTGCTCCAGCATTAAATAAAGGCCTTCGGCCGGGTCGATATTGTGATATTCGAGATCCTGGCTCTGTAGCCAAGTGCGATCCTCAGGTTTTTCCCAGTCGAGTCCCTCCGACTCAACGAATGCATCCAATAGCCACTTTTTGGTCACCCAATCGAGACGTCCGATCAGCTCTTGCGGATCTCGTGCCAAGGCCTCTAGCGTGCCGCGCCATTCGTCAAGGATCCAGTCGGTCTCCTTATCGCGTCCTTTAAAAAGCCGCTGGGCCGCCATCATGATATCGGTCTGAATCTCCAAAGCCGAACTGGTTTTCCCCACAGCCAAGACCACCGTCCAGTGCCGGGACTCATCGCGGGAGATCTCCTTGAGCGCACCGATCGGGTCGGCCAATTCGCAGGTAGGTAGTTCGCCGGCTTCCAGCAGATCGATCGCCAAAGCGGCACTACCGACCTTGAGCGCGGTCGCGTATTCGCACATATTTGCATCGCCGATGATCAGATGGAGGCGACGATAGCGGTCGGCGTCGGCATGCGGTTCGTCGCGGGTGTTAACCAACGGCCGGCGATGCATCGTATCGACGCTGGCGATAACCTCAAAAAAATCTGCGCGCTGGGCCAACTGATAAGTCGCAGCGCTGGCTCTGGTATCCTGTTCAACACCGACCTTGCCGGCCCCGGCGAAAATCTGTCGCGTCACTACGAAGGGCAGCAGTCCGTCAATCACCTGCTGGAAGGGAATCTCTCGGCTGAGCAGGAAATTCTCGTGGCAACCGTAACTGTGCCCTTCGAAGTCGGTATTGTTCTTATAGAGCCTAACAACGCCCTCACCGCGCGTTGCCGTACGCTGTTTGGCACATTGCAGCAAGATCTGCTCGCCAGCGCGGTCGACGGCCACCAGGTCGTGCAGACCATAACATTCAGGGGTCGAAAATTCGGGATGGGTATGGTCATTGTAAAGACGGGCGCCATTGTGGATGATCAGGTCGCTCTTGAGGTCTTCGAGCGGGATCTGGCGCTGGCGGTCCTTCTGCAGGTGCAGCGTCTCGTCAACATCGTTGCGCAACTCGTCAACTTCGAAGCCGCGCATATCCAAACGCGGGTTCTCCAGCGCGTAGTTCCAGATCGCGACGAAGTCCTGATGCAGGTAACAGCGGATCAATTCCATGGACTCCACCACCACGTCCATATTATCGACTTCGTCCACCTGTATTCCGTATTCCGTTTCTACCCCACAGAGCCGCCGCATAAGCCCGTCAGATCACCTTGCCCGAACGCGGCTCGAGCGCCTTTTCCATTTGGGGTTTGACCGGCACAACCTTTACTACGTTCTCGGGCTCGTAATCGAGTAATTTGAGCCAGTCCTCGACGCTGTCGGAGGGCGGGAACACCTCGTTCTCGCGGTATTCAGCCCGCGCCGCCAGCCGCAAGTCTTCGCTGCAGATCCCGCCCTCGGGGTCGTTGTTGGCGATGGCGCGCTTGATGGCCATTTCCTTGGCCCTCGACACCACCGAAGCGATAATAGCACCCGATATCAGATCGCCGCGATAAAGCACTTCTTGCCGCCCGCTGCGCAAAGAGACCTCCAGGAAACGAGCCTCATTGCTCTTAGCGAACAGTTCGTCCAAACCCGCCTGAACCAACGCCGCCCGCGCTTCTTCCACGCCGCGGTACTGTTTGATCTCCTCGCGATCGATCGGCAATTCGGCTTTGATATAGATCCCTAAGATATCGCGTGCAGCCTCATAGTTTGGACGGGCGACCTTAATCTTGCGGTCAATGCGGCCAGGGCGGAGAATCGCCGGGTCGATCAGGTCATGGCGATTCGACGCCAAGACCAGCACCACGTCGTGCAGCGACTCAATGCCGTCCATTTCGGTGCAAAACATCGGCACGACGGTATTGGAAATATTGTGGCTACGCATCGAACGCCGGGTGCCCAAAATCGACTCGGCCTCGTCGATAAAGATAAAGGGCAGATAACCTTCTTTGCGCTTCTGGCGGGCTTGGGCAAAAATCTCCCGTACCATCCGCTCCGTCTCGCCGAGCCACATATTGAGAATCTCCGGCCCTTTGATGTGCATGAAGTATTCTTCTAGCTCGAGCCCTTCCTCCTCGCGCATGTGCTGCACCAAATTGTAGGCGGTGGCTTTGCCGATGAGGGTCTTGCCGCAACCCGGAGGGCCATAGAGCAGGAAACCCTTGGGGGTCGAATATTCGAAACGCTCGAAAAGCTCTGGATGCAACGCCGGCAACTCGATGGTATCGCGAATTGCCTGGATCGCCTCCTCCTGCCCACCAATGCTCTCCCATGGGGTCGGCGGGACATCCTCGATGAAATAGTCCTTGCTGCCCGCCGTCTGCAAAAGTTCCAACGCGACCTTGAAAGCCGGATCCATCCGTACTTCGTCGCCCACCTGCAGATTGACATCGGCCAGATCCGCCGAGCGCTCCATGATCATCTCTTGGGCCCCATGCGCTTGCGCGATACGCAACCGGCCGCCCTCGAGTAAATCGCCGACTTTAGCCACCGGGCCGGAAGCGCTATAACCCAAATCGCCAACAACCGCATACGCCTCATTGACCAAAACCCGGCAACCGACCTTGAGCTCGGCGGCTTTAACGCGCGGATCGATATTGGTATAATATTCGGATCCGCCAACATAGACCGTGGCGATGCCCTCACTCGGCATCCCCAAGAAAATGCCGACCCGATTCGCGGGGGCGGTCACTTTCTCAAGAGCCGTTTCGAGCTCCACAGCCATCCGCCGGGCCTCCTGATACGAGATTTCGCGATCCATCAGTTGGCGTCTGAGTTGGTAGAGCAACGGCCGGGCCGGATCGCGATCCGGGGCCAGTGCGAGCAATTGATCGACCAATCGCAACGGTTCGTCGTCGGCCTGCCCCTCCGGCTCGCTCGCATCGTCTAAACGGTCGTCGTAATCGTCGCGCGAATTCCTGCGGTTCATCGCATCCTCCGCTTAGTGAATCACATCGCCGAGGCGCCCGTAGCGCACTCGGCCGGGCAGACGCCAGGCAAAGCTCGCCGCCACCTTCGGCAATGAACTCAAGTCGGTATAATAAGGCCCGCGGGTATCCGGCGCCCAAGACCAATATATGCTCATCGCCTTGCCCTTGATCAATTCTTTCGGCACCGCCCGCCAATACCGACTGTCGGCGCTATTGTCCCGATTATCGCCCATCATAAAAAAATGATCCGCAGGCACGGTATAAGGGCCAAAATTATCCCTGGGATTGGCCATCGCCGGGTAGAAGGTCCGATCGACATATTTAGCCAAAGGCGGGTCTTGGAAAGGCGCGCCATCAATATAGAGCACTTTATTAACGATTCGTATCTCTTGCCCCCCAATCGCGACGCAGCGTTTGATCAAATCGCGGTCCTCATCCACCGGCGAGCGAAAAATAACAATATCTCCCGGTTCTGGATCTCTAATCGCAGGCAGGCGAAAGAGAGAAATATTGGTCAGCGGCACATCAATGGGCGCGCCGTAGATAAACTTATTGGCCAAAAGATAGTCGCCGACCAGCAGCGTATCTTCCATCGATCCCGAAGGAATATAGAAGGCCTGGACGACTCCGGTGCGAATCAACAGGGCTAAACCAATGGCGATCAGAATCGAGGACACATATTCGCCGATACCCGATTTTTTGCTGATACTATTCATTTTTCTCCTCAAATCAAAGACTTCCGAGTATTATAACAAACGCCTATGTCCTTGTAAATGTCTGCTTTTTCTTCCTATTAGGGATGCCGCAAATCGACTTCAGTTCCACTGCTAGAACCCGCCAAAATGAGAATGTCAATGCAAAGCAAAGTAAATGCTTGTGAAATAAAGATATCCTCCATATAATAAACTCTATAAATTTCCTATGTTCAGTATAAACCTATAGATCCGTATCATGCAGATCACCTTCAGGGGGGTTCGCGGCTCCTATCCCGTCGCGGCCCCACATAGCGTCCGTTATGGCGGCAATACCCCTTGTCTCGAGGTAGTGGCAGGGGAAACCTGTCTAATTATCGATGCCGGCACCGGTATTCGCTCACTCGGCAAGGACCTTGTCGAACACGATCAACGGGAAATCCACCTGCTCATCAGTCACACCCATTGGGATCATGTACAAGGCTTTCCGCACTTTGCCCCCCAGTACAACCAAAACGCCCATATCCGCATTTATGCATTAGCTCATGAGAGCCGTTCGCTCGGCGATATCTTCCGGGCTCAACAACAGGCCCCTTTTTACCCAGTCCCACTCGCCAATGTCGAAGCACAAATCGAGTTTATTGAATTGCAGGACGGCGAACCGATCACTATTGGCGAGGCGCAAATCACCTGCCACCGGCTAAACCACCCCAGCGTTACTGGCGGCTACCGCATCGAGCACCAGGGCAAAGTCCTGTCCTATATCAGCGATGTCGATCTCTACGGGCCGATTCTGCTTGGAGACGGCATGAAAAACGGTTCCTCCGAGCAACAGCGGGTCTGGCACCAACACCTGCAAAACAATGCACGTGATCTCGCTCACAGAGCGGATCTTATGGTTTGCGATACTTTCTTCCTCCCCGAAGAGTACAAACCCGACTGGGGACACAGCCGGCCCGAAGACGCCCTGCGTCTCGGCGAAGAGGCTCAGATCGAACGTGTGGCCCTCTTCCACCATGAGCCACACCGCAGCGACGACGAAATAGACGCCATTCAGGAGCGCTATCGCAAAGAAGCCCCCTTCGACCTCTTTGCCTCAGTCGAAGGCCTGGAGTTGGCGCTCTAAGAGAGGTTCAACCTTGAAGGTCAAGCTTTGGGGCACCCGCGCACAGGTGCCCACCCCCAGCCCGAACACCCAGATCCACGGGGGCAATACCGCCTGTCTCGAAGTTCAGGTCGAGGGCTCCCCCACACTGATCCTCGATGCGGGCATGGGCCTGCATTGGTTGGGCAACCATCTGCTTAAAGGCGACTTCGGGCGAGGCCAGGGCCGCGCGCATATTCTCCTGACCCACGTCCACTGGGACCATATTCAGGGGATACCCTTCTTTACACCGATGTTAATACCGGGCAACCACGTCACCATCTACGGCCCCGATACCGCGATCGCCTGCCAGCTCCGAACCCAAATGCACACCACTTTTTGCCCCGTGCCGAATTTTTTTCTCGAGGGCATCGGAGCCGATGTGGTCGTCGAAGAAGTCGGCACAAGCGGATTTTCCATCGGCACAGTAAAAATAAAGGCTGCCCTTATCAACCATCGAGCAGACACGACCTGTCTGGGCTTCCGCATCGAAGCTGACGGGCGTTCCATAGCCTATTTACCCGATGTCGAGTATTTACAGGAAGCGCATCGCCAACAGGTCATTGATCTTATTGCAGGCGTCGACCTGCTCTTCCACGACGCCATGCTAACCTACGAAGAATACCCGAAACATCGCGGCAGCGGTCATTGCTCTATTGATGACGGCGTCGATATCGCCGCACGGGCCAAAGTCGGCAGACTGGTGCTCTTCAGTCACCACCCCGACCGCAGTGATGCAGAAATAAACACCATTTTAGCGGCCTGTTCGGGAAACGGCGTAGCCGTCGATGCCGGACGCGAAGGGACTGAATACGCTCTATGAAGGGATTAAAAAACGTGTTGACAAAATTCTTGGGCGCGATGGGATGCTGCCTTATCGCACTCGGTTGCGGCGAAACCACCGAAGAAGATACACCTCACACCAACGCAGGGGCCATCGACGCCGGTCTGGACCACCTCAAGCCGCTATTGCAAGAGCTACGCTCGTTGGATATGGATATCGCCCGCGCCGTACCCGCCGACTCAGTCTCCAGCGACGTGATCGTCCCGCTGATCAAGTCTCGCTTCCGTCCGAAGCTTATCGCGCTCTCCAACCGGGTGCAGGAAATTGTTCCCGCCCCAGAATTGGCCACCGTGCACAAACACCTGCGCGACTATCTTCGCCTGCGCCTGGAGGCCTTCGACCTGGCCGTCGAGGGCGCCCGTCTAAACGATTCTGCACTCTTCGAACAATTTGGCACAAAACTCACCGAAGCCGATGAAGCCGGTCGCGCACTAAAAAACGCGCTCAACGCCGTCCGTTACGACCGGAGCGGCTTTTAGCCGTAGCGCTCTTCCTGCCAGGGGTCGCCGCGGTCGTGGTAACCCCGTTCCTCCCAAAAACCCGGCTGATCCTCCGCGACAAAGACCAACTGCTGTAAAAATTTGGCCGATTTCCAAGCGTATAACGCCGGCACGATCAATCGCATAGGCCCGCCGTGTTCAATCGGCAGCGGCTCGCCATAGAGCCGATCGGCTAAGATCACATCCTCGTCGAGACAATCGGCCAGCGGCACATTAGTCGTATAGCCGTCGAAACTGTGCGCGATGACAAAATGTGCCTCCTCTGTCGGACGCACCATCGCCGCTAGGTCAATAAACTTCACCCCCTGCCAATCGACATCGTATTTCGACCAAGTCGTCACGCAGTGGAAGTCGGACGTCTGCTTTTCGCGCGGCAAGGCCTGGAATTCGTCCCAGCCTAGATCCAGCGGCTCTTCGAGTAAACCCTCAACCTTAAAGCGCCAGCTATCGGGATTGAACTTCGGTTTGACGCCGAGGTCGAGCACCGGGAATCCATTCGTCAGGTGTTGCCCCGGAGGCAAGCGTTCTTGGTTCGGGTCCGCTTGACGCGGTTCCTGTTTTTTGAAGCGCTCTAAGAGCTTGGCCTTGGCCGCGAGCATTTTTTCGTTGTATTGCACTATTGTTCCTCGACATAAACTATCTCTTCCCGTTTCACCGACTCAATCGCCGCCGCCAGCACCTTTTGCGCCTGCAACCCGTCGTGCCCCGCCCCATCAATCTCGTCCGGTTTGGCCCCCTCCTCTAGCTGCTCGACAAAACGCCCCAAGCGATTTACGAACGTATCCTCAAAGTCGCGCATACCGCCGAAGACCGGGTTCGAAAAAACCCGCTTCTCCATATCACCCGCCGGATACAACGTCGCCTCGCGATACATATCGTCGATAACAAAGCGCCCCTTCAACCCCGCCACCTCGCACCGCTCCATCGGATGCCCGCGTTCAATGTCATACGAGCCGGTCAGATGCCCCAAGCAACCATTCTTAAAGCGCATATTGAACTGCGCCGTCGAATAGATCGACCGCCCGGGCGCCTTGACCGCGAAACACTGCACCGCCTCAATATCGCCGCAATAATAGCGCATGATATCGACGGTGTGCGGGTGCAGCGCCTTGATCTGGAACCACGGGCTCGACTCGCGCGGATTCTGGATCCACATGCTCATATTCATAAAGAGCAAGTGTCCGACTCGGCCATCATCCATCCACTGCTTAGCCAACCGCGCCGCCGGCGTAAAACGATGGTTCAAGTCGACACCGAAACAAAGCCCCTTTTCCTTGGCCAGTGCCACCATCTGCTCAGCCGGCGCGATCTCATTGGAAATCGGCTTCTCGCACAAGACGTGCAAACCGCTCTGTAGCGCCTCGATCGTCGGCTGATAGTGGTCGCTTCCATATTCTTCCCCCCGGTCGCCACACTCGCCATATCCAACTCGGCCCCATCCAACATCTCCTGCACACTATAAAACGCCTTAACGCCCAACCGCGCCGCCGTCGCATCCGCCCGTTCGCGATCCATATCGCAAACCCCCACCAACTCCGCATTGCTCATTGCCGCGTATATACTGGCATGCCTGTTGCCAATAGGGCCTAGACCAATCACTCCTACTCTCTGCATAATATCAATCCAATGTTGTCATTCTATCCCCCCATTCCCCAAGTCGTAGAAATCCATACGGCATAGCCGAGGTCCGTCTTGGGGTATCCCCGCAGCGGCTTTGCAGTATCCGCTTGCACAGAACAGTGAAAGCGGATACTGCCCTCGGAGGAATACAGGATGTGTTCCGAGAATGAGCGAAGGAGGTGCCCTAAGGCGGACCCTCCCCGCACAGCACCATCAACTACTTCTGCGGCACCTTCACCACCTTACCCGTTTCCCAACTCTTAATAATAGATTCAATCACCAACTGCACTTTCAACGCATCTTCAGCCTTCGCATCGATCTTCGAAGGCGCCACCTTCTTGCGCAAATCATCGACCCACGCGCCAATGCGCGAAGGAAAGGTATCGCCAAAACCGCCCATCCCGCCGAGATGGTCAAAACTCTCCACTTCTTTGGAATAACGCGGATAATAACTCAGCTTCTCACAAGCCTCGTTGATAATCACGCGCCCCTCCGAGCCTACCAACTCCAAGGTCTCCAAGCCATAGCTGCCGCCCGCATCATACGAACCGGTCAGATGCCCGATCACCCCGTTCTTATATAAGAGGTTGGCTTGCACATTGGACCAGATCTTGCGCCCCTTGCCCTTCTTGAAAAAGGCCTGCACTTGATCGACCTCACCGGCAAAATAGCTCATCACATCTAGCGAGTGTGGATGCAACGCGCGAATATGAAACCATGGGCTAGACTCGTTGGGGTTGTTAATCCACATCGTCATATTGACAATATTAAGCTCGCCCAAACGCCCGCCCTGTAACCACTCCTTCGCTTTAACCGCCGCCGGTGTAAAACGGTGGTTCAAATTAATTCCGTAACGCACCCGCTTCTTCTTCGCCAACGCCACCATTTTACGCGCTTTCGCAACATCATTCGAAATCGGCTTCTCCCCCAATACGGGAATGCCGGCCTGCAACAACTCCATCGTCGGGTTGTAATGGTCGCTACCATTCTCCACTCCCGCCGTCGTCACCGAACACCCGTCGAGTTTGATCCCACTCTTGAGCATCTGCTTAACACTATAAAAAGCCTGCGCCCCATATTGCTCCGCCGCCACATCCGCCTTCTCCTTGATCACATCGCATACCGCAACGAGCTTACTGTATTTATTCGCCGTATAACACCGCGCGTGATTATTCCCAATCCCCCCCAAACCGACAATACCAATCTGCAACATCATTTCTCTCCCTTTTAATTTAAAACAGCTTTAAAAGCGGTGATCGCACATCCTCGCCTACTCCCCAACCGGCTCCGGCAACTCCACCGATAACTCACCTGCCAAAGCCGCAATCTCCCCCCAAGCCCCCTCATCCACATACAACCCCTCCCGCCTACGCGCCAACATCCGCCGATGCGCCCGCTCCCCCGGTAGATACACCTCATCAAAACCCGCCGTAGGTGGACACGATTTAACATACTCGATAAATCCTTGGACCTCGCTGTAAAACTCCGCCAAAGGCTGAAAAGCCTCGACCTTGAGCATGGCGATAAAAAGCGCGTTGCCCGTGCGCTCAGGTTCCTCCTCCGTCATCCCCACACCAGATACCGACCCAGCCAAAATATCGACCATCACCGAAAGCCCATAACCCTTATGCCCGCTGCCGGGGTAACCCAAAGGTAGAATCGCGCCCGGCGGCGGGCCGTAATATTCTTCGACCTTTGTCGTCGGGTTGCCGTTGCCGTCAATCAGCATGCCCTCCGGCGCGTCTTCGCCCTTATTGCGCAAAAGCCGCATATCGCCGCCCGAGATCATACTGGTCGTCATATCCAGAATAACCGGCCAATCGCCGCCAGTGGGGATGCCGCAGCAGATTGGGTTAGTCGGCAAGCGACGAGTGCGGCCGCCAAAGGGCGCCACCGAGCAATCACCGCCGTGCCCGTTGGCCACCATTAGGCAGATACAATCTTCGCGGGTAGCCAATTCGGCGAAACGACCAAGCCGGGCAACGTGATTGCAATCGCGTACCCCGACCACCGAAATCGCCCCGTCCCGAACTTTCTCGAGCGCCAGTTCCACGGCCCGAGTCGCCGTCACTGGGCCGTAATTCCAACCGCCACTCAACTGGGCACTATAATCGCTTTGCTGCAAAACCTGCAATTCGGCCCCCAATTCGACTACCCCTTCGCGCGCCATATTCACATATTGCGGCAAGCGCAATACACTGTGGGTATCGTGCCCCATCAGGCCCGCTTCGACCAGATGATCGGCGACGAGCGCAGCATCTACCGCCGGCACACCGACCCGGTCAAGGCAGGCCCGGGCCAAAGTATCGAGGTCCTGTGGTTGCAACGTGGGCATTAGGGTTTATCCTCTCCACCCTCGGGGACAACGACCAACAAGGCATTCGCCACCGGCCGCTCACCCGTGGGGTCCGAAGGGCTATTGACGACCTGGTCGCCAACAACCATCGTCGTCGATCCACCGCCGTCGAGATTGAGGCCTTGGTAGGCGTTTTCCTTGGCGAAAGAAAAATCGGCCAGTCGCATACGCATAAACTCGGCCAATTCCTGCAAACTCATGCCGACGCTATGTCCCGGTTGTCGTCCGTCGACGGCGATTAAGAAGAGCACCTGCCCATTTTGCGAATAGCCGATCGCCGTGCGCGGGTGGCGCTCGTCGGCAAAGGCTCGGCTGAGTCTCTCTTTTTCAACTTCAATTGAGATCGCGCCATCGCGCAGGATCCGCGGTCCGCCACCGACCGCTTCGACCAATTTGTCATGGGCGGGCGGTAGACGGCAATAGAGACGCACCGTGTCACCTGGAGCGATCGACGACGACGCATCGTATTCAGCCCCGGTAGCCAACAACCACTGGTCGGGTTCCAAAAACAACGGCCAAGCCCGCCGCCTGACCTGCTGCACCCGGGTAATGACGGTATCGTTAATGGTCGATTCGCCGTATAAACCCTGCAACAAGAATCCCCGCGCCGCGCGGACCGAATCGTGCCACGCCTGCGCGTAGTGGTTATAGACGACCAGTTCCTCACTACCCGGCTCGCGGTTAAAACCCTGGGCGCGCAAATCATCGCCCGCCGCCGTCAACACGCCCAATTCCATTTGATAGACCGCAATCAACGGCTCACCTGCATCAGAAATGGCGAAAGCCGATTGCCGCTGGGGGGTGCGGATTAGCCTGCCGGCGTGAATCTGCAACCCCGCGGTGTGACTGGTCTTACTGGTGTAGAGATAGTCGCCGTTGATCCCCTAGTCTTCTGCACTCCACCCCGCTCCGAATGCCCCATCGCCGTGCGCAAACGAACACCCGCCGCCCAAGCTTCGGGCAGATCCACTTCGATCACGTGGATCCACCACGGCCCTTCGAGCAGATGAATTTTGTGGTAGACCACACCGGGGGCCAGTTGCTCGACGTTGCTATCGCCCGGGACACAAGCGACCAACAGGACCAGGCAGAATAGCAGGGCCAACGATTGAACAAGGCGCTTGCACGCGCCGCGCGATGATGTCGAATGAAATTTCACAATGACGAAGGGAAAAGCACACCCATAATCTGAGGGGAGCGCGCGGCGGATAAAACCCAAGCGGCCGGACGAACCTCGACACCGCGTTCAAAAAACTGGCAAAAATGTAGCGATGCACCCGGTTAGTGTCAATTCAGTGCAAAAACGTCAGACGCCGCACCGAGAAACCGTCGGACCAATCCAGAGCAGCCGGGTAAAGTCCGCTCGTCAGCGCGCGACCCTCATCGGTACGGCCATCCCAGCCCACCCGATGAAAACCCGCCACCCCCTTGCCGGCCAGCCCCAACCACTGCAGCAACAATTGTGCGTCGGCTAGGTTGATGCGGCCATCGCCGCTCAAATCATACGCCACGAGACTTCCTACCAGCTCTTGCCCCAATCGATCGGCGAGGGCAAAGAAATTCGCCAACTCCAGCTCGCCACGACGATCAAAGTCGCCCGCCGGGCACAACACCATTCCGCGATCGAGCACGAGACGATCTTCGTGCCCATTGACCGAAGCCACACCCGATCACCTAGCCAAAACGATGGCTGCCGCGAGGCCCAGTAGCCCCCGACACTGTCGAGTCCCTTATCGCCGAGGCACACCACTTCCTCTCTGGACAAAACCCAACGCGGGCTTCGCGTTCACCGCAATCGACAAAGCCGCCTTCAACCATCAGCTCCATCGCGTGTGACACGGTGACGACCTCTATACTCTCAAAGCCTACAGTGCCGAGCGTATCGACCGCATCCTCGCGAGTGGGGTGGCCTACGCGGTCTCACCACAACTCCCGCACCCATTGCGCTCGTCGAATCACTGCAAGCCGCCTTCCTGCTCATGCGCTGGTTGCCCGGCGCCGAGCGCTTGCATATTCTTTTGCACCGCGCTCGCTTTGTCCGTAGCCGCCATATTTGAGTGCCGGTAGTACAAACCGCGATAGGAACAAGCAATGCCCGTCATCTTCCACACCGATCAGACCGCTAACCGAATCTATATCACTGCAAACCAATAGTGGACCATATCGGCAA